>JAEEGJ010003210.1_pt1 | contig 65588 bp, 47 predicted proteins | sample 8958761 | NCBI WGS metagenome assembly JAEEGJ01 (sample SAMN16246546, study PRJNA631951) | gut metagenome | biome: gut microbiome; feature: rumen; material: RS-attached | host: Bos | place: Iran: Karaj | collected 2018-10 | reverse complement strand
GTCTACTTCATCAACATGGTTACCCAGATGGGTATCAGATGGGGCACTAACAGCAAGGTAAGACTTTTCGATCCCGCATCCGGACTCCACGTTGAGATCGGCGCATCCGGTAACTTCAATATGAGAGTTACTGACCCTGCCAAGCTCATCTTAAAGCTCGTCGGAACAACAGACGGACTCATGCAGAGCGACGTTACAGGCGAAGGCAAGTCCTACGGCACAGGCATGTTCAAGGCTCTGATCGTCAACAAGGTCAAGGCTAACCTCGCACGCATAATCAAGGAACAGAACCTCAACATCCTTGAGATCGACGCATACCTTGACGTTCTTTCTTCAAAGCTCATGCTCGACATCAACGACACGCTCGAAGAGTACGGTCTCACGATGCCCGAGTTCTATGTTACTTCCATCGTTACACCCGATGACGATCCGAACTTCGTACGCTTGAAGCAGCAGTTTGCTGACAAGACCCTGAAGGTCCGTGAAGAGGAAGTTAAGAAGGCTGAGGCAGAAGCTGCTCAGCAGAGAAAGATCGTCGAAGCCCAGACTGAAGCACAGCTCAAGGCAGTAAGCGCCCAGGGTGAAGCTGACGCTCTCCGCATCAAGGCACAGGCTGAAGCAGACGCATACAGAATGCAGGCAGAGGCTGAGGCTAAGGAAATGGAGATGAAGGGCTACACCTACAGAGACGAGACAGCTCGTCAGGTTGGCCTCGAAGCAATGCAGAACGGTATCACCGGCGGTTCAGGCGGCGGTGCCGGTGGAATCGGCGATGTTGCTTCCCTTGGTGTTACATTGGGCGCAATGGGCGGCGTAATCAACATGACCAGAGATGCTATGGCTCCTATCATGGGCGAGTCCCAGAAGGTCGGCGAAGGCTTCGGTAATGTTGTAGCCGGCGGCGTTGCTGGTGGCACTGCTCCTAATTCTGCTGCCGGTGCGGTTCCCGCAGCTCCTGCAGCACCTGCGGCACCTGCTGAGGGCGCTTGGAACTGCCCGACTTGCGGCAAGACAGGAATCACTTCAAGATTCTGCCCTGACTGCGGAACTGCAAGACCTGTTTGATCCGGTTATTAATTTGTTTTTGAGAGGCTGTCCGGCGACGGGCAGCCTTTTTGGTTAATGGGCGGTTTTGAAAACGGACCTACCGACTAAAATGCCATTTTTGCCATTTTGGTCGGTAGGGGGAGGGGGTATATCACCTGTTTTTGCTCGAAAAAGAAGGCCTGACAGGCTGCTATTCAGACTTTTCGAGGTTCCCGACGGCAAAACAGGCCCTGCCTGAAGCCTCTAAATTGGTCACAAAAGGAAGAAACAAAGCAAAACCTACCGACTAAAATGCAGTTTTTCGCGTTTTAGTAGGTAATTTTTCGGTTGAAAAAATAAACATACCCTATGGGGGTATATGACAGGCGGGACTGAAAGTGATTTTTAGGTATTTGGCGCACCTGAATTGGTTGGCATTATTTCTGCTTTTCGGCGCCCGAAAAAGAAGACTTCGCTTCTGACGTCTTCTCGCCAACACCCATCCTGAGTGCCTTATGCGGGCACGCGCGGACGCAGTCGCCGCAGCGGATGCATTCACAGCTGTTGGGTGCAACAGACGGGTTAACATTCATCTTGCACGCTTTGGCGCAGGCATTGCACCCGACGCACTTGCTCTTATCTAGATGCATGCGGTAGAGGGCGATCTTATTAAAGAACCCGTAGATGGCGCCAAGGGGGCAGATATATTTGCAGAAGGGCCTGTAGATAATGAGGCTCGCGGCGAGGATCAGACCGAGGATAACGAGCTTTAAGTCGAACAGCGCGCCGAGCTGGCCTGCGACCTGTTTATCCAAAGCGGCGAGCCAGATTCCTGAAATGGTGCCTGACGGGCAGATGTATTTGCAGAAAAAGGGCGTGAGCTTAAAGCAGAAGGGCAGGAGCACGACAAAGAGCACCAGCACGACATACTTGAAGTAACGCAGGAATTTGTCGAGCTTAAACTCGTTTTTCTTGAAAAACGGGATCTTGTAAATGAGGTCCTGGAGGAACCCGAACGGGCACAGAAAGCCGCACACCGCACGGCCGATCAGGGCGCCTATGAAGATCAAAATGCCAACGACGTAGTAGGGCACCTTGAACTTCAATCCGCTTAAGTAGTTTTGCAGGGAGCCGACAGGGCAGGCGCCGACAGCGCCGGGGCAGGAGTAGCAGTTAAGGCCGGGCACACAGACGGACTTTGTGGGACCCTGGTAGATCCTGCCTTCAAGAAAGCCTTTGAAGTTGGCGTTCTGGATCAGGGTAGCTATTGCCTGGATTGAATGTCTGACCCACTTCTTAGCCAATGCCTACACACTCCATACAGATCCTTGCTGCCTTCGCGAAAACAGAATCAGGCTGCTTAAGGGCGATCCCCACGACTATGAGGATCACTCCGGCTGCCAAAAGAGAAAATGTGATGATGCGTTTTCGCATAGGACTCCGATACAGACTGATGTTTCCGGGCTTAAGTGTTTCCGGTTTTAAGTGTTCCGGGCTTAAGAGATGGCTGGTTTTAATGCCAGACTTTAGAACTGCCGGCATCTAAACTGTTAGAGATAATTCTTGATTATTGCTTCCCAGCCTTCGTAGGAGTTGGAACCGATGACGCTGCCTGAGCCGTCTTCCATCTTGATTATGTGGCCTTTGCTATCAACAAAGATCGTTGTCGGAACGTAGCCGGTCTGGAACTGGTCGAATTCTGAAGTGTAGTGGAGGATGGGATATGAGACCTGTTTTTTGCTCAGAATATCTCTGACATCACTCTCCATATGGGTCTCGGAATAAACACCTAAGATCTGAAAACCCTGGTCCTTATATTTTTCATAAAGGCTTGTGAGATCGGGGAGCTCTTTACAGCAGGGGCCGCACCAGGGCTCCCAGAAATTTATCATGGTGAGCTTATTTGAAGCAAAGACACTCTCGTCCCATTCGTTGCCCTGACGGTCAGTTGTCTTGAATGTGAAATCGGGTGTGAAATCGGCACTGGTTTCCGGAGACACTGCTGATTCTGAGGCCGAAGTTGTGGAAGCGGTGGTCTCCTCTGCATTTGATGCGGAGCAGGATGCGATTGAAAGCACCATGGCACCGCAAAGGATCATTGATAAAAACTTTTTCATAAATACTCCGTTAGTTTTATTTTCAGTGACTGCTTAAGTCACGTTTATGCATCTATTTCTATGGTATCCGGCATGTACTGCGATATGATCATTTCCCATTCTCTCGTTGTATAGGTGCCGGGTAAGTACTTTTCCCCTTTTATATAATAGATACGGCCCGTGCCGGTGATAAAGGAGTTTGAGGGAATATAGCGTGACTTTATCTCGTCGAGACCTGATTCGTAGTGAAGGAAAGGGAATGTGATCTTGTACTTTTCTATGAGACTGTCGATCTCGCTTTCCAGCGACGTATCTTTATATACACAGAAGACCATGAAACCCTGATCCTTATATTTTTCGTAGAGCTGTTCAAGTTCGGGGAGATTGTCGCAACCGGGTTCGCAATAGGCCTCACAGAAAACGATCATGGTGAGCTTATATTGAGTAAAGCTGTGCTCGTCATATTCGTTGCCGTCTCTGTCAGTGGTCTTGAACGTGAAGTCGGGATGAAAAGAGATGGACGAAGTGGTGGCTTCAGTTTCAGTAGTTGTCTCTTCGGTTTCTGTTTTGGAGGTTCCGGATTTAGAACCGCAGGATGCAAGTGATAAGACCATTGCTCCCAATAAAACTATTGCTAATAACTTTTTCATAATCTACCCCCTTTGTTTTGTATTCCATGAATATTATAGCATTCGCGAAAAAATGATTTTGCGGAATAAATATGTGAGTGCAACATTTTGAAAAGCAGAACTGTTTATAGGGCATAAAGCAAATACATCGAAACATGCTGGAGGCATATATCATGAAGATCTGCTCTAAGAAAGATATAAAAATTATCACGGGGATCATGGCTGCATCGCTGCTTTTGGGCGGTTGTACCGTAAATAATGAGAGCCCGGAAAGATCAAAGCCTAAGCGTAAGGTCGAACCGAAGGTTAAGACAGAGATCAACCTTTCGAAGGTTTCTGAAACCGAATATGACAAGGAAACAATGGATAAGCTGTACAGGAATTATTGTTTCGATCTGTTCAGCCAGACTATTAAAGATAACGGCGGCAACGGCAACCTGATGATCTCTCCCGCATCGGTAATGATGGCGCTCGACATGGTCGCTGCAGGCTCTAAGGAGGAATCGTTACAGCAGCTTACGGACCTTTTCGCTGCAGGACAGGGACCTCTTACACAGCAGGCATATGCAGCGAAACTTATGGATACGATCAACAGCGCGGAGAATGTTGAATTCTCATGCGCAAACGCAGTGTGGAGCAACAAAAAGCTCTTGGGAGACAAGGTTAATTCCGAATACATCGAATATATTCAGAAGACTTTCGATGCAGAATACAATTTAAGTAATTTCGACAAGAAGACAGTAGAAGAGATAAACGATTGGGTCGACAAGAAAACGAACCACATGATCGATAAGATCATTAATAAACTTGATGATGCAACCGTTATGGTCCTCGTTAACGCGATCGCTTTTGAGGGCAAGTGGTATAAGCCTTATAATCCGTCACAGATCAGAGACGGAGAGTTCAAGAGTGTGGGCGGCACGCAGACGGCAAGTTTCCTTTATTGCAATGAATCCGTTTATTTCGAGACTGAGAAGGCAACGGGATTCCTGAAGCATTACGCAGGCAGAGAATATGCATTCCTTGTCATTCTTCCTACAGATGATACGATCAGTGCCAACGAGTTTGCAAAGAACTTTACGGCAGAAGATTATGAGAAATTCATTAAGAGTGCTGCAAACGATTACAAGGTTCAGACGATGATGCCCGAATTCTCGTATGATTATGAAGTGACACTTAATAACACTATCGAAAACATGGGCTGCAACAGCATCTTCTATCCTAAGTCGGCCGACCTCTCAGGCATTGCAGGAAACAAGGGCGATATCTATGTTTCCCAGATCGTTCACAAGACACATATCGAAGTTAACAGCGAAGGAACAAAGGCTGCGGCAGCAACGGCCGTATCAAATCTTGCCGGAGCAGCAAAGCCTGAAGAACAGGAGATAAGGGTGGTAGAGTGTGACAGACCGTTCGTCTATGCTATCGTTAATACAAAAACAATGGCTCCGGTATTTATCGGAACAGTAAATGAGATTTAATGGGATTTAGGTTTTTGGAGGATACGAAAATGAAGATCTGCTCAAAGAAAGATATTAAGGTCCTGACGGGCGTTATGGCAGCATCCCTGCTGCTCGGAGGTTGCACCGGAAGAACACCTTCGTCAAAGCCTCTGAAGAACGATCCGTCAGTCAAGGCCGCGATCGATTTTTCTGAAGTCAAAAAGACCGGGTACGACAAGGATCTGATGGATGCCGAATACAAGAGATATTGCTTCGACCTGTTAAGCCAGACTGTAAGAGATTACGGCGGCGAAGGCAACGTAATGATCTCGCCCGCATCGATCATGATGGCGCTCGATATGGTCGCAGCAGGTGCCAAGGAAGATTCGTTAAGGCAGCTTACCGATCTTTTCGCAGTGGGGCAGGGACCTTTGTCACAGCAGGCATATGCCGCTTCACTGATGGATAAGATCAACAGTTCAAAGGACGTCGACTTCACTTGCGCAAATGCGGTCTGGAACAACAGCCTTTTGCTCGGCGACATGGTAAATACGGAATATGTCGGCTACATCAGGGAGACGTTCCTTGCCGAATACACGGTAACGGAATTTAACGAAAAGACCTGCGATGAGATCAACGGCTGGATCTATGATCACACCGACAAGAAGATCAAGAAGATGATAGATGAGCTCGACCGCGACACTGCAATGGTGCTCGTAAATGCGATCGCCTTTGACGGCAAGTGGGAAGATCCTTACAAGAAGGACAATGTTAAAGAGGGCGACTTCACCGCTTCGAACGGAAACGTCCAGAAGGCAACATTCCTGAACGATACCTCTTACGTTTACTTCGAGACAGACAAGGCTACGGGATTTACCAAGAACTACAAAGGTGGAGAATATGCATTCCTCGCGATCCTTCCCAAAGATGCTTCGATCAGCGCTAATGAGTTCGCGAAAAGCTTTACATCCAAAGATTACGAAGACTTTATCAACAGCAGGACCACTGAATACAAGGTGTATTCCAAAATGCCCGAGTTTAAGTCCGATTTCAAGCTCCTGATGAATGATACCGTCAAAAATCTCGGCGCAGGTGATATTTTCGAGCCCGGGAAGGCCGATTTCTCAGGTATTGCAGGCAAGCCAGGCGATCTCTACGTATCTGTAGTACTTCATCAGACCCACATTGAAGTCGATGCCAACGGTACAAGAGCTTCTGCCGCCACCGTTGTAATGATGACAAAGGGCGCAAGTGTCGACAGCGTTTCCAATGAACGTTACGTAAACTGCGACAGGCCTTACCTTTATGCCATCGTCGATACCAAAACAATGTCCCCGGTATTCATCGGAACCGTTAACGAGGTTTAATGCAGGTGTCATAGCAAGGCGCTTTTCGCACCGGATAAATTGTAGTAAAAATCAGTCTTTCAAACATCCCTCCTCGGGTTATAATATGCGGAGTGTTTTCGGCTAACCATATGGGCCGCGGGCACTCCGCATAACTTTTTGGATGGAATTGGTTTTGGAAACGAAAGATAATAAGAGCCTCATAAAGAAGATCCTTTATGTCGTCGTGACTTTGCTCCCGATGGCTATTTACATGGTCGTCTATATGCCCACGTTCTTCTGGGTCGAGGGTCTCACGCCCGCAGGCGGTTTCCACATCATCCACACAGCGATCGATGACATGATTCCCGTTATCGAGTGGTTCATCATCCCTTATGCACTGTGGCTCCCTTATCTTGTTATCGGCATGATCGCGATCGCCATCAGGAGCCGTTCAATTTCCAGAAAAACATCCTATATGCTCATGGCAGGCATGACACTGTTTATAATCATCTCTCTCGCATACCCCAACGCGTTAGAACTCAGAGCGCAGCTCCCTGACCGCGAAAACATATTCATGGACTGCATCTTATATCTGCACTCGATCGACACGCCTACCGATGTATTGCCGAGTCTTCATGTTTACGATGCTCTGGCAGTTGCTGCGGGCCTTCATTTCGCATTCAAGGACAAGAAGATCCTCCTTATCGCGAGCGACATTCTCTGCGCCCTTATCGTTCTTTCAACGATGTTCATCAAGCAGCATTCGATCATCGACGTTATCTCCGCATTCATCATTTTCATTCCGGTCTTGATCATTACATGCTTTGTTATAAAGCCGGTTAATAAGACTCTCGAAAAGGCTGCCTGATATTTCAGGCACCGGCATTTTTCTCTCCAAACAAAACAACTTTAAGTTGCTCAAAAGTCAAAAATCTTTTCGTGGTATAATATGCCTACATACGGAAGTTAGGTTCAAGCCTTTTGGTTTTTCATAAGTGAGGGGGAAAATGCTTATGAAAACGTGTACGAAATGCGGTGCAACCGTAGAAAATGAAGCGAAAGTCTGTTGTAACTGCGGAAATGTATTTCCGGAAAAAAGGCCGTTCAGCAAGGCTGGTATTGCAGGATTTATTTGTTCTTTATCTGCAGTAGCACTTGTCCCAACGATACTTATCTCATATTTCTTTATAATAGTGATTTTCGATTTGTATAATCTCAATACTTTTTTCATGTTATTGGGTGCCGTTTCCTGTCTTGCAGCATTTGTCTGCTGCATTTTGGGATTTTTCTTCTCGCTCAATGGCGTTAAGGATTCCAGGAAGAACAATCTGAGAGGCCAGGGAATGGCATCAACAGGACTCGTTTTGTCATCTGTTTTGGGCGGAATTTGTTTGACGTGTGTCGCAATGCTCGTTGCTCAGGCTGTATTATTAGGTGCCCTTCTTGGAACTTTATTAAACAGCCCATCTTCGTCTGGTTCATCGAGCTCCTCATCGAGATCCTCATATTCCGACTGGGAATACGAAAGGAGTTTAACAGAAACTACCACATATACGGAAGAAACCTGGTATGAAGAAACAACAACCGAGAAGCAGACTATGACATACGGTACAGGTCCGGAAAAGATCGATCTCTGGTCTTTCACTGACGAAATCCCGAAGATGGTGGATGAATATATCGATCTGCATCCGGAGTTCGGTGAAAAATATACTGTCGAGTGCACGATCATCGCTACAGACGGCGGTGCTTATCAGACGGCTCTCGATAATGCTCTCGCAGCCGGCGGCGATTCTGCTCCCGATATATATTCTGCTGAGGCAGCATTCATCCTCAAGTATTCAAAGGGCGAGATGTCGCAATTTGCTTCCACATACAAGGATCTCGGAATAGATGTGGATAAGAAGATCAAAGAAGCTGATATCGCGAAATATTCAGTCGATATAGGCACCCGTGACGGCAAAGTCGTAGCTCTCGGCTATGAGGCTACCGGCTGTGCCATGATCTACAATGCAGAAGTCGCAAAAGACGTATTTGGCACAGATGATCCTGCTGAGATCGAAAAGATCGTCGGCGCAGGTTCAGGCAGCTGGGATAAGTTTTTCAAAGCGGCTGAGCAGATCAAAGAAAAGGGCTATGTTGCAGTTTCAGGTCCTTCTGATTTATGGAATGCCTGCGAAAAATCCGCTGATACGCCCTGGGTAGTTGACGGTGAACTTAAGATCGACCCTAAGAGGGAAAAGTATATAGACATTGCCAAGACGATCGCCGACAACGGCTATTCAAATGGCGCTCATCAGTGGTCAGAACCCTGGTATACAGATATGAAGGGCGAAGGCGAACACAAAGTTTTCGCATTCTTCGGACCTATGTGGCTCATACAATATGTCATGATCGGAAACTCCGGATTCTGGCCGGGAGAAAGCGAAGGAACATACGGCCAGTGGAGAGTCTGCGCTCCGCCGGTTGGTTTCTTCTGGGGCGGCACATGGTTACTTGCCAATAAGGATACGGATCAAAAAGAAGGCGTTGCCGAACTTATCGAATGGATCACTCTGGACACTTCAGAAACCGGTCTTCAGTATCTCTGGGCTAACGGCCTTGTTGACTGGGACAATGACCCCAACACAACTACTTCAAAGGATACTGTTACCTCTGCTGTGGTTATGGCCAAGTCTGACGGCTCGCTCGATTTCTGTGGTGGCCAGAACGTCTACCCGGCTTTCATTGCCGGCAACAAATATGCTTCCGCAAAGGCTATGACACAGTATGATGAAACCATTAATGGGTACTGGACATACTGTGTCGAAAAATATGTTGATGGAACATATAGCAGGGAAGAAGCTATAGAAGAATTCAAAAAATTAGTTAAGGACAATATTACTTTCTGATACAAAAGTGAGGGATGGGAAATGCATATGAAGAAGTGTTTGAATTGGGCGACTGTTTTAATCGCATTTGCTACACTTGTAACTTTTTTACCATTATCTGCATGTACTGTGACAGATGATCCGTCTAAGGATCAGATGGAGACGACTATTCAGACAGAAACGCCGCCTGTCCAGACGACAACTCAGGAAACAACAGATGAGGATTTTCCTGAAGGGGAACCTGCCATGCAGTATGATTATTCTTTTGGCACAGGACCTGAGAAGATCTTGCTTTGGTCTTTTTCAGACGATGAGTTTAAGATGGTTGGTCAGTATATTAAGCAGAATCCGGAGTTCGGCAAAAAGTATACTGTGAACGGTGTGATTATTTCTGACAGCGACAGTAAATATGATGAGGCGCTCGGAAATGCCCTTGTTGCAGGAGGCGACTTGGCACCTGATATTTATGCAGTAAAGGAACCATATATAACCCAATATGCGCAGGGTGAATTTGCAAAGTATGCCTCAACATATAAGGACCTCGGCATAGACGTTGATACCAGGATAAAGGAGGCCGAAATTGCCCCTTATTTAGTAGAAGCCGGTACGTATAATGGCGAAGTTGTAGCGCTCAGTTATTTAAGCTCAGCATGCGTTATGATCTATAACTCGGAAATTGCGAAGGCTGTTTTCGGAACAGACGATCCTGCTGAGATCGAAAAGATCGTTGGCGCAGGGTCAGGCGACTGGGATAAGTTTATGAAAGCAGCAGCCAAGCTCAAGGAAAAGGGTTATGCTGCAGTTTCCGGCCCTTCTGATTTATGGAATGGCTGCGAAAAATCTGCGGATACGCCCTGGATCGTAGACGGCGAAATAAATATTGACCCTAAGAGGGAAAAGTATTTAGACCTTTCCAAGACGATCACTGAAAAAGGATATTCTAACAGTACACGTATCTGGACCCAGGAATGGTATGAAGACATGTGGGGAGGAGGAAGCAAAAAAGTATTTGCTTTCTTCGGACCTACATGGCTTATCAATGGACTTATGACGGCAAGATCAGGAGATCTTTACGGGAAGTGGAGAGCCTGCACTCCGCCTGTCTGTTCCTACTGGAACGGCATATGGCTCTTTGCCAATAAGGATACGAAGCATAAAGAAGGTGTCGCTGAGCTCCTCGAGTGGATCACGCTGGACACTTCAGAAACCGGTCTTCAGTATTTATGGGCTAATGGTCTGGTTGACTGGGATAACGATCCTTCGACTGTTACAAATAAGGAGGCAGTTGCTTCTTCTGTTGTTATGGCCAAGTCCGACGGCTCTTCCGATTTCTTTGGCGGCCAGGATATTTTCCCTGCTGTAATTGCCAGCAACAAATATGCTTCCGCAAAGGCCATATCTCAGTACGACGAGTTTTTTGGCCATGCCTTTATGAATGCCACCTTGCGGTATTCGTTTTCCCGCACCAAACGGGACGAAGCTATAGAAGAATTTAAGAAAGAAGCTGAGGGATATCTAGCTTCCTGGTAAGAGATTCAATTCATAAGTGAGGGGGAAATACTTATGGAACAGCATCCGGAATGCACAGAAAATAAAGCTGTAACGGAGAAGATGCCTCAAGGGTAACTTAGTTTATTGCTTGAAAACTAAAAGGGCTGCCTCGTTGAGACAGCCCTTTGTGTTTGATTTTGTTGTAAGTATCAGTTTTCGAACTCGACAACGAGCTGGGAAACTGTCTGCTTGGCATCGCCGTAGATCATGACGGTGTTGTCCATCGTGAAGAGCGGGTTCTCGATGCCGGAGAAGCCTGTACCCTGACCACGCTTGAGGACGAATACTGTACGTGCCTCGTAAGCGTTTACGATAGGCATGCCGTAGAGCGGTGATGACTCATCGTTGATAGCTGCAGGGTTAACAACGTCGTTAGCGCCGATGACGATAGCGATGTCTGTGTTAGGCATCTGAGGGTTCATTTCGTCAGCTGTCTTGAGCTGCTCGTAAGGAACGTTAGCCTCAGCAAGGAGAACGTTCATGTGACCGGGCATACGTCCTGCAACGGGGTGGATGGCGAAGTTGACTTCGCAGCCGTTCTCTTCCAATACGTCGCAGAGCTCCTTAACAGCGTGCTGAGCCTGGGCAACAGCCATGCCGTAACCGGGGATGAATACAACGCTCTTTGCAGCTTCGAGGATAAGGAATGCGTCCTCAACAGACATGGACTTGGGTTCCTTGTGTTCGCCGGTAGCTGAAGAAGCCTTCTTTTTCGTTGTCTTGAAAAGGAGGGAAGCGAATGTCTTGTTCATAGCCTTGCACATGATGAGTGTAAGGATGACGCCGGAAGCACCTACAAGGCAGCCGGATACGATGAGGACCGTGTTGCCGATAGGGAATCCTGCGAATGCTGCAGCAAGACCGGAGAGTGCGTTGAGGAAAGAGATGATAACAGGCATATCGCCTCCGCCAATCGTGATAACGAGCGTAACGCCTAAGATCAGTGAAGCAACTGTTGTGATGATGACGCCTGCAAGTCCCAATCCGCCGTCAGGTGAGATGCAGAGGAAGATGATTCCCAAAGCTGCGATAACAAGGATGCCTGCGTTGATGAAGTTCTTACCGGGGATCGAGATGTTCTTCTTGAACATCTTAAGGCCTGCGAGCTTGCCCCAGGCAATGAGTGAACCTGTGAATGCGACAGCACCGATGAGGATCGTAAGACCAAGTGTGAGTGCTGTGAAAGCATCCTCAGTAACACCTGCTGTGTACTGGGAGATGGCAACGAGCATTGAGGAAAGACCGCCGAAGCCGTTGAAGAGGGCAACGAGCTGGGGCATGCCGGTCATCTCGACCTTCTTAGCCCAGATGAAGCCTACAACGCTTCCGCCTGCTATTGCAAGAACTATGAGGAGGTATGAGAGCCATCCGCCATCGATAACGTCCTGTGAGATGAGGACGGATACAACTGCGATAAGCATACCGACTGAGGAGTAGAGGTTACCCTTACGTGCGGTATCTGCTTTTCCGAGTTTCTTGATGCCCATGATGAAGAGGACACAAGAGATCATGTAAAGGACTATACAAATATAATCGCTCATTTCTTAGGTGCCTCCTTCTTCTTGAACATTGCGAGCATTCTGTCTGTTACGAAATATCCGCCGATAACGTTAACTGTAGCGAAGAATATTGCAACTGTTCCGAGAATGATTCCGAAAACGTGATTGCCTGAAGCATTGATAGCGCAGGCAGCGATAGCACCGACGATCGTGATGCCTGAGATAGCGTTCGTACCGCTCATAAGAGGGGTGTGAAGCTGTGAAGGGACCTTCGAGATAAGCTCGACGCCTAAGTAAGCGGCGATGATGAACACGAAGATCAAGAGCATGATTACGTCTGTGGAAATCTCCATATATTAAGCCTCCTTAAATCTTTCGTGGATGATGGCACCGCCCTGTGTGAGAAGGCAGCCCTTCATGATCTCATCGGACATCTTGACCTCGAATTCCTTTGTCTCCTTGTTGTAGAAGTGTGTAAGGAATGCGGAGATGTTGCCGGAGAGCATCTTGGATGCGTCCCAGGGTACCTGGCGCTGGAGTTCGTCGCCGGGGAGGATGATTACGCCGTTGTCGGTAACGACTTCCTTAGTAGGATCTGAACCTTCAACGTTGCCGCCTGTGGAAACAGCCATGTCGACGATGATGGCGCCGGACTGCATTCTGTCGATGACGTCCTTCTTGATGAGGACAGGAGCCTTGCGGCCGAAGACCTTGGCGGTTGTGATAACGATATTAGCCTTCTCGCAGACCTTAGCCTGAGCTTCCTGCTGCTTTGCAATCTGCTCGGGTGTGAGCTCTTTTGCGTAGCCCTGAGCGGTCTGGCCCATCTCGCCTAAGTCGATCTTGACGAAGTTAGCGCCAAGGGATTTAACCTGCTCTTCAACTACCGGTCTTGTATCGAAAGCGTCAACACGTGCACCGAGTCTTTTCGCCGTTGCGATAGCCTGGAGACCTGCGACGCCAACGCCGATAACGAATACTCTTGCAGGATTGATAGTTCCTGCAGGCGTAACCATCATCGGAAGGATCTTGGGCATACGTGCTGCAGCGTTAAGGACTGCAACGTAGCCCGCGAGTGATGTCTGTGATGACTGAACGTCCATCTTCTGAGCGAGGGTCGTTCTGGGGATCATCTCGAGGGATACTGCCTGAATGTTGTTCTTGGCAAAACCATTGAGAAGTTCCTTCTCATTGAAAGGATCTAAGAAGCTGATGTGAACCGTATCAGGGTTCATTCCGTCAGCGGAATCGGGCTTGAGGATCCTGACAACAATCTCAGCGTCCTTCAGACCATCTTTCTCATCAGCGATGATCTTGGCGCCGGCTTGTTCGTAATCCGCATCTTTAAAGCCGCTCTTAAGACCTGCGCCGCTTACGACCGTGAACTCGAAGCCCATACCGGTGAGCTTCTTGATGTCATCGGGGATAACGGCAACGCGTGTCTCGGCAGGCAGACTTTCCTTGCATACCAGAACTTTCTTCATTTGCATACCTCTTAATGACTTGGATTGTTCGAGCTGAAAAAACACTCTAACTTTCAAAGTATAAAACAAAGCCCCGCCGTTTTAAAGGGAGGGGCTTTAGTTAATTAAAAATTTAATTTTTGAATGTTTTGTGCTTAAATCCCGGATTTATTTGCCGAAATAATCGTCCCAGAGTTCCTTTGCGTTTTCCTCAAAGTCCTCGATAAAGTCCTCGAAGTCTTTCTCGTCCATCTTCGTGATCTCCGTAAATCTTCCCGGAACGTTAGGTGTGCGGTCATGTCTGTCGATCGTAACCGTCAGCTCAAGGGATTTAATGTTGTCCACAGCTTTGCCATCAGCGGATAACTTGCCGAGAACGAAGATGTATCTGTCGCCCTTCTTATTAAGAGTACCTTTGACGCTCAGCTCGTCTTTTCCGTCATAAGTGCCCTTAAGATCGAAATCACCGGCTCTCTTATCCCACTTTATCCTGATCTCGCTCTTCTTCTCGGTTGTTCTCGATCTTCTTACGCGCTTCTCATTGATCTCGATCTCTGCGTCGTAAAGCTTGCCGCTGTCTTCCTTGACGGTATATTCGATGGAATATGCCTTGCCGGTGGGCTTTTCTTCGTACTCGAAGCTGATCTGCTTGGATCTTGCGACATTCTTGCCGAGGATCAGGGAAGCTTCGAACTCTTTGTTATTCAGTTCAGCCTCGAAATCTAACTGCGCAAGTCTTCTTCCGGACTTTGTGATATAGAAATCAATGCTGATGTCGATGTCAGAATCCTCGATCTTGTCGATCGAATCTTCGTAGTTGTCCAGAGTATCGAAGAACCTGTCAACATATTCTTCCGGGTCATCCCTGTAGGAGCCGTTTGCCGCTACGCGCAGAAGGAGCTTCTCGAGATCCTTGTCATTGTTGGCATAGTCGATCATGTCCTGAACGATCTCAGCCAGACCGTCCTCGTCTATGGAAGCGGAAATGACGGTGCAGGGGATCTTATCACCGCCGACAGTGATCGTTTTGCTCGATTTCTTTACTTCGGAATGCTTAATGACCTTCTCAATGAATATCTGTCTGTATTTATTGGCCATGACTTCCACGTCGCGGCTTAAATTCTTGTCGTTCTTAAAGGTATCCTTCATGTTAAGGAAATACTCGAACTCATCGTCATCGAGCGAATAGTCAGTCTCTTCGTCAGGATCGAAGATCGAACCCGGGAGGTTCTTGGCGAGCTTCTTAAGATCTACGCCGTAAGTTCCGTCAATGAACGGAGCCGCACTGAAAGCGACTTTATCAGGGTTATACATTACTTTTGCCTGGAGGACCTTATCCTTGTCCTCTGAAGCCGTCAGCTCCAAGGCACCCTTCAGGTTCTTTGCGTCACTGTAGAACTTTCCCTGAACCGTAAGGTCGTCTTTTGCAAACTTGTCAAGGTTAGCCGACACCGCAACAGAGCCGCCGTTAGCGACATCCTCAGTTACAGCAACAGCTTCGATCCTTCTTGCATCAGAGAGCGTGTTCGCAATGCTTCTGACGATCAAAGCCTTCGGTGTGTTGGCTAGTGAGATGGAAACGATAATTAAAGCAAGGAGAGCGGCTGCTCCGACAGAACCGCCGATGATAAGCAATTTCTTATTCTTTTCCATGGAAAACCCCTCCGTTGATCCAAATGTAAAAAAATTATAACACATTAAGCGTCAGGCTGCTTCTTATTCACCCTTCATATATGTCCGCAAAAGGCGGTTTTACAGGCGGAAATGCCGATCCTAAAGCAATTTGCCACAAGTCTGTAACTTGAAAACGAGTGTTTGTAATATTATTATAAATAGAAGTTGAGGGTTCTCTTCGGAAGGGCAGGCTTGTAACAGAGCCTGGAAGAAAGCCCTGACAGGCGGGTTGTTATGACCGAGAATAAAGATGAAATGAACAACGGGAACGGTCCCGATATCAAGACCAGATACGAATTCCTGATAGCAGGACTTGTTGTCGTGGTCTTATGTATTGTCGCTTTTGTAACTTTCAGGATCACAACATATATCAACGGTGCGCAGGTCACGGATAATACCGTGTCTACTCTTGATATGAGCGACGGTACGGTGCTCATTGAGGTCGAGATAAAGGATTCCGAGTCAGATCCGTCAGGTGATGCATCCGACCCTTCGGCTTCAGACAGCGATAATGCTCAGGCAACGATTAATGAGCATGATGACATTGAAGTCTTCATCACTGCAAAAGAGGGTGATGATTTCTATAAATCAAAGGAAGGCAGACTTAAGCTCTATGTTGAGCCCAAGGAGACGGACGATGACAGACCGGCTCTTGTGGAGACTGTTCCTTTCCGCGTTTTAGGCTTTTCGAGAAACGGCTGGGCAGCGATCGTTTTCGGCGGTACGAGATACTATGTAAAGAGTTCCGATATCGTTAAGACCGATGTGCCCGATGACGCGCCGGAATATGTTGCGCCTGAGGATTCACAGGGCATCAGGTTTTTCGCGCCTGTCGAAGGAGACGGAGAAGAGTATGTGGCCACAATGAACACAGTGGCATTCAGTCTCCCGGACGTCCGGAGCAGCGGCAACAAGGTCAACCTCAAGGAAGGCGAGGTTGTCAAGGTTGTTGCAGTGGGCGGCGACTGGTACAAGATCGACTACATGAATGCCGAATATTATGTCCTCAGCTATTTGACGCCTAAAGACGCTTATGCCGACTAGTCTTAAGCAGGACAGGATCACAGAAACAGTTTATAAGCACCCGTTTGCGATCACGGCACTTCTTGTACTGGTGGTTCTTATCGCCACAGGCATGCAGCTCGGAAGCAAACCCGCCGCGTGCACGGTCATGGTATTAGGCTATGTCCTTATTGCAGGCTACGGCATTTTCCTCAAGAAAAAGAAGCAGCTTACTTCAGAAGGCCTGGTCGTACTGATATTTGCGGCAGGATTCATCCTGAAGACCGGCTACGTGCTCTATTCGGATATCTTTACGAGGCAGAATGACGTCGCGATATTCGAAGAGGGCAATTATAATTTCTTCCACTCAGGATACATCCTTTACGTGAGGGACAGATTTGCGCTCCCGGAAGGCGATGTCAGGCAGATGGGTCAGTTCTATCATCCGCCGTTCCATTATTTTGTAAGTGCCGTTTTCCTTAAGGCATATGAGCTCTTCCTGCCCAAGGGAACGCATAATTATGAAGTTCTTCAGGCACTGTCCCTGCTCTGGTCGCAGTTCACCGTGATAATGATCTATAAGATCCTGGAGCTTTTGGGGATCAGCAAGGAGAGCCGTACGTCAGTTGCGGCGGTCATATCGGTCTTCCCGACGTTTACTATCCTTGCGGGATCCGTAAACAACGACATCCTCTCGATCCTTTTGTTCTTTACGGCGTTTTACTTCGGGCTTAAATGGTTCAAAGAAGGCAAATGGAGGAACATTATCCTCTCAGCGCTAGCGACGGGCTTCGGCATGATGACAAAGCTCTCCGTCGGCCTTATCGCATTCCCTCTGGGGTTTTTGTTCATCGTTAAGCTGATTAAGGACATCAAGGGAAAGAAAGAGGGCGGCAGGACTTTTGCAAACCTCGCTGTCTTCGGCCTTATAAGCGCGCCTTTGGGCTTATGGTTCCAGATCAGGAATTACCTTATGTTCAAGGTCCCGCTCTCATATGTCTTAAGATCGGATAACCCCTATCAGGACGTAAGCAGATATTCGCCCGTGCAAAGGCTCTTCGGCTTTTACGGATTCCCTATAGAGGACTATTACATCAATCTCGGTTCGGACGGCGAGCAGGATTACAACATCTTTATAACCGAAGTTAAGACATTGCTGTTCGGCGAGGAGAATTACAGAGATGACTTTACGATGAGCATGGCTGGCTACGCGCTCCTGATTACGCTGCTGATAATGATAATTATCGCTGCAGCAGGATTTGCCGTAACCCTTATCAAGGCTAAAAACAGCAAAGAACTCTGGCCGGAATTATCCATGATCCTTCTGGCCTTAACGCAGATCGGTTCGATCATCTCGTTCTCACTCAAGTACCCGCACATCTGCTCTATGAATTTCAGGTATTCAACGCCACTGATCCTCTGCGGTGTGCTTTTCTACACAAAGATATCGGACATAAAGCTTAAGGGAAGCAATAAAGATCTCGTGACGAAGATAACAAGGGCTGTCTCTGTGGCATTTATGATCTTCGCGATCGTTTTCTACACGATCCTTTGGACTTATGTCAAAGGTGAAGTTGCTGTGGTGGATGTGACATGGTAAAGCTTGAGCAGGCAGAGAAGAAGGATTTCAGGCAGGCGGCGCAGGGCTTCGGCGTATGCACGGCGGCGGTCTTTGTCCTGTATCTTTTCTCCGGCATGGATGCCATAAACATGAGAGAAGTGCAGCTGTCGCTTCTGATGGCGCTCCTTACGGCATGCTGCGCGTTCTACGTAACGTCTGCTTTCACGAGCTCGAAAAAGCGATTCCTCTCGCTGGTATCGGCTCTTCCTGCATTTGGCATTTATTTTCTTATCTTCAAACTCTCTTTTAACGCCTGCGGCAGAAAGACCCTGCCTTGTGTATCGATCATGGAGAGCGTCCTGTGCTGGGCGGGCCTTGGTTCGGTAATAGTATCGGCGGCGGTGCTTGCCTTGGGAAAGAAATTCAAGGTTACGGATCTCGTCACACTGGTTCTTGCTTCCGGCTTTGTAATGAGGGCAGTCATGGTGCTCTTCACGCCGCTCAATTTCTATCAGCATGACGTGGCGAATTTCTCCATCAAGCATGCGGGATTCCATGATACCTACATCATGTATATCTATGACAATCTGGCGCTTCCTGACGGTGACGTAAGGGATCTCGGGCAGTTCTACCACCCGCCGCTCCATCACTTCCTGAGCGCGATGTTCCTGAAGATACAGAATGTGCTGCCGCTCAAGTTTGCAGAAGATTTCGACGGATTAAAGATGCTCCCGATGCTGTGGATCTCCTATCTTATCCTGTTCGCAAAGAAGATCCTGGAGCGCCTTGGGTTAGAGGGCAGGGCGCTGGCATTCTCAATGCTGTTCATAACCTTCAGCCCTCACATGATCTATCTCGCGATCCAGGTCAATAACGATCCGCTGGCACTGATGCTTCTTACAGGTGCGGTATATTTCGCGCTTGAATGGTATAAGGATCCGGACAGCAGGAAGATCGTTTACACGGCACTTTGTATCGGCTGCGCCATGATGACGAAGCTCTCGATGGGTCTTGTTGCATTCCCAGTAGGATGGCTGTTCCTTGTAAGACTCATAAAGACCATCAAGGACAACAAAGACGCAAAAGGCAGGAAGACCGTGCTTAAGACGAAGGAACTTATCAAGCAGTTTGCCCTTTTCGCATTTGCGGTATTCCCCCTGGGACTCTGGTTCCCGTTAAAGAACCTCATAAGCTACGGAGTGCCCATGACATATGTTTATGCGATAGATTCCTCGGCGAAGATGGATATATGGATGTATTCGCCTCTCCAAAGGCTCCTTATCCCTTCACAGACTATTCTGAAGACACCGTTCATCCTTGAGGGCGGCGATGTGCCCGAGAATGACTTTAATATCGTGCTGGCACTTGTAAAGACGGGGCTCTTCGACGAACGCCGGTACGACAGCGCTTACATGATCACCATAGCAAGGATCCTTGTGGCCGCAGCGTTCATCCTGCTCCCCATCGTGCTGTTTGCGGGAGTAAAGGGCGCTCTGAGAAGATATAAGGATTCCGGAAAGAAGCTTTTCGAATGCACAGAAGGAATCGCCTTGTGGATACTTGCAATAGTATTCGTGGTCTCCGAATTCGTCTTCTGCTTCAAGTACCCGGTTACATGTACGGAATCTTTCAGATACATCTCGCCGGCGCTCATTCCGGCGGCTTACTGGAGCGGCAGCACAATAAAATCCGGCGAAGAAAAAGAGGCAGGGAAAGGTCTGAAGATCTTCTCGCTCTGCCTCAAGGTTTTGTTTGTTTTATTCGTGCTGTTCGTGATCCTGTTCTACGGTCCGTTCGCTCAATATACTTTCACGTGGCAGACCCTGATCAAGGGTTGATCTCCTGCCCGGGGCCCAAGGCTCTTCCTGAAAGAAGATCTCTCCAATGTTTGCCTTCGAGCTCGTAGATCATCGATACTGCGGCATTTATCTCATCGTCCGTGCCTTCTGAATCAACAAAGGCCAGGAGCCCTGCGATCCTGATCATGTCAGCTTCGATCGCCTTAAGGAAATCGCCCGGAGTGGTAAGGACATTTCCGACCTTGCTGTAGGTGAAATCCACCGCAGCAAGCGGATAGATGAAGCTCTCGCACTGGTCGTCCAGCACACGGGGCAGAACCTGAAGAAGCCCTGCGGTAATGTCTTCCGGAAGACCCGCTATGGCATCCCATGTAAGGTCGACTTCGCCGTTCGAGTCATTCCTGATGTATTCGAGCAGGTCGCCGTGCATCGCGAACTGCCTTATGAAGTCCTGTTCAACATCCTTGAAAACACCGTCTGCCATTGCCACGCTCAACAGGACTCCCTGAAGGATCATGTCGAACTGTGCGAGCGTGAGTTCCGCACTGTAGTCGCTTCCGGTGACGTTCTGGAAAACGTCATCCATAGCTCTTATCGTTGCCTCGGCGTGGTTGTAGGCTAGCGCTGCTTTATCTAAGATTTCCTGTCTGTCGTATTCCATCAGCGTGCTTTAGATCTGTCTCAGCATATCTACTGCCTGAGTGAATGTCTCGGCCTTATTTGATTTAAGAAGGAGTGATACCTTTGACATGCTGGTGCTGTTCCTGTGAGATAAAGGAATCAAGGCATCAAATTCTTTAAGTTCAGCGGCCATCTTTACCCTCTTCGTCTCAAGTACGGAAGTTTCTTTCTTAAGCTCTTCAAGATGTCTTTTTCTGTCGTTAACAGCTCTTACCGCTAACTCATTTGATGAATCTCTCAGTCTTCTGGCATTTACACCGCCGACTATCAGGAGAACGACAGGTACGATCAATGCTGCCGCGAGCAGGAGCAGAGCCAATCCCGTGGCTCTGGCAGAGAGCTGGGCAAAGAAATATAAAACGTTAAAGGCTACAGCCGCATAGATGAGATAAGGCCAGAAAAATCTGAAGGCGGAATAGTACTTGACCTCTCCGTCCGGGCCCGGCCTGGAGAGCTGGGATTTGTTTTCTTCGATCTCCTTTTTGATCCTCTCGTAGTTCTTGTAAAGCGTTGATGCCTTATCTGCAAAGGCTATGCTTTCTTCTTTTGTCATTTCGGGAACTGCATATTCGGCCGCAGCTTCTGAAACAACATCATTTGCAATCTCATTCCTGGTTCCGCACTTAGGGCAGAATACATCGTCACCGGTAAGTTCCGAACCGCAATTAACACATAAAGCCATAAACCAGCCCCCCTAAAATAAAATAATCTTTAACATTATAACATGAAGCAGACCCCCGACGGTATATGTGATATGGTATAATTCCTTAGTTAAAAATATATAAGGGAGCATTCGCTGATCATGGGACTTTTTGGAAGAAAGAAAGAGCAGAACAACGAACCGGTTGAGAATAAAGCAAACAGTAGCATCTCTGACGAGATGAAGATCATCCTTGCGGCACGTGAGGAAGAGAAGCAGGAGAAGATCGAGAGAGCCGAGGAAAGACAGCAGGCTCAGAAGGAAGCTGACCAGAAGTTCTATCAGATCGAGGAACAGGCAAGGGAAGCTGCCGACAGGATCCTTAACGGCGGTTTTGCACCAAGAGGCATGAATTTCTTTATGCTCTGCGACGAGGTTCCTTTCGATGCAGTACCCGAGAAGGAAGGCAACGTCATCATCAAAGGCAATGTCAGAGGCACGGTCAGGAAGAATGCCGAGGTCTTCCTGTATCAGGATATCGGTGAGAAGTATTCCGTAAAGATCGAGAAGATCAGAAACGACAGAAGAGAATATGTTGACGAATTATCTGACGGCAGGGCAGAGATAGAGATCACCAGAGGTGACATCCCGGTTCCGACAGATCCTGACGAAGACGCTTCAAAGCCCGTAAAGAGATTTGCAGTCCTGACTGACGCTTCCGGAATCGAGGATACCAAGGATCCCGCATGCAGGGGCATGGTATCTGCCGGCAACCCCAGAACGATCGCTATGCTCTGCGAATACGGCAAATACGGTGATGAGCCGGTGTATTTCTCAATGGTAATGGACTGCCTCATGACATCAGAGTTCGTTACTCCCGCGAAGATCTCACCTGCCAGGAACGGCAAGAGCAGCGTAGGCTTCATCGGAGTAAGCCCCAAGCAGCATCCCGACCTGTCATTCCTGCCGGTCTTCACCGACAACAGACTCTGCATAAGAGCAATGAAGAACAGCTTCTCCAAGCAGGGCGGCCCTGACCAGCGCATGTCATTGAGCTTTGCCCAGGTTGCAGCGATCTCAAGAGATCCCCGTCACCACGGCTTCCTCGTAAATCCGGGCGGTCCCGTAACGATCACGATCCCGAAAGATCTTGTCGACAAGATGGTTGATTCCATGACATTTAAGGAGAGGTTCGGCCAGGGTGCAGGCGACAATGCTTCGCTTGCATTAGGCGGTACAGGCAGCCAGGCGCTTGATAACTTCATCGCAAACGGCGGCCCGGATATTCCCGGCGTAGAGCCTGTCCTTATCCACAATCCTTCCGATACACCTGAATTCACAGCGATCGAGGGTGCCGTAAAGAAGTATTGCGGAGCTCATTCTGATATCGCCAAGGTCCTGATCCTGGTCTTAACACCTCAAAGGAACCCCGGCAACAAGGCTTATCTCTGCATCATGGATTGTCCGGATAATTCTTTCGAGGCAAACTGCAACGGACTTGCAGGCGCGATCAAGCCTTATCTCAAGGGAATCAAGAGGATCCAGTTCCAGCAGTTCTCAAAGATGAACAAGGAAGGATTCCCTGAAAAGGTACAGTGGTTATATTCAAAACTCCCTCAATAAGGGCGTTTTGTTAACAGATAAAGCAACACGGAAACAAAGGAATAAGGGGTTTTCGCGCTGCGTGGATACAAGTTGCAAAAACTGATGAATTTACCAGGATTTTCCGAATAATTCACAGATTTTGTAAAGAATGTTCATTTGGCGCGTGATAGAATTTCGACATGTTACAGATAAGGGATATACATAAAGAATACAAAACAGGAAATCTCGTGCAGAAGGCCTTGGACGGAGTGTCTCTGAACCTCAGAGACAATGAATTCGTGGCTATTTTAGGACCTTCAGGCTCAGGAAAAACAACGCTTTTGAACATCATCGGAGGCCTTGACCGCTACGATAACGGCGACCTCATAATCAACGGCGTTTCCACAAAGCGTTATAAGGACAGGGACTGGGATTCATACAGAAACCACACGATCGGCTTCGTATTCCAGAGCTACAACCTGATCCCGCACCAGACGGTACTTTCAAACGTTGAACTCGCTCTTACGATCTCCGGCATCTCCGGCAAAGAGCGCAAGCAGAGGGCACTTGATGCTCTCGAAAAAGTCGGACTCCGCGAACAGGCACACAAGAAGCCCAACCAGATGTCAGGCGGTCAGATGCAGAGAGTCGCTATCGCAAGAGCGCTCGTAAACGACCCGGACATCCTTCTGGCGGACGAGCCTACCGGCGCGCTTGATACCGAGACCAGCATCCAGGTCATGGATCTTCTTAAGGAGGTCGCTAAAGACCGCCTCGTCGTAATGGTTACGCACAATCCCGAGCTCGCTGAAGAATATGCAACGAGAATAGTTAAGCTCAAGGACGGCAGGATCACTGCAGACAGCGATCCTTTTGAACCTGAAATGAAATCCGATGCACTGGCACCGGTCCACAGGAATCTCGGCAAGGCTTCGATGAGCTTCCTCACGGCGCTCGCACTGAGCTTCAATAACCTCTGGACAAAGAAAACGAGAACTATACTCGTTGCTTTTGCAGGCTCGATCGGCATCATCGGCATCGCGCTGATCTTATCGCTTTCTAACGGCATCAACACCTATATCGACAGGATAGAGGCGCAGACACTGTCGCAGTATCCGCTGTCGATCGAGAGGTCTTCGGTATCCTTTATGTCGATGATGATGGTATCGACAGACACCTGGGAACCTGCCAAGGAAGGCGAGATCACTGAGGTCCCGTCAGTAAGCAGGATCCTCTCAACGGTAAGGACAAATGACCTTATCTCCCTCAAAACATATTTCGACACCGAGAAGCCGGAGATCTACGATCTCACAAACGGTGTTGAATATTCATACGGCATTGAGCCCCAGATCTTCCGCTTTGAGAAGGACGGCGAGTTCAGACAGGTAAACCCCAATAACGATTTCTCTTCAATGGGTCTGTCTTCCTCTTCGGTATTTACTTCGGCTTACAGCATGAATATCTTCTTTGAGATCCCTGAGAACGAGGAGCTCTACGTCAACCAGTATGACATCAAGACCGGCAGATGGCCTCAGAATTCAAACGAGGCTGTCTTGGTCCTCACACCGAACGGCGCAGTTTCCGACTATATCATCTACGCATTCGGTTTAAGAGACCCCAAAGAACTCGACAAGATGGTAAGAGATTTCTCCAACGGTATCGAAGTCGTTGCCGACCAGGAATACTTCACATGGAAATACGATGACTTCATGAATAAGACATTCAAGGTCACACCTGCTTATAAGTTCTATAAGTACGATGAGAAACAGAAGGTCTATACCGATATGAGGAACAGCGAAGATTATATGCGTAATCTCCTGAAGAACAGCCAGGATCTTAAGATCGTCGGCATCGTACAGCCCAAGGCTGACCAGGATATCATGATGCTCGGTTCCGGTATCTATTACGGTAAGGATCTAGTTGAAGAATTAAGAGAAGAATCCGAGACGGCAGCCATCGTCAAGGCACAGCTTGCTGACCGCGAAGTCAATGTTCTCACGGGCGAGAGATTCGATGAGGAAGAATCCGATTTCAAAATGGATAACCTTTTCGAGATCGATGAAGACGCAATAAGAGATGCATTCAAGTTCGACGAGGACAAGCTCAAGTTCGATAAGGACGCTTTCGGTGACATGAGCGGCCTGGATTTTGCAGGCGCGCTGGGCAGCGCTATGCCGAACCTCTCCGAGAAGCAGTTAAAAGACCTCTTAAAGGGCGTTGAGCTCAAGATCAATACAGAGGCTCTGATCAAGGGCATGGGCAGCGTCTTCACTGATTATATGGATTATGCTTCCGCAGATCCTTCGACGGATTATGCCAAGCTTCCGGATGCGATCGCAGCTTATATCGCTTCTTCTGAAGGAAGCGCCGTATTAAGACAGCAGCTTATAAAGATAATCAACGACAGTGGCATCGCTGATCTCGACCAGGATATCGTAAACAAGGCTCTGTCGGCTATTACCGACGGCTTTGCGGAATATGCTCTTGCAAACGGCATGGATCTTACGGACCAGAGCCGTTATCCTGAGTATTACCGCGAATACCTCCAGAGCTCTGAAGGTAAGAAGATCGTTGATGAGCAGTCTGCCATGATCTCCAAAGAGATCACCGACAAGGTCAAGATCACTCCCAAGCAGGCTCAGGGCGTTGCTGAAGCGCTCCTTGATGCTTACAGCAAATATGCTACAGAGAACAATCTCCCTGACCCTAAGGCTCTTGAGGGCTCACTCAAGGAATACATGGGTTCTGACAGGGCAAGAAAGCTCATTACCGAAGTTGTCACGTCATCCGTTAACGTCGATGAGATCACCAAGGCTCTGACCAAGAATGTCAACGGTCTTACTTCCCAGATGGCAGGCCAGCTTGCCAAGGGCATCGAAAAGGCCATCGGCATGGTAGTAGAGCGCCTCGCATCCAACATGACAAAGGCTCTGCAGGATACGTTCTCAGACTTCGGAAGCGCATTGTCAGTTGACCAGGATGCTTTTGCAAAGGCATTCCAGTTCAATATGGACGAGGACGAGTTGCAGTCCTTCATGAGCGAGCTCATGGGCGGCAAGACCGCTTCGGCAGAAGGCAACCTCTCCGCATTCGGTTACTGCGACAAGGAAGACCTCAGATCCATCACGATCTATCCGAAGGACTTCGAATCCAAGGACAAGATCACGACGATCATCAAGGACTATAACAAGATGGTCGAAGACAGGGGCGAAGATGACAAGAGCATCAATTATACCGACATCGTAGGCGCCCTCATGAAGTCCGTAACGAAGATCATCAACACGATCTCTTACGTCCTCATCGCATTCGTTGCAATATCACTCGTCGTATCGTCCATCATGATCGGCGTCATCACATATATCAGCGTTCTTGAACGCCGCAAGGAGATCGGTATCCTCCGCGCCATGGGTGCATCCAAGCGCAATGTCGCAGATGTCTTCAACGCTGAGACCATGATCACGGGCTTCCTGGCAGGTCTGTTCGGTGTCGGAATATCACTGTTCCTTCTTATCCCGATCAACTCGCTGATCCATAAGCTCGCCGAATCGACTGACGTCAGTGCGGCAATGCCTTGGGCAGCAGCGGTCATACTTGTACTCTTGAGCGTCGTGCTGACCTTGATCGGAGGCCTCATCCCTTCAAAGACTGCGTCCAGACAGGATCCTGTAACGGCTTTGAGGACCGAATAAGGTTTTCGCGCCTCCACCGAAAAGTGTCAAAAATTCATTAATTAATCACACAAAAAAGGTGTGTTATCCCCTATAATATGACTATGCCTTTTTGGCAAGAGGCGCTACAAAAAGAGAAAGGGGAACAGCATGAACAGTAAAGCCATGTACAACCTGTCATACGGTCTTTTTGTCCTGACTGCCAAAGACGGCGCTAAAGACAACGGTTGTATCGTTAACACCGTAATCCAGGTCACTACAGAACCTAACAGGATCTCAGTTGCAGTCAACAAACTGAACTTTACGCACGACATGATCCGTAAGACCGGCGAGTTCAATGTGTCGATCTTAACAGAGGGTTCGAAGTTCGATACCTATAAGCATTTCGGTTTCCAGAGCGGCAAGGATATCGACAAGTTCGAATCGATAGATTTTTCGCGCGCGGCAAACGGCATTGCATACATCGCAAATGAGACGAATGCTTATCTTTCAGCAAAGGTCGTAAGCGAGACTGACTTGGGCACCCACACATTATTCCTGGCAGACGTTACTGACGGCGAAGTCTTATCAGATGACCCTTCAGTCACATATGCTTTCTACCAGAAGAATATCAAGCAGAAGCCGGGCGTTCCCAAAGCTGACGAAGCACCTAAGAAGGGCTTTATCTGCACTGTCTGCGGATATATCTACGAGGGCGATACGCTTCCTTCAGACTTTATCTGCCCGTGGTGCAAGCATGACGCGAGCTACTTTATCCCCTTGGATTCAGGCGCTCCCGCTGCCCCCGCAGCCCCCGTAAAAGAAGAGATAAAAGAAATAACAATAACCAATAAACAGGAGGAATCAAAAATGGCAAACAAGTACGCAGGTACACAGACAGAGAAGAATCTTCAGGCTGCTTTCGCAGGCGAATCACAGGCTAGAAATAAGTACACCTATTTCGCATCCAAGGCTAAGAAGGAAGGCTACGAGCAGATCGCAGCACTCTTCTTAAAGACAGCTGACAACGAGAAAGAGCACGCTAAGATTTGGTTCAAGGAACTCGAGGGCATCGGTACAACAGCTGAGAACCTTGCAGCTGCTGCTGACGGCGAGAACTACGAGTGGACAGACATGTACGAGGACTTCGCTAAGACTGCTGAAGCAGAGGGCTTCCCGGCACTCGCAGCTAAGTTCAGAATGGTAGGCGCCATCGAGAAGCATCACGAAGAGAGATACAGAGCTCTCCTTAAGAACGTTGAGGCTCAGGAAGTATTCGCAAAGAGCGAAGTTAAGGTCTGGGAGTGCAGAAACTGCGGTCATATCGTAGTCGGCACAAAGGCACCCGAGATGTGCCCTGTATGCGCTCATCCTCAGAGCTACTTCGAAGTAAACGCAGAGAATTACTGATATCTTTGATCAACTTCAGATGATAAGGGCCGCCTCATTTTGAGTGAGGCGGCCTTTTTTCGTGCACGGAGGGGAGCCTGGAAGCACTTTATCCCGGCTGCAATTTGCAAAGGGTAAAATCGTACGCTTTTAGGGGTGAAAAAGGTACGATTTCATTCGTTGCAATTTGCAAGCCTTGTTTTCGTACGTTTTTAAGGGCGAAAAACGTACGATTGGATGGTTTGCAGGTCTGCCCCGCACTTGTATGAATCAGTTTGCGAAAATGATCACTTCTCCATGTACAGCAGTCCGAACGTGCCGGGGCCGCAGTTTACGGAGACGGCAGGGGAGGCCTGCTTGAAGTAGATCTCGTCGAAGTGGACATGCTTCTCGACCAACTCGCGGATCCAGTCGGTGTCACGCTTGGTGAGGCCTACATAGGTTACGAAGAGAATGCTCGTGTCTATGCCGGCAGGGTTGGAGAGAACGGAGTTGATGTATGCTTTCCATGCATTCTCCCTGGCGCCGAAATAGGTCATGCCGACGCCCATCTTACCCTTGCGGAGCTTTAAGACGGGACGGCCCATGAGGGACTTAACGATATTTGCCGTACCGTTGCCGACCTGGCCTGCACGTGACAGGAAGTCAAGGTTATCAACGATGAAGCTCGTGTGGATCTTCTTCTTGTAGACTTCGAGTTTCTCTACTATCTGCTCGGCACTAAGGCCTGATTCGACCATCTTCGCGGCGACAACGGCCATAAGGCCCTGGCCGCTCGAGAGGTGGGCCGAGTCGATTACGAATACGTTATCGAAAGACTTGGATGCTTCGAGAGCAGATCCGTATCCGCTGTGCTCGATCTTTGAAGAGATCGAGATATGGATGACGTTATTTGCATTGGCAAGCTGCAGGGCGAAGAACTCTTCGGCTTCCCTTACGGTAGGACCCTGAGGGAGGACCACGTGATCGGGATCTTCCATGTATTTGAGGACTCCCTGGGTCTCGATCTCCTTGCCGTCCTTGAAAAGGCCTTCTTCGGTCCTTACCTTGTGAGGAATGATCGCGATGCCGTATTTCTCGATGAGTTCCGGCGAGAGGTCGGCGACACTCTCGGAGGTGACTACGATGCTCTTACGCTTCTTGGTGCCGCTCATCCAGGAGATGGATTCTTCGGCGATCTCACTTCTGTTGCCTGTGATGTGGACGATCTCCTTCGGAAGGTGGTTATAGACCTCATTCTCCAGAGCGTCGCCGCTTACGGGCTTGGCGAGATAACCGTCGAAGTTCTCGCGTGCATAAAGTGCCCTGTTCTCTTCATCGGCGTTGGCGGTGAGGATGATGATTGGAGTCTCACGGCAGCGTCCGCCGGTCTGATCCTTGATCTTCCTTCTGCACTCGACACCGTCCATCTCAGGCATGAGGTGGTCCATGAAGATAACGTTGTACTTGATGTTGAGGGTCTTTCGGAGAGCATCGGTACCGCTTGTTGCCGTATCGATCCTGACCTTGGTATCTCTTAAAAGCTTGCTTACGACCATGAGGTTTGCTTCGTTGTCGTCAACGACAAGGATACGTGCCTCAGGTGCTTCGAACTTGGGAAGGTATTCCTTCTTCCTGCCTGAGCTTCCTGCCTTTGCGAAGTCGTAGTTGCCGACGGAGTCTTCGCGCTCGATCCTCTGCGGGATCTCGACCATGAATGTGGAGCCCTTCTTATAGACGCTGTTGACGGTGATCTTACCGCCCATGATGTCTACGAGCTGCTTAACGATGGAAAGGCCGAGACCTGTTCCTTCGATGTGCCTGGTGGTCGTCTCATCGACTCTCTTGAATGCGGAGAACAGATAAGGGATATCTTCTGATTTGATTCCGATACCCGTGTCTGAGACCATGTAGATCATGTTGCAGGTCTTATCGTCTTTTCGCTCGCACTGGACAGTAAGGGAGACTGAACCTTCCTTGGTGTACTTGATGGCATTGTTGATGATGTTGATAAGGACCTGCTTGATCCTGACTTCATCACCTATGAGCTCGGCAGGGATGTCAGGGGATACGTCGACGTTGAAGTCGAGCTTCTTATCCTTTGCCCTGATCCAGAGCATGCCGACGATATCCGAGAGCATGTCGCCTGTATGATAGGGTTCGATCAGGAGCTGCATGGAGCCTGACTGGAACTTACTCATGTCGAGGATGTCGTTGATGAGGTTGAGAAGGAGCTTGCCGGCCGCCTTGATGTTGACCGCATCTTCGATTACTTCGTCGCTTACGTCCTCACGAAGGATCATCTCGTTTAAGCCGATGATGGTGTTGATCGGAGTCCTGATCTCGTGGCTCATGTTGGAGAAGAAGCTGTTCTGGGATTTGTTGAGCATGTAGATCTCTTTTCGCTGCTTCTCAGCCGTTACGAGCTGCTCGTTAAGCCTGAACTTCGTGTAGGACATGATGACTCCCATTACGAGCTGGAAAACGGAGAAGATCAGGAAGTTTGCCATCTCATTAGGCTCTATCGATCCTATCGAGAACGCATAATAGAGGAATGTGACTACCGAGATATTGGATAAGAGCGCCACGATGAAATAGACAAGCGGGTTGAAATATACGCAGAGGGGAACGACCAGCGCTACCGTCATGAAGAGCGTGGTGTCCACCGTGTTGCGCGCCATGAAGTTTACGATCATGAGCGCTATGACCCAGACATAAAGGGTTACGCCCATGAAATGGTTCAGGAAAAAGATCGTACGGTATCTGGCGGAAAAATCCTTCATCGCATAATTCGCGCCAAAAAGCCACGCAACTGCGATCGCGATTACCCAAACATAGCAGATCTGGTGGTAAAGGACCGTCGTTCCGCCGAAATATGCAGGCCAGGCGAAGGTCAGCACCATAAACGTGAGAGCGGCAATAAGCGTTATTACCATCGTGACGCGCGTAGGTCCGACTGACTCGTAATAAGCGGATCTGATTGCTTCACGGTCGTTTTTGGAGGGCTTGAACAGATATCTCAACATGTCTTTCATACCTTATCACCTCCGTTGCTCTCAGGTTCGAATTCGAAAACATCATCGTCAGGCTTCTCCTCGTTATCTGACAGGAGGAGGTTTTTGATCTCTCCTGCGATGAGTCCGTATTCTCTTATCGTTGCTTCGTGATTCTGCAGGATGAAGCTCTCTTCATTCTCCTTTGCGGCCTTCTCCAAAGCCTTTGCCTTCTCGGAAAGACCGGTCACGCCGATCATCTTTGAAGTGCTCTTTAACGCATGGACTAAGATCTCGTAGTTGTGCCAGTCTCTGACGTTATAATATTTCTTCATTGAAGCGATCTTGTCGGCAGATTCTGCCGCATACTGCATCAGGAGTGACTTGTAGAAGTCCCTGTCGCCGACGCAGTATTTAAGGCCTGCCTCGGTATCGATGCCGCACTTCCGAAGCTCCGTTATGAAGTCCTTCTCCTTGACGGGTTCAGGCTTTGCTGTTTCTTCGGGTTCGTCAGGCAGTGATTCGACCAGTCCGTCAGCATCGACAAAGGAAATGGCTGACTTGGGGAGGACCTGCTTTAAGACGCGCTCGAGTTCTTCGATCTCAATAGGCTTGCTTACAAAGCCGTCGAAGCCTTCTGACAGGAACATCTGCTTCGCAGAGCTCATCGCATTTGCGGTAAGCGCGATAACCGGAACTGAGCCGTTGAGGCCCGCGACATCGGTCCTGATCCTCTTCATGGCTTCGACGCCGTCCATTCCGCTCATCATGTGATCCATGAATATGATGTCGAAAACCTTGCTTCTGCAGACATCGATCGATTCCTGGCCGGAAATTACGGTGGTTACCCTCATTCCGTATCTGGCAAAGATGCTCTTTGCAACGACGAGGTTCATTGATTCGTCGTCGACAACAAGAGCCCTTACGCCCTCGCAGCGGAGCTTCTTGGCGCGCTCTTCCTTGCTGTCGACCGTGGAGTTAAGGATGGATACGACAGGGAAGCAGTAGAAAGGCTTTTCGAGCACTTTGACGCGTGAATTCTTCGGAAGCACCATGCCTTCGTTAGCGACGACCGCAACGACCATTTCCTTGGCAAGGCTTTCGATGAGGTTGACGTTATCGTTATATTCGTCTTCGGCGATGAAGAGGTGGGTCAGATGGACTGAGCTGTGCAGGAGCTTTAAGTTCTCTGCGTTATTAACGCGGTGCATCTGGACGCCCAAACCCTTTACGATGTTGAGGACCATGGAATTATAGTAGTCTCTTACTGCCGGATGATCGTATTTCTCGAAATGCAGGAACGCGCCGAGGCAGAGCCTGTCCGGCGCTGAAACTGACATGCAGCTCAGAGGATCCACGATCCTCTGGGGGATACTGACGTTGACCGTGGTTCCGACATCAGGCTTGCTCTCGATCGTCATGAAGCCGCCTAAGAGGGATACGAAGCCTGATACGATGGCAAGGCCGAGGCCCAGGCCGCCGCCCTGACGGGAACGGCTGGAATCAGCCTGGTAGAAGCTGTCGTAGACTTTCTCCAACTCATATTCGCTCATTCCCATGCCGGTATCGGTGACCTCAATGCAGAGGTTGGCGCCGTAAGCGTGGTTCACAGTCGTGATCCTCACATAAACGCCGCCCTTCTGGGTGTACTTGAGGCCGTTTGTGATAAGGGCTTTGAGGATCTTCTTGATCTTGGATACGTCGGAATTCATGACGGCGGGGATCGCCGGATCGACGTCGATTATGAGCTCGACGTTCTTGGATTTGTAATGTCTGAGATCGGCAACGAGGTCGTTCAGCACTGAAGAGAGCATATAGTCTTCGTTGTTGCAGACTGCTTTCTTACGGTCGATCTCGGAATAGTCCAGGATATCGCTGATCTGCTCTGCGACCTTGCGTCCGGCATCTCTTACGGCGATAAGGTCGCCTTCGATCTCCCTGTGTCTGGACTTGTCGATGCAGAGCGTCGTAAGACCGATGATCGCGTTGACGGGAGTCCTTAATTCGTGTGAAACGTTTGCGAGGAAGTCGTTTAAGTGTTCAGTGGCTTCCGTGAGCTGGATGACTTCATCCTTGGATTTGTTAAGTACCTGAAGCCACTTGTCGATGATGCTCTTCGCGAATCTTCCGATGAAGAAGATCATGATGAAATGGAGCACGAGGCGCGTGATCACAAGAACACTGAATTCTTCCTTATTTATGACCATTATTACGACTTCGTAGGCCATCGTAATATAGAACGTGAACTGGCAGAGAGTAATGAATGCCTTCCTGCCTGTCATCGTATGGAGCATGATGAGGGCTGCCATGACGAGGGCAAGGTCAAAAGTGCTGGTCTGGTGGATTCCGTAGAAGAAATAGCATCCCATCATGAGGACGGCATAGAGCCAGATGCGGACATTAGAAGGAGCCGTGTGCCTGATGTGAAGGACCCAGGCAGCGATCATTCCTCCGATGATGAGGATGAGTGCCCATTTCTCCCAGTCTAAGAGGAGGGATTCAACGACGAGGATTGTCGCAAAGATTGTGTAGCTTATCAGGATTGTAAGGTGCGAAGTCTGAAATAGATCCTTGTCGTTAGTACTCATGGTGATCACCCTCTTAATCTGTATTCTTTATCTTCCTCTGTTATCGTCAGCATTATCTCGGCTATCTTCGGGTCGAACTGCGTTCCCATTCCGAGCTCAAGTTCGTTCTTTACCGCCTCCTGTGACAGGTGGGCCCTGTAGCTCCTGTCAGAGGACATGGCGTCATAGGCATCGGCCACCGCTATAATCCTTGCCTCTTCAGGGATCTGGGTCCCTTTGAGTCCTTGGGGATAACCGGTGCCGTCGTATCTCTCGTGATGATACATGGCGCAGCTCTCGAACTTCGGATCATTCTCGATATTTTTGAGAATGGAAGCGCCCATCGGGGAGTGTGCCTTGATGAGTTCATATTCCTCAGCCGTAAGGGTTCCGGGCTTGTTGAGGATTCCGTCGGGAATGCCGATCTTGCCGACATCATGGAGGAGGGCGAGCATATAGATCTCGTCCTGTCTGGCATCAGAGTATCCGAGTCTCTTGGCGATCATCTTTGAGTATTTGGCTACGCGGGAAGAGTGGCCCTTGGTATATTCGTCCTTGGTGTCGATAACGGCGGCAAGAGAGCTTACGATCTGCATGAACAGATCCTTGTTCTCCCTTGTCTTCTGCTCGACCTCGAAATAAAGCCGGTTCTGAAGCGTGACGAGCTCAATCAGATTCTTTACCCTCATAAGGAGCACTTCAGGAACAAAGGGCTTTCTGATGAAGTCCATTGCGCCGAGTGCAAGGCCCTCACGCTCTGCTCCTTCGCTCTCGTCTGCCGTAAGGAAGATGACGGGGATCTTGGATGCCGCAGTCTCAAGTGAGTGAAGCCTCTTTATGCAGTCAAAACCGCTCATGCCGGGCATCTTTACGTCGAGAAGGATCAGGTCCGGAAGTTCACTCTCTTTCGCGAGATAATCGAAAAGAGCCTCGCCCGATCTGAGCGCAGCTACGCGGAGACCGCCGGAACTCAAGATCTTTCCTGCGACCTGAAGGTTGATGACATCATCATCAACTACTACGACCTTCTTGACCTTCTTGGCACCGGCAGATTCCTGCTGGTTTCCGATGGATTCGGTCTCGTAAGTAATGACGATGTCGTCATTGCCCTTTGAGTGCCATTCATCAAGGATATGGGAGATAACCTTGGCTATGGAATCTGTCCTGATATCCGTGAGGAATACGAAATACTGGTTCTTGCTGTTCCTCATGAAGATATCGGATTTGCGCAGGGACTCTCTTATGTGATTGCCGAATTCGTCGACGCGCTCGAAAAATGCGGAATTCCTTATGCCGCTTGCAGGTTCCAGCGTGAAGAGTATCTTACATGCATTGATGCGGTGTCTGATTATGTATCTGATCACATAGCGGTATACAGGCGAGAACGAATCCTTATCGAGCTGAAGCGCGACGTCCTGGATGGAGCGTTCGCCCAATATCTCTGATATAGCACGGATATCGTTAAGGGCTGTTACGCTGCTGTCTTCAATGTCATCGTCGTAAAGGCCGTAGCCGTGCTTGCCGTTCTTTTTTACATTGTAAAGAGCCTTGTCGGCTAGCTTTAAAAGGGAGCTGTAATCGTTGCCGAATCTCGGAACGAAGATGCCGCCGATAGATGCGCCCAAAGGAATGCCCATGTCATCGCCCATGAGCTTTTTTGCTTTAGCCGTGATATTGTCGTTTATCTTTTTTGAGATCTCGGAGACTATGGCTTCGGAGGTTACGCCTGCTGCAAAGGCAACGAATTCGTCACCGCCGATCCTTCCGCATTTGCTTCCTGCGGGAACTGCTTCGCGGATGACCTCAGAGCATGAGATGAGAACCTTGTCGCCCATCTCGTGACCGTAGATATCGTTTACGAGCTTAAACGAATCCAGGTCTATCATCATAAGGCAGCCGGTGGAATCCGAGCACATCTTGGATAGCTCTACACCTGTTGCACCCTTGTTAAGAAACCCCGTGAGCTTGTCGATCGTGGCCTCGCTCTTGAGGTCATGCATCTCCTGGGAGTTCGACATGATATTGTCGATCCTCCTGAGGAGGACATCGGGATTAAAGGGCTTCCTGATAAAGTCGGAAACGCCTACTTCAAAACCCCTTGTCTCAGTATCAACATCTTCATCCGCAGTGAGAAAAACAACCGGAGTCTTCATAAGACCCTTCTGCTGCTCCAATTTACGGAGCTCGCCCAAAGTCTCGAATCCGTCCATGACCGGCATCTTGATATCGAGAAGTACCAGATCCGGCATGCCGTTGTCATCGACATAATCAAGGAAGGAACTGCCGGACTTGAATGCGGTCACACGCATGTTGTTTTTGCTCAGGATGTGTCCTGCCATCTTGAGATTGGCAGTGTCGTCGTCAACGACGATAATCCATTTAGCCATAATTAAGACACCCCTAATACATTTCAATAAAGCACCAGTATTAAAAATAATAACATGGGGGTATTCAAAAGTCGTTAGCAAATGCGGTTTCGTTCATAAAGATATTGATTTTTTGACAACCATACAAAATTCTTAACTACACCTTAATCTCACCAAAATTCTATTGCAAACCGAATTTTCAAATGGCAGAATCTTCGCAGTGTTTTACTTTTTTGGGGGTAATTGATTATGTTAGAAGTCAAGAACGTAACCAAGCGTTACGGCAAGAATGTCGCATGCAACGATGTATCGTTCACACTGGAACCGGGTTCCCTGACGGTCCTTTTAGGTCCCAACGGCGCCGGCAAGAGTACGATCATCAAGTCCATCATCGGCTTTTTGAAGTATGACGGAACCATCACCGTAAACGGCATGATCAATAAGTCCGTCGGCGCAAGGAAAGTCCTGGGATATATTCCCGAGATGCCTTCGCTCTATCCGACGCTTACCGTTATCGAGCACATGGAGTTTATTGCAAGAGCATATAAACTTACAGACTACAAGGACCGCATCAATATGCTCCTCGAGCGCTTCGAATTAGATGACAAGCGCAAGAAGTTCGGTGACGAATTATCAAAGGGTATGCAGCAGAAGTTAAACCTTTGCTTAGGACTCTTGCCCGATCCTGACATCATCCTTCTCGATGAGCCTCTGGTAGGTCTTGATCCTCATGCGATCAAGGAATTAAAGAACTACATCGAAGAGATGCGCAAAGCAGGAAAGACATTGTTCATCAGTACCCACATCATCGACAGCGTCGATATGCTCTGGGACAGGACCATCATCATGCAGAACGGCCAGATCAAGGCTAATGTTACGAGAGCCGAGGTTGATGCAAGCGGAAAGTCATTGGAAGACCTGTTCTTCGAAGTAACTGAAGGCATTGATAAATCATCTGTAAGCGGTGAAGGAGAGCCCGAAGCATGAGACTTTTCCTTTATTACGTTTCCCACTCGCTTTTTAACACGCTTAGAAAGCTGATGAAGACGTGGGTCGCTTTCATAGTGATAGCACTGGTCTTCGGAACTGTCGTAGGCCTTGTTGCCAGATTCTTCGATAAGAAGGAGAAGAAGGACAGTACGGAACCTTCAGGCACATCGGTCGTCCAGGTCGATGACCGCGAGGGCCCCGGTGAAGATATCTCGGTGGACGACGCGGTCTCCGGCAAGCTTGCAAAATCCAAGATCGGACAGATGATGGAGAAATACAACATAACGAAAGAACAGATCGTTGATCTCGCCATTTCCGCAGTATTCCTTCTGATCCTTGCCACTAATATCATAAACGCACAGAATTCTTCCAAGATCTTCCTGCCGGCGGATGTCCCGATGCTGTTCTCAACACCGATGAGACCGCAGTCTGTTCTGATGTTCAGGCTTCTTTGCACACTCGGTTCATCGCTCCTGATCTCGCTGTTCATGCTGTTCCAGATACCGAACCTGACGCATGGTGCGGGTTTAAGCCTCTGGGGCGCGGTATCCATCATCATCGTATATGCTCTGATACTCGTATTCAGCACACTGGTTCAGGTGGTCTTTTATACGATCACATCGAAAATGAAGAGCGGAACCGGAAACATCAAGAATTTCCTTGCCGGAGTTTACGGCGCCATTGCCGTAGGCTTCCTGGCATATACCGTTATTACAAAGCAGTCTGTAATCGCTGCTCTCTTTGCATTCTTTGCAGGCTCAAATACACATTGGGTGCCTTTCTGGGGCTGGCTCAGAGGCATCTCATATTATGCATGCACCGGAGATATCACCTTATCGATGATCTATCTCGGTCTCTTCGTCGCAGCATGCGCTGTGCTCGTACTTGTTATCTGGAAGCTCAAGGCTGACTTCTACGAGGATGCCATGTTTGCCGCAGAGCACAAGGCCGAGCAGCTCGAGAGTGCCAGAAATGCCGCAAAGGGCGGTGTCATGACCAGGGAAAAGGAGAGAAAGGGCAAAGTCGAAAGAGACGGCTTCCATTACGGAAACGGTGCGAATGTCTTCCTTTACAAGGCAATCTTCAACAGATTCAGATTTGCCAAGCTCAAGGTCCTCTCCACAACGATGATCATCTACACGATCATTGCAGGTGTTGTCGCGTACCTTTCGAGACAGTATCCTTACGGCGATGCTTTCTTTATCCCTGCAGCAGTACTCGGAGTCATGGCCTTCTACAGGACAATGGGTGACCCGATCAGGGAAGACACCTCCAAGGATTTCTTCATCATGATCCCGGAAAAGCCCCACAAGAAGCTCATGTATTCATTGCTCGGATGCCTTTTTGTCACGGCGATCGACCTTCTGGTCCCGATCATCGTAGCAGCAGTGATCCTTAAGGCTGATATCTTCAGCGTTATCGCATGGTTCCTGTTCATACTGTCGATCAGCTTCTTTGCAACGGTAGTAGGAACCCTCATCTCGCTCTCGCTCCCGAAGGACCAGGCGCAGACGATATCACTTATCGTTCAGATGACATTCCTTTATTTCGGACTTACACCTTCTGCAGTCGCAGTTATAGTGGGAATCTTTATAGGACACCTTACCCCGGCCATTCTGATCGGAGCAGCGATCAATGCGCTTATAGCATTCCTCGTATCGCTCATCCTGCCAGCGGTCCTGGGAAGGAAATAATCAAAACACAATAAAATAACGCTTTTGATGCCCGTCTTTGTTGATACATAGACGGGCATCTATGTATTTAATCTTGTAATAATTTTTTGTTTTACAATAGCGGTTTTTGACGATAAAATATATCCGGTTAAATTCGCTTTTTACATGATGTGGAGCAGTTACTATGGATATTTTCATGTTTATAACCCTTTTCGGAGGCTTGGCATTCTTTCTTTACGGAATGAAGCTCTTATCGGATTCATTGAAGAAGACCGCAGGCGGACGTTTGGAGAAACTTCTCAACAAAGCCACTGACAACCAGTTCAAAGGTCTCACCATAGGTGCCATCATAACGATTGCCATCCAGTCTTCATCAGCCATGACGGTAATGCTGGTAGGCTTCGTAAACTCAGGCATCATGGAGCTCCCACAGACAGTTGGCGTAATATTCGGTTCTGATATCGGAACGACACTTACTGCGTGGATCTTATCCCTTGCAGGCATCGATTCCGGAGACAATATTGTTTTAAGACTTCTGAAGCCTTCCTGCTTCTCACTCGTCTTTGCTCTCATCGGCATTATCCTCATCATGGCTGCCAAGAAGCAGAAGCACAAGGACGTCGGTTCGATGCTCTTAGGCTTCTCGATCCTCATGCAGGGCATGACCATGATGTCCTCGTCCATGGAACCTTTAAAGGAGATGGACAGCTTCGTATCCATCATGACAGCCTTCAAGAACCCGCTCTTAGGCGTTTTCTCAGGCGCTATCGTTACAGGCATCATCCAGAGCTCAGCTGCTGCCATCGGTATCCTGCAGTCGATCTCCATGACCGGCCAGCTTACGTACGGCATGGCTATCCCGCTCGTAATGGGTGCCAACATCGGTACATGCATGACAGCTATCCTCTCATCTATCGGCGTTAACAGGGATGCTAAGAGAGTTACGGTCATCCACGTAGCTATTAAGCTCATCGGCACGGTCATCTGGCTTATCGTTTTCTACAGCGTAAATGCGATATTCGATTTCGACTTCCTGAACAGCCCGGTAAATATCGTAGGCGTTGCCGCTATCCACTCCGTATTCAATATTGCAAATACGATTCTCCTGTTCCCGTTCTCCAAGCTCCTCGTAAAGATCGCGCATCTTATCGTCAAGGAGACAGAGGAAGAGCAGGAATTCAAGCTCGACGAGCGTCTCATGCTTACTCCTGCGATCGCTGTAGGTGAGTGCCGCAAGATGATGATCAACATGGTAAACAAGGCTAAAGACGGTCTTGATAAATCCATGGACATGCTCCTTAAAGGCTACAACACCACTGATTTCGATTTCATAAAGAAGAATGAGGAGAAGGTTGACGGCTACGAGGATCTTCTCGGTTCTTACTTAATGAGACTTACGACCACTCAGCATTTGAGCGAGGATGACAAGAACAGGTCTTCGATGATCCTTCAGGCGATCGGAGAAGTGGAAAGAATCGCCGACCACGCGAACTATCTTTCCGATTCTGCCGAAGAGATCGCCAATAAGCACCTGGAATTCTCCGATACTGCAAAAGAAGAGCTCTCCAGAGTCATTCCCGCAGTCCATGACATATATACCATGGCTTTGGAATGCTATCTTTCCAAAGATGCCGCGCATGCCGATGATATCGGACCCTTAAGGATCGTTATCAGTGAGATGTGCGACAAGTTCAAGTCCAATCACGTTGACAGACTTGCTTCAGGCGTCTGCACGACAGAGCAGGGATTCGTATTTAACGATATCCTTTACAGCTGCGTCAGAATAGCCGAGCACAGCCTCAACATCGCTGCGATCGCTTACAGATTCAAGTCTGCAGGTGCCAAGCACTCCAAGAATCAGGATACTTACATGCACGACTTCAAGCAGCGCAAGGATAAGGACGAGAGAAAGTATCAGGAATACGTCAAGAAGTATAAGGCTTAATCGCAGAGGCAGTATCTGACGTCATATCTGCCGTCGTCTTCCATATCCATTATCATGTAACTGCGCGCAGAACCGCCGCGGGGGATCGATATTGACCCCGGGTTAAGGATGCGCGGTCCCGAGAAGCTTGTTCCGAACCCGGATTCATAGAATCTGTTATATTCCGAGACTGCGTCACCGAAGCTGTCATAGGGGACATGCGTGTGTCCGAACATGCAGATATCACAGCCCTGTTCCTGAGCCGTAAGCGATATCGTCAGAAGCCCGTAATTGACCTTCTGGAGGTGCCCGTGGGAGCAGAAGAACTTATGCCCGTTGAGACTGAACACTGCCGTATTCCTTACGATATCCTGATCGCAGTAAGTATCGCAGTTGCCCTTTACAAAAATGCAGGGAGTCTTCGGAGCTCCGGCCCATCTTGCGATCTCGGATTGCGAGTACTCGGCGTCGCCCAAATGGATCAGCATATCAGGAGCTTCCTTCATTATCGCCGTCCTTAAAGGTCCGTTATTTCCGTGTGAGTCACTTACGATCAGTATCTTCATGAGAGTTCCTTATCAGATAAAGTAGAAGTCCGTATCCCAGCCCGGGATGCATCTTGTGTGGCGCATATAGATTTTATAATCGTCCCTGATCTCCATAACTTTTTTGACGATCGCGAAAACATCCTCGCTTCTGTGATAGCAGGCGATCTTCATTGCGGGACGGCATTTTCTGATAGTTTCCTTTGCGCCGTCTATCGCATCTGCTTCGGATCCCTCGACATCGAACTTGATGAAGCTGACGTTATCAATAGCCAGAGAATCAACGGTTATGACGGCTATGTCTATTGTCTTTTTGAGCTCAACATTGCTTGCCGCAAGAGCCCTTGTGCCCCTGCCTCTGGAGGCTGATACCTTTTCTGTTCCGGCATGGCTTCCGACAAGTGCGTTGATGCATGTTATGTCAGATCCGAGCTCTGATGCACACTCATTAAGTTTCTTAAATGAATGGCGCTCCGGCTCGACTGCGACAGCCTTATTAAGGCACGGGAACCTGTTAAGATAACGGATCAGCGTATCGCCGTAGTATGCGCCGAGATCGACAAAACATCCTTCTGAAATGCCTTTAAGCAATTCGAATTCATCACCGGGATCCGACTCGGCTTTTTCAAGATAGGATATGTTGCCGGTGAGTTTGTAGCTTATATAGTTTTCGAAGCATCTGCGAGAAGCATCATCTGCCAGGCGCGGATAAATGTCTTCGATAGATCCTTTTGACGATTCATAGAATTTGCGGGTGAATAATATATCCCCGTATACGGGAACGTCAGGAACGTAGAGCTCTCTTTCAGAGCTGATCTTAGATACCTGCTCTAATACTTCAGGCCTTGATGAGCCGAAGCAGACGAGGACGATGAAGTCCTTATCACCGAACTTTTCGCAGCATTCGGAATAAGATATGACTTTAAACCCATGGAACATCCTGTCCCTGACAAAACCGTCGCTCGCAAAAACAGCGGCGATGAGGTCTTTAAGGCCGTATCTTTCCAGCACGGAGATTATCTTGTCAGCACCGTCCCCCGTGCCGTAGAGGGCTATCGGGCGGCGCACATCTGACAGGTATTCCCAGAGATCCTGTTTTGATTTTGATATGTTCATAGGGTAAAGTATAAAGCGTAGGTAAGATTTTTTCGAGAAGAGTGCAACATTTTAATATCCCTGTCTGTTTTTAAGGTAACAACGAAGGACAAAACAATGTCCATATGGAGGATATACATATGAAAAAAGGTGCAGTCATAGGAATAATCGCAGGCGTGGTAGCCGTCAATTTCCTCGGATTCGGCATGCTTGGTGCGTATTTAAGCAAAGCGAAAGCCGCATCTGCGGAGGTCCGCGAGCATAATGCAAAAGTTGAGCTCGTAAATGATCAGATCAATACGGCACTCAATACCAAAAACTATTCAGTCAAGAGTGTGTCAGCAGCCGGAGATACAATGGCTGATTACGATTACGGCTATGACGAAGCAGAATTTGCCGGTGAAGCACCGGCAGTTCCGGGAGCCGGCCCGTCCGTATCAAATGAAGTAAATGTCGATCCCGCGAAGGGAAGGCTTCTCATAAGGACCGTATCGATGTCAACAGAGACAAAGACCATCGACAAGGTCAAGGCAGATGTTGAGAGCCAGATCAGGGAACTCGGAGGATATATCGAGAATTCTTCGATGTCAGGAACAGGCAAGAACCGTGATCTCCGCACGATCTATTACACGATCAGGATCCCTGCAGATAAGCTTGATTCGCTTATCACCACAGTAGGCAACAGCTGCACGGTCTTATCTTCAAGCGAGAACACATCAGATGTTACTCTCGAATACGTTGACACGAAGGCCAGAGTCGAGTCATTAAGAGTCGAATACGACCAGCTCATTAAGCTCCTTGCAGATGCAAAAGATCTCGACAACATCCTTATCCTTCAGAACAGACTTACCGAAGTAAGATATCAGATCGAGAGCGCTGAATCCCGCATCAGAGTACTTGAGAACCAGGTCCAGTATGCGACATTAAATCTCCAGATCTCAGAGGTCCTTGAAGAGACCGAGATCGAGGAACCTCACGTCATCACATACGGTGAGAGAGTAGGCGAACAGTTCAAGGATATGTGGGAAGGCACAGTTGAATTCTTCCAGAACTTCCTGCTCGGACTTATTGCAGCTATCCCGTTCCTGGTATTCATGGGAATCGTTGCAGTGATCGTTATCGTCATCGTATTTGCTGTACGCAAAAAGAAAATGAAGAGAGAGGCAGCAGCTCTCGCAGAGGCAAAGGCTGAAGCGGCAAGAAGAGCAGATCAGAGCGGGAAGAAGGACGAAAAGAAGGAAGAAGCAAAAGAAGATCAGGAATAAGTTTTACATATATCTTCTGTATCAGAATCTGATGGAACCGGACGTGAAAGACCGGGACAAAAGGAACAATTACATATAAAAACTCAGATCAGAATTTGAATACAGAATAATCACATCCGGCTGCGAAGCTCTCCCAATTACCGGGACCTCCGCAGCCGATGTTGTCATATACTGCACAAGTCTTAAAGCCGCCGGACTTAGCGCCCTCTATAGCACGGAGGACATCATCAAATACCAGCGCCTGCTGCGGGGTTATCACATTTCCGCCGGCGGACAGATATTTTGTTGCACGCAGGAAGATGTCAGGCGACCCCTTATCAATGTTGCCGCCTAAGTCTTCCAACGTTATCACGCAGTCGAAAAGATCCTTTATGCCTGTTGCTTCGAGCGAGGCATTCGCATTTTTCTTCGAAAGGGCTGTTGTAACCGATAGTTTGAAGCCGAGCTTTTTGGCTTCGTCCAGATATTTCTTAGCGCCTTCTTTAAGTGAGACGTCAGATCTGTAGAAGTCATATACCATTGACTCCCAGGCTTCGATTATCTCCTGCCAGGTGAGGGGAATGCGGTATTTTTCCTGAGTGTACCGGGCAGCATTCTCCATCGTGCTGCGCTTTACCATCTCAGTATATTCAGGAGTTACTTCATACCCGTATCTTCCGAGGAACTCGATATCAACGTCGTTCCAGACGCTCATGGAATCAAGGAGCGTGCCGTCGAGATCGAATATGAGGAGCTTAACGCCCTCTTTGGAGAGCGTTTTAAGATCGGGATAATTTACGGTATTTTCCGGACTCATTATCAGTCCATGTAAGAGAGCTTGCCCTTGAGGTCTTCTAAGGCCTTTTCTCTCTTGGTATTGAAATCAACCTTGTTGTTCTCGATAAGGTTGTTGCCGTATGAGTCGATGGAAACGATCAGGGGTCCGAACCTGTCGCACTTGAGCTTCCACATGGCTTCGGGCATGCCTAAGTCAAGCCACTCGACGCCTTCGCAGTCGATGACTTCTTCAGCGGCAACAACAGCGCAGCCGCCGGGGAAGATGGTGTGGACAGCGCAGTTATCTACGCAGCCCTTTGTCGTCTTGGGACCCATTCCGCCCTTGCCGATGATGATCTTGACGCCGGTCTTCTCAAGGAATTCCGCCTGAGCCTTTTCCATACGCATTGATGTGGTGGGGCCTACGCTTATTACCTTGTACTTATCGGGCTCGCCGTCTCCGGAGATCTTCTTCATGATGGGGCCTGCGTGGAAGATGGCCTTGCCCTTAAGATCTACCGGGGGCTCCTTGCCGCCTATTACGACCCTGTGGTGAACGTCATCTCTGCCGGTAACGATATCGCCTGTAAGATAGATAACGTCGCCGATGTGGACCTTCCTGATATCCTCGTCAGTTACGGGTGTTTTGAATTCAAATGTGCTCATAAGACTGCCCCCTTGTGTGTGAAGAAGTCGTAGGTGAAGTCGGGATTGATCCTGATGCCGGCCCTTCTGTGTGCCCAGCATGCAGTGGACATGCCCATTGCAAGTGTTGCCGGGTGTCTTGAAGCCTGCTCGATGTTGACGCCCATGACAGACATCTTTCCGCCGAATCCGCCGGGACCTAAACCTATCGAATTAAGGCCGTCTTCCAGGAGCTTTTCCATCTCGGCTGCCTTGGGATTGGGGTTATGAGAACCGACCTGTCTCAAGAGAGCCTTTTTCGAGAGCTTGGCAGCAACTTCAGAAGAACCTGCGATGCCGATGCCTACGAGGCACGGAGGGCAGGCATTTACGCCGTATGTCGTCATCTGCTCGAAAACAGCCTTTGCGATGCCTTCGTAGCCTTCAAGGGGCATTAAGACCTTTGAAAAGCCGGGGAGGGAGCATCCGCCGCCTGCCATATAGAAATAGAGCTCTAACTGGTCGGAATCCTTTACGATCTCCCAGTCGATCCAGGGGCTGTGGGTTCCTATGTTGTTGCCTGTGTTCTTCTCGTCGAAGACTTCTACGGCATTAGGTCTTAAAGGAGCCTTTGCCGTAGCTTCCCTGACTGCATCAACAAGCGCATCTTCGATGATGTCCATATAAGGCCACTTAGAGCCGACGCGCGCGAAAAACTGGGGGATTCCGGTATCCTGGCATGAAGGTCTCTTCAAAGAATCCGCAAGCTCCATGTTCTTCTTCATAACTTTGTATATCTCGGGTGCGAAGCCTTCATTCTCGACCTCGCTCATCTGCGTAAGACGAAGCTTTACGTCGTCCGGAAGGTGTCCTGCAGAATAGCTCATAAAGGAAGCGACAAGTGATGCCAGCTTCTCGCGGGGCATGTCTTGTGACATAAGAAATCCTCCATAGATCATTGATGTGTCAATTATATAACAATGAAGCATTATAAACGGACTTGCACTTTCAATAAATACCCAAGTTCTTTATAATAAGCCAAATAATTAAATGAATTTTGTATAAAGGGGAATATGAAAAATGACTGAAGAAACGAGGCTTAAAGCACCGGTCCTTGCAAAAATGTCTTCCGACAAGGTGTTCTGCTATTTATCTATGGCTCTGTTTTTGGCTCTGCCTGTCGTGGAGATAATCACGGAGCTCCTTGGCAAGTTTAAGATCAAGGTAATCGGACCACGTCCGCCTTATCCGTCTTATTTCCAGCCCTATGTCGTAGCCGTATTCGGTGCGCTCCTGGCACTTGCCATTATCCTGAATGTTATATCCAGGATAGTAAACGGAAAGTTCAAGCTCTATGTCGCTGACATTTTCTTCGTCACGCTCTTCATCTTCATGCTCCTGTCAATGATATTCTCCGTTAATCCCGGAGTTTTCGCAGGCGGATCCAAATACTATTGCGAGAGACCTGAGATATTCCTCTGTTATTACTGCCTCTATTATGCGGGCACCATGATCGAAGATTCCGGTCTCCGCAAAAAGATGCTCTACACATATTTCATTGTAGCTCTCATCCAGGGTGTTGTTGCATTCCTTCAGACATTCAGGATCGAGATCCATTACTGCCTCTTCCTTTACAACAGGGCTTCCACAAAGGCTGCTTACGGACTCCTTCAGAACACTAATTTCTACGGAGCACTCTCTCTTGTATTTGTTGCAGCGGTTTCCGGATTGTTCATATTCAGTTCGGTACTCTTCAGATCAAAGCATATAAAGTGGGTCTTCTTTGCTGCAGCCCTTTTGCTCTTCTACACAATGCTCGCGAGTTACTCACGTCTTGCATGGCTCGGCTTTGCAGGCATGATCTGCACATATATCATTTCCTTCATCGTTATGCGCAAGAGCACGATGGACAAGGCTAAGCTTAAGAAGATCGTAACCGACTTCCTTATCATGTGCGGCGGCTTCCTGGTTGTTATCCTTATCACGACCCTGGCTACAAACATCGTAACCAGCAGAGTCGAGGAGACAGCGAACGATACGCTTGCCAGGGTCGGTGACGACAACTTCGGCCACGGCAGAGGAAGGATCTGGAGAGCAGGAATCAACAGCATTCCGAAGCACTGGGTAACAGGTATCGGTCTTGACAACTATGCACAGGCTTTCAGAGAACTTCCTGACTGGCAGAAGGGTCAGTTTATCCAGGATAAGGGCCACAACGAATATCTCCATACCCTTGTTACACAGGGCGTGTTTGCTCTTATCAATTACCTTGCCGTACTCATCTACGCAGCAGTAAATGCAGTCAAGAGGATCATCAAAGAGACAGATGACGTCAAGAGATGCCTCCTCTGGATCTTCCTCGTTATCTTCGCTGCATATGCATGCCAGGCAATATTGAACAGCAGCGTTCTGAACGTTGCTCCTTACTTCTGGATCATAATCGGTCTCTTAACACCGAGGACCAAGCCGATCACTTTCAAGAAGAGGTGACATAACGAGGAGGGGACTTTCTATGTTCGATTCTTTCGTCCGTTACAAAGCAGAAAAGAGCAGACAGACATTCATCAGGAATTGCGAGGGCTTTGATGCCCCCAGGCTCGAGAGTGAGGTCTTTCCCGCTGAATGCAGGACGGAAATGGACATAGAATACAAGCACGGACAACATCCCCTTAAGCTGGATATCTATACGCCTTTCAATTGCTACGGCGCGAAGGAATGCTTCATCCTGATCCACGGCGGAGCCTTCGTTTACGGCTTCAAAAAGCTCGATCAGAACTTCGGCATGCATCTGGCGATAAAGGCCAATATCCCTGTGGTAAATATCGATTACACGCTGATGCCTGAATCCGATCTGCCGCAGATAATCAATGAGATCTTTGCGGCGATCAACTTCGTATGCGGAAGGTACGGATTTAAGAAGATCCATACAGTCGGAGATTCGGCAGGCGGGTATCTCGCATATATTGTTGCCATAGCAACCAGGAACAGACATATCCGTCACGGTCTCTGGGTCTTCGAAAAGCCCCGCGCCGCGGCTGAATCCGCCGGCCTTATCTGCCCCGGCATCGTTAATAAGACTAAGGAATTCCCGGGTATCTATTTCGAGAAAAAGACAGAAAACAAGAACATTCAGAAGCGCCTTCCCGATTATGCATACGATCTCAGGATGTTAGCTGAAAGAGATCCCGAATTAAGAGTATGCGTGATCGCCGGTGAGGATGATTTCCTCCGTTCGCAGAATATAGAGTTCAAGGATCTTATCGATAATGTCCTGTTCTATGAAGGCAAGAACGACGGCGAATTAAAGTGCCATCATGTCTATCCGATTGCGCATCCCGAATGGCCCCAGTCAGTAAAAGCGATCGAACTTCTGGCAGAGAATGCGGTCGGAAGAAGATAATCGCCATCTAAAGCGTAATTAAGGATTTGTTGCCTTCTGAGCGGACAAAAAGAGCAACATTTGAGGCAACAATTCTTAGCTGGCGGAACAATAGCGGACAAGTACTCAAAAGCCCGTACCCCAAGGCAAAAATCAAGGGCTGCCTATTTGAAGGCAGCCCTTTCTTCATTATTACTTTGCAACAGCTTCAGTATCGGTTTTCTGATGCGTCTTATCGTACGTCTTGTTTATGAGCTTTGAGATGGGCTTATAAACAAAGAATGTGATGAGACCTACAACGATTCCCTTGAACAGATTGAAAGGTACGAATACTGCAAGGAGAAGTGAGAGTCTGTCCTTTACCAGAGGGTTAGCCTGCGCACTCATTCCGATGATGGCTTCAAGAGGGAAACCCATTGCCGAGCCATAAAGAGGCAATGTGATGAATGCGTTGACCGGAACTGCTATTACTGCGAGAGCAATAGTTGATACGATCATTGAGATGGCAGCACCCTTTCTGGTCCTGATCTTCTTGTAAATGAGTCCTGCAGTAACAACATATATCACACCTGTTACGAAGTTCGACAGTTCGCCGATGCCCATTGTCTGTGTAACAGGAAGGTGTATAAGGTTCTTCAGAAGCTCAATGACGACAGCCCAGACAGGTCCTAATGCAAATGCTCCGATAAGTGCGGGAAGTTCGGCAAAGTCGAACTTTAAGAATACCGGCATGAACGGGAGCGGGATCTCCAGATACATGAGGAGAACAGCCATAGCGGTAAGGATCGCTGTTGCGGCAATTCGACGGATCATGATCTTGCGTGCAGCATTAGAATCCGTCTTAACGGTTAAATGAGTTTCAGACATAGAAAATACACTTCCTTTCTTCCGGACTTTACCGTCGGCCCCTGGAATCACACCGGGTCAACCTCACCGTAAAAATTTATGAGGCTTGCGGGCTTACGTTGTCTGACGTTCACCGCCGGTCGGAGAATCACACTCCGCCTTGGACGATTCCGATTATACTCACCGTGGAATGAATGTAAAGGCTTTAAAAAGCAAATGAACGATATATTTTTCGAACGAAATAATACATTTTTTTTGACAAGTCATACATTTTTGCCCCGAAATGTCTCGAAGCAGAGCACTCAAGGTAGTAAAATTTATAACAGTTGAAGTGTTCTCAAGATTTTCTTAAGAACGCGGATACCGGGGATAATACAAAGGAATACTTTCGTAATGATCGTTTTAAGCCGGGATGGACTTAAACGGTATTTTCACGTTGTTTTCCTTTGCGTAAGGTTTCTTGTAAAGAATTATGAGGAGAAACAAATGAAAAGGATTCTAATACTTTCACTGTCAGCGGTATTGGTATTAGGAATTGCCGGATGTCAGGCAAACCAGGAGGCTACATTAACGACCCAGGCTGCCGACATTCAGATCGCGACAGAAAGTCAGCCTGATGCAACAGTAGATTCAGGTGAAGATGACAGCAAGACCAAGACTTCCGTAAAGCCTGCGGGAAAAGCATCAGAGACTACGGCTGAGACTACGATTAATACAGCTTCGGTGGCCGTGGATGGAACATGGCAGTCCGCATCCGTGACTGAGAAAGAAGACAATAAGTCAGTTCCGGAGTTTTATGTACGCTTCACGAGACATGAGATCCAGTACGGACATATGTCAGATGACGGCGAGTTCGTAAATGACCGCTCTGACAAGATCACACGTCTCGATGTTACTATCGAGGGAAGGTTTCTGATCCAGGCCGAATCCCAGAAGGCAGGCAAGTACACCTTTAAGACAAGCGAGAACGATCTTGGAATAATGGAGTATTACACAACATGGAATGAAGCGGAGTTCGCCGATAATTATGTCGGAGGCTCTTCGATCTCCAAGTGTAAGTAAAGCATTAATACCTGTCTGTTATTAGTGTTATAATGTGTCCCGAAAGAATAACAAGCGGGACGCTTTGTAAAATGCGCCTGCACTTCGGAGGGAATATGAAGGTTGAAAGACTTGTAGAGATAATCGGCAGCGATTTTTATTCGGGTGTACCGGACAGCCAGCTCAAGGCTCTTTGCAATTATCTGATGGCTACATACGGGATCGATCCCAAGCATCACATCATTGCAGCCAATGAGGGCAACTGCACGGCTCTTGCGGCAGGTTATCACCTGGCTACAGGCAAGGTCCCGGTCGTATATATGCAGAACTCGGGCGAAGGCAACATCATCAACCCCGTAGCTTCCCTTCTGAATGATAAGGTCTACGCAATTCCGATGGTATTTATCGTCGGCTGGAGAGGCGAGCCCGGCATTCACGATGAGCCCCAGCATATTTACCAGGGCGAAGTAACGGTAAAGCTCCTTGATGACATGGACATCGCTTCCTTTGCCATCGGAAAGGATACGACAGACGAGGAAGTCGAAGCCAAGATGGCCGAATTCAGGGAGATCCTCGCAAAGGGCAAGGACGTTGCCTTTGTTATCAGAAAGGGCGCTCTCACATTTGACGGCAAGGTCGAATATAAGAATGAGAACAAGATGATCCGTGAAGAGATCATTCAGCATATAGTCAAGGCATCTGGTGAAGATCCGATCGTATCCACAACAGGAAAGGCTTCAAGAGAGCTCTTTGAGACACGTGTGGCTAACGGACAGTCCCATAAATACGATTTCCTCACGGTAGGATCCATGGGCCACTCTTCATCTATCGCCCTGGGCGTTGCCATCAACAAGCCCGATATGCGCATCTGGTGCGTAGACGGTGACGGCGCGGTTCTCATGCACATGGGATCCATGGCAGTCTTAGGTGCCAACAAACCCTCAAATCTCATCCATGTCGTAATCAATAACAGCGCGCACGAGACTGTCGGAGGAATGCCTACAGTAGCAGGATCTATCGATATCGTTGCGATCGCCAAAGCATGCGGCTATCCGAATGCCGTATGTGTCGATACTTTCGAGGACCTGGACAGGGAGCTTGAAGCTGCAAAGGCAAGAAACGAGCTGTCTCTTATTGAAGTCAAGTGTTCCATCGGTGCAAGAGATGATCTGGGAAGGCCCACGACCACTGCACTTGAGAACAAAGAGAACTTCATGGATTACATCAGGTGATCAGAAATAATACTTGTGATCAGTTCCTGTGTAGAGACCTTCAAGTGGGTCAACATAGGGCGTCTTGGCAAGTAAGCTCAGTGCAAAATCCATCATCTGAAGCTGGTCTTCGGACGCATAATATCCTCTTCCGTTGACAGATACGTTGTATATGTCGAAGCTGTTTGTTTCCTTCGGGAGGATCCTGATCTCAAGATTGTGGGAGATTATCAGTATCTCTACGAGATAAAGGGTGAAGTCATGTCCCTTGGGGGATTTCCATTCGCCGATCTCCTTATAAGGATTGAAGCTTACGGACATGTCGTTATTGTAATAACCGAGATAACGGTAGGAAGAGTCGTAAGTCTTCATCTTGTATGTGTCTCTAATGTAGGACGTATCGATCCATGTGCATGCGCAGTCCCTGGCTCCGAAATCATAGACGGAACCGTCCTCAGGCTTGATAAGCATTGAGATATCGGCATTTGAATGGAATTTGGTATTCCCGATCATGAACGTGTATGAGCCTTCACCGACAGAAGAAACCCCGGTATTAAATGTCGGTTCTGCAGTGGATTCGGTGGTGCCGTCTGTATCTGAAGTATCATCTGACTCATCGGAAGGATCACGGACGTCTTCGTCAGTGTCGTCAGGTGCTATCTTATCGGAAGATACAGGCATTGTCTCAGCGCCTTCTGCTTCAAAGCTCCAGTCAGAGGAGTCGGGATAGAAGGTGAACTCTGTAGAAGTTGTCTCCGTGGCAGTGACAGGTTCTGTGGAAATGATCTGGCAGGCGCAGAAAAGCACGCTTGCTGTAAGCATCAGCGCAATAACGTGTGTAAAATGATGATTCCCTGATCTGCGGACCATATGAAAAATACCTATCCCCTTATTATTCCAAACAAGTGAGATTATAAACCATCTTCACCGATAGTCCAGTGTGCCGGTAAGGCAAAGATCACTCAATGGTCTTTCCGGATGGCTTGTTGAAGAAGATCCTGCCGGCTTCGAACCCCAGCACGACCTGGCCATTCCTTACGAATGAGAACCTTGAAGCGGTCTTATCCTCATTGCTCCTTACGACGAGCTTATCGAAAGTGCCTTCCTCTCCGCTGTTTGCAAGATAGTCCAGCGCATCATTGCCGCATTCGCCCGGCACCGTAAATGTCAGGTTATCGCAAAGTCCTGCACGCAGGAGCCAAGGCTGGACTGATAACGACAGCGGCGGATATGTATCCGGGAATAAGGAGTGACGCTTTATAGTCAGCTTATATCTGTTGCTCTTAAGCTTCTTTACGCCGACAGTATAGTAGGCGGGGAAGGGAGGTCCGGAGAAGTCGTCGAATACGTCATTGACGTCATCAAGGCCCAGCTGCTGCCAGCCGGTATTGATCTTAACCGGATCGTCCTTGGTAAACTCGTTGATCACCTTATCGATCTCGGCCTGAATGCTCTTCGAGAATTCCAGATCGGTATAGACCTTGTTATGCTGATATCTTACGAAAGATGCATAGGTCGCTTCTAAGAGGAGCTTAAGCCTTCTGACCTTCTGGTCAGGGAAGAGCTTCAACGCCCTGGCGATCCTTATGGCGCTCTCAGGGAGATTGCTGTTGCAGTCGCCGGATTCAAACCTGATCCTGGCATCGTGATATACCTGAAGGTATGTGTTGTAGGCAAGGATCGGGTCAGGATTGCCGGCGTCGCCCATAAGGAGCATGTCGGCAAACTTGAGCTTGGCCTCAGGCACGCCGTAATTGGAAGCTATCGCAAAGTAAGCGAAGGCCTTGTCATAGTCGGGCACTCCGTTGACCTTGCCGTCGTAATAAAGGAATCCAAGTGCATTGGCCGCATAGCCGAAGCCGAATTCCTTAAGGAGGATCTCAAGGAGCCTTGCAGCTTCACCGTAATCGCAGGGGAAGGCTGAGTTGCCGCCGTTGCATGCAAAAGCCTTTATCTTAAGGGCCTCGAAAACATGCTGCCTGCAAAGTTTATTCGTAAAGTCAACGAAGCGGTCGATAACGTCTTCCCTGGCGTCAGACAGGAGCAGGCTGTTATCCCAGTGATTGAGGAAGGTGATCATCTGATCCTTGGTATATGTACGCTCTTCAGGCGGGAGTTCCTTATTCTCTTCGTAATTCTCTATCATGCTGATGAGCCCCGGGATCCCCAATACTTCAGATGCCGTGCCCCTGGGGAAGTTATCGGTCCCTACGGTGGTATCCGCTATCTTGGCGATCTTTATAAAGATGGTTACTATCATGTCCTCATCTGTCTCAGGAAGAGGAGGAAGGGGAAGATCACAGATACTGTCCGGATCAGGTCCCAGGAGTTCATCCAGACAGAGGTCCCCGTAAAAATATGTGGTTATGGGGCACCACCAGTCGAAAGCAAAGTCATCGAATGAGAGCTTCTCATCCTCGAAATGGCAGAGCGCAGTCTTAAGATCCGATAAGAGCATCGGATATTCATTCTCACACTGGACGTCAAAGCCTGTATCCGGATAAGCATCGAGTTCGGTACCGCCTACGATATCGATCCAGCCGATGTCATATCTGCAGAGATCGATCAGCTTGTCCTGTGTCATAAAGATGTATGGTTTACGCTTACTCATATGTACATTATAAACGCGGGTGCCGGTGTATTAAAGACTTGACAACCCCGATAATGGGACAGTATCGGGGTTGGTCAGAACAGTCAGTTATTGTTTGAAAACAGAGGTTACTCTACGGTAACGCTCTTTGCGAGGTTTCTCGGCTTATCGACGTCGAGACCTCTTGCGCAGGATACGTAGTAGCCGAGAAGCTGGAGCGGAACGACAGCAAGGGATGCTGCGAAGAGCTCATTTATCTTGGGAACATAGACTACGAAGTCTGCAGAATCCTCGATCGCATAATTGCCGAAGGATGTCAGGGCCATGAGGTAAGCGCCTCTTGCCTTTGTTTCGACAAGGTTGGAAAGTGTCTTCTCATAAAGGCCGCTCTGCGTGAGAACGCCGATAACAAAGGTTCCTTCCTCGATAAGGCTTATCGTGCCGTGCTTTAATTCGCCTGCGGCATAAGCCTCGCTGTGGATGTAGGAGATCTCCTTCATCTTGAGGCTTCCTTCCATCGTGATCGCATAATCGATGCCGCGGCCGATGAAGAAGATGTCCTTCTGTGCGGCGAGTTTTGCAGCGAACCACTGGAGACGCTCTTTGTCTTCAAGGACCTTGTTGATCTTGGCGGGGATGGACATTACTTCGGAAGCAAGCTCTTTTGCCTGATCTTCCGTGATCGTGCCTTTGGCGAGCGCCAATTTGATCGCGAGGACATAGCAGACTGCGAGCTGTGCCGAGTATGCTTTTGTTGTCGCAACTGAGATCTCGGGGCCTGCAAGTGTATAGAGAACATAGTCTGCTTCACGTGCAATGGTGGATCCGACGACGTTTACGATCGCGAGAGTCTTGATGCCGTTCTTTTTTGCGTCTCTTAAGGCTGCAAGCGAGTCAGCGGTCTCACCGGACTGGCTGATGACTATGCAGAGGGCATTCTTGTTCAAAGGCATCGTTCTGTATCTGAATTCGGAAGCGAGCTCACATCTTACGGGAATGCCGGCGAGCTGCTCGATGATGTACTGTGTGCAGCATCCGACATGATATGCGGAACCGCAGGCAACGATGTAGATCTGCTCAAAGCTCTTGAGATCCTCGTCTGTGATGTTCGAAGCTGAGAGGTCGATCTTATATGTATCACCGTCAGGAATGATGACTGAATTCAGGGTATCCTGTACAGCCTTGGGCTGCTCATGGATCTCCTTCATCATGAAGTGCTCGAAGCCGCCCTTCTCGGCAGAAGCTGCGTCCCAGTCGATCTCCGTGGGAGTCTTCTCGATCGTGTCGCCGTCCAGGTTATAGAAGGTGACATTGCCTGCCTCAAGGCATGCCATTTCGAGATCATTGATGTAGTAAACGGATCTGGTGTACTTAAGGATCGCAGGAACATCGGAGGCCAGGTATGAAGCGTCCTTGTCACAGCCGATGATCATCGGGGAATCCTTACGTGCAACGAAGATCTTGCCCGGGTGATCCTTGAACATTACTGCGAGAGCGTAAGAGCCTCTTACACGGACCATTGTCTTTGCGAGAGCTTCGATCGGGTCGTGAGTGTATTTCTTGTAGTAGTAATCGATGGTCTTGATGGCGACTTCGGTATCCGTCTCGGAATAGAACTTATAGCCCTTGCGGATCATCTTGTCGCGAAGTTCCTGATAGTTCTCGATGATGCCGTTATGTACGCCTACGACGTTATAGTCATCTACGATGTGGGGGTGTGCGTTATTCTCCGTGGGTTCGCCGTGGGTTGCCCATCTTGTGTGGCCGATGCCGCATGTGCCCTTGAGCGCTGCGCCGCCGTCTGTCTTCTCGGAAAGGACCTTGAGCCTGCCCTTTGCCTTTACGACAACAGGATTTGCTTCTCCGTCCCTTATGGCGAGACCTGCCGAGTCGTAACCTCTGTACTCAAGCTTTGCAAGACCGTCCAAGAGGATAGGAGCAGCCTTCTTCTTACCTGTGTAACCTACGATTCCGCACATAAAGAATTCTCCTTATTTTTAATTGAAGTATTTTATCACAGTATCATAGGGCGGTTTAAGAACTCTCTGGGTATGGTAATCATTCACAATAGGTATAATGAACGATATCGGATATTATTCGTCATATGTCGAAAATAACTATTGATAATTGACCCCAAACAATTTAAAGTAAATTGGTTTTATACGCGGGAGTGCTTTACAGTGCCAAAAGTGCTCCGTTCAGAAAGGGTAAAGGGTATATGCTCGAACTACAGAATATCAGTTTCCATGCGGATGACAAAGACATCCTCAAGGACATAAGCCTTAAGATCGACGACAAGTTCGTTGCGATAACAGGCCCTAACGGCAGCGGCAAATCAACGCTCCTTAAGGTCATCATGGGAATCATCACACCTACATCAGGCAGGGTCATCTTTGACGGACAGGATATTACGGATCTCCCGGTATACGAGAGGGCCAATCTCGGAATGAGCTTTGCCTTCCAGCAGCCCGTAAGATTCAAGGGCCTTAAGGTCAAGGACCTCTTAAGCATCGCTGCAGGCAAGGATGTCAGCAAGGACTGCTCATATTTAAGATCCGTAGGTCTTTGCCCCAGAGATTATCTGAACCGTGAGATCAACGATACACTCTCCGGCGGAGAGATGAAGAGGATCGAGATCGCCATGGCTGCCGCAAGAGGCGGTAAGCTCAGCCTTTTCGATGAACCTGAGGCAGGCATCGACCTCTGGAGCTTTCAGAGCCTTATCGAGGTTTTCGAGAATTTGCGAAATATCACCAACGGAAATATCATGATCATCAGCCATCAGGAGAGGATCCTTGAGATCGCTGACAAGATCATCTATCTGAAGGACGGAGTGATCGACAGATACGACGAGTCTGCAAAGATCATGGAGGAACTTAACATGAGACGCAGAGGCGGATGCGACTGTGCTTACGGTCAGAAGGGGGTGTCCTGCAATGGATGAGCTCGAAAAGAGAATGCTGAAAGAAGTAGCAGAGCTTGACAGCCTTCCGGTCGGCGCTTTCAATATCAGAAGCAACGGCAAGAGCGAGGGCAGATGCTCTACTGCAAATATCCAGATCGAATCCAGGGAATCAGGCGACGGCATCAACGTCTACTTCAAGGACGGCACAAAGAACGAGTCCTGCCACATCCCGGTCATCATCAGCAAAACCGGCCACAAGGAGTGCGTTTATAACGACTTCTTCATCGGATCAGACTGTGACGTCGTAATCGTCGCAGGCTGCGGCATCAGCAACTGCGGCGGTCATGACAGCCAGCACGACGGTATCCACACCTTCCACATCGGCAAGAATTCGAAGGTCAAGTACATCGAGAAGCACTACGGCGAGGGCACCGGCACGGGCAAGAGGCTCATGAACCCCACAACGGTCGTTTATCTTGAGGAAGGCGCCACAATGGACATGGACACTTCCCAGATCGCCGGAATCAACGATACATACAGGATCACAAAGGCAGAGATCGGCCCTGACGCTACACTCATCATGCACGACAAGATCCTTACTAACTTCGACCAGACGGCAAAGGCCGAGATCAAGGTGGATCTTAACGGCGACGGTTCTGTCTGCGACATCGTAAGCCGCGGCGTAGCAAAGGGTGAATCCGAGCAGGATGTCATCATCGACATCTCGGGCAACGCCGTCTGCAAAGGCCACGCCGAGTGCGATTCCATCATCATGGACAAGGGCGTCATAGTTGCAACACCTAAGCTCAAGGCAACATGCGTCGACGCTTCACTGATCCACGAGGCAGCTATCGGCAAGATCGCCGGCGAGCAGATCACAAAGCTCATGACGCTTGGCCTCAACGAGCAGGAAGCCGAGCAGAAGATCATCGAAGGATTCCTGAGGTAAGATTTTAACTTTAGTTTCTCCGTGGGCCGTCTCGAAAGGGGCGGCCTTTTTTGTCCAGGACTCTGTACTAAAAGCTGGGCAGCACTTGGGAACTGCGAAAAGCCCGGCTGTTTGTCAGGTTATAGCCGTACTTTTAGCCTGGATTTTGTGTAATGAACGGCGGAATGAACGGCACTTGCCGTCGGTTTTGCCGTTCGTTTGACCTGAAATAGCCGTTTTGAACGGTGGAATGAACGGCACTGCCGTTGGTTTTGCCGTTCGTTTGGCCTGACACAGCCGTCCGTCCGCCCCTTAAGAAGACATGCCCCACCCCAGGAAAATGACTCAAAATACATGCGCGCAATCAAAGGTTTTACGCATATTTGCAGACGGATTTGTGATAAAATTACTTTAACAAATTTTTCCGGAGGAACAGCATATGGGACTTAATTTCCGCAAATCGATCTCTTTGGGCAAAGGCTTAAAGCTTAACTTGAGCAAATCAGGACCCAGTGTCTCATTCGGCAAGAGCGGATTCAGACAGTCCATAAACCTCAAGGGCCAGGCAAGGACCACGGTAGGAATTCCGGGAACTGGTATCTACTACACAAAGAACACCAACGTAAAGAATGTTGTAAGCGGACTGACCGGAAAGGTTCAGGACGCTAAGAATAAGAAGGCTGCCGGAAAGGCAGCTGCTGAGCCCAAGGCAGCAAAGAGCACAAAGGCAGCCGCAGCAGGTGCGGTTGGTGCAGCTGCAGGAGCTAAGGCAGCAGCAAAGCCCGCTGTTAATGAAGAGCTCATTGCTGCATCCAAGGCAAAGGTCGAAGAATTTGCAGCAGGTATCGAAGCGCTTAAGTCAGTTCATAAGCAGTCTGACGGTTATATCGACTGGGAAGCTCTTGCAAACGGCGCTGTATCAGGCCAGCTTAAGGAACTCCAGCCTTTCGCGCAGAGCGTTCTGGCAGGCGACATCGATGCATATTTCAACGTTATCTCCGAAGTCGGACCGTTTGACGACCTTCTCGAGTACGGCAGCGGTTTTGAGGTCGGAACAGATGATCCTCAGATCATGCAGATCGAATTCCAGGTTAAGTCCGCTGATATCGTTCCGACACAGTATCCTGACATGAAGGCGAACGGTGAGCTGGTAATGAAGGATTTCACAAAGTCTGCTTACTATGAGCTCGTACAGGATTATGTATCGAGCACGATGCTCAGAGTCGCAAGAGATACATTCGCGCTCCTGCCGGTCAAGCAGGTCCTTATCCATGCAGTGGATAAGATCTTAAATCCCGCAACGGGCAACGACGAGGAAGTTACTATCGCTTCAGTCAAGATCAAGAGGGATGCTCTTGCTACTTTGAACTTCGAGCGCATCGATCCTTCTGACTGCCTGGAGAGCTTTGAGAGCAACATTAAGTTTAAGAAGACAACGGGATATGCTCCTGTTGACAGAGTTCTTGCCTGAACAGCTTTTAGAGGTTTTTCGAACGTTTTATAGACAGAGTGTAAATATTCAGTCTGAATCGTGAAACCAAAAGTGATTTTTCATTGCTTTTAACTATCACGATGATTAGACTGTCATCATAAGTGCTTTTAGATTATGGATTGCAGGCGGGTTCTTCTATGGCGGACCGTAAAAGAATAGCTTTACTTGTTGCCCAGGCTGATGAATATTATCAGTCACAATTTATTCAGGGCTTTATTGATAATGCATTTAAGCATGATGCTGACGTTTTGGTCTTCGGAAGCTACCTCAAATATCAGAATAATTTCGGAAGAGAAATAGGCGAGACGTCGATTTTTTCTCTTGTTCCTTTTGAAGATTTTGATGCTGTCGCTGTTATGGCCGATACTCTTCAGTCATCTGGTCTGTCTGACAGTATTGAGCAGATGATCCATGACCGCTGCAAATGCCCGGTCATCTTCATCGATAAGGAGAGCAAGTATTTCCCGTCGGTATTCCCGAATCACTACGATGCGGTGAAGTTCCTTATTAATCACCTGATCGAAGATCACGGTTACACGGATATCGCTTTCCTTACGGGCAAGGCATGGCACCATTATTCGAAGCAGAGACTTCAGGCGTTTATCGATGCGATGTCCGAACACAGCCTGTCTGTAGGCAGGGACAGAGTGTTCTACGGTGATTTCTGGTATACGAGCGGTGAGAGCCTGGGCGACCGTCTTGTCAAGAAGGGTGGAAAGCTTCCGCAGGCCATCGCTTGCGCCAATGACTGCATGGCAATAGGTCTTGCAAAAGCTCTCGAAGCGGGCGGGATCAGGGTTCCTGATGATATTGCAATCGTAGGTTACGATTCCACTGAAGAGGGCAGATATTCTCCCAAGCCGCTCACTTCCATCAAGATACCGGCCAAGGCTCTGGGTTCATATGCGCTGGATTATCTCTTCAATTCCATGGAAGGCAAAAAGACCGAGCCGTTTAAGGACAACGGTGAATTCTTCTGTGGCAGGTCCTGCAATTGCAGCGAGGATAAGGTGCGGTATGAAGTCAAGCTCCGCAAGGTTTGGGATACGGACACTTCACATAACAGCGTTTTCTCTTCCTTTAACCATTTAGACGAGGATCTGGCAATGCAGAATACCTTTAACGGTCTCATGAAAACCGCATTCTCGTATGTTTTCCAGATCAGGGATTTTGAGAGCTTCTCGATCTGCCTTAATGACAAATGGCAGTCGAGGGCAAAACTCTTGGCAGGAGCCATCGATGATTCAAGGCTCTCTGCAGCGAGTTTGTCAGATACAGACCGTTATTTTTCAAGAAAGATGATGCATGTGATCTCATGCAGCCCGGAAAGCCTTAACTGCGACAGAGTAAGCAACGATGTTTACTTTGACAGGCATGTTCTTATCCCGAGACTCGACATGGAAAGAGCAAAGCCGGAAGCTTTCTTCTTTACGCCCATGCATTTCGAAGAATCCATCTTCGGTTATGCGGTATTGTCCTATACGGATCCCAGATCTTACAAGAAATCGTACCGTTTCTGGCTTCACAGCATAATGAGGGGACTCGAATACTTCAGAAGATACGACGAGCTCAATGCGATGAACAAGCAACTGGAGGCAAGCCTCGTAAGAGACCCGCTTACCGGCATATATAATTACAACGGATTCTTAAGACAGATAGAAGGCATAATCGCCCTTAATCCTTTGAAGGAGGGCGAGAAGGTCGGAGCACTTGCCATCGACATAAAGAATCTCTCGAGGATCAACAATGATAACGGAAGAGCGGCAGGCGACAGCACGATCATAAGTGTTGGCCGGCTCCTTAACGAGGTTTTCTCGAAAGGTCAGATCTACAGCATGGGTAACGGCGAGATGGTTGCGCTGGAAGTCGTCAGCGGTGACAGGGAACCTCTTGAAGTCATGGAAGAAAGGGAGCAGCAGCTTAATCAAAAGATCGCTGACTTCAACAAAACTCTTCCTGCGGGCAGAAGAAAGATCGAAGTTTACTTTGGAACCGCAGAAGGAACTCCAAGAACCAGAAACGATTATGAGAGCCTTATTTCCGTTGCACTGTCCCAAAAGAACGGACAGAAGATGAATATCCAGAAGCTTAATGCAGACGGACTGACAGATGCCCAGATCGAAGAGGCGAAGATAGTAAATGAGATCTTGGACAAGAATAAGATCAATTATTACTTCCAGCCGATCATCAACGTCAGGAACGGTGAGATCTATGCTTATGAAGCGCTGATGAGAGTTGATACTCAGCCGATCATCCAGCCGCTCGTTGTCGTAAAGTATGCCGGACTGTTTAACAGGCTTTATGATATCGAATATGCAACATTCAATAATGTTTTGGATTTTATAAATAAGCATGCCGCTTCTATCAAGAGCGATGCGAAGATCTTCATTAACTCCATTCCCGGACAGCGTATGAAGAGTAAAGACATGAAAGAGATTGCCGAAAAGGCCAAGACCTTTGCCGGCAGACTTGTAGTCGAATTAACGGAGCAGTCCGAGATCGACGAGAAGGAATTGACCCTCCTGAAGAATGATTATATAAAAGCAGGTTTTGAGACAGCTGTAGATGACTACGGCTCCGGATATTCAAATGTAAGCAATCTCCTGCGTTATATGCCTAACTACGTCAAGATCGACAGGGCGCTGCTTGCAAACATTCAGGATTCACCGCAGAAGCAGCACTTCGTAAAGGACATCATCGAATTCTCACATGACAATAATATCCTGGCACTTGCTGAAGGCGTAGAAACAGCAGAAGAAGTCGAGACTGTTATCCAACTCGGAATCGATCTCATTCAGGGTTTTTACATTGCACGGCCTTCGGCCAAGATTATCAAGGAGATTCCTGAAGCAGTCAAGGAAGAGATCGTCAGATACTGCATGAGCAGGGGCAATAACCATACGAAGAGAGACTATATTGCCGGAAGAGAAGAAATGATCTCTCTGCCTGTTCTCAGCAATGAAGGTTACAAGACAATTCACATTACATCGGGCTTTGCTACCTACAGAGACCTGCATATCATTGGTGTTCCCGGCGATGAAGGATTGATCAACATTGAAATCGAGAACGGCTACAAGGGAAAGATAACGCTTGAGAACGGTTCATTTACCGGCAGGGATACTATGCCTGCAATAAATATAGGCGAAGACTGTGAAGTCATATTGGCACTTACGGGCGAGAATTCGCTTACATGCGGCGGAATCAAGGTCGCACCCTCGTCAACCCTGACTTTTGAAGGAGTAGGAAACCTTTCAATCAGCACGACGGCGACGGAAACATTCGGTATCGGGAATGATATGAACTCTTATCACGGAGATCTTGTTTTCGATCAGGACGGCCTTATCGAGATAACTGTCAATGCCAACAAGAGTGTCGCAATAGGAAGCGGCTTAGGCGGACATCTTAATATCCGGAGGGGCATGTATAAGCTCAATCTCATGGGCCAGAATGCTGTAGGAATCGGTTCTAGTACCGGCGATATCGAACCGCTTATCGGCAATTGCTTTATCGGAATCAAGAGTGTGGCGCAGAATGCTGTCGGAATAGGTTCGTTCCTCGGCAGATGCGACATGATGATCGAGCACTCTTCCGTTAATATGGATTTCGAGGGCGCTGAAGTTGTCATGATAGGTTCGAAACACAGCGAGAAACTTCGTATAAGCATATACAGCGCGACGGTTATTGCACAGTCCAAGGCACATGACATCACCGTCATCGGCTCCGGCACGGCAGCTCCTTCAAATATCATGATAGATTATGTCACCATAAGAGTCGATATCGGAGGAAAGCAGGCCGGAATCTACAGAGGCATGGATGACAGGGTCAGAGTCAGGGTGTCCAACTGCAGGACCGAAGGATCCATCTTTACCAGCCTTGATATACCCAAGCATTCAGTCAACATGGATTTCCTGGTAACGGGATCCATTACAAAGCTTGAAGTCAACGGCCGTCTTTTCGAAGAAAATTCCAGAGGCGAAGATCAGATATCCAGATAGATAGGACAGTGATCTGAGCCCATGATGTCAGTCATCATGTTTGACTCTTTCACGCGTGAATTGAGCCCGTCCGTTGTGAAGAAATAGTCGATCCTCCAGCCTACATTGCGCTCTCTTGCAGCGGTCTTATAGGACCACCAGGTGTAGCAATCCTTATCGTCCGGATGGAGCATCCTGAAAGTGTCGGTAAGACCCCTTTCAATGAACTTGTCCATATATGCGCGCTCTTCGGGAAGGAAGCCCGAGATCTTTGAATTTGCCTTGGGGTTCGACAGGTCTATCTCCTTATGAGCGGTGTTGACGTCGCCGCAGCAGATGACTTCTTTGCCCTGTGCCTTGAGGGCATCGACCTGGTCTAAGAAGCAGTCGTAGAATCTGAGCTTGAACTTAACGAAGTCGTCGCCTCTTCCGCCATTCGGAAAGTAGATGTTGAAGAGTACAAAGTCGCCGAAATCAGCCTTGATAACGCGGCCTTCGTGGTCGAACTCCTCAACGCCGAAGCCGAATTCGACGCTCTTGGGCTCGATCTTCGAATAGAGGGCCGTGCCGGAATAACCCTTGCGCTCGGCAGAATAGAACCAGCTCTTATAGCCCGGAATATCAGTGATCTCGGGGCCTAACTGCTCTTTCATCGCCTTGATCTCCTGGATGCCTATGACGTCCGCGCCGATCTTCTCAAGACTCTCTGCAAAACCTTTGGTTGCAACTGCTCTGATTCCGTTGACGTTCCAGCTCGCTATTCTCATATAAAACCTCGTGAATTATAATTACTTCGTAGATTTTACTCTAATATTGCGTTGGAAGGAAAGGGAAATGAGGATATTAGGCGCGATGCTCGGAGGAACGATCTCCTCTTACGATTCGAAGGGCACGGTTATGCTCGGCGAGCCTTCTTTCGCGCGCTCCGTCCTGCTCGAAAAGTATCCTTCCCACGAATTCGTCTTCCCCGAGTTTAAGACCTATTCTTCAGAGGATGCGACGCCTTATCTATACCGTGACGCATTAAAGAAGATCGTCTGTGAAGCTTCTGGCTTTGACGGGATCCTTATAACCCACGGTACTGATACATGCGCATATTTTGCCCAGCTTGCCGCAAGGGTGCTGGGATCTTTGGGAATTCCCTTTGTCATTACAGGCTCCATGAGCTCACCCGACAAAGATCCCGGTGAGGCATCGGGGAACCTGACATATGCCGTAAGATGCCTTGAAGAAGGAATGAGCGGCGTGGTATTCAGAAATGAAGAAGGCGTTCAAAAGCTTTATAAGGCTCACCTGATAATGTCGCCTGACATTAACGGTATTTATTCGGAATACAGCGAAGGAACCGCGCCTGAGACAAGAGATTACACGGAGTTCCTTAACAAAGAGAAGCTTCCGGAGATCCTTGTGATCCCTGCTGTTCCGGGATGCGTGATACCTGAGGACGGTTTTGACAGAGTTCTTATCTGCTGCAACCATTCGGGAACGGCTTTATCAGGACTGGCGCCCATGGTTGAGTGCTGGACTTCGCAGGGAATAAAGTGCTTCATGGCTCCCATCCCCGTAAACGGCGGAGTCTATGAGAGCCGGAAGATACTCCGGGATGCCGGAGCCATAGAACTTAAGGGCATGCCTGTTGAAGGCGCCTGGTCGGAGGTGTTACTGGGATGAGTCTGCCGCCTAAGATAGTTGATAAATACGGCCGTGAGTCATTCGGCGGAAGCCAGATGTGGCTTCCTGACGAGATGTTCGTTAACAGCGGCTGCGGAATAATCGCCGGCCTTGATGCGATCCTGCGCCTTAAGGGCGAGGAGGGCATGACGAGGGAAGAATACTTCAAACGCTTTTTCGATGCCAAGGACTATATAAAGCCCATCACGATCGGCAGGAAAAGGGAAGCGAGAAAGGTCTTCGGGAGGGAATTCTTCGGAAGCCTGGGCGTAAGTGCCGGCAGATTCAGAAGGGGCCTTCGAAAGCTCGCCGCCAAGGAGGGCCTGAAGGTAAGGATCAAGCCCATCAGGTTCAAATGGTGGGAGAAGATCCCTGAATATCTGAAGAGCGGGGATCCTTTGGTAATGCTTTTCCTGTCCCCGTTCAGGAAGGTCTGCGTCGAGGAACCGGGCGGATATAAGACCATGTGTGATTTCCACTGGGTCACGATCACGGAGATCGACGGCGATGACCTCTGGGTGTCTTCATGGGGCGGAAGATGCAGGATGTCGGTCACAGAACTTAAAAGATTTGGCGTGATTTTACGCTTTTATTCCGTTTCATTGGAAAAACAGAGCGACATAGTGTAAGGTTATTGTCGTAAGTTTTACTTTTTAAATATATAGGAGGAACTTAGGGAAATGAATAATGAGATTGCCGAGAAGATCAAGGGAATGCTGGTGGAAAGACTCAGGATCCCTGAAGACGAGCTCGAGTACGATTCTGAGCTCTTTGGCGAGGATATAGGACTTGATTCCATCGATTCCATCGAGATCATCGTAGGTATCGAGAATCTCTTCGGAGTAGACATTTCCGGTGCAGGTGCCACAAGAGAGGACTTCCGTTCCATCGAGACT
>JAEEGJ010003208.1_pt1 | contig 65614 bp, 58 predicted proteins | sample 8958761 | NCBI WGS metagenome assembly JAEEGJ01 (sample SAMN16246546, study PRJNA631951) | gut metagenome | biome: gut microbiome; feature: rumen; material: RS-attached | host: Bos | place: Iran: Karaj | collected 2018-10 | reverse complement strand
TGAGGGTGAGACCTCTTCGTCCTGTTATTGTGTCTACAAGAATTGGTATGATTGGCAAAATGCCGTTTCTGAGAGGGGTTTCCACTCTTGGCGTTTTTTCACATGGAAATTCCGTGTTGGATGAGTATATGCTTGGCAATAATTATGTAGATATGGTAAGGGATTGGCAGTGTGTAGGTTGTGATATGAGAGCAGCCATTGCTGATTGGAAAAAAACTATACGATATGGGGAAAAGTAAGCCAAAAGTAACCAGAGCAGTGGAGGTGCCACCAGCACCGACTGATAATGAAACCATTGATGTCAATTCGTTTATCCAAAGTTTGCCAGAGGATAAGAGAAGCATGGCGGAACGTGTGATAATTGGGATAGCGGAGTCTAAAGTCTATCAAGGTCCGATACCTCCACCTGAGGATTTCAGGGAATATGAAGCTGTTCTACCAGGTGCTTCTAAAGAGATCTTGGGTATGGCTAAATCTCAGCAAGGGCACCGTATCGAAATGGAAAAGAGAATCGTTGACCATGAAATAAAGAGTGAAGATAGGGGACAACTATTCGGTTTCATTTTGGGCGTATTATGTATCGTGGGTGCCTTGATTGCCTCTTATACGGGTAATTATAGATTGTCATATTTCTTGGCAACGACTACCCTTTTGGGAGCCATTGGGGTGTTTGTATTGAGAAAGTTTCCACAATTGTTCGGGAAGAAAAAAGAGGCGAATGATGATCTTACTCCAACCCAATAAATAATTGTTATAGAGATTCAAAATTTTTATGGATGATTTAAAAAAGAATTTCCAGTATTTTCTTGACAACAAAGGTGGGTTAGTCAAGAAATACGGTGGTATGTATATTGTCATCGTCAATTGTGAAGTGGTAGGAAGTTTTACTGATGAGAACGATGCTTACTACGATTCTGTGGAGAAATACGGTCTCGGCAACTTCATAATTCAATTATGTACGGAGAATGAAGAAGAATATACGGAGACCTATCATTCAAGAGTTGTGTTTGTGTAGTGTGTATGGAGGTGAATTCTTTTACTATTAAAGCAAATGGTATAGCCAACGCTATAATCACTGAATGCGAGGTGTTTCCTTCTTTTAATCCAGCCGTGACAAATCCTGCAACAGTGAAAGGGGTGAAGTTCAAAGCAATATGGGATACAGGTGCAACAAAATCCGTTATTTCGAAAAATGTAGTTGATGCTCTTGGACTCAGTAATATGGGGTTTGTTCCTGTCAACCATGCTGGAGGACAAGATGTGGTGCCTGTATATAAAGTCAATATAGGGTTGCCGAACAGGGTTGCCATAGCAGAGATAAAGGTTTCAGAAGGTAAAATAGCAAGTGCGGATGTTTTGATAGGCATGGACATTATCACAATGGGTGATTTCTCTCTGACAAATTTTGAGGGAAAGACAATAATGTCTTTTAGGATGCCGTCAATTCAGAAGGTGGATTATGTGGAAGAAACTGAACTATTAAACAAATATCAGAGGATTCATGTTTTATGGGCTAAGCATGGGAACAATAAATGCCCATGTGGCAGTTCTAAAACATGGGAGAAATGCCATGGCAAGAATCTTGTATAGATAAATTTCTTTAATTTTCAATAACAAAAAACTGTCAGTAGTTCTCATTCGCTACTGGCAGTTTTTTTCATGTCCATATCCCTTAATCTTGTCGAGCCATCCAAGAAAAACACTTAATTTTTCCACCCATCTTTCTTTCATTTATGTAACATCACAGTTTTTATATATTTCGTTGTCAGAGCGTTATGCTGTAACATTCTGGCTTTGAACTTTTCCACCCCTTTTGCTTTTTCATTTCTTTGAATTCCTCTACCTTTGCAGCCGATTTTCAATAACGGTAAAAAACAAAGAAATGGAGATGTTATTATTTGTAATCTTGTTGCTCTCTGCAATAGGCGTCACAACCATACGGGCAGGTGATGTTATTCTCAACTCAAAGACTTGAAAGAAGCCTTCTAAATGTTTTTAGGATAAAAAGAATGATTATGTCATGTGCTTAGTTACATAAGCGTTGAAATTTAACCCCAATAATTAAACAATTAACGTTTTCGTAGAAACGGGGTAATTGTAAAAACAAATAAATAGAGTATGAAATTTTTTATTTTTATTATGTCGCTCATCGGAGTGACATCAGTGTCTTATGCTCAACGGATAGTTAAAATCGAGTATGATGCGGCAGGAAATGTCGTAAAACAGCATTCACCTCAAAAAGCAGAGAATGCAGACTTGGATGATCAATATGCCATTAAAGTGTATCCAAATCCAACAAAAGGACCAGTTAGAATTAAAGTTTATGAAGGTAGATCTGGCTACACGGTTTCATGTAAGGTTCAATTAATTGTTCAAAATGTTGCAGGTTACACTCCTGTAATTAATCAGACCTTCACGAATGGTGATATACAAATAGACTTATCCAATTCGCCGAATGGTACTTATCTGTTATGTTTTATCGTTTTTTTGGATCCTCAACATCCTCTTACAAATAGTAAGATTAAAATTATTAAACAATCATAATCGATTATCAAAATGAAAGTTTTCAAGTTATTTAAGCCTTCTCTGTTTATTGTTCTTTGTGGTATTTCCGCAATAGGACATGCATCAAATAATTCGGAGCCTTCTGTTGGTTGCATCAAGGGTTCTTTCAGTGTTAATGATATGGGTGCAGCGACCTATAGTCTGCCGATAGAAATACCATCTGGTGGAGGATTTGAACCACAAGTTGCCATTTCTTATAATAGCCAATCCTCTAATTATGGTTTGTTGGGATATGGATTTAATCTTTCAGGTATTTCTGTTATTACAAGAGCTGGATACAATCCTTTCATTGATGGCGTAAAAAGAGGTGTGAGCTATACATCAGTCGACAACTACAGCCTTGATGGACAGAGGTTAATACTAAAGTCAGGAACACCTGGTCAGGAAGGTGCGGTATATACTGTGGAAGGTAATCCATACACCCTTGTGTATATACATGGCTCATATAGCAATTCCTCTGCAAACACGTGGTTTGAGGTTAAAACTCCTAATGGTTCCGTCTATACATATGGAAAAACAGATAGTTCAAGGCTTAGCTATACAAATAGCAAGGGCTATGCACGTATTGCGTCCTGGTATATAGCAGAAGCACAGGATAAATACTCCAATTATGTGACCTACTCGTATACAAAGCAGAACTATATGTTGTATCCATCTGTCATCATTTATGGAACGAACAAATACTTGTCGCGCGAAATAACAAATAAAATTTCTTTTGTTTATGAAGATGTAAATGGAGAAAACATACGCTATTTCACGATTGAAGATAAGCGGGGTAACATAAGCAAAAGAATAAAAAACATTATTTCCTCGACAGATAATCAGACATACAGAAAATACACATTCACGTATGATGATTCTTCTGCTGAAGGTCACGGGAAAATCTCACGATTAGATAGTATAACAGAAGAGAATGGAGAAGGAGAAATTTATGTGCCAACTCATTTTTCTTGGGACAAACCTAATTCTCCATCCATTACGCATCAAAGTATTGGGGTTACAACTAACTTCTCATCATCAACTGAAAATGTAACTTCCAAGAGTTTTCTTTCGGTGGATTTAACAGGTGACGGCATAAGTGATATTGTGCAATTAGCTTATGTGGAGGGAAAGTATGGAGCCCTTTCTGGATTATGCGCTTATATCTCTAAAGGTAAGGTCGACACATCCAATGGAACTGTTTCTGTGGGGAGTTCTGGAATACAGAAATGGTATTTGGGTGATTTCTGGAACTTTGTTGGTTTGATGGATCAATGTACAGGAATCTCTTCTTCTGACTTAGATGGAGATGGCATCAATGATTTGGTCATTCAAAGTTATGAAAATTGGGTTGATGATGTTGCATATGTTACATATTACTGGATTTATGGAAAAGATGTGGTGGCAGGCAACACTGGTAATTTGGTGCATTACAAGAAGAGCCTGAAATCCATACAATCTGACAGCCCCAAATCTTTCTCATTTGATGTGAATGGTGATGGCAAGGATGAAATATGTTATGTTGAAAATAGTGCCTACAATGGAAAATATTATGGTAAAATATACTCTAATATTGCAGTAGGAGAGACTGTCGCAGAAAGCGAGTTCTCTCTCACTTTGAATGCAAAACCTGAAAAGGTATTTAAGGCAGACTGCAATAATGATGGATTATTAGATGTCATCATATTGTATAATGGTGGCTATAAAATCTTTTTTAATAATGGAGGCAATAATCTAAAAGTATTATTTACTGATTCCAATTCGCTCGTCGGAACAACCTTGAAAAACTGTGACCATATCCAACAAGGGGATTTTGACGGAGATGGATTGTTGGACTTTGCTTTGTATCCGAAACAAGGCTGTTTGTCATTATATAGGAATTGCGGAAATGGCTCTTTTACGCTAATGTCCAGCGTCTCTGATGATAAGGACTCCAATTTTGACAATGACAATTTTTCACTCATTGTGGGAGATTTTGATAATGACGGAAGATCGGACGTGCTGACCTGTAAGAAGAATGCTAATACTCAAATTAGATGGTATTATTCGACAGGAGCCCAATTAGAACTTGCTCATTCTGTTATTAAAAACGGAGGAAATGATGTTTTGGGGAAGAGTATTTTCACGGGCGATTTTGATGGGGACGGTATAGTTGAGGTCGCCAATTATGGAACTCTTCTGGATTCCTCAAGCACCACTTTTACAGAACATCGAATCAATTTCTATAAACAAAGCACGGGTAAAGCAAGTCTTGGCAAAGTTACTGAAGTTTCTGATGGGATGGCGGGGAAGACAAATATCTATTATGAATATATCACTCGCCCTTCCGTTTATACAAAGACTGCTGCAAGCACATATCCTGTGAATGTGTATACTGTGCCTCTTTGTGTTGTGTCAGAAATCTCAATGGCAAATGGAAGCCTTGCGAGTCATCGTGTACTATATAATTATGAGAATCTAAGGATTCATGTTAATGGGCGAGGTTTGTTAGGCTTTTCAAGCATGACAAACAATAATACAACTCTTGGAGAGGTGCGGAAGATGATTGTTTCGGAAACGGATAAAACGTATTGGACCCCTACTAAAGTTGTTTCAACTCAAACTGTTGGAGGGAAGACTTCTTCTGTGGTTACATACTCAAAGACTGAAACAGTCGATAACAATTATTTTGTGCGTGAGTCCCAAAGAGTAGCGACAGATTACGAGGGTAATATAAGTACTACTGAGACATACTACGATCTTGACAAAGGTGTTGTGATTGGTCAGTTAGTTCAGACTGATGAGACAAAAATGTACAAGGGTATTTTTTATGAGGATTTTGTCCAAAGAGGGAATACATGGTATCCAACAGTTAAGAGGTTGGTCCAAAAACATTCTGATGACAGAAACATATATGAGACAATCACCAGATACACTTATGATGTTAAGGGAAATGTCCTAACCGAAGAACTTAATAGCGGCACGGAACTGGCTTTGACTAAGACTTGGACATATGATAGTTATGGCAATGTCAAGACCTCGAGGACGACGGGTAAAGACGTAAAGACAATTACTGTTTACAATGTCTATGATAAGAGTGGACGTTTTGTCACCAAAAAATATCAGAATCCGGCTGCTGCTGTTAACACATACACCTATGATATTTGGGGAAATATGACTTCGGAAAAAGACGAGACAGACCCTTCCAATGTTCTTGTGACTTCCAATACATACGATGGCTGGGGCAGAATTCTTTCAACTTGTCTTCCTGATGGGAGCATAAAAATATATTCATACAATTGGGTGGATAACAAAACCCCTCGAAGTCAATATTATGTATTGGAAACGGAAGGATGTCTTGTGACGAACAGTTTTACAGCGACGAAACCGTGGGTTAAGACCACGTATGATATGGCAGGTCACGAAACAGTTCAGGAAACAGTTGGACCTAAAAGCATAAAGATTACCAAGTCAACTTATTATGATGCTGCGGGCAGAATTGCATGGATTGAAAACAAGTATGGCAAATTGTCTTTGCAAGAATATTACAGATATGATAAGCAGGGACGTTTGATTCTCGATTCCTTAAGTACAGGAAAGGTTATCTCTTATAGATATGAGTCCGATGGTAAAGGCAACCATACCGTCGTCATGAATAATAACGGAAGAATTACAGCAAAGACAACAGATGCATGGGGAAATATCAGCTCCGTGTCTGATGCGAATGGTGGGAAAGTAGAATATATCTATTCCTCGATTGGTAAACCTGAGTCGATTTCTGCCGAGAATTCTACCGTTGAGATGACTTACGACGATGCTGGCAACCAGATTTCATTGGTTGATCCTGATGCGGGAACCATGACCTATACATACGCGGCTGATGGAACCATTACCAAAGAAAAGGATGGAAGAGGCGTGGAAACCATCTATACATTCGATGCGCTTGGACGTGTCAGTTCAACAAAGATTGGCAGCTTTGTCGTGTCCAATGAATACGGAACCTCTGGAACGGAGAAATTACGTCTTGTGAAACAAACTGCAGGAAGTAATTCTGTGGAATATGTTCATGACAGATTTGGACGTGTCGTACAGGAGAAGAAAAACATTCAGGGTCAATCTCCTCTGATTTATACTTATGAATATAATAATCGGAATCAGCTTTCTAAAGCCTGTTATCCAAATGGGCTGGCTGTTGAATATGAGTATGACCAGTACGGAAACAAGACGAAGGTGAAAGCGGATGGAAAAGTGGTCTATCATCTCGATAGTTATGATGGCTTGACATCTAAGTGTTCTTTTCTTGGGAAGTTGACTTCCTCGGTGACCCGTGACAAAAACGGATTCGAGAGCAATGTGTCCATTCTGCGTGGCACAACAGTCCTTGATTCTTTGAATGAAGAGTTCGACCCTATTACAGGGAATCTACTTTCTCGTACAAGAAAAGGTCGCGGTATAGATTTATTTGAGTATGACGACTTGGACAGGCTTGTTGAGGTCAGATATAAGAAAGCAAATGGATCCGTTTCCAGAACAATGGCGATAGATTACGCTGAAAATGGTAATATCACTTCAAAGTCGGATATCGGACAATATAATTATGATGAGAACTTCAAGCCGCATGCTGTAGTTGAACTCTATAATGATGATGAAACCGCATTACCTACCACTGTCCAATCGTATGTGATAAGTCCCATAGGAAAGGTGCAGTCTATCTCTCAACAGGGAGCATATACCCTGAATGTGACTTATGGTCCTGATTTGCAAAGGTGCTATTCTGAGTTAAAACTCAATGGAACATCAAAAAGAGAGACAATTTATGGTGGCGCATACGAGAAAACCATAGAATCAGGCATTTCAAGAGAATTCTATTATTTGGATGGAAATGTGATTATTATCAAACAGGATGGAGTCTTTACACCATACCTTGCATTGACAGACAATCTGGGCAGTTACCTTTCTGTGGTGGATAGTCTGGGCAACAGGGTCTTTTTCGCCATTTACGATGCATGGGGGAAACAGAGCACTTCTACAACTGGTAACAAGATTCATTTATGTAGGGGGTATTGTGGGCATGAGATGCTGAATGAATTCAATCTCATCAACATGAATGGTCGTGTATATAGCCCATATACAGGACGCTTTTTGGCTCCTGACAATTATGTGCAGGCTCCAGATAACACACAGAGTTTCAATAGATACAGCTATTGCCTGAATAACCCGCTGAAATATACGGATCCAGATGGGAACTATGCATTTATTGATGATTTGATAGCTGCCGTTGTTGGAGGGACTGTCAATGTATGTTCAAATTTAATTGCTGGAGAAGTTAAAGACTTTTGGCATGGGCTTTCTTTGTTTGGTGTTGGCGCTGTAGCTGGAGAAGCGACGTTGTATGGTAGCCCGTTAGCGGGAGCTGCTGTTATGGGCATAGGGAATAGTGTAATCAACCAAGGCTATGTAAACGGTTGGGATAAGATTGATGAAGCCCAACTCGGTTCAGATGTGCTTATGTCTATGACGACGTCATATTTGGGTGGATGTCTTGGCAACTATCTTTCCAAACCTTTATCTCAGTTGACAAAAAATGTTACCAATGATATTTTACGTGAGGCAATTAATGGGTCTCTGACAAATGCGTCGACAGGATTTGTAGTGGGAACAATGTTTGGATTAAATGACGATGATGCGGATTTAAATTCTGTACTCAGTAATGGGCTGAGAGGCAGTGCACAAGGTTTTGCAATCGGCGCTATTGGCGGAGTCGGAACAGGTTACCAACAAAGGGCCGTAAAAATCAGAAATGCAAAGCTGCAAGAGGTAACCGTAGGTGAATCACAACAAGATACATATAGTGTTTATTTAGGACAAGATGAAAATGGTGTTATAAGATATGTTGGTATAACAAAGCGAGATCCAGAAATAAGATTCAAAGAGCATCAAATATCTGGGACGGAAAGGGCTGATTTGTTTTATGAAGTAGTTGCAGGGACAGGGCATTTATCTAAAATTGAAGCTCGGATAATAGAACAGAAATATATTAATACATATAAAATGCAGAAAAATGGTGGTCTATTATTAAACAAAATAAATTCCATTGCTCCGAGTAAATGGAAGGATTATGGTATTAAATAAAAAAACACTAACTTTGCAGCAATTATAAAACAAAGAGAAAATGTTTTTTTCAAAATCCAGAACTATAATAATAGCAGACACTGTGTACATTAAAAGTTGTGGAAATAAAAGAATAATAAAATAATGATACTCAATATTGGAGACATATTTACACTTCAAGAACGCGAAACAAAGAAATGGTTCGCATTTCAGATTATTCGTTTGAAAGAAGATGATACTGTGTTTAACACGGTATATATAGATTTGGATTATTGGAGCGATAGGAAACCGGTTGCCAACGACCTCGGAAGAATGCAAGTGCTCTACTTGAACCACCATTGTTGGCACAACAAGGTCAATATGTGTTGGTCGGAAGGCCGGCGCTTCCCGTTGAAAGCAGAGTTCGTTGGGAATGTCCCTGTGTTATATGACGGAGAGTGTAGTAAGTATGGTGATTGGCCAGATGGTACACAACAAAAAGAAACGGAAAGGTGGAAAATGATTCCAACCGAACAGATTACGGCATATCAACAAGCAGATTGTCAATGGGAGAAATTAACTATTGTCGCAGGGAAAGAAGTTCCCATAGGATTGTATTGTGTTAATGACGAAATGCTGGATGAAATTAATGATTATGGGGAACTTAATAAGCTACCAAGATTAAATAGAGTTGTAACCACACGGTATCGCCCTTGGTTAATTCCCTTTCTTGAGCAGAAATGGCTTATTCAAGAGCTTGTTTGGGAACATTGTGGACAGAAAGTCTTGGATGTTAGAAACACGCATATAGAGAAACTTGAAGTGAATGACCCTGACGTAAAAGAGATTTATCTACCTCAAGAAATTAGGAATGTCACATTAAGAGGGGTGCTATCCCCAGATTTACGGATATATTCTCATAATGACGGATGTTCGCTTGCACTTATAGCTGATCTTCAAAAAGACTATCTGCCCAATGTGGAATTACCCAATCTAAAGGATTTGATTTTACATAATATCAAAGAGCTTGATTTGTCCCAAGTTCCGATTCATTATCCAAATCTGATCCGTTTAGAACTGATGGGAAATCCAGGAATTATACGTAATGTTTCGTGTATCAAACATCTAAAGGAATTGGAAAGATTAGCCATCCATGATTTGTTTGGTTTTTCTTCAGTCGACTTCCCGCTGCCAATAGATTTACCTAATTTGCAAAGCCTCTGGTTGGAAAGTATTCCAGCAGAAGCAGGTAGGGCAATCAAACGTTCCTGCACAAATAAGATACAAGACTTAAGTATTACCAAATTGCGCTCTTATGAATGGTTGCAGGAGAATATGAATAATCCTTTGCGCCACTGGGATGGAAAAGGCTCTGTTCCGAAACCTCAATATAAAAAGGCAGTGTCTTTATGGAAAGATGCATGGTCCAAAATAGCAGAAGCGGCAAAAGAGCCGAATACATTTTCGGAATCGATTTTGTCCATAGCATTAGACTATGTTGAAGGATTCAATAAATTAGACCTTCGTTCGCACTTTATTGAGACAGAAGAGCGTGAGGACATTTACAACGCATTCGAGAGAATTCTTGATGAAATGAAAATGAAGGTAAATCGTGATCGTATTCGCTGTCTTATGGACAATAAAAGGAGTTGGTAACATAGGAATAGGTGCATTGTCACGTGAAAGAAAAAACATATAATTAACAGAATGAGTCCGTAAGATTTTAGCAAAACATTTGGGTGTGTGATAGAAAACTCGTATCTTCGCACCCAATATAATATACAAAAGAGCAACCGACAGCTTTATTGAAAGTCTCTCGAACTGCAATTCCAACAGACATGAACAAAGCAAGACGGCTGCCTGCTCACGCATCCACAACGGAAGCGTGGGCTTTGGCAGTTATAACATTTGTTCATGGGTAATTGCAGACCTGAGAGACTTTGTTGTACTTCCAAATCACAGCCCACGCTTTCCGTTTTTTTTTCACATTATTAATATATTATATCTATTCAAAACCAATCATAAATATGGAGAAAGAAGAGGAAGTCTTCGACCTGTTCAACCGTCTGCTGGAACGTGTGCGGCAGACGGAGGAGGAGCAGCACGGGTGTCACATCAAACTGGTGTATGTGGCATCGGGTGCGCAACATGTGGAGATACAGCATCAACATAACCATTACAAGTATTACAAGGAGAAGAAAAGGTTCAGGAACTACGAGGGCGATCCATATGAAGCCTTGCTGCTGCGAATCATAGAGCCTCTGAGGAATGGACGCAACTGGAAGGCGATACTCTTGCCCTATTGTGCCGCTGTGGAGGAGGGAGTACTGCCCCAATGGTCGCACACCTTGTTCGTCCAGAAGACAGGCCTTGCTGTGCCTGCAACATCCTACAGTGACTGGATGAGGAAAGACAGATTCACGGAGGAGGAACTGGCACCTTATGTGGAGCAATTCGGACGACTGAAACGGGAAATTGACAACTCCAGATGACAACACCTGCCGATTTGCCGTAGAAATCCGTAATAATCCGTAGAAATCCGTACTGATGACATCCCCTGCAACATTTTGTTGTGGGGGATTTATGATGTCCATACCTTTGCGGTGGAAATTGAAAGTGGTTCGCGATTGGCGCTTAGAGGTGATAGATGCCGGCAAACCTCAAGCCTAACATTCCAACCCTCTCAATCATCTAAATTTACTCACAACTAAAAAATGTATTTCTAATGATTAAATTAAGCAAACGAGGAATCGAAACCATCATTTGGATTCTGGGAGAGATTTTAGCGTTCATTCTGAAGATTAAAAAGGAGGTCAAGAACAATGAAGACAACAGTAAAACAACAACCGAGGGGACTGAGGAATAAGAACCCCTTGAACATCAGGTTCACACCTGGCACAAGACCTTGGCAAGGACAGAAGGGTCATGACGGAAAATTCTGCATTTTCGAGACAATGGAGGACGGGTACAGGGCTGCGTTCCGTGTGTTGGACTCCTACAACAAGAAGCATGGCATTTATTCTGTGAGGGAAATCATCTACCGCTGGGCTCCTCCACAGGATCACAACCATACAAGCGCCTATATCGAGCGTGTGTGCAAGGAAGCTTGTCTGGAGGAAACGGATCAGATTGTTGTGGATTCGTGGATAGAAGAGAAGCGTGATGATGTCATGCGGCTCGTCTGGGCGATGGCTAAGGTGGAGAACGGTGATTCGTTCGTCAGTTATAGTGACAAGGATGTTGTAGAAAGAGGCTATTATAAAGCGTTCCCGCAATATAAAAGAGGTTAGTGGTTAGAGGTAAGAGGTTAGCGAAGGGCTGACGCGATGTGCGAGCATTCTATAATAACTTTATAAAAAATGAAAAGAACTCAAAAATCCTAACAAACTAACAACTACATATGGTAAAAATCATTATCAACAACAAACGTGACCGACAGCGTCTGAGAGAGAAATATCAGTCGGTCAAACCGCCTTACATGAGCAAGGCACTCTCGTTTCAATTAAACTCACTTCTTGCCCTCCGCATCCGAAAGGACGCACTTTCACTGCCATCGGTGGAGTTGGTGGGCAAATTAAAAGAATAGGTCATGGAAAAAATAAGATTAGTGTTATCGCGCATATTTGGAACCCCTGCTTTCACGCAGGGTGTTCTAAAAGAGGAACTGACAGGCTTCACGTGCTATACGATGGAGCGGCGTGATCCCAACCACTGGGCAGGCATGAAGAATCTTTGTGCCATCCCTGCGGGACTGTACAAATTGAGGTTCTATACAAGAGACAATCTGAAACATAACTTCCAACTCTCCACAACAGGAGTGTACAGGACCGCCGCCTTCTCTGACAGCGCATCGCCATCGGATGCGGCAGCAGGCTGCATCTGTGTTGGGTCTGAGTACGACCTCAGGAAGGGGATCGTTGTAGAGGGAGAGATGGTTCTCGACAAAATCAGTGAATGGATTATGTACATTATGTATAAAGGTCTCATTTCAACAAAGATGAAAACGGGGGACGTGGAACTGCTCGTTGAATATGCCCCTGAATACTTCTACGATGTGAGAGGTGCGGACAACAGCCGGACGGAGGACAAGGAATATGATCATCAAAACTGGAATTTTGCTCAATAACCCGTTCGGATTCAAGTTCGACAGGGAACCTGCCTGTATGACGGACTGCTTTGAAATGGCACTACATATCATCGAGTGCAATTACCCCATGCACATCATAGAGACGAGAAGCTTGGACCAACTGCTCCTGCGGAAGAATTTTGAGAGGCAGTATTATTGGCAATATCCTTTTGTGATGACGGGGTATGAGGGAGATGGCAAGATGAGGAAAGACCTCTTTGTGTATTTCTTTCTCCTATGGTGCAGGAAGAAGAACCAACCGCGAGCCTTTCCGTTCGAAGCCTATCATCGGGCATTTGAGAAGATTGAACACATTCGTGAGTCCATCAAAGGTTAAAAGGTATCATGCCACGCATTGATAGTGCAGGCATGATAGTCAATGTTATCTCACCACGGTAAAGTTCTCGTTCAGCGTGAAGGTCTTTTCGTATCCTTTGGTCTTGACGGTATAGGTTTCGCCCACTTGGAAGGCGGCGCTGCTGACGAGGCTGGCGCTGCGTCGGAGGGAGAAGGGAACCGTGATGGTTTCGAGGAGCTTGTTATTGCCGTCGTAGAGATAGACAGGTTCTTCCTTCACGATGTTGATGCCGATGAGGAGGGCAGAAGGTTGCTTGGATGTTTTGTTGGTGGGAACGGATGGCATTTCACCCATGCCTCCTCCAACGGTGAAGATGGTGCCACCTTCGATGACGAGTGGGGCGAAGTCGCAGTCAAGTCCTTCTTCTGGTGAACCTGCCTGACTCCATGCATAGACGGTTCCACCTGTGATGATGATGGCAGGATCGGTGTCTTCCTGATTGTTGTTATTGCCTCCGAATGGCATAAAGAAACCGCCCTTGGGGTTGGAATCGACAGCATCGTTACCTCTGCTTCGAGCAATGACGGTACCACCATTGAATTCGATGGTTGCATTGGCATTGATGGCATCATCAGGACTCATCACATCCACCATACCTCCATTGATAATAACACCTTCCTTACCTTCGATGCCTTCTGCACCAGCTGTAGAGGTCTTGACAGTTACGTTACCACTATTGATGGTGATTTTACCTTTCGATGCGATGCCCTTGGTGGAAGCAACATACTTGCGTTTGCCTCCGAAGCCCATACCACCACCTTCTTCATCCTCTTCACCTTCTTCATCAGGATTGCCGAAGCCACCAAAACCGCCTCCGAATCCTCCAAAGTTAGGCATTCCGCCTTCTCCAAAGTTGGGGAAACCTCCTCCACCAAATCCACCTTGACGGGTACTATCATTCCCTTCTGGACGCATACCTCCGAAGCCTGGGAATCCTCCGCCAAATCCACCTCGACGGGTGCTGTCATTCCCTTCTGGACGCATGCCTCCGAAGCCTGGGAATCCACCTGGGAAACCTCCTCCACCAAATCCACCTCGACGGGTACTATCATTCCCTTCAGGACGCATACCTCCAAAGCCTGGGAATCCACCTTCAGGCATTTGGAAATCTCCAAAATTAGGGAAACCGCCCTCAGGCATTTGGAAGTTGCCAAAGTCAGGCATTCCACCTCCTCCGAAACCACCAAATCCGAAAGGTTTTTCACCCAAGTGGTTACCAGAGGTGGTGACATTGAGGGTGAGGTCTTCGATGGTGATGTCATCTTTCGTCTTGATGCCTCGACAACCGTCACCTGTGGCGATGACGTTGAGGGTGCCCTTGCCAGAAAGGAGCAGTTTGTCTTTTGCCCAGATGGTGGCTGCCTTGTGGTTGGCTGTGTCGTTGCAAGCCGTGATGGTGAGCGTGTTCTCCGTACCATTGGCTACAGCAATCTCCACCTTCTTCTTGTTCTTTAAGTCGATGGGTGCACCTTCTTGACTGGTGAGATCCAGTTTGTTGAGCGTCACCTTTGCCTTGCCTGTCGTCTTGAGCACGAGTTGTCCGTCATCGCTCTGACCTGTCAGGAGAACGGTGAGTTTGTGGCTGGTGTATTTACTGTCAACGTTCACGTTGGCACCATTCACTGTGACAGTCACACTGTCTTTAGCCTTTTGATCCACTTTGGCTGTGGAACCATTATAACGGATGGTGATGTCTTCTGCTTGGCACACACTTCCCATCAGAAAGGGGAGTGCCCATACAAGTATCTTCTTCATATTTAATAACAGTATTGAGCGATTGAGTTGAATTGCCTGTTGGATGTGTTGAGGGGGAAAAAGATTAAATATGGCTCGGCATTTTATGATAAATTAAGCAAATGCTTGCATACGTGGTGAAAAATGATTTACTTTGCAAAAAAAGAAAGTGTATGATGGATTATAGAGACATAGCTGGACAAGAGGACGTGTTTTCGTCGCAGGTGGCAGAGAGTGACGGGGTGCATAACCACGAGATGAATGTGGCGTGGCGATTTGTGACGAGCACGAATGTGTCGGTATTTCTGACGGGTAAGGCAGGAACGGGCAAGACAACCTTCTTGCGGACCCTTCGTGCACGTACCCCTAAGCGGATGGTGGTGCTGGCACCTACGGGTGTGGCTGCCATCAATGCACAAGGACAGACGATTCACTCGTTTTTCCAGTTGTCGTTTGGTCCGATTGTGCCTGGGATGACTTTTCAGGATAAGGGAACTTATTATAAGATGAGTAAGGAGAAGAAGAACCTGATCAAGACGCTCGACTTGCTGGTGATTGACGAGATTTCGATGGTGCGCTGTGATGTGCTGGATGCGGTGGATCAGGAACTTCGTAAGTACAGGGACAAGAACAAGCCGTTTGGTGGGGTGCAATTGCTGTTGATTGGTGACTTGCAGCAGCTGGCACCTGTGGCACAGGAGAAGGAGTGGCAGTTGCTGGCTCCCTATTACTCAACCCCATACTTCTTTGGCAGCAAGGCCTTGCAGCAGATGCAATATGTGACGATAGAGCTGAAACATATCTATCGACAGCAGGATGCGGCGTTCATCAATATTCTGGGAAAGATTCGCAACCATCAGGTGGACACAGCTACCATGAATGCCTTGAATGCAAGGTATATGCCCGACTTCGAACCTCCGAAGAATGAAGACTGGATTCGCCTGACCACCCACAACAAGATGGCACAGACCTATAACGATAAGCAACTGGCGGCTTTGCCCTCGAAGGAGGTGGAGTTTGTGGCGGAGATTCACAAGAACTTCCCTGAGAGCAGTTATCCAGCGGACGAGCGGCTGATTGTGAAGGAAGGCGCACAGGTGATGTTCATCAAGAATGACCCTACGCCCGATAAGGAATATTATAATGGTAAGATAGGTGTGGTGAAGGGCTTTGCTTGGGATGATGAGACGGACAAACAGCTGATCGTGGTGCATTGCAAGGAGGATGACAAGACGATTTATGTTCCCCAACTGACGTGGGAAAACACGAAATATGTGATTGATGAGGAGACGAAGGAGATACGTGAAGAAGTGGATGGCACATTCAAGCAATATCCCTTGCGATTGGCTTGGGCGATTACAGTGCACAAAAGTCAGGGCTTGACCTTCGACCATGCGGTCTTGGATATCACGGATTCGTTCACGCATGGACAGGTGTATGTGGCATTGAGCCGTTGCCGTACCCTCGAAGGGATGGTGCTGGCACGCCCTTTGTCGGCAGGGTCTGTGATTACGGATGCGTCTGTAACTGCCTATATTGATCGTGAACTGATGGAGGCACAGCAGACAGAGGGGAAGTTGCCACAGATGATGTATGAGTATTATTTCTCATTGCTGAACGAACTCTTTGATTTTCAGCTGTTGAAGAAGGATGTGGAGTATCTGATGCGTGTGGTCAACGAACATCTGTATGCCAGCTCTCCAGCTTTGTTGGCTGTGTTGCAGGAGGTCTTGCCAAAGATGGATGCGGAGGTGTTGGAGGTGTCGCAGAAGTTCCAACGTCAGTATGGTGCGTTGATGCAGCAAAGCGGACTGGCGTTTGCGCAGGACGAGAAACTGCAAGAGCGTCTGAAAGCGGCAATGGGCTATTTCGAAGGGAAGTTGCACGAACTGCTCGACCCTGTGATAGCACGTACGAAGGTGGTCATCAACAACAAGCAGGTGAGCAAGCAATACAACAATGCACTCGATGCGTTCATGCTGTCCTATAAGTTGAAGGTGGGCATCTTCTCACGACTGAAGGACAACGGCTTTTCCATTCGCGACTTCCTGAGTGCCAAGGCGAAAGCGGTGCTCGACGAGGTGGAGGTTGACGAGAAGGAGGTCAAGGTGAAGAAGAAAAAGGTGAAAGAGGAGAAACCCAAGAAGGAGAAGGTGGACACGAGGGGTTTGACCTATAAGATGTTTCGTGAGGGAAAGACCATCAAGGAGATTGCTGCAGAAAGGTCATTGACCGTTGGAACGGTGGAGAATCATCTTGCCCACTTTGTGAAGAATGGCGAATTGGAGGTGAGCGAAGTGGTCAGCACCCAACACCAGAAAATGATTCGTGGTATCGTCAAGTCGTTCAACAAGGCCTATGCGTTGAGCGATGTGAAAAACTTGCTTCCTGACGATTACACGTATGCGGAAATCAAATTGGTCATTGCAGATATGGAGAAATGACGTGGTTCTTCTTTTGGAAAAAGCAAGAAAAAGCACAAATTATTTTGTAGTGTGCATGATTTACACTAACTTTGCAACTTGTATTGAGAATTAACAAATAAAAAATAGAAAGATATGGAAAATTTGGATTGGTCAAGCCTTGGCTTTGGCTATCATAAGACAGATTACAATGTACGCTGTTACTATCGTGACGGCAAATGGGGTGAAATTGAAGTATGTTCAGAGGAGACCATCCCTCTCCACATGGCTGCCACTTGTCTGCACTACGGACAGGAAGCATTTGAGGGCTTGAAGGCTTATCGCTGCCCAGACGGTAAGGTGCGTGTGTTCCGTTCAGATGAGAACGCAGCACGTCTGCAGAGCACTTGTCGTGGTATCCTGATGCCAGAACTTTCTACGGAGAAGTTCAACGAGATGGTGGATAAGGTGGTACGCCTGAACGAGCGTTTCATTCCTCCATACGAGACTGGCGCAACCCTCTATATTCGTCCACTCCTCATCGGTACGAGTGCACAGGTAGGTGTACATCCTTCTGAGGAATATCTGTTCATGATTTTCGTGACACCAGTAGGTCCTTACTTCAAGGGTGGTTTCTCTTGCAACGACTACGTGATCATCCGTGAGTATGACCGTTCTGCTCCACTCGGTACAGGTATCTACAAGGTGGGTGGTAACTATGCTGCATCCCTGCGTGCTAACAAGATGGCGCACGACCTCGGTTATGCTTGTGAGTTCTATCTCGATGCGAAGGAAAAGAAGTATATGGACGAGTGTGGTGCTGCCAACTTCTTCGGCATCAAGAACAACACTTACGTGACTCCTAAGTCAACCTCTATCCTTCCATCCATCACCAACAAGAGCCTGATGCAGTTGGCAGAAGACCTCGGTTTGAAGGTGGAGCGTCGTCAGATTCCAGAGGATGAGCTGGCTACCTTCGAGGAGGCTGGTGCTTGTGGTACGGCTGCTGTGATTTCTCCTATCGGCAAGATTGACGACTTGGAGGAGAAGAAGTCCTTCCAGATTTCAAAGGACGGCAAGCCAGGTCCTATCTCAGAGAAATTGTACAACAAACTGCGTGGCATCCAGTATGGCACAGAGCCAGACATTCACGGATGGACACGTGTGGTGATTGATTAAAAGACCCTCTCCCCTTGCCCCTCCCCCGTAAATGGGGAGGGGAGCCATGCGGGGTGTTGGGAAGAGATATACAACAAACCTATTTATCAAACTTTTAATTAACCCTCAAATCGGGTACAAGCCAGATGGCTTCTCCCTCCCCATTTACGGGGGAGGGTCGGGGAGAGGGTCTTTATTTAACTATGAAACCTACACTTTTTCTCCTTGCTGCGGGAATGGGAAGCCGCTACGGTGGTTTGAAGCAGTTGGATGGTCTTGGACCAAATGGTGAAACAATTATGGATTACTCCATCTACGATGCTATCCAAGCAGGATTTGGCAAGATTGTATGGGTGATTCGTAAGGATTTTGAAGAGCAGTTCCGTACTCAGATTCTGTCTAAGTATGAGGGTGTCATCCCTTGCGAATTGTGCTTCCAGGGTATTGACAGCCTGCCAGAAGGCTTTAAGTGTCCAGAAGGTCGTGTAAAACCTTGGGGTACCAACCACGCTGTGCTGATGGGTAAGGATGTGATCAAGGAGCCATTCTGCGTCATCAACTGCGATGACTTCTATGGTCGTGACGCTTTCATGTCTATCGGTAAGTATCTTTCTAACCTGCCAGAAGGTGCGAAGAACAAGTATGCGATGGTGGGCTTCCGTTGCTGCAACACACTCTCAGAGAACGGTTCTGTGGCTCGTGGTGTGTGCATGTACGATGACAGCCGTCACCTTGTGGATGTGGTGGAGCGTACCGAAATCCTGCGTCAGGCAGACAAGGGCAATGCTATCTGCTACAAGGACGAGCAGGGTGAGTGGATTCCATTGGAAGAGAATGTGCCTGTGAGCATGAACATGTGGGGCTTCACGCCTGACTACTTCGAGTACTCTGAGGCATACTTCAAGGAGTTCCTCAGCGACCCCAAGAACATGGAAAACCTGAAGGCTGAGTTCTTCATCCCATTGATGGTGAACAAGCTGATCAACGACGGTACAGCCACTGTGGAGGTGCTCGACACCACTTCTGTATGGTTTGGCGTGACATACGCTGCTGACCGTGAGGCAACGGTGGAGCGCATCGCAAAGCTCGTGGCTGACGGTGTGTATCCCAACAAATTGTTTTAATTTTTAGAATAAAGAAGTTAGAGAAGTTAGTGTAGCGATAACTATGCCAACTTCTCTAATTTCAAAAAATAGATCTATGAAAGGAATAGTGCTCGCTGGTGGTTCAGGTACAAGATTGTATCCCATCACCAAGGGTGTGAGCAAGCAGCTCATCCCCATCTTTGACAAACCGATGGTGTATTACCCCATCTCGGTGCTGATGCTGGCTGGCATCAGAGATATCTTGATTATCTCAACACCCTATGACCTGCCTGGATTCAAGCGTTTGCTGGGCGATGGCAGCGACTATGGAGTGCATTTCGAATATGCTGAACAGCCTTCACCCGATGGATTGGCACAGGCGTTCATCATTGGTGAGAAGTTCGTGGGCAAGGATGATGTATGCCTTGTGTTGGGCGACAATATCTTCCACGGTCGCGGCTTCTCGGGCATGTTGAAGGAATGTGTGGAAAATGCCAAGATGGGCAAGGCGAGCGTGTTTGGCTATTGGGTGCAAGACCCAGAGCGCTATGGTGTGGCTGAGTTCGACAAGGAGGGCAACTGCCTGTCGATTGAGGAGAAGCCCAAGGAGCCCAAAAGCAACTATGCGGTGGTGGGTCTCTACTTCTATCCCAACAAGGTGGTGGAAGTGGCGAAGAACATCAAACCATCCCCTCGTGGAGAACTGGAAATCACCACTGTGAATCAGGAGTTCCTCAACGAAAAGAACCTGAAGGTGCAACTCTTGGGACGTGGGTTTGCATGGCTCGATACAGGTACGCATGATTCCCTCTCCGAGGCTTCGACCTTCATCGAGGTGCTGGAGAAGCGTACGGGTCTGAAGATTGCCTGCTTGGAGGGCATCGCTTATCGTCAGGGTTGGATCACGACAGAAAAGCTGCGTGAGCTGGCTCAGCCGATGATAAAGAACCAGTATGGGCAATACCTGCTGAAACTGGCTGACACGAATTATTTTGGAGAAGCCAAGTAATTGACGATTTGAAGAATTACTATTTACCTATTTACTATTGAATTATGTTGAACGCGTTGAAATGGACTGCTGGTGCAATGCTGTTGGCGATGGCATGCACAGGAAACAAAACTGCGACACAGGGCGAAACTGCTGCTGAAGATTCAGCCGTATCTGAGGTGCCTGTAGCGGACACATTGGTGTTTGAAACCATCGACTTTGTTGACTCCATGTCTTACAAGATCAAGGTGGTCGATTACAGTGGTGACGAAGAACCTTATCCGTACACGATTGAGACGGTGACCGACTATTGCAACTTGAGCACGCTCGAGGCTGTGGCTGGTAAACCCGAAGCGGTGGAGTTTGTCAACCAGTGGTTGACGCTCGACGCTGCCGCTGAGATGGTGGAAGCACCTGTGACAGCTGAGAAGGTGGCAAAGAAGTATGCCGAACTGAAGAAGCAGGGCATCACGGATGTGCGTTCAGCTTTCAAGGATATGAGTGGAAAGCGTCTGGCTGAAGAGGATATAATGCCGGAGCTGGGCTTTGCTTCTGCCAACGAATACGAGGCAAACGTGTTTGTGAATTGGCAAGCACCTAACGTCCTTACTTTATGGGATGGCGGCTATGAATATTTTGCTGGTGGTGCGCATGGTATGCCTTGGGGAATTGGTAGAACCTTCGACTTGAAGAACCTGCGTGTTCTTACCCTCGACGACATCGTCGCGAAGGAGGGTCGCAAGGCTGTGCTGAAGATGATTGTGGCTCAGTTGCAGGAGGAGTATGGTGATACGGACATGCTGAATGCGCCTGATGACATAGATTTCCCTGGTGCCGATCCTTCCTTGATGAAGGAGGGTGTGTCCTTCGACTATGGTGCCTACGAGATTGGCCCCTATGCCTTGGGTATGCCTGGTGTCATTATTCCTTACGAGAAGATGAAGCCCTACCTCACGCCTGAGGTGAAGGAACTCTTGGAAATGGAATAACCAGCCCCTGCGCAGGGTGATTTTCAACCACAGAAAAATAGATATGACATGAAGAAACTGAAAACTAAATGGCTCATCTGGACGAGCAAGGTGTTCGTGTCAGCAATTTCGATGCTGGGCTTCTCGTCATGCTGGTTTCAGCCTTGCATGTATGGTGTGCCCAGAGATAATTGGGAAGATTCGACTGCAACGGATTCTGCAGCCTTGGATACGATGAGGAGATTCAAGGCTATGTATGGTGTAGCTCCAGCTCCTTATCGGCAAGTGGATATTGATAAGGAAGGGGTTGAGATTGAAATCAAGCAGGACTGATCTTCATGGCGATTCTCTCTCTGAAACAAACGGTGGGATTGGAACTTGATCGCCGATTCCGTCACAACCAGAAGCTGCTGCATCCTTTGCGGCAGCTCTTTTGGGAATGTACCCTGCGTTGCAATCTGCATTGCAAACATTGCGGCAGCGACTGCAAGACGGAAGCTTTGGCGCCCGACATGCCTGCTGAGGATTTCCTGAAGGTGATTGACGAGCAGGTGACGCCTCATGTGGAGGATAGGCACGAGGTGATGATTATCTTCTCAGGGGGCGAACCTTTGGCACGTAAGGACATCGAGGACATCGGTCTGGAACTCTACAAACGGGAATATCCTTGGGGGCTGGTGACCAATGGCATGATGTTTACGGAAGAGCGTTTCAAACGCTTGTGTGCTGCTGGTTTGCGAAGTGTGGCAGTCAGTCTGGATGGCAACGAGGAAGACCACAACTGGATGCGTGGACACGAAAGCAGTTTCAAGAACGCCATGCGTGCCATCCGTCTGTTGGCTGGTCAGAAGCAGGTGGTTTGGGATGTGGTGACCTGTGTGAACAACCGCAACATCAATTACCTGCCTGAACTGAAGGACATGCTTTATGAGGCAGGTGTACGCCAGTGGCGACTCTTCACCATCTTCCCTGCCGGACGTGCCAAGCAGCATCCTGATCTGCAGATTGCTGATGAGAAGTTCCGTGAATTGATGGACTTCATCGTGGCTTGCCGCAAGGAGGGCAAGGTGCATGCCAGCTATGCCTGCGAGGGCTTCGTGGGCGAGTATGAGGGCAAGGTGCGTGATCACCTCTACCATTGTGCGGCTGGCATCAGTGTGGCTTCCATCCTGATTGATGGCAGCATCTCAGCCTGTACCAGTATTCGTGGCAAGTACTATCAAGGAAACATTTACAAAGATAACTTCTGGGACGTGTGGGAGCATGGTTTCCAAACGTATCGCCATCGTGACTGGATGAAGAAAGGCGATTGCGCCACCTGCAAGATGTTCCGCTACTGCGAGGGTGGGGGAATGCACTTGCGAGATGAAGAGGGAAACCTGACGATGTGCCACATGAAACGGTTGGGGCATTGAAGAAGTGAAAAACTAAAAGTTAAAAGTTAAAAACTAAAAGTATAAGTTACTAGCCATTCGGGATGTTGATCTCCTGTTTGCCAAGGTAACTTATACTTTTAGTTTTTAACTTTTAACTTTTAGTTTTCAGCCAAGCGGCTGCCAATCTTCGTCACGCGTCCCTCAGCAGGTTTGCCTACAGAGTCGGTAGCTTCTACGCCACGAGTCTTGGCATAATATGGCTCGTAATAATAGCCATCATAATAGTAGCCGCCATCCCATCCCCATTCGAGATAAACGTAGCCATAGCTACTGTAGAGCCTATCGTAATCCGCCCAATTGTAGTAGTTCTGAATCTTGATGAGGTCAAAAGGTGAGGTGCTGTTCGTGAAGTAGCCCGTAAAGTGACGGTCGTTCAGACGATAGTTGCGAATGCTCGTGTTGTACTCTGGATAGCCAGGGTAGGTCAAGAAGATGATGCCATTGTTGATGGTCCAGCTGAAACGGTAGCTGAGTCGCTGATAAGGACCTGTGCGATACCAATCCACCTGATAGCCATAGCCGTGAGTGGCATACTCGTAGTCAGGATAGAAGATGATGTCGGTGTCGTAAGAGTCATACTCCACATAATCACCGTTCGGGTAGGTGTAACCGTAGTACATACCCCAGTCGCCTTGCCACTGGCCAGAGAGATGCATAGCCTCTTCCGTGTCGTCATCGGCACATGAAGTGAACATCAGGCAGAGCCCTGCCATTGCGATGATGCTAAAGAGTGAAAATGCTTTTTTCATATCGTTATTGTTTTTAATGGTGAATAATATCATTGATTATTTTGCTCTGAAAAGCGGTTGCCGATTTTGAAGGCTGGAGCCTTTTCTGCAGGTGTCACGCTGCTCTCTGCTGCGGCATCGGCATCACGCGTCTTAGCCCCATATTCAGTACCATAATAGTAGTAGCTGTCGCTGGTGAGCTCGCTGGCGATGACCAGTCCTGTCCATGTCCAGCAGAGGATGGTGCCTGCCGTTTCCATGTTGAGAGCCGCATAATCTGACCATTTATAGACCTTCCAGATGGCGTCGAGGTCGAAGCGGGTGGGGCTGTTGTTGAAGTAGCCCGTGAAATGCTTCTTGCTCAGTTCATAGTTGCGGATACGTGAATTCAGTTCTGGATGTCCAGGGTAGGTCAGATAGATGATTTTCTTATCCACATACCATGTGAACTCGTAGAACATCTTCTCGTATGGACTTTTGTTCCCCAAGGCATTAGGCGTCTGGCTGTACCAGTCAATCTGGTATCCCTTTCCCTTCGTGTCATACTTCTCGTCTGGGTAGAACACAACCGAACTTTTGTAGGAGTCAAATTGTCCCAGTTCGCGGTCTTCATAATACATGCCCCAATAACCTTCCCATTCGCCCGAGAGCTTCATGGCTATTTTCTCGTCCTTATGACACGATGTGAACACCATGCAGAGGCACAGCGTGGCGAGGATGCCCAAGAGTCCATTTTTCCGTTTCATATCTAATAAATGATGTAGTGATTGTAATTGTGAGTGCAAAGGTACGACATAAAATTGGAACATCGGTAGGAATTCAACTATTATTTGTGGGAAATCCTTTGTCCTGCATAGGAAAATCCCCCACTTTTACATACCTTTGCAGCGAAACAGAATAAGATTAGGTATAAAATGGCAAACAAGATAGAGACAATGCATTTCCGTTCGGATGCATTCAGTACAGATTTCAAGCATGAGTTGTCTTACGATGTTTTAGGACGAGATATCCTGAACTGTGCGGAGAATCATGCATCCATGCGTGGGTTCGGATTCAGCGACTTGCTCAAGGCCAACCACTCGTGGGTGCTATCCCGTCTGTCGATTGAGATGCGTCAGATGCCACCCATCTATAGCAATTACCACATCGACACTTGGATTGAGAACGTCTATCGCATGTTCACCAACCGCAACTTCTGCATCAAGAACGATGATGGTGATGTGTATGGTTATGCGCGGAGCATCTGGGCAATGATAGACAACACGACGCGTCAGCCGCTCGACCTTGTGTCTATCTACGGTGAGGAGTTCCGGCAGTGGCTTGGTCCAGAGATTCCCTGCGAGATGGACACACACAGCCGTCTGCGTCCGCTCACCGATGTGGAGCCAGCGATGCAGATTGAGGCTCGCTATAGCGACCTCGACTGCAACGGACACTTCAACAGCATCAAGTACATCTCGCACATCCTCGACCTCTTCTCGAAGGACTTCTACACAGACCACCGCATCCGTCGTGCCGAGATTGCCTATGTGGCTGAGGCGTATTATGGCGACGAACTCTCGTTCTTCCTGAAGGAGCAGGAGCCGCTACGCTATCAGGTGGAAATCCGTAAGCACTTCAGCTCCGACGGCCGTGGTGAGACGATTGCCCGTTGTCTCGTGGTGTTTGAATAGCGTTAGGACGTTGATGCGTTAGATTGGTGTGATAAGTGCATTATCGCGATTTGCGATTCTGCCTTTGATCCTATATGGCTTCTGAACAAACAGGAGGAATGAAGGGGTAGTATTTTAGATGGATCAAGTGGGAAAAGTTTGGTGGTGCGGGAAGAATGTTGTATCTTTGCAAAAAGAAACAAAACCTGTACAGGAGAAGGGGATGAGTAGGGCAGCAGAAGAAGGCAGCAATCCATTTGAAGAATAAAAATAATCAATATAAATAGTTATGGATTTTAACAAGTCATACAACTCTTCTGACGAGTATCGGAGGGATGAGTTGATCAGGAGAATTGAACACGCACTCAGCAACCTCACACTTGATGAGTTGGAGGCGCTGCACTACGATATGATTACCAAGAACTATATCAACGAAACGAGCTTATGATTGACCACAAACCTTCAAACGGACACTCACAAGGCTTACGAGTTTTGTGAGTTTTTTTCATTTTTATGTAACAAAGACTATGAAAGTTTCGTTTGTACAGATAGAAGGACTTCTGAAATAGTATTAACAATTAAAAAAAGAAGAATATGAAAAGAACAATCTTATGCGTGACAATGGCACTCATGGTGAGTGTTGCCTTCGGACAGAAAGATGACTTTAAGCAATTGAAACAGATTGAGGGTGTTGAGCATATCACTGTCAATAAAACAATGCTTGACTTGTTGGCAGCCAAGGGTGGGGGCAGTGTTGGTTTTGGTGAGGATCTCGCTGTCAGCGGAATGTCAGGCGATATGCTCAAGAAAATAGATAATCTTACTATTTACCGTTGCGAAGCAAGGGAGGTGGCTGAGAATATGAGCACGCAAGTGAAACGTATCTTGGGTGGTCGTGGCTGGGAACCGCTCGTTGAGGCAAATGAAGGGGATGGCGAGAAGGTGAAAATCTATCAGCTCCAAAAGGGAAAGAACTCCACCCTTGTCATTTATACAGAAGAAGATGATGAGTCGGCTCTGATTGTCATTGATGGCAAGTTAGATTTTGCGAAGCTGATGGCGGAAGAAAAGGACTCGGAGGCCCAGAAGATGTCGCTCTCTGTGAAGACGCATCAATGGGAGGATGATGACGAGGATGAGCAGGAACCTCGTAAGTACAGGGATTGCCTGATTGTGATTGATGGAAAGGTTTATCCAGACCTCCATACGCAGGATGAGGCTGTACGGTATATGCTCGACCATAATATGGGTTGGAGCGGAAGTCCCAAAGACATGAATGTGCTGGAGGGAAAGGATGTGAAGAAGAAGTACCCGTACTCGAAGAAGAAAATGGCATTTGAATATACAACATCTAAAGGTTAAGAACGATATGAAGAAGTTATTGTTATCAATGGCGATGCTGCTCTGTGTGGGCAGTATGCTGGGGCAGACAGCAGAGAAGCTGATTGCCAAATGGAAGGCGATGCCGGGTGTTCAGTATGAGAATACGGAGGTGACTGGGGATTCTATCGGAATGGTGAGTGATGGGGAGATGGCTGCGAATGGACTGAGCGAGGAGGAGATCGCCTTCATCAGGAAGAATTTCAAAGGGACGGAGCAGGTGACAATGGAGGCGGATTCTGTTCTGATGGAAACGCTGGACAAGGACATCCAGTCGTTGAAGGGATATGAACTGCTGATGGTGCTGAACGAGAACAATGCTCCTGATGAGGAAGGCAATATCTTTCAGCAGCTGATGAGTCAGGTGATGAACCCCCAGAGTAAGTTGAGTGTTTACGGAAAGGAGAAGAAGGATGTGGTGGAAGATGTGCTGGTGCGTTGGGACATCTGGAATAAGGTGGTGCTGGCTCATCTCGATTGCAAAATCAAGAAGGTAAGTTTGGAGAAGGTCTTCTCTGATGACGTAGTTAAGTTTGACCGAGACGATGATGCGGTGGACATGAAGGAGATGGTGAAAGAGGTGGAGGCCGGTAATGTGCTCATCGTCATCAACGGTCAGGAGTATCCAGACCTCCATTCAACGAAGGAGGCTGACGAATGGATGAGGGCACAGGATATCAGTTGGAACCATGAAACGTGGGTTGTTGGTGGAGCCGTGAAGGAGAAGTACCCTCATACGGACAAGAAAGTGGTGATTGAATTTACACGAGAGGAGAAGAAGTAGAAGTAGCGAATGGACGCACGAGAGTTTAAGCAGCGGTTTATGCCTTTCCACAGGCGGCTCTATCGGGTGGGCTACCATCTGACGGGTAATGCGCAGGATGCCGAAGACCTGCTTCAGGACACGTATCTGAAGCTCTGGCAGAAACGTGATGACCTGAGGGAGGAGGCTATGACGGAGGCTTATCTCGTGACGCTGATGCAAAACTTGTTCAGAGACCAACGGCGACTGAAACGTATCGACACATCGGAGGGCATAGAAGACCACGCAGATCCGCCTGACGAACGGGGACTTGACCGCCAGATTGATTCCCAAGATGAAGCGCAGCAGATGGGAGAACTCATCCAACAACTGCCCGAAAAGGAGGGACGAATCATCCAGATGCATCTGGTGGAAGAGAAATCCTACGAGGAGATTGAGCGAGACACAGGACTCTCGCAAGGCAACATCCGCATCATCGTGATGCGTACGAGACAGAAACTTAAACAACAATTTCAAAAACTCACAAAGACATGGAGCAACTGAACTGGAAAGAACTCGAACAAATCCCCATCCCAGAAGGATTGGAGGAAAGGCTCTCGGCTAAGATTGACGAGTGGGCTTCTGAGGAGCAAGGAGCAAGGGGCAAGAAGATGGCCCAAACTCCGACATATCTCGCCTCTCGCCCCTGGCACCTTATTCGCTATTCAGCCATCGCCGCATCCATTGCCCTCGTCTTTGGAGTTGGATTCTACTTCCTCCAGCAGAAAGAGGAACCTGTCAACCTTGCCGAGCAGGACACCTACCAAGATCCAGCTGTGGCGCAGCAGGAAGCCCAGAAGGCGCTCAACCTGTTGGCGTACAACCTGAACAAGGGAATGGGTCAGTTGGAAAAGGCGAAAGCGATTAGCGAACGTACGGAAACTACATTGAATAAACAACTAAATATCTTGAAATGATATGAAAACAATAGCAATCAGAATATTATTGGTCGTGGCGATGGTGGTGACCAGCCTCCAAGCCAATGCTCAAGTGAAAGCTTTTGAAAAGTATGCCGACATGAAGAATGTGTCCTACGTGTACATCTCTAAATATATGCTCTCGATGGCCGGCAAGAATGCTGCTCCTTCTGTGCCCAATGTGAACATGAAAAGTCTGACCAACAAGTTGACCGGTATTCAACTCATCAATTCGGATGAAAAGGCAGCACGTACGAAACTGAAGAACGACGTGTCTTCCATCATCGCGCGAGACAAATATACCTTGTTGATGCAGGTGAAAGAAGACGGCGATAAAGTGGATATCTACTATCATGTGGACAAGCGGAATTCGGCTGTTGTGATGTTGGTGGAAGAGGATGACGAGGTGAATGTGATTGTCTTCTCAGGCACCTTCACGCTTGACGATGTGATGAAAATGACGAAATAAGAAGGCGGTTGTCAGAAAAAATCGCTACCTTTGCAGCATCAAAAACAACGAACGGATGAAAAGAACAGTTTCGATGTGGATGATGCTGTTTTGTTGTGTAGTGGCATCAGCACAGAGCATGACGGTGAAGGTGACCGTTACCAATGACTGGAAGGAGGACAAGACCAACGAACCGGTGGTGGTGAAGTTCTCGGACATGAAGAAGGTGAACTTCGAGGTGAAGAGTGTCACCGTCAAGTGCAAGGGAAAGGATGTGCCTTGCCAACTCGATGATATGGATGGTAATGGGCGTCCTGATGAGGTGTTCTTCCTTGCCGACATCAAGGATAAGGACACCAAGACGTTTGAGGTGAAACTCTCTGCAAAGGAGCAGGGGGCAAAGGGCAAGGAGCAAGAGGACAGGATTTATACTGCCTTGCAACTGCGCGACAAGCAGGACAAGCATCCTGATGTGCTGCGTGTGGAGGCACCAGGCAAGAGCAACATCTTCAACGACATCTACATGCATGGCATCACGCTCGAGTCGGATGTGGTGGGCTATCGCATCTACTTCGACCATCGCCAGAACATCGACCTCTATGGCAAGAAACATCGTCGCATCGAATTGCCTGTCACTCAGTTCTATACTTCTGAGGAGCAACTGGCAGAAGGTTATGGTGTGGATGTGCTTTGGGCTGGTGATGCCATTGGTTGTGGCTCGTTCAAGGATTGGAAGAAGGGACAACCTGAGAACTGGACGGAAGTGGGGGTGAGAGGTCAGCGAGTGGTGACTACGGGTCCGTTGCGTACCATAGTGGAGGTGTATGACCTTGGGGTGAAGGAAGAGGATGATCTGCTCTACGACATGCACCAGTATTACACCTTATATGCCGGTCATCGTGATATGCAGGTAGAGGTGCAGTTCACGCCTTCGTCAGGGAAGAAGCCTTTTGAGAAGAAGTTTTTCTGCACAGGTGTTCAGAAGGTGGGTGAAACGGCTGATGAGGCTACTCGCAAAGGACACAAGTCTCAGGGTTTTGTGAAGAAGGAAGGACTTGCTGCCTCATGGGGTTGCGACTATCCCGACATGGGCAAGAAACAACAATGGGCACCAGAAGCCGTAGGTTTGGCTGTCTATGTGCCCAAGGAATATATCAGCGAAACGAAAGAGGACAAACTCAACTACCTTTTCGTGGTGCAGCCTGACAAGAAACATTGCCTACGCTACCATGTCAGTTTCTGTGCCGACAAGGAAGATGAGGGCTACCACACAGCTAAGGATTGGTTTGCCTCCCTCGATGACTGGAAAGACCAGGTGAACCATCCAGTGACGGTGAAAGTGGAATAACCAGTCTATGCGCTGAGCGACTTGTCTTATTTGAAGAACCAGAGAGCGAGGTAGAGGTTCTTGGCCTTTTCAAGTGCAGAAGTTACAGTGCCAATCTTAGATGCATAACTGTCAGCAGACTCTGGGAGAGCAGCCTTGATGAAGCTGGTCAACTCGTCGGGAGTCATGGAGAGTTGAATGCAATTGCCGTCAAGTCTGCCGTTGAACTTGAGGGTAGTGGCTGGATTAGAGAGGTTGACAGTGATGTCAGGACCGCTGATGGTGTAAGTGCCGTCAATGGGTTTGTTCTGTGCTAAAAGCTGGCAAGTCTTGTCCTCGTTAAACTTGAACTTCAGCATGCCTGGACGAATAACAGAGAGCGCGTTTCTGAGATCTGGCTCCACCTCTTGTGCAAGAGCATTGCCAGCAGCCTTCTCGGCAGCGTTGCCTGCAGCGAATGAAACGCCAGCTTCAGTGTAAGACCATGTGGCTGCCAATTGTGCCACCTTGATTTCTTCGGTACCAATCAGGTTCTCGTTGGTGGTGAGTGTCTTTGCTGTTTGAGCAGCAGACTTAGCCTTTCTTGCCAGGTTACCAAGCTGTGCGTGCATCATGGTTGGCATAGCGAACACTGCCAGTGCCACCACTGCCATCTTCAGAATGTTTTTTTTCATTGCTTTGTTTTTGATAAGTTGTTAATAAAAAAGTAGAAAATAGTGATTGTTTTGAAAAAACGCCCCAAAGTTAGGGCTAATTTGCCAATTTAACAACTTTTATCGGTGCTTTTTATGTGATGAGTCTTTTTTAATCGCTAACTTTGCAAAAAAGTGAGAATTATATGAGAAGTAGTATCAAGCATTGGTTTTTCAAGTTGAAGTATGTGATCGCTTTTGCCGTATTCATCATCGCCATTGGTTTTGTGGGCGAAAGCAGTATCGTGAACCGCCTCGGTCAACAGCAGGAGATATCCAGATTGAAGGGGGAGATTGACGATTATAACCGCAAGTTCGAACAGGATAAGAAGAGGCTCCATGCGTTGAAGAATGACCCTGAAGCCATCCGTGAGGTGGCTCGTAGTCGTTATTTCATGAAGACGGATAATGAGGATATATTTATTGTGGAGGACGAAGATGACGAATAAGGCAAAAATATTAGGAATCATAGAGGTGGTGGGTCTGACGCTGGTAGTATTGGCGGCAGCCCTGTGGGTGCTTCCCCAAGACAGCACGCGCTTGATGGCATCCATCGGGATGGCTGTGGGCACTGTGGCATTGGTCTTTGGCAGATTCTTGCAGACACCTTTCTACCTGAAGTATCCGATGACTGACCCGCGTGAACTGACGATGCGCCGTTTGTATCATCAACGGGTGTTTGGCATCGTTGCTCTGATTCTTTCCACCGTGCTGATGTGGTTGCCTGTTGGTTTCTATGCAGGGATGTATGTGGGAAAAACCTCATGGCTGATACCTTTTGTGTTCTTTGTGGTGGTGGAAGTATATACTGTTTTTCGTATTTCAGCGGTCGAAAAGGGTTAAAAATGCAAAAAAGAGGGGTCGGATAGCAAAATTATCAATTATCAATCATCAAATATCAATTAAAAATCCGTACCTTTGCAACGTAAAAGCAATTGATATTACAGATCATATTAGACAAGAAGATTGTGATTGGCGTCTCGGTGACGCATTTTCAACTAACATAGTAGAAAGTAAACGGATATGGAACTGAATGCACTTACGGCAGTCTCGCCTATTGATGGCCGTTACAGAAGCAAGACACAGGACTTAGCTTCATACTTTTCAGAATACGCATTGATTAAGTATCGTGTACGTGTTGAAATCGAGTATTTCATCACGCTTTGCGAGTTGCCTCTTCCTCAGTTGAAGGGCTTTGACCACAACCTCTTCGAACGTCTGCGTGACATCTACCGCAATTTCTCTGAGGCAGATGCACAACGTGTGAAGGACATCGAGAAGGTGACCAACCACGACGTGAAGGCTGTGGAGTACTTCATCAAGGAGGAATTGGACAAGATTGGTAACTTCGAAGACTACAAGGAATTTATTCATTTTGGCTTGACCAGCCAGGACATCAACAATACATCTGTGCCCCTCAGCATCAAGGATGCACTCAACGAGGTGTACTACCCACAGGTGGAGGAACTCATCGCTCAGCTTCAAGCATATGCAGACGAGTGGAAGGACATCCCCATGTTGGCAAAGACTCATGGACAGCCTGCATCACCCACACGTCTGGGTAAGGAGGTGATGGTCTATGTCTATCGTTTGACTGAGCAGCTGAACCAGCTGAAGGCTTGCAAGATGACTGCCAAGTTTGGTGGTGCTACAGGTAACTACAATGCTCACCACATCGCTTATCCAGAATATGACTGGAAAGCATTTGGCAACAAGTTCGTGAGCGAGAAACTCGGTCTGGAGCGTGAACAGTGGACCACGCAGATTAGCAACTACGACAATCTGGGTGCCATCTTTGATGCCATGAAGCGCATCAACACCATCATTATCGACCTCGACCGTGACTTCTGGATGTATGTGTCTATGGAATACTTCAAGCAGAAGATCAAGGCTGGCGAGGTGGGTTCTTCAGCTATGCCTCACAAGGTCAATCCTATCGACTTTGAAAACTCAGAGGGTAATCTTGGCATGGCAAACGCTATTCTTGCCTTCCTCAGTCAGAAGCTTCCTGTGAGCCGTCTGCAGCGTGACTTGACCGACTCTACCGTGCTCCGCAATGTGGGTGTACCGATGGGTCATATGGTCATCTCTATCCAATCCACGTTGAAGGGTCTGCGCAAGCTCCTGCTCAATCAGGATGCCATCAACCGCGATCTCGACAACTGCTGGGCTGTCTGTGCAGAAGGCATTCAGACTATCCTTCGCCGTGAGGCTTATCCTCATCCTTATGAGGCACTCAAGGCACTCACCCGCACCAACGCCGCCATCACAGCTGAGAGCATCAGCACTTTCATTGATGGTCTGGAGGTGTCAGAGAGCGTGAAGGAGGAACTGAGAGCTATCACCCCTCACTCTTATACTGGAATGTAAAAAAAGATTGTTAAAACCTAAATGATACAATCGCAAAATAAATAGTAAATAGTAAATCGTTAAATCGTAAATTAAAATTATGTCCGAATTAGAAGAATGGCAGGGCAATGCGCCTGCATCAGAAGAAAAGTCTGAAAATGGCGGTGACCGTGAGGGCTTCCGTCCATCATCTTACAACCGTGAAAGTCATTTTGGAAGTCGTCCACAGTATAGTCGTGGCGACCGTCCACAGCGCCCTCGTTTCAACCGTAATGAGCGTGCTGCATACAGTTCAAATGGAGTACAGAATGAGCGTGGTTTCCGTCCTGCTGGTTTTGGTGGTTCCTCTTCTTCAGAGGAAGAGGGTGGCTATCAGTCTCGTCAGGGTGGTTACCAGCAGCGTTCATATAACAATAATGGTGGTTACCAGCGTGGTGGCTATCAGCAGCGTGGTGGTGGCTACAACCAGCGTGGTGGCTATCAACAGCGCGGTGGTGGCTACAATCGTGGTTATCAGCAGCAGAATGGTGAACAGGAGGGTGGCTTCGAACAGCAGGGTGGTTACCAGCCACGTCAAGGCGGTTACCAGCAGCGTGGTGGCTATCAGCAGCGTGGTGGCGGCTACAACCAGCGTGGCGGCTATCAGCAAGGTGGCCGTGGTGGCTATCAGCAGCGTGGTGGTGGATACAACCAGCGTGGTGGCTATCAGCAGGGTGGTCGTGGTGGCTACAACAATCGTGGCGGCTACAACCCCAATGCTAAGTACAGTATGAAGAAGCAGATTGAGTACAAGGAGTACCTTGAGGATCCTAATGCACCAATCCGCTTGAATAAGTTCTTGGCCAATGCTGGTGTATGCTCTCGTCGTGAGGCTGACCAGTTCATCCAGGCTGGTGTGGTGTCTGTCAATGGACAGGTGGTGACGGAGTTGGGTACGAAGGTGCAGCGCACAGATGAGGTGCACTTCCACGACCAGCTCGTGAGCATCGAGAAGAAGGTGTATGTCATCCTCAACAAACCAAAGGATTATGTGACCACTTCTGATGATCCACAGCAGCGCAAGACGGTGATGGATCTCGTGAAGAACTGCTGCCGTGAACGCATCTACCCTGTAGGTCGTCTCGACCGCAACACAACTGGTGTGCTCCTCTTCACCAACGATGGTGACTTGGCTTCCAAACTCACACATCCTAAGTTCTTGAAGAAGAAGATCTATCACGTGCATCTCGACAAGAACCTCACAGCTGCCGACATGAAGCAGATAGCAGAGGGTATCATGCTTGAAGATGGTGAAATCAAGGCGGATGCTATCAGCTACGCTTCCGAGACTGACCGCAAGCAGGTGGGCATCGAGATCCACTCTGGTAAGAACCGCATCGTGCGTCGTATCTTCGAGAGCCTTGGTTACCGTGTTTGCAAACTTGACCGCGTGATGTTTGCAGGTCTTACCAAGAAAGGAATTAAGCGTGGAGACTGGCGCTTCCTCACTGAACAGGAGGTGGCTATGTTGCACACAGGACATTATGAATAAGAAATAAAAAGATGAAACGAGTTAAGATAATCGACCTCTTGCAACGCACCGACTTTGGTGCTGAGGTCACCGTCATGGGTTGGGTGCGCACCAAGCGCGGCAGCAAGGCTGTCAACTTCATCGCACTCAACGATGGCTCCACCATCAAGAACGTGCAGATTGTTGCTGATGTGGAGAAGTTCGACCCTGAGATGATGAAACTGATTACCACTGGTGCTTGTCTTTCTGTGACAGGTACGATGGTGGAATCTATCGGTTCAGGTCAGGCTGTGGAAGTGCAGGCAACCGACATCAAGGTGTTTGGCGAATGTCCTGCCGACTACCCTATGCAGAAGAAGGGACAGTCGTTTGAGTATATGCGTCAGTATGCCCACATGCGTCTGCGTACCAACACCTTTGGTGCTGTGATGCGTATCCGTCACAACATGGCAATGGCGATTCACACCTACTTCCATCAGCATGGTTACTTCTACTTCCATACCCCCATCATCACAGCTTCCGACTGTGAGGGTGCAGGTCAAATGTTCCAGGTGACGACGAAGAACCTCTACGACCTGAAGAAGGACGAGAATGGTTCCATCATCTATGATGACGACTTCTTCGGCAAGCAGACTTCACTCACTGTATCTGGTCAGCTGGAAGGTGAGCTTGGTGCTACAGCACTGGGTGCCATTTACACCTTCGGTCCTACCTTCCGTGCAGAGAATTCCAACACCCCTCGCCACTTGGCAGAGTTCTGGATGATTGAGCCAGAGATTGCCTTCATGGATCTCGACGATCTCATGGACTTGGAAGAGGACTTCATCAAATATTGTGTGCGTTGGGCACTCGATAACTGTAAGGACGACCTTGAGTTCCTCAACAAGATGATTGACAAGGGACTCATCGAACGCCTCGAAGGTGTGCTTCGTGAGGATTTCGTACGTCTCGACTACACAGAGGGTATCCGTATTCTTCAGCAGGCTATCAAGGACGGTCGCAAGTTTGAGTTCCCTTGCAATTGGGGCGATGACCTTGCTTCTGAACATGAACGCTACCTCGTGGAGGAATACTTCAAGAAGCCAGTCATCATGACCCACTACCCCAAGGCAATCAAAGCCTTCTACATGAAGATAGACGAAAAGAATCCTGTGCTCGATGGTCAGGAAATGGCACAGACCGTACAGGGTACTGACGTGCTCTTCCCACAGATTGGTGAAATCATTGGTGGTTCTGTTCGTGAGGAAGACTATGGCAAACTCATGGGAGAGATCGAGGAACGCAACATCCCAATGAAGGACATGTGGTGGTATCTCGACACCCGCAAGTTCGGCTCTTGCCCTCATGCTGGTTTCGGTCTTGGTTTCGAACGTCTCATCCTCTTCGTGACGGGTATGCAGAACATCCGCGATGTCATCCCATTCCCACGTACACCAAAGACTGCTGAGTTCTAACGATTACACACATATATAATAGATTAAAGAGGCACAAAGTCAAGCGGACTTTGTGCCTCTTTCGTCTGAAATCATTAAAAAAGATTAATGCAGTATTAAGAAATGCTAAATGGTTTGTGTGGGTGGGAAAGGATTTGTACTTTTGCACACGTATATCAATGAAAAAGACGGAGATGAAACGTATTCTACGTACAGGATTGGGTGTGTTGGTGCCTTTGATGGTACTGGCTGCCTGCTCGACCAATTACAACATCACAGGCACTTCGTTGCAGTCGTTCTACGACGGCGACATGGTGTATCTGCGTCCCATTGGTGGTGAGGATTCGAGGGCAGTGGATTCGTGCAAGATTCTGCATGGCACCTTCACCATGACTGGTCCAGTGGATTCGGTGATGTGTGTGAGAATGTTCTTCGGCAATAGTGGCGACAATATCCCCATCATTCTGGAAGAGGGCAATATCAAGGTGATAGACCTGAACAATGCCATGAAAGTGGAGGGTACGCCCCTGAATGATAGGTTTTATGCGTTCATGTCTGAGCGTGATTCACTGATGTTCCTTTTGCAGGAACTTCCTCGTAAGGAGAGCAAGATGATATTGGAGGGTTATGACCACGATGAGATTCTGCGTCAGTTGGGCGAAGAGGAGGGTGGTCTCCGTATGGCGATTGATAAGCTGGAGACAGACTTCGTGACAGCCAATTTCGACAATGTGTTAGGTTTGACTTACTTTTTGGTGCTGTGCGACAATGCCTACAACCAATTTGGGTTCCCGACCACTACACCACAAATTGACGAGATTTATGGACGTGCCCCAGAGACTTTCCGAAATAATAAAGATGTAAAACAGTATATGATGCTGTGTGAAGGTAAATAAAAATAGCCGCTCAATTTGAGCGGCTATTTTTATTATCCATTCATACTGATTAGGAATTCTTCGTTGTTCTTCGTGCGTTCGATTTGTTTCATCACGAAGTCCATTGCTTCCATCGAGGTCATATCGGCGATATGGTTGCGGAGCACCCACATGCGGTTAAGGGTGGTCTGGTCTTGCAGCAGGTCGTCACGACGAGTAGAAGATGCCGTGAGGTTGACTGCTGGGAAGACGCGCTTGTTGGCAAGGCTGCGGTCAAGCTGCAATTCCATGTTACCCGTACCCTTGAATTCCTCGAAGATGACTTCATCCATCTTGGAACCCGTGTCAATCAGGGCTGTAGCGATGATGGTCAGGGAACCACCGTTTTCAATGTTTCGTGCAGCACCGAAGAAACGCTTGGGCTTGTGGAGGGCGTTGGCATCAACACCACCTGAGAGCACCTTACCTGATGCAGGAGATACGGTGTTGTAGGCACGAGCCAAACGCGTGATGGAGTCTAGGAAGATGACCACATCATGTCCACTTTCCACCATACGCTTTGCCTTTTCGAGAACGATGCCGGCAATCTTCACGTGATTCTCTGCAGGAGCATCGAAGGTACTTGCAATCACTTCGGCATTGACCGTACGCGCCATATCAGTGACTTCCTCTGGACGCTCGTCAATGAGCAACATCATAAGGTAGGCCTCTGGATGGTTGGCTGCAATGGAGTTGGCGATATCCTTCATCAACATGGTCTTACCGGTCTTGGGCTGTGCCACGATCAGCGCACGCTGTCCCTTACCGATAGGGGAGAAGAGATCTACCACACGAGATGACTTGCTGTCATCGTAACCCTTGCAGAGTTTGAATTTCTCATCTGGGAAGAGTGGGGTGAGGAACTCAAATCCTACACGGTCACGTACACGGGCAGGATCACAACCATTGATTTTCTCCACACTGACAAGTGGGAAGAAACGCTCTCCTTCCTTGGGAGGACGCACGAAACCATCCACCACATCACCGGTCTTCAAACCGTAGTGCTTGATCTGTTGCAGATTCACATATACGTCATCGGGTGATGGCAGGTAGTTGTAATCACTGCTGCGCAAGAATCCGTAGTTGTCCACTGTCTCCAGCACACCGCTCACACGGATGATGTTGTCGAACTCGTATGGCTTTTCCTTCAGAGGTTTCTCCTTCCGAATGGGTTGTGCCGTAGACATGAAGTCATCGTAAGGTGCTTCATAGACGGGTTGCCTGTCCATGGCTGCTTGTCTGTTGTCAAAACGGTCAAACACACTCACAGCTGGGATGTATGAATTATCTGCAGGTACGTCTTGCAGGATGATGAAGTCGGAATCGGCAGCTGCCTTGGCTGTCTCTTCTGCTGTGGAGAAGATGGTCTTTGGACGGCTCTCCGATGGGGTGTATGCTTCCTCGGGCACGATGGCTTCTACCACTGCCTCTTTCACTTCTTCCACCTTCACTTCTTCGGCCTCTTCCTTTGCCTTTGGCTTACGACCACGCTTCTTGGGTGCTGGAGCTTCTTCTGCTGCAGCTTCTGGCACATTGGCTTCCTCCACTTTCACCACTTCTGTCTCTTCCTTTGCCTTGGTCTTGCGACCACGCTTCTTCGGCTCTGCTGCCACTTCTGCTACAGGTGCTTCCGCCACAGGAGCAGTGGTGAGCATAGCTTTCTCGTCATCAGACAGGGCAGCGAACATGGATTCATCCTTGGTCACCTTCATGGTCTTGTCAATCTTCTTGGCCTTGTCTTGATTGGCGGTATATACGCGGTCAACACTCTTGATGCTGACACGTGAACGCTTACGTCCGCTCTTCTCAGTGGCTGCCGCATTGGAAGCAAAAGTGGTGGCTTGCTCATCAATGATGGTCAGACGCAAAGTGACGTCGTCCATCTTCTCAGCATTCTTGATGCCCAACTCGTTCGCGATGTTGAGCAATTCCTCCTTTTCCTTGCGGTTAAGTTCTTCTAAATTGTACATAAATTATTGATTTGTCGGGGTTGCAGTTCTTAACTGCAAGACCGTATAAATAGTTTAGAATGATGTTTGAGATTGGTTTTGAGACAATGCTATCATTGAAATGTCTTTCGTTTGTCCCAAAAATATGCTGCAAATGTAGTGATAATTTTTGAAACCGCCAAATTTTTAGAGAAAATTTATTAAATTGAAAATTTGGGGAGTTAAAATGGGACTCAAATTGGGAGTTAAGCACTTCTTGCAGGACGAATGTTAAGCTGTTGGTTGAGTATCATCCTCTTCTACTTCCCTTTCTACTCCCCCCCAAATAATTTCCCTTCTTTGTGTTCTTTTTCCCAATCGTACAAATTTCTCATCTTTTTACATTTATGAAAATATTTTTTTGTACCTTTGCAATCCCAAATGTGCCATTTGTCGGCACAAAATGGCACATTCCCTCCTCCGTATCACACGGATCCGGGACAGACAGGTTAGTTGCAACCGAAAAGATGGACGCAACCATTCTCGAATTTCGGTCACGTGATTTATAATCAATATGCATTCTAACCACCTATCAATGAATCGGATAGCCCAAATATCTCACGATGCCTGGGACGTCCTTCCTCAACCCCTCAAACAATTTCAATTATCAACGTAATAAACTTTTAATTTTCAATTTGACAAACTCTTTCTGGTTCGTTCTCCTCTCCACCGCCCCCTACCTCCGTCAGTTCGTCAGCACTAGTGCCAGGCGACAGGCGAGCAAACACCTCGGAGCAAAAGCACGGATGAAGGTTAGTGGGTAAACAGAACCGCCACCGTAAAACAACGACATGATGACTCAGAAGAAAAAACTGGCAGTGATTGGTGCAAGCTATCTACAGCTACCCTTGGTGAGGAAAGCCCAAGAAATGGGCTTAGAGGTTCACTGCTTTGCATGGGAAGATGGGGCAGTCTGTAAAGATGTAGCAGACTATTTCTATCCCATCGACGTAAAGAAGAAAGAAGAAATCTTGGAGGTTTGCCAACGTGTTGGTATCAATGGTGTCACCACCATTGCAGCAGACCTACCTGTGCCCACCATCAATTATGTCGCCTCCAGAATGGGGCTGATTTCCAATTCTGACGAATACTCTCAAACAACGACCAATAAACACATGATGCATCGTTGTTTCTTGGAGAATGACATCCCTTCGCCCAAGTTCACATTGGTTGATTCCAATGGAAGCTATCATATCAGAGGCTTTGAATTTCCGCTGATTGTCAAACCCACGGATCGTTCAGGCAGCAAAGGCGTCGAAAAGGTGCTCGACCCGGTGCAACTTGATGCTGCTATCCAACGCGCACAAGATGTCTCCTTCAGGAAGGAAGCCATCATTGAGGAATTTGTTACAGGCAGAGAGATTAGTGTAGAGTCTATATCGTTCGAAGGAAAACATTATATCCTCCAGATGACAGACAAAGTAACAACAGGTGCGCCCTATTTTGTGGAGTTGGAGCATCATCAACCCTCATCACTCCCTGAAAACATTCAGAAACGTGTGAAGGAGATTGTACTACATGCACTCGATGCACTTCACATACAATATGGTGCTGCTCATTCAGAGTTGAAGATAACTGAGAATGATGACATCAAGGTGATAGAGATAGGTGCTCGCATGGGTGGTGATTTCATAGGTTCCAATTTAGTGCAATTATCCACAGGCTACGACTTCCTGCAAGGTGTTGTCGAGGTGGCTATAGGCAAATTTCATGAGCCGCAGCTCACCGAACACAACCATTCCGGTGTCTATTTCCTTTCCGAAGAGACCAAGCGACTCAAGCCGATTATTGAAAAATGGAAAGATTTACCAGAAATAATAGAAGCTAAAATAACAGACCAACAATTGCATCGAATTGAGTGCAGTGGAGATCGTAGTGGATATTTGATGTATAAGTCTGATTCTAGACAGTTTTTTAAGAACAACATGCCAATTCCATTTAACAAACTTTTTCTTACAGGTAAGGAAACTCATTATATGTATCAGGCAGTTTATACCGGTAAATTGTCTGGAAATGGTGTGTTCACCAAGAAGTGTCAGCAGTTCTTCGAGGAGAAGTATGGTTTTAAAAAGGCCCTGATGACCACCTCTGGCACAGATGCCCTGGAGATGGCGGCCATTCTTTGTGATGTGCAGCCCGGTGATGAAGTGATCGTACCCTCCTATACGTTCGTATCAACTGCCTTGGCATTTGTCCGTCAAGGAGCAAAGATTGTATTCGCTGATAGTCGTGATAATAATCCGAATATCGATGCCGACAAGATTGAAGCATTGATTACCGATAAGACCAAGGTGATTGTGCCAGTCCATTATGCAGGTGTTGCTTGTGATATGGACAAGATCATGGACATTGCCAATCGCCACCACCTTTTTGTAGTGGAGGATGCTGCACAAGCTATAGATTCCTATTATAAAGGAAAACCTCTTGGTGGCATCGGCCACTTCGGATGCTTCTCTTTCTATGAGACAAAGAACGTTACCGCAGGTGGTGAAGGTGGCTTACTGACAGTCAATGATGAACGATTCATCCGTAGGGCTGAAATCATTTGGGAAAAGGGAACTAATCGTGCAGAGTTCTTCCGTGGTGAAGTGGACAAGTATCGTTGGATAGATACAGGTTCTTCTTTCCTTCCTGCTGAAATCAATTCTGCCTTCCTCTGGGCACAGCTGGAGAGTCTTGACGAGATTCAGAGCAAACGAAAGCAGCTCTGGGAGACTTATTACGAGCAGTTGAAACCCCTTGCTGACAAAGGCTACTTCCGTCTACCCGACATGCCAGATAATGCCACCAACAATGCGCACATATTTTATTTGCTATGTAATAGCTTGGAGGAACGTACAGCGCTGATAGCAAAGCTCAAAGAAGATGGTATAAGTGCCGTTTCCCATTATCTGAGCCTACACTCCAGCCCTTATTATATGGATAAGCACGATGGACGTGAATTGCCCAATTGTGACCATTATGCTGATTGCTTAGTGAGATTACCCATGTTTTATGAATTAAAGGATGATGAAGTTTTTTATATAATAGATAATATTTACTCATTCTATTCGTCAAGATAGCCATGCCTGTTATATCGATTGTCTCTCCCGTTTATAGAGGAGAAAAAATGGTTCATGAATTGGTTTGTAGAATTCAGAAAAATGTTTCTGGATTTACTGAAGACTATGAAATAATTCTTGTCAATGATGCTTCACCAGACAATTCTTGGCAAGCCATCTTGCAAGAATGTTCTATAGATCATCGCATCAAGGGCATCAACCTGAGTCGGAATTTTGGACAACACCGAGCCATCCTTTCAGGCTTACAATATGCTAAAGGCGATTGGGTGATAGTCATGGATTGTGACCTTCAAGATAAGCCAGAGGAAATATCGACTCTATATAAAAAGGCCTTAGAAGGATATGATGTTGTTTTCGCACAAAGAGTGGAACGAAAGGACAACTTATTGAAAAGGATGTCTTCCACCATTTTCTATTCTGTCTTCAGGTTCCTTAGCGGCGTCAAATTTGACAATCAAGTGGCTAATTTCGGAATATACAAGCAATCTGTCATTCGAACTGTCAGGAACATGCCAGAACGTGACAGATCATTCCCCGTTCAGGTGAGTTATGTGGGATTTAAAACAACGCACATACCCGTCACTCATGGACAAAGACAAGAAGGTGGTTCATCCTATACACTGAAGACGTTATTGAAGTATGCTTCGGGAATTATCATATCAAACACCAATAAGCCCATGCGGTTGATGGTAGCATTGGGCTTCATCTTGTCATTCCTGTCAATGATGATGGCCTTCTACAATGTGATCGCCTATTTTTGCCACATGATAGATGTTCCAGGATTCACCACCACCGTATTCTCCATCTGGTTCGTCGGCGGAATGATCATGATGCAGATCGGGATCGTTGGCATCTACATCGGCAAAGTCTTTGATCAAGTGAAAGGCCGCCCACTATACGTAGTCATGGATGAAGTAAATATTGACAAGGAGTCATGAAGAAAAGAAACAATTTGTTGACTTTCGTTTTGATGTTTTGTGCTTTTGGAATATACACTTCTTCAAATATCTTTTCCAAGTATGCATCTAGTCTGTCTTTCTTTTCTAATATGACAGAACGTCCCCTGTCATTTTTAACCACTAACCTCTAATCTATAACCCTTTATTCACCTCCTCAATATACTTCAACAACTCCTCCTTTCCCAATTTACTGCTGGCACTCGTAATGAAATATGGAGGCAACTCTTCCCACTCCTCCTTCAACACCTGAAGGTATTTCTCTGCTGCAGGCTTCACTTTCGAAGGGGTGAGTTTGTCTGCCTTGGTGAATACGATGGCAAAGGGAACTCCATTGCTGCCCAAAAAATGCAGGAAAGCGAGATCCACCTTTTGGGGGTCGTGCCTGATGTCAATGAGCACGAACAGACAGGTCAGCTGTTCACGTTCCAACACATAACTGCTGATCATCGTCTTCAGCTTCTCCACTTCTTTCTTTCCACGCTGTGCATAACCGTAACCTGGCAAATCGACGATGTACCATTGCTCATTGATGAGGAAGTGGTTGATGCACATGGTCTTGCCTGGGGTGGAGGAGGTGAGGGCAAGGTTTTTCCTGCCAGTGAGGGCATTGATGAGCGATGACTTGCCTACGTTGCTTCGTCCAATGAACGCATATTCAGGACGTCCGTCGTTGGGGCATTGGGTGTGGTTGGGCTTAGAACCGATGTAAGTGGCTGATGTGATGTTCATTGTTATGCAAATTCTGAGAGTTCGAGCCAGCGCATCTCCTTTTCTTCCAATTCTTCTGTCAGAATGGGCAGACGCTTGCTCATGGTTGTGATTTCATCCACCGAGGTGGTACCTCCGCAGAGGGCAGCTTCTATCTGTTTCTTTTCTGCTTCGAGGGTAGCGATGTCTTTTTCCAGTTGATTGAACTCCTGACGTTCCTTGAAGGTGAGTCGTCTGGAACGGTTCTGGTTCCTGCCGTCGGGCTTCTTCTCTTCTTTCTCTGGCGCCTTCTCTGCTGACACTTGCTTTGCGTTCTGCTCTTTCCAGTCACGATACTGACTGTAACTGCCAGGGAAGTCCTGCACGTCACCATTTCCGTGGAAGACCAACGTGTGGTCAACCACTCTATCCATGAAGTAGCGGTCGTGACTCACGATGATAAGGCAACCTCGGAAGTTTTTGAGATAGTCTTCCAGAATCTGTAACGTCACGATGTCAAGGTCATTGGTGGGCTCGTCAAGGATGAGGAAGTTGGGTGCTTTCATCAACACCGTACAGAGATAGAGCCTGCGTCTTTCTCCACCACTCAACTTATAGATGTAGCTGTGCTGCTCTTCAGGTGAAAAGAGGAAGTGTTGCAGGAACTGACTGGTGGACAGCTTCTCCCCATTGCCCATATCCACATACTCTGCAATGTCTCTAACGGCATCAATCACCTTCTGTTCATCCTTGAACGCCATTCCCTGTTGGGAATAGTAGCCGAAACGAACGGTTTTGCCGATATCAAAGCGACCACTGTCAAGGGGTTCAATGCCCAAAAGCATCTTCACGAATGTCGATTTGCCTGTACCGTTATTTCCGACAATGCCTAACTTCTCGTAGCGTGCAAAGTTGTAGTTGAAATCCTTGAGAATAATGTGTTCACCAAAAGCTTTGCATACGTTTCTCGCCTCAAAGATTTTGTTGCCGATATACGTGTCCCCCATTTCCAACCGCACATTCCGTTCTTCAATGCGCTGCTTGGCACGCTTCTCCAGTTCGTAGAAGGATGCAATCCTGTAGCGTGCCTTCGATGTCCTGGCACAAGGGGTACTACGCATCCACTCCAGCTCAGTTCTATATAAGTTGTTCGCGCGTGCAATCTCTGCATTCATGTTATCGATACGTTCTTGACGCTTCTCTAAATAGTAGGAGTAGTTCCCTTTATAAGTATAAATGCGCGAGTTGTCCATCTCGATGATGCTTGAACAAATGCGGTCGAGGAAGTAACGGTCGTGGGTCACCATCAGCATCGCCATCGTCGAACGGCCCAGCATATTTTCGAGCCATTCAATCATCTCCAAGTCAAGATGGTTGGTGGGCTCGTCAAGAATGAGCAGGTCGGGTTCGCCTGCCAACACTCTTGCTAAAGCGATACGTTTGATTTGTCCACCGCTCAATTGTGCTTCAGGTCGTGCAGCTTCTTCTTCCGTGATTTTCATCAGCGTTAGGAATCGCTTGTATCGTTGCAAGTATTCATCATTCTTTCCCTCCAACTCTTGTGCCTCGATGCTAGGTGTCTGTTCCAGATAACCCACTTTGAGGTCGTTGCGGAAAATCATCGTACCCCCATCGTCACCTTCCTTCCCTGCAATGATACTGAGCAGGGTCGATTTGCCCGTTCCGTTCTTGGCAATGAGTCCAATGTGTTCACGTTCGTTGATCGTGAACGAGATGTCCTCAAACAGCACACGGTGTCCGATGCGTTTGGTCAGTCCTTTGATTTCGAGATAGGGGCTTGGCATGGAAACTTATCGAATGATGATTTTCTGTTCATTGGCAGTCAACCTACGGAACTGTTCGGCATGACGGGCATGTTGCTCGAAAAGACGGATGATTTCTTCCTGCTCACACAGACTGTGTGGCTCTGCTGTCACCTTGTATCCTGCTTGTTGCAGCTTCTTCACCCACTCACCATGTATCTTACCATTTACTTCAGCATCGAAGGGTACGAGATGCACTTTCTTGATTTTCTGCTTCTTCAATTGCTGGATGAGGTGGTCCATCGTAGGAATGCCGTCAATGGTGGCGAGCATCCAATCTTGTGCTTTGTCGCGCAAGGCATAATCAAGCAAGGTGTAAGTGGCATCCACCTCCGTTCCTGTACCTTGACACACGAGCACATTCACCTCCTTGGGCATACTGTTGGTGCTGATGGCAAGGTTTGCTACCTCCTGATAATCTGCCCAGTCACTCAGCAGTGGCTCTCCCAATCGCATCTGTTTGAATTTCCCTTGGGCTGTCTCCACCAAATGACGCAGATACTGCATGTCTATGTCATTTGTGATGCAGGATGACTGTACCAGCACATGAGTGTAGCCGTCCTTATACAGTTGGGTGAACAGGGCATCAAGGTTGGGTGTCTCTTCCATCGCTCCTGGTGTGGTGCATGCCTCGCAATAATCGTATTTGGGATAGCATTCGCGCAAGCGCAAGGTGAGACGGTCAATGCCTGCCTGACCCATGCCGCTGTTGGTGTCTTTATGCACGGCCACTACCACAGCCTTGTCATCGTCTTTCATCGACTCAAACATGTCCTGCTCCATCGTCTCCTGTGCCCATAAGGATACACTGGCACACAGCATCGCCAATATTAACACGAAGAGTCTATTCATATTGATTCATTTCAGCAGCCTCTCTGATGGCTGATATATGGTACTTGGTGATGGCTGGCACAATCATGTGCAACAGATGTGCCATCTTCTCCACCTTCACGGTCTCCCTGCCTTTCTCAATCAGACGATAGGTTCCGTCGCCTGGTATCTTGAGGGTCACATCGGTGCTGGCGTTGGACTCTTCTGTCTTTGACACAGGCTTCATGCCGTTCCTCAACAATGCCTTGCAACAAAGTCTGTATTCAAGTGTGTCCTCCTTGCCCTCCACAATGATGTCTCTGGCTGTCTCATATTCGATGGAGAAGGTGCACGACTCACGGTCAAACATCATATTCTCCTTGGCAAAATACCGCTCGATGCTGCCATCAATGCTCAGGTCTTCGGGCATACCTGTGGTCAGTCCTTTCTCATGGTCAATCAACCACACTTGGTCTGCCACCTGCAAAGCATGTTCCAAATCGTGTGTACTCATGAAGATGGTCTTCTTCAACGCCTTTGCCAAACGGTGCAACAGGAGCATCATGGCAATCTTACTGGGATAATCCAGATAGGCCGTCGGTTCGTCCAACAGAATAATGGGTGTTTCCTGTGCAATGGCTTTGGCAATCATCACCTTCTGCCTTTCACCGTCAGAGAGTGTCTGCATCTTTCTGGGTGCTAATTCTTCAATGCCAACCCATCCCAGGCTCTTCTTCACCACCAACTTATCCTTCTCCCGCAACTTGCCCCAGAAACCAGTGTAGGGACTGCGTCCCATCGCCACCACTTCCTCGGCAGTCATGTTCTTGATGTCCGAATTATCCGTCAGTACCACACTCATCAACCTTGCCAAGTCCTTACTCTGGTACTTCTTGATGTTCTGTCCCATCACTTCCACCGTACCGACCAATGCAGGTTGAAAAGCTGCCAATGTGCGCAACAACGTTGATTTACCTGCCCCGTTAGGACCTAGCAGACAAATCATCTCACTACTGTTCAGTGATGCAGTCAAACCTTGGGCAATGACCTTCTCACCGCCCTTCACCTTATAACCTGTTGTCAGGTTCTTCAATTCAATCGATATGCTCATAATGGGTGCAAAGTTACGGATAATTTATAGAATAAAGAGTTAAAAAAATGGAAAAAAAGGATTTGAACCAATTAGAGTGAGAATAGATAACGGAAAATGTGTATCTTTGCGATTGAATTTGAATTTTAACAGACCAAAACTATATGAAGAGGACATTGACATTGATGGCTGTGGCACTGATGATGGGTGCTACTACTATGGCAAAGGAATTGAAAATGCTGGTGGTGAAAACATCGCCGGCGGTGCAGAATGTGGAGGCACAGACGAAAGTGAAGGATCAGTTGCGACTGACAGCTGGAGTGAAGAAGGTTGAGGCGGATTTTTCGGCTCAACAGGTGATGGTGACCTATGATGCTGATAAGACCAATGCGAAGAAGATAGTGGCTGCGCTGAAGAAAGGCGGTTATGAGGCTTCGGTGGTGAGCGATGGTGCACCGTCGGAGAAGAAAAAGGTGCCTGTGGATGCCACTTCGGGTGCGTCACAACAGAAGAAATAATACTTACAAACCAATAAACTAACGAACTAACCTAATATACCAACTAAAACGATAAGGTGAACATGGACAAACGAAATTATTGCGTGATATTGGCAGGCGGACTGGGTTCTCGCCTGTGGCCTATGAGCCGTGAAAAGAAGCCTAAGCAGTTCATCGATGTACTGGGAACGGGAAAGACCCTGCTCCAGATGACATACGATAGATTTGCGGGGTTTATTGACACAGACAACATCATCATCGTGACAAACGAAACTTACCGACAATGGGTGACGGAGCAGATTCCTGGCATCAAGTATGAGAACATCCTGATGGAACCGATGCGCAGAAATACGGTGCCGGCAGTAACATGGGCTGCTATGGAGGTGAAACGTCGCTGTCCAGAAGGCAGGTTCATTGTGAGCCCTTCTGACCAGAACATCACCGACTACGATGCCTTTCAGGAGGATGTGCTACGGGGACTGGAGTTTGTGGGCAAGAATGATGTGCAACTGACGATGGGTGCTAAACCCAGTCGTCCGGAAGTTTCCTATGGTTACATCCAGATGGCAGATGAGTTGGAGAATTATGCACATATTTATAAGGTTAGGAGTTTCACGGAGAAGCCTGCCAATGAGTTTGCCAAGATTTTCTTCGAGAGTGGTGAATTCTTGTGGAACACGGGTCTTTTCATGTGGGGTGCAGATACTTTCCTGAATGCGTTGAAGGGTGCCAGCGAAGAGTTTGCTGGTATTGTGGAGAATGTGGTGGAGCGCTATCGTTCAGGGGAATATATTCCAGACCTTCTGATGGAATTGTTCGCTAAGTGCCCGAACATGAGTCTCGAACAGAGTGTGCTCGAGAAGTCTGACAACGTGGATGTGATGCTCTGCCACTTCGGATGGGCAGACCTCGGTACGTGGGCAGCTGTGCATGAAGCACTGCCTCAGTCAGATATGGGCAATGTGGTCATCGACTCTAAATCTCTCCTATACGATTGCAAGGACTGCATCATCAAGTTACCTGACGGACATGTGGCGGTGGTACAGGGTCTCGAAGATTATGTCGTGGTGGAAGAAGGCAATGTGCTGGTCATCTGCAAGAAGGGTGACCAGAAGAACATCCGCAAGTTTGTGAACGATGCCCAGTTGAACTTGGGAGAGGAATTTGTGTGAAGTTATAAGTTGTAGAGGGGTTAGAGAAGTTTTTGGATATTGTCCTCCAAGGTGCCTTCCATGAAGTCGCTGCGGAGGACAATTTCATTGTCTCTGTTCACGAGAAAGAAGGTGGGGATGTCGGTCACATTATATATACTGATGACGGTGCCATCGGTCTCGTGTACACACACCCAAGGAAGGTTTTCGCATGAGAACTTCCAGAAGTGCATGTCTTGGTCGATGGATACTTGGTAAATCTCAAAACCTTGTGCATGGTATTTCTCGTAGAGTGAACGCAACAGACGGGTGCGCTCGGAGGAACCATTAGCAGCATAGATGGCAAAGTCAAGTAGCACTACTTTACCCTTCAAGTCCTTGATGCTGCGCATCTTGCTATTGATGTCGGGCAGGTTGATGTCGATGATGCCAGTTTCGGACACCTTGCTCTCATCTACATCGAGCACTTTCTGCTGAGGCGCTGCTGTGTTGTCCATTCCCTTGATGGCCATGTTGCAGAGTTGCTGTGTACGGGGTGCATCGTGATAAGCATTGTCCCATGCATTCGCTACCGTCGCATAGCACTTCACGTCGGTACGGTCGGTGAGAGGGTTGAACAGCATGAATGTGCCTCCCAAGTCCGTGATGCTCTGGCATACTGCATAGTAAGCTGCTGCGGAGGTCGGGTCGGCAAAGATATAATTGATCTTCATCTGTTCCTTGTAGGTTGTCAGGACATGTTCGATGCTGTCACGTTGGTCGCCAGGCAACATGTCCATATTCTTTTCAAACGCTACAATCTTTGTCTGCACTTCCTGCTGCATCCGACTGATTTCCTTGATTTTTTGGCTGCTCTCATTGCCCTCGATGGTGTAGTCCCTTTCCATCGTTGGCAGTTGGGCTGCGACGGTGATGTTCTCTGTGCTATCTACCGCAAAGTTGATTACATGCCCTCCAATCTGCAACGCATAGAACTCAGGGGACTCTGTCGGTGCGGTCACTTTGAAGGAGAATGTTCCATCCTCTTTCAGCTTCACCGAGTCCAACCGTTGTGCTCCTTCTAATCCGTTCAGGGTCAGATACAGCATCGAATCCTTGGCTCCCTCAATCGTTCCCTCCACTTGGAACTTCGGAGCCTTGTCGCAGGCAGCCAGCATCATGGCGCCAGTCACTATGAGAGTCAGTATTTTCTTCATGTCTTTCCAATTTCTTATGCAAAGGTACGATTTTTTTGTTGGTTTTCTTTTGTGGAAAAGAAGAAAATATCTACATTTGCAATATATTTCTATTTTCATTAAAAAATAATCAAGCAAAATGAATATCATCCGAATGATGAAGGCGGTTAAAATCCTTATTGCAGGGTTGATGCTCACAGCATTGGCGGCTTGTGACAATATCTCGAATCTGACCAGTCGAATGTTGGGTGTTGATCAAGAACTGCTGGATGCAACCATCCCGCCAGAAGAAGCTGAACAAATGAGTCTGATGCTGCAATCTGTGGCCTTGAGCCTCGATTCTATTCAGGAGCAGGAGTTTTTGTTGAACCAATTCGATGATTCCACTCCGAAAGAGGTGATTCTTGCACAATTGGAAACTTATAAGGAGATGTTGGATAGAAAGAAGATGGAAATAGACAATCTGACAGCAGATAGCATTTCGGACAAGGGCGCCATTGCCGATTTGAAGAGGGTGATGGAGTTCCTGAGTCTGCAACTGGAGGAGAAGAGCGCCAACATCGCCAAGTTTGAGGAAGCTGTGAAGAAAAGGGAAGCCAAGATTGCAGAACTTCGTGGTGCGGTGGATGTGCTGACGGTCGAATCGGACAATTTGAAAGCCAAAAACGATGAGCAGGAGAAGCGTCTGAACCAGGTTTTCTACATCGTGGGAACGAAGAATGAACTGAAAAACCTGGGTCTGCTGTCGGGTAATGCATTGAGCAAGAAGCGTGCCAACTATTCCAACATCAATAACAGTCAATTCCATGAGGTGGATGCACGTAGTTTCAGCACCTTGGTGATTGATTCGAAATCACCCAAACTGCTGACTGAAAAACCGGCATCGAGCTATACGATGACGAAGAACAATGACGGTACAACCACCTTGAAAATCACCAATTCGGAGGAATTCTGGGAGACATCCCCTTATCTCATTGTCATGCAGTAAAATCGGATGACTGAAGGGAAGTTTGAGGTCAAAACCCCTCATAATCTGCTAAAAAGCATAAGAAAAGGAAGATTTTCGGGCAAAGATAGTCCTTATCTGCAAAGAAAAGGCTACCTTTGTCCGATTTTTGAAGATAGCAAACTAAAAAGGTTCGTGCCGTGCGTGGCACGACAATAGATGTTTTTATATATTTTTCAACAAACAAGATGAACGTAATTACAAAGAAGGTTTCGTTGCCTGATGGAAGAGAAATCAGCATCGAAACAGGAAAGCTGGCAAAGCAAGCGGATGGAGCGGTGATGCTCCGTATGGGTGACACCATGCTCCTCGCCACTGTTTGTGCAGCGAAAGATGCAGTACCGGGAACAGATTTTATGCCACTCCAGGTAGAGTATCGCGAGAAGTATTCGGCTAATGGCCGTTTTCCTGGAGGTTTCACCAAGCGTGAAGGTAAGGCAAGCGATGAGGAAATTCTCACTTGCCGTCTCGTTGACCGTGCCCTCCGCCCTCTGTTCCCATCGAACTATCACGCAGAGGTTTATGTGAATGTCATCGTCTTCTCAGCCGATGGCAAAGATATGCCGGACGCATTGGCTGGTTTTGCTGCTTCTGCAGCGCTGGCATGCTCGGACATTCCTTTCGAGGGCCCTATCTCTGAGGTGCGTGTTGCACGCATCAATGGCGAGTTCGTGATCAACCCAACTTTCGAGCAGTTGAAGGAGGCTGACATGGATTTGATGGTAGGTGCCACTGAAGAGAACATCATGATGGTGGAAGGTGAGATGAAGGAAGTGCAGGAGAAAGACCTCCTTGAGGCGCTCAAGGCTGCGCATGCAGCTATCAAGCCACAGTGCCAGTTGCAGAAGGAGCTGATGAAGGAGTTGGGCAAGGATGTGAAGCGCGAGTACTGCCACGAGGTGAATGACGATGACCTGAAGGCTGACATCCAGGCGAAGTGCTACCAGCCTGCTTACGATGTGACGAAGCAGGGACTGGAGAAGCAGGAGCGTGCTGAGGCGTTCGAGAAGATTCGCGAAGACTATAAGGAGGCATATGCTGCCGCTCACACTGACTTGAGCGAGGAGGAGTTGGAGGAGAAGTACACATTGGCTGACCGCTACTACCACGATGTGGAGCGTGATGCCATGCGTCGTTGCATCCTCGATGAGGGCATCCGTCTGGATGGTCGTAAGACTACTGACATCCGTCCTATTTGGTGCGAGGTTTCTCCACTGCCTGGTCCTCACGGTTCGTCTATCTTCACTCGTGGTGAGACACAGGCTCTGGCTTCTGTCACACTCGGCACGAAGTTGGATGAGAAGCTCGTGGACGGTGCTTTGGAGCGTTACTACCAGAAGTTCCTTCTCCACTACAACTTCCCTCCATTCTCTACTGGTGAGGCAAAGGCACAGCGTGGTGTGGGACGTCGTGAGATTGGTCACGGTCACCTTGCATGGCGTGGTATCAAGGGTCAGCTCCCTGAGGATTACCCATATACTATCCGTGTGGTTTCTGACGTGCTCGAGTCTAATGGTTCTTCTTCAATGGCTACCACTTGTGCTGGTACTTTGGCGCTGATGGATGCTGGTGTACCTATCAAGAACCCTGTAGCTGGTATCGCTATGGGTCTGATCAAGAACCCAGGTGAGGACAAGTACGCTATCCTTTCAGATATTCTTGGTGATGAGGACCACCTCGGCGATATGGACTTCAAGACCACGGGTACGAAGAACGGTCTGACTGCCACTCAGATGGATATCAAGTGCGACGGCCTTTCATACGAGATTCTCGAAAGAGCGCTCATGCAGGCTAAGGCTGGTCGTGAGCACATCATGGGTGAGATGATGAAGACCATCTCTGAACCACGTCCTGAGCTCAAGCCACACGTACCACGCATTGAGCAGATCATCATTCCTAAGGAGTTCATCGGTGCTGTCATCGGTCCTGGTGGTAAGGTGATCCAGCAGATGCAGGAGGACACTCAGACGGTCATCACCATCGACGAAGAGGATGGTGTGGGCAAGGTGCAGATCTCTGCTCCAGACCGCGCTGCCATCGAGGCCGCCATGGCCAAGATCAAGGCGATTGTGGCCATTCCCGAGGTCGGTCAGGTTTACCACGGAACGGTGCGCTCAGTCATGCCTTACGGATGCTTTGTCGAGTTCCTTCCTGGCAAGGACGGTCTGCTCCACATCTCAGAGATTGACTGGAAGCGCCTTGACACTGTCGAGGAGGCGGGCATCAAGGAAGATGACGAAATCGACGTGAAGTTGATAGACATCGATCAGAAGACAGGCAAGTACAAGCTCTCACGCCGTGTCCTCATCGAGAAGCCAGCTGACTACCAGGAGCGTCCACAGCGTGAGCGCCGTCCCCGTCCAGAGAGAGGCGAGAGAGGCGACCGTCGTCAGCGCCCAGAGCGCAACGATCGTCCCCGTCACAACGAGCCACGCAATGAGGCTCCAGCGCAGGAGGGTGGCGACTTCAAGTCAGCCCTCGATGATTTGCTGAAATAGTCACACATTATATAATATATGTACGCGAGAAGGCACCCGATTGGGTGCCTTCTTTGTTATTCTTCATCATTCTTCGTCCTCTATCTTAGTCATCCTCCTCGTCGTTAAGCTCGGGTAGGGTGAACTCTCTGAGTTCTTCTTTGTTGCTGAAGAGGATGCGGCGTGCAGCCTTATAGACAAAGATGTAGCCATCGACACTGGGGTCGGCTGGGTAGTTCAGGTGGTAGATGCTACATCCGCAGGGAGAGAATCTGAAGACACTCACGTCGCCGCTACTTCGGTCGCTGAGGGTCATGATGCCAATGTAGTCGCCTTCCGTGAACTTCATGTAGTTGAAACGTATGGCAAGTTCGTCTTCGTCGTTGAAGTAAGAGGGGCCTTCCTTCGGCAGTTCGGAGTATGTGACGGATGGGAAACCTTGCTCCTCTGCCAGGAGTTTCAGGGTCTTCCCATCATAGGTTTGAGTGTCGGGTTTTTCATCACCTTCGTCATATTCTTCCTGGAGTTCGGCATCCAAGTCTTCCACCACTTCCTCAATGTCCTCTCCATGCTTTTTGAAGTAGTCGTAGCCCCACCAACAGAGTCCGCCTATGACGAGTAAGAATATGATGAGGCCTGCACATCCTAATCCCAAGCAGGTCTTGCTAAAGCCATTGCCCTTTTTGGGAGGGACGGGACTAGTGGATTGAGCTGGATCTTCTGTCTGAGTTACTTCGTGCTGAGATGCAGAAGCAGGAGGATCGACAGGCTTAGGTGCCACAGGTTCAGCCGCAGGTTCAGCCGCAGGGGCTGCTGGGGTGGGGGGTGTTACTGGTGGTGGGGGAGGGGTAGCAGGTTGTTCGGGTTGCGGGGCAGGAGGGGCAGGAGGTGTAGGTTGCACGGGTTGCTGTTCCGCTGTTACTGGTGTGGGAGCATCTGGCTCAAAAGTGGAAGCGGGTGTCACTTCCACGGGTTCGGTCACTTCGGAAGGTGTATCCAGTGGCACGTATTCCATGGCATTTTCATCCATGGTTGGTGCTTCTCCGCTCTCGTTCACGATGTTTTCGACGTTTCCTACTTTTTGTAGGGTGAGGTCTGCTCCACATTCGCCGCAGAACCTTGCTCCGTCTGGATTCTTAAATCCGCATTGTCCACAATATGCCATATTATTTCTTAGTTTTATTAGTTATTGATTATATTCACATCGCCTAGGAAGTGTTACTTAAGATGTTCCGTTCTTCTTCCTTTGGATGCTCCTGTCTTATTCATCCAGATACTCCTGTATGTATTCCAGCATGATCACCCTCTCGTTGTAGTCCACTTCGTACTCTTCATATACCTGCACCCCGGCATCAAACCCCACCTGAGTCTCTATGTCGAAGTTGTACACGTACCAGTCGCCACGTTCGTACACCAGGAGGAGTTTCATCTCGGTTTCGTAGATATCTTCTACCCTTACGAGCACCTCGGCTTGGTACTTTGTCACGTTGTCCACGTCCACAATCTTGTATCTCCAGTCCTTGCCTGGTGTGTCGTCCTCGTCGGAGAGGGTCCAGTGGTTTCCCTCCAGAAGGTCGGTGATGTCGTCTCCTTTCTCCGCACATACCTGTTCGGTCAGGGCGCGGAGTTTCAGGTAGTTTTGGGAACAGGAGGTTTGGTCGTCTTGCTGCTTATAGAAGCTGTTCACACGATCCATGATATACTTCATCGTGTGCTGCTTGTCAGCTGGAGCAGGCTCATCGTCCTTGATGGGGTCAGTGAGGATGTCTTTCAAGGCAAGTCCGATGTCTATCTTCTTGACGGTGGCAGTGTCTATCCCGATGCCCTGCCCACCGCTTTGTACGTCTCCTTCATGTTTGATCTGCTTGAAACATCCACCAAGCATCAAACACATGCCTACCACGCTGATGAGGGTGGCAAGATACTTCATATTGCTGCTCGTGTTCATGTTATGATAGGTTTTAGTGTATATTTATAGGTCTTTGTGTGCAAATGTACATAAATTTACTATATGTGCCAAGAAATGCTTAGAAAAATTGACCAAAAAGATGTATTATGTCTCCCTCGCTCCGTCAATTCCATCACTAAAAAAGTGGAATCAGCAACTGCTGACTCCATTGATGACGCGTTGAATTCCTTCTTTGACAAGACTTCGTCGGGTGGCGAGATTGATGCGAATATATCCTTCGCCTGCCAGTTGACCATATAGGGTGCCAGGGTTGACATAGACTTTGTGGTGTTGCATCAAATGGTCTGCCACTTGTAGTGAAGTCTTGCCTGTAGCACGGATGTCGAGCCACAGAAGGTAAGTGCCTTCGAGCGTCGTGACAGGGCAGTGGGGAAGTGCCTCTTCCAACATTTGTTTGGCTAACTGATAGTTGCCCTCAATGTAATGGCAAAGTTTGTTGAGCCATGCCTCGCCTTCAAGAGTGTAAGCCTCTTGCAGGGCAAGAACACCGAAAGGATTGACATCGCACACCTCATTGATATTAATGGCTTTATCCACTTTTTTTCTGATGTCAGCATCTTTTACAATGATGTTGGCAATTTGCAATCCTGCGATGTTGAAGGCTTTGGAAGGAGAAAGGCACACAGCGCAGTTCTTGGAAAAATCTTCGGAAATGGAGGCGAAGGGAGTGTAGGTGTGTCCTGACATTGTGAACTCGCAATGAATCTCGTCGCTAATGACGAAAACATCATGCTGACGGCAGATATTCCCTATGCGTGTCAACTCTTCTTTCGTCCATACGCGTCCTGTAGGATTATGAGGATTGCAAAGCAAGAAGACTTTGACGGCAGGGTCAGCACATTGTTGCTCGAAAGAATCCCAATCCACTTCATAGCGTCCATTCACTATACGGAGTGGGCTTTCTGCGAGCATGCAATCGTTGTTCCTGATGCTGGAGAAGAAGCAGTTATAGACAGGTGTCTGTACAAGAACTTTGTCGCGTGGACTGGTAGTCGCCTTGATGATGGCGGAGATAGCTGGCACAACCCCGCTGGTGTAGATGAAGGAAGACCTCTCGATGTTCCATCCGTGTCGACGCTGAAACCAATTGATGGTAGCATCGTAGTAGCTTTCAGGCACGTGGGTGTAACCGAAACAGCCATGCTTCATCCTTTCCATCAGGGCTTGCTGAATGCAGGATGCTGTCTCGAAATCCATGTCAGCCACCCACATGGGGATGACATCAGGGTCTTCTACCTCGTCCCACTTTACGCAGTTGGAACCTCTTCTATTGATGATTTTGTCAAAGTCGTAGGTCATAGGTCTCTTATTGGCTTTTATGCAGTTCATGGGGAGTTTTGGATAATGACTTTGGCATCGGCTGGTGCCTTTTGGTTCTCATCCCAGATGAGTTCACCCACCTTGCCTTCCACAATGACAGTGCCGCTGGTTGGATTTTTGATGCTGTGTACATTACCCTTGATGGTACCATTCACTGTAGAGTATTCAAGGATAAGATTGGCGTCTTCACCAAAGGTGCAGTCTTCCAGAATCAAACCATCTACATAGCACAGCAGTTGTTCGCCCGTCAGATGACAACGTACGAGACGAATGTTTTTACCATACCATGCGAGGTACTCTCCATTCACCTCAGAATCGTAGATGGTCACGTTCTCCGACTCCCAGAAGGAGTCTTTCGAGTTGATGACGGCATCGTGTATTTCTACGTTCTTGGCATATTGGAAAGCATAGTTCCCCTCTTGATGATAGTGGGAGATCTTGATATTCTCGCAGTGCATAAAGGCATAGTCGCAATTGTCAATGCGCACGTTCTTCAACTCAATGTTCTTGCAATCCCACAGATATTGTTCGCCATTGGGAAAATCGGTGTTCTCCACATAAATGCCATCTGTACGACGGAAGAGTTTGGGCGCATCCACTTTGCAGTTGGTCATACGGCAATTGCGTGAGTACCACATACTGCTTCTCGCACTTTCAGCAAAGTAGCAATTGTTTACTTTGTATCCATCCGTTTCCCAGAAAACATATTTCCCCTCGAAACGGCAATTCTCCGCTTCGATGTTACTGCTTTCTTTGATAGATGACTCGCCAATGTGTATGGTTACGTTCTCTAATCGTAAGTCGTGTGAGGCATAGAGAGGGCGCTCGCCTCCAAATTCTTGGTTCCTAATAATTCTCATAGCTCATAAATTGTGTCTGTTCTGATCAATTCCTCTGCTCTTATTTCATCTGTCCGTTGTCTGCTGTCAGTGGACTGTGGTCTGTGCTCCAAAGAGGCAATATTGCTCCAACTCCTTCCACGCAGTCGGAAAAGGAATGCAGCACCACGCCAACAGAGTTCGATGCACATGGCAATCCATACGCCTGTCAAGCCCATTGTTGGCACTAACACCAGAGCAAGCGTGAGACGCACCACCCAGATGCTGCCCAGGTTCATGATGCTTGGAATGAGGGTCTTTCCTGAGCCTACGAAAACCCCGTATGCCACGATGCTCGCAGCAAACATTGGCTCTGCCCATGCCTCGATGCGGAGAATCTCAGCACCCAGCTTCACCACATTGCCATCAGTGGTGATCATCTGCATCAGTTCGGGAGCAAACACGCCCATGAGTAAGCCCATCAATGCCATGATGGCCATTCCCAAACCTACTGACATCCATGCAAAACTGCGCATGAGGTCTTTTCGTCTTGCTCCGAGGCTTTGCCCCACCAGTGTGGTTGCTGCTTCGGAAATGCCATAACCAGGCATATAACAGAGGCTTTCGATGTTGATGCCAAATGTGTTGGCGGCAATGGCAACAGACCCTAATGGCGCAATGATGCCGGTGATGGCAATCTGTGCACCACACATGACACCGCGTTCAAGACTAATCGGAGAGCCAATGACGAGAGCCTTCCGAAGCGTCATGCGGGTGGGAATGTAGCGATGTAAATCCCAATGTCGTACAAGGCTTGTAGAATTTGCATCCGCACAGCGCGTGGGCTGGTCGAGCGAGAAGCGCAACTGTCTGTCTCTCACTGCCATGAAATAGAGCATCAGCACCATGGTGATGGCATATCCAAGGAAGGTGCCGTAGGCCGCTCCGGCCGTACCCAGATGGCACTCGAAGATGAAGATATAGTTGAAGATGACGTCCAGCAAGCACATCATCGCATTGAGCAAACTCGGCACCTTTATGTTCCCACTGCATCGCAGACTTCCTGCAGCCAGCATGTTGATCTCCAGCACGGGAAGCGCCAGGGCTACGATCGTGAAATACTCCGTTGCACCTGCATGTATCTCCTCGTCCGCACCCAGCCAGATGGGCAGAGATGGTGCAATCAGCACCCCGATCAAACCCAGTACGAGACTGAATGCAAGTCCGGCAAACAACCCCTGCCGGATGACCCTTCTTGCCCCCTCAAGGTCTTCTGCCCCAACACGATGAGCCACCTGTACCGAGAAGCCCGCAGCGAACGCAGAACACAACCCTCCAAAGAGCCAGATGGTCGTCGAAACCAGACCCACCGTAGCGCTCTCCCTCGTGCCCAAGTGTCCCAGCATCGCCGCATCGATGATCTGCATAGCTACCGAAGAGACCTGCGCTACCATGGCCGGAAGACTCAATAAAACAGTCAGCCGCAGCTTCTCCTGCCACGACATATTCCGTGCGCCTTTCCTGACCAGCGCCAACAGCTCGTCCTTCGATAGACTCATGTGTTTGGCTCCCCTTACTTCAGCACCTCGGCCACCGTACTCTCTATGCCAGCGCCTCTCAAGTTCCTCTTCACAATCTTTCCGTCAGGACCAAAGAGAATAATCTGTGGAATGCCAGTGATGCCGTAAGCATCGCTTCCAGCCTTCTGGGCGTTCATCATCTGAGGATAAGGAATCTTCAGTTCCTTGATGGCCTTCTCCGTATCCTTCGGCTCGTCCCAAGTAGCCACGCCAAGCACCTCAAACTTGTCGCCCTTATACTGATTATACACCTTGATCAGGTTCGGAATCTCAGCCCTGCAAGGTCCGCACCAGCTTGCCCAGAAATCCACGAGCACATACTTGCCCTTGCCCACATAATCCGACAGCTTCGTCACCTTGCCCTGATACTCAGCCTCGAAGTCCTTGAACATCTTTCCCTCACCTGTCTCCAGCTGGAGCAACCACTCTTTCTTGGCTTGCTGAATCGCCTCATTGCTGCGGAAGTATTCGTTCCCATCGACCAGTTCGATGAGGTCTTCGGTCTTCGTCATATAGGCCAGCAGGTTGGTGATGACGTACACTCCCGCCTCGTTGGCATTCTCCTTCGCAAAGTCGAATATGATCTTCGCCGCCTTCTGGTCATCGTCATCAGCCACATCCTTCAGCTTCTCCGTCAGAGGCTTCAGCAGCGTCTCCAAATCGCCCTTCCCATTCACTTTCGTTGCAGGCACAGCATCCTGAGCAAAGCCTGTTGCAGCCATCATCATCAAGGCCGCAACCACCATAAAAATCCTTTTCATTTTCTTTGTTTTTATTAGTTGTCAAATAATTTCTTGCAAAGTTACGACATTCTCCCCACATCACCAAACATTTCCCATTCTTTCCCTTTGCACAAAGAAATGATCTATGACCCTTTTAACGATAACACTTCAGAGCTTTTGCATCCATTTCCGACAGACGGTCGAGGGCAGCAAGAAGGGTCTCGTCACGCTTGGCGAAGTGGAAACGGATCAGGTGATTCACATCCTCCCTGAAGAAGCAACTGCCAGGTACGGCTCCGACTCCGACATGCTCGGCCAACCATTCGCAGAAGTGCAGGTCGTCCTTCACACCGTACTTGGAAACGTCGAGCAGCACGTAATAGGCTCCTTGCGGATCGGTGAACGTCAGTCCGAACTGGCGCAGACCGTCGCAGAAGAGTTGCTTCATGTGGGTGTAGTGTGCCTGAAGCTCATCGTAGTAGCTGTCAGGGAAGCACAGTCCGACGGTGGCAGCCTCCATCAGTGGAGCCGCTGCGCCAACGGTCAGGAAGTCATGCACCTTCTTCACACGGTCGATGATACGTTCTGGTGCGATGACATAGCCCAAGCGCCAGCCCGTGATGCTGTAGGTCTTCGAGAGTGAGCTGCACGAAATGGTGCGCTCCCACATGCCGGGCAACGTGGAAATATAGACATGCTGGTGAGGGGCATAGACAATATGCTCGTAAACCTCATCAGTGATGACATAGCCGTCGTAGCGGATCACGATGTCAGCTATCTGCTGCAACTCCTCGCGGGTAAACACCTTGCCGCAGGGGTTCGACGGGTTGCACAGCACCAGCGCCTTGGCTCCCTGCCTGAAAGCATCCTCAATCAGGTTGGCATCGAACGAAAACGTCGGCGGCACCAACGGGATATACACTGGCTCAGCCCCCGTGAGAATCGTGTCGGCAGTATAGTTCTCGTAGAACGGCGAAAAGACGACCACCTTGTCGCCCGGGTTCACTACGGTCATCATCGCCGCCATCATCGCCTCCGTCGAACCGCACGTCACCACGATGTTCTTGTTGGCATCTATCGGCAGCCCCGTCCAGCGGCTCTGCTTCCTGGCCAGTGCCTCGCGGAAGTTCTGCGCGCCCCAAGTGATTGCATACTGATGAGGGCCATGTGGTGCAATTTCTGCCAGCCTATCAGTAATTTCCCGTGGCGGGTCAAAGTCAGGGAATCCCTGCGAGAGGTTGATGGCTTCGTAACGGTTACAGATGCGGGTCATGCGCCGGATGATGGAATCCGTGAAACCCGCTGTGCGTGTGGATAGTGGTCTCATACAACAGTCAATAGTTTTATTGTTAGGCTACAAATACAAATGTAAAAGCAATGCACTTCATCTTATTTCTCCCCATACAGGTTTTGTTCTTTTTGCAAAGGTACAACATTTTTATATACCCTCCTAACTTTTCGCCAAATATTAATGATTTCTTTTCCATCAGACTTCAGACATCTTCCTCTTCCCTTTACACAAAAAAAAATCACATCCCCCATTGCCGAGGTCGTGATTGATGTGAATGTGGATCAGAGACCGTCCCGTGATCTGATTATTGATACTGATGAATCAAATAGTTGATACTGATGAATCAAATAGTTGATACTGATGAACCAAATAGTTGGTACTGATGCATTAAATCACTGACGCCGATAAATTTTCTCATTAACGTCGCTGCAAAGTTACAATCTCCCTAGCTAATTTCCAAATTCTCCACGATGAATTTTATATTCCAAGTCGTAGAATATATATTCAAAGTCTTGGAATAAAGAATTGAATTAGATGAATAAAAGAATTATCCGTGGTGAATAGAATAATTCATCATAGAGAAATGAAAAATTGATAATGACGACCCAAAGCCTTGATGCCAACAACCCTCTGCCCTTTCCCCTTCTTTTTCATTTTTTTCTCTTTTTCTTTGTCTATTCCAATCCTTTTCCGTAATTTTGCCCCCGCATTCCACAAAGAGTGCAAGACATATTGCTCAATAGTCTCACAATCACCACCACGAGAAAGAGCAAACATGTAATATTGGCGCTGCACCCACAGGGCGCAGATTTCCCATATTTACATGTGGCTTGTGGTGAGCCGTGAGACGTATGGCGAAAGTCTGCGCCTCTTTCGTGTAATTATAAAATGTGTATGATGAAGAATATAGGAAAAAATGTTTTGGGAATGCTGGTGACGATGGCATTCACTTCTTGCGCCAGCATCGTGACGGGTTCAAAAGCGACCGTGTTGCTTGAAGGGGAGTTGCCTGACACACTGACCATCCAAACCAATGTGACAACTTATGCTGACGTAGTGCTTCCTCAACAGGTGGAAGTGAAGCGAAAACGTTTGAAAGAGCCCATTCAGGTGTTGAAGGACAGTATGGAGGTGGCACAAGTTTATCCAGGAAGAAAGACCAATGATTACTTTTGGGGAAATCTGGCATTCGTAGATGTAGTAGGCATGGGAATAGATTGGGCTACGGGCAGCATCTATGAGCCTGCCCATGATGTGTGTGTGCTGAACAGGACACAATCGGGCATCATGGTACAATACCCTCCGAAAGTGAAGAAGCCTGCCAATTTTTATCGTCATGAGATTGGCGGTGGAATGGCTGTGGCCGCATACGAGAATAAAAGCCGATTCCACGAGATGGAAGATGTAGTTGAGCGACGGTTGGGATACAAATCCGAAAATCAAACCATGTATATGGGTGCGGCATCTGTGGGACTGCGCTATTATTATCACATGGATGAGCATTGGGCGGTCGGATTGCAGTTGGGGCGTGTGGGATACTATACTCATTACGCCAAGAATAGTGCTGACGGGAAAGAACAAGATGCTAACCTTCTGCTGCATTCACCCTACCTGATGGCAACGACCAAATATTATTGGAAACCAACGGGCGTTGTGTCGCTCTACTCAAAGGGCGGCATCGGGGTACAGCGTCGCCACCTCTATTTCCGTGCATACAAGAATCAGGCTGACAACCGCTTCTTCGATGAGAAGAAATGGCTTCCAGCCTTTCAGTTCTCTCCTATAGCTATCGAGGTGGGACGCCGCAACTTCCGTTTCTTTACCGAGCTGGGGTATGGAACGGAGGGCTTCCTCAGCTTTGGTATCACCTATCATTTCAAGAGAGTCCGCTGATGCTGTTTTTTAGAATGCTTCTGCCATCAAATCCTTTCGACCGATAAGACTGAAGATGGTGATGTCGTTGTCTTCGTTGAGGATTCGGAGAGTTCGGAGAATCTCGTTAAGCGTGGAACCGCTGGTTGTCACATCGTCGATGATGAGCACGTTCTGTTTCCGAATCGAGGCACAAAGTTCTTCATCAGCTTTGTCCGCAAATAATTCTTCCATCTTGTGAAGCGATGGTTGGGCAAAACGATAGATGTACCTCAGCATGTACTGATTGACTTTGCTGGACGATTCGGGCATCACCACAAGGTCGTAATTGTAGAGACTGATTTGTTTGTCGAGATCATCCACGGCCTTCTTGATGAAGTTCGTCAAATCGGGATGCTCTTGCAAAGCATCCGTGAATTTCAGGTACTTGATAAAGGCACTACGCACAGAAGTTTCCACCTGTTCCGTGAACTCATAACCATAGTAGAAACACTTGCCGAATGCTTCCACTTGATAACCGCCACCTGTCAGAGAGATGATATCCTCTTTGCCATCGTGCTGAAAATCAAACACGAATTTCTTTTCTTCTTGGTTATACGTAATGCCCATAGCGTTATTGTTTTATCTGCGTGCAAAGATACAACAAAAAAAACGCACCATGCAATACATGATGCGTTTTTCTTATATTATTATCCTTTTTGTTATTCTATTGCAATCCACTCGGGCGGCACCTCCACCGTGTCGCCCAACTTCAAGACAAATTCGTTATAGGTATCCTCGTCCACCTCCTTTTCATTGATGGAATAGCCCTCGTATTCCACTTCCTGTTCGCATTATCTGATGAACAAAAGTTCTCTATACTTGGGCAGGGGCCATGCCTCATCGTCCACGATGGTCTCGAGCTTGTCGACGTGATAGCGGATGTCCTCAAGGAGGGGTGCCACGGTATCGTGATAGGCAATGGCCTTCTCGCGCTCGGACTCGATGCGGTTAGCCACCTTGCGAGCCTCGACCATCTTCTCGACGTTCTCGACGATGAAGCTTTCGTGGTCGGAAATCAGTTCGATGAGGTGGAGGTTCTCCTTGGAAATCTTCTGGGTCTTGTCGGCTGGGAAGATGTCACGCACCTTGTGGACATTGTCAATGAGTACAGACTGGTAGCGCGTCACCACGGGGATGATGTGGTTGAGACAGAGGTCACCGAAGATGCGCGACTCGATCTGTATCTTCTTCGTGTAGGTCTCCCACTTTATTTCGTTGCGGGCCTCCAGCTCGAAGCGGGTCATCACGTGGGTCTTCTCGAACATCTGGACTGAGCTTTCCTTCAGGTAGTTGTCGAAGACGATAGGCGCGGACGTCTCGCAGTCGAGACCACGCTTGGCTGCCTCCGCCTTCCATTCGTCGCTGTATCCATTACCGTTGAAGATGATGGGCTTAACGTGTTTGATGTCCTCACGCACCACCTTCAGGATGGCAGCCTCCTTCGCCTCACCCTGAGCAATCAGCGCATCCACACGGGTCTTGAAATCCATAAGGGCTTCCGCCACAGCGGCATTGAGCATGAGCATGGCAGAGGCGCAGTTGGCCTCGCTACCCACGGCTCGGAACTCGAAACGGTTGCCGGTGAAAGCAAACGGACTGGTGCGGTTGCGGTCGGTATTGTCGATGAGCAACTCAGGAATGGATGGGAGGTCGAGCTTGAACGCCTTCTTGCCAGCCACGGCGAGGTTGTCGTCATCCGCCTTCTCCACATGTTCCAACAAATCCGTGACGGTCTTGCCGAGGAAGGAGGAGATGATGGCAGGAGGAGCCTCGTTGGCACCCAGACGATGCGCGTTGGTGGCGCTCATGATGGAAGCCTTGAGAAGTCCGTTATGGTCATAGACCGCCTTCAACGTCTCGACAATGAAGGTGACGAAACGCAGGTTGTCCATCGCCGTCTTGCCTGGCGCATGGAGCAGTACGCCCGTGTCTGTAGCCAATGACCAGTTCTCGTGCTTACCCGAACCGTTCACTCCCTTGAAAGGTTTCTCGTGCAGGAGGCAACGGAAGCCATGCTTGCGAGCCACACGCTTCATGATGGCCATCATCAGCATGTTATGATCGACGGCAAGGTTGGTCTCTTCGAAGATCGGCGCCAACTCGAACTGGTTAGGTGCCACCTCATTATGACGCGTCTTGCAAGGGATGCCCAGTTGCAAAGCCTGGATCTCGATGTCCTTCATGAACTCCTCCACACGAGCAGGGATAGAACCGAAGTAGTGGTCGTCCATCTGCTGATTCTTGGCAGAGTCATG
>JAEEGJ010003206.1_pt1 | contig 65657 bp, 56 predicted proteins | sample 8958761 | NCBI WGS metagenome assembly JAEEGJ01 (sample SAMN16246546, study PRJNA631951) | gut metagenome | biome: gut microbiome; feature: rumen; material: RS-attached | host: Bos | place: Iran: Karaj | collected 2018-10 | reverse complement strand
GGGAGCCGGATGGACAGAAGACCACAACTGCCTGTTCTTCGACATCCCCGCCAAGCTGACCGGTCTTGACAACACCACAGAAGAGTGCTACAACGTTGTGACAGAAGAGTTCGGCATCTACCCGCTCGGCACATGGGATTCACAGGTCAATTGGGTTTCTCAGCTCAACGTCTGGGAGGCCAAGGGTGCTCCAAAGGCTCCAGAGGGATTCCAGGAGGGTGCTGGAACGGTACTTTGCATCGGTAATGGCGGTTGCGAGTTCTCTATGAAGAACGAGGATGGCACACCTGATAAGAGTGCTACCCCCAAGAATAACTCTTGCCAAGGTAACATCCTGAAGCTCGCCAAGAATAGTGTAGAGTATCTGATGTCTATCTGAAACGTTCATAATTGTAGAAATAATCGTTCATTGCGCATAAAAATTGTTGCAATGAACGATTATTCTTAGCAAATGAAACATAAGTTATAGCTAATAAGCTGAATTTGATGTATCTTTGCAGCAGAATTCAATAACAATCAAATGAATAATAAAATGAAAAGAACGATGATTTCTATGGCGGCAGCGATGCTGATGACCTTCTCAGTGATGGCCCAGGTAACACCTATGGTGCTGGGCGAGAAGCATGCTATGCTGAGAGTGGAACAACCAACTAAGTACTTACTGCTGCCCGTACAGGAGACTGAAGACATTGCGGCTATAGCTGTGGTGAACGGGAAAAACGAGATGACACAGCGCATCAATGTAAAGCTGGCAGTAGATCGCGTGGATTACTATGTGCCCTACGAATTGAAGGATGCCCAACTGCTCGACATCGAGTTTCATGGCGATCGTAGATTGAAAGGTGCCGTAGGTGAGTTCGCCTGTTGGAAAGAAATCAAGTATAGCGATTCCTTCGATACCACTAATCGCGAGCGCTTCCGCCCAGTATATCATCATACACCAGTATATGGTTGGATGAACGACCCGAATGGGATGTTTTATAAGGATGGAGTGTGGCACCTATATTATCAGTGGAACCCCTACGGATCGCAGTGGGAGAATATGCACTGGGGACATTCTACCTCGCGCGACCTGATTCATTGGGAGGCACAGCCGATGGCATTAGAGCCTGATTGGCTAGGTTCTATCTTCAGTGGATCGTGCGTTACGAATGGTGATGAAGTGGTTGCCATGTATACCACTGCAGGGCATCATCAGACGCAGTCGATAGCATTCTCGAAGGATGGTGGACGTACCTTCCAGAAATATAGCGGTAATCCTGTACTGACTGCCGATGTGCCTGACTTCCGCGACCCACGTCCGTTCTGGAACGAAGACATTAAGGCCTGGAACCTAATCTTGGCTGTAGGACAGGAGATGCGCATCTACTCATCGACTGATCTTACTGAATGGAAGTACGAAAGCGCTTTCGGCAGTGAATATGGCAATCATGGTGGCGTGTGGGAATGCCCTGATTTGTTTAAGATTGACAATAAATGGGTGCTGATTTGTAATATCAATCCTGGTGGTCCATTCGGAGGTAGTGCCACTCAGTATTTCATAGGACAGTTCGACGGACACAAGTTCACCTGCGAATCGATGCCAAAGGTAACGAAGTGGATGGACTATGGTAAGGATCACTATGCCACCGTTTCATTCTATAATGCACCAGAGAACCGCCATGTAGTATTGGCATGGATGAGCAACTGGCAGTATGCCAATCAGGTTCCTACCAAGCAATACCGTTCGGGCAATAGTATCCCCCGCGACCTCGGACTGTTTAACTATGGCGAGGAGACTTATGTTAGCGTAGTACCATCGAAGGAGATGCTGGCCATGCGTGGCGCCAAAGTGAGGAAGCCGACTGAGGCTTGCGAGATTGTGGTGGATGTAAAGAATCAGGCAGAGATCGTACTCTCGAACACAAAGGGCGAAGAGGTTGTAATGGTTTACGATGGCCAGCATCAGAGTTTCAGCATGGACCGTACAAAGAGTGGCGACGTGAGCTTCAGTGAGGCTTTTGCATGCACATCTATTGCTCCCACCTATGGACATATTAAACAGCTGCGTCTGTTTATCGACCGCTGTTCTATCGAAGCCTTCGATGCAGAAGGAAAGATGGCGATGACAAACTTGGTATTCCCATCAGAACCTTATAATAACATAAAGGTGAAGGGCGGAAAAGCAACTATCTATGAGATTAAGAATTAAGAATTAAGAGAAAAGTTAGTAATATGAAGAAATTTGCTCTGATCCCGGTGATGTTCTGCTTCTTTGCCATGGGTTTTGTCGACCTGGTGGGCATAGCATCCAACTACGTAAAGGAAGACCTGCAGTTGACAGACTCTGTGGCCAACATCTTTCCATCGCTCGTATTCTTCTGGTTCCTGATATTCAGCGTACCTACAGGAATGCTGATGAATAAGATAGGACGAAAGAACACCGTATTGCTATCGCTTGGTGTAACCATCGTATCGCTACTGTTGCCGCTGTTTGGTGAGAACTTCCCGATTATGCTCTGTGCCTTCTCATTGTTGGGCATTGGTAATGCGCTGATGCAGACATCGCTGAACCCACTGGTATCTACCGTGATGGGCGGAGGGAACTTGGCTTCGACATTGACCTTCGGACAGTTTATTAAAGCTATTGCCTCGTTCTTGGCTCCTTATCTGGCCATGTGGGGCGCCACACAGGTATTGCCTTCGTTCGGTTATGACTGGCGCGTATTGTTCATGATTTACTTCGTGGTGGGCATTTTGGCAGCTGCCCTGTTGGCTGTGACACCTATTGAGGAAGAAGTAATCAGTGGCAAGGCTTCAACTTTTACTGAGTGCATCAAACTGCTGGGAACGCCCATCGTGTTGTTGTCGTTCTTTGGCATTATGTGTCATGTGGGCATCGACGTTGGTACCAACACTACAGCTCCGAAGATCCTGATGGAACGCTTAGGACTAACACTGAACGATGCAGCCTTTGCCACCAGTCTGTACTTCATATTCCGTACTATTGGATGCTTAACGGGTTCGTTCTTCCTGCGTGTACTGCCTAACCGTACGTTCTTCATCATCAGCGTGATTATGATGGCTCTGTCGATGTGTGGACTTTTCGTCGGCACTGAGAAATGGATGCTCTACACAGCTATCGCACTGGTAGGTTATGGCAACTCCAATATTTTCTCCATCTGTTTTGCTCAGGCGCTGACAGCTATGCCTCAGAAACAGAACGAAGTGAGCGGATTGATGATTATGGGACTCTTCGGAGGAACAATCTTCCCGCTTCTGATGGGATTTGCCAGCGATGCGATGGGCCAGGCAGGAGCAGTCATCGTTATGGCAGTAGGTGTCATCTATCTGTTTACCTATATCAACCGCGTGAAATAAAGTTTATTGTTTAATATTTAATGTATAATCTAATGAAGAGATATATCGTAGGTCTCGGAGAGGCATTATGGGATGTACTTCCCGAAGGAAAGAAACTGGGTGGCGCACCTGCTAACTTCGCCTATCATGCAGGTCAGTTCCTGGGCAGCGATAACACTATCGCCATCAGTGCATTAGGCGAGGATGCCTTAGGCGAAGAGACAATTCATGCATTGAGAGAGCATCATCTGAACTACCTGATGCCGTTTGTGCCATACCCCACGGGTACAGTACAAGTAACGCTAACAGGCGATGGCATCCCTACTTACGACATCAAAGAGAACGTGGCGTGGGATAACATCCCCTTCACAAAGGAGATGGAAGAGATAGCCAAGAATGCCCGTGCTGTATGCTTTGGATCACTTGCCCAGCGCAATGTGGTAAGTCGAGAGAACATCCGCAAATTTTTGGATACTACGCCAGAAGACTGCATCAAGATCTGCGACATCAATCTGCGTCAACAGTTCTATTCTAAGGAGATACTCGAAGACTCGTTCTGCATCTGCAATATCCTGAAGATAAACGATGAGGAGTTGGTAGTAGTGAATCGTATGTTCGGCTACGACGGATTGGATATGCGTCAGACCTGCGAAAAGATGGTGCAGGACTATCATCTGAAGATGTTGGTACTGACATGTGGCACCAATGGCTCATATGTATTCACAGACGATGGACTGACCTCATTCCAGGACACTCCGAAGGTAGAAGTGGCTGATACAGTAGGCGCTGGCGACTCGTTTACAGGTTCATTCTGTGCATCGATCATCAATGGCAAACCCGTACAACAAGCCCACAAGACAGCCGTACAGGTAAGTGCCTACGTCTGCACCCAAAATGGTGCTATGCCTGTCATCCCCGCAGAGTTGAAGAAATAGATTCCTCCATTCCATTTCTACCGCTAAAGTGGCTATACCTCCCGTCTCGAGACCCCTTTAAATAAAGGTGTTCCGGAAGAAAACGGGAGGTATAGCCACTTTTTTGTGAATTTCTTCAATCTGTCTTGTTGAATTAGAAGGCAATCCATGCTAAAAATCGTTCATTGCAACAAAAATAGAAACAATGAACGATTTTTGAGAGAAAATGCTTATCTTTGCACCCAAACAAACTACTAAGATGAAGAAATTTATTTTTATAACCCTGGTATTACTCTGTGGTGGTTATGCGCTCTATGCCCAAGCTATACAGGCCAAGGCAGACCAGCCTCAGTCTTTTAAAGACGTTGTTCGTGAGACTTCGCCAGCCTTCTTTCAGACCAAAGAGGCTCGCAGGATAGGCGACCAGATTCTGTTGTATCAAAGGATTACCGGTGGATGGCCGAAGAACATCGACATGGGCATGCCCTCGACCTGGAGTCGTGCCGCAACGCATTGGTTCTGAACTCCACCTTTGATGCCGGCGACGACTGCATTTGCCTCAAGAGCGGCAAGGACGAGGAGGGTCGTAAGCGTGGGATGCCTACAGAAAACATTATCGTTAAAGGCTGCACCGTATACAATGGTCATGGCGGTTTCGTAGTAGGTAGCGAGATGAGCGGCGGTGTACGCAATGTATTAGTACAGGACTGTCAGTTCGTGGGCACGGGTAACGGTCTACGCTTCAAGAGCTGCAGAGGTCGTGGCGGTGTTGTAGAGAATATTTATATCAGAGGCATATCGATGGCTAACATCGAGGATGCTGCCGTCACCTTCGACATGTATTACGGAAAACATGACCCCAACGAGGTTGTACCTCCTGTAGACGAGACAACACCTATCTTCCGCAAGATTGAAATCAATGATGTCAGTTGTCGCGGTGCTAAGGAAGGCCTTCACTTCCGTGGACTGCCTGAGATGTCTATCCAAGACGTACATCTCAGCAATATCAACATTATTGCTGATAGCAACCCACAATTCGAATACTGCAAAAATGTTTGGATATATTAAATAATTTTTTTATCTTTGCACCGAATAAACTACTGGTAAAAAATAAATGAAAAAAGTCATCCTCTGTATACTCTTTATTTGCAGTTGTTTACAGATAACTGCCGAGAATTATCCCTACCGTTCGGACTACCTGTGGCTGACGGTGCCTGATCATGCCGACTGGCTCTATAAGACGGGCGAGAAGGCCAAGGTGGAAGTTACCTTCTGCAAATACGGCATCCCTCAGGATGTGGAAGTCAGCTACGAAATAGGACAAGACATGTTGCCCGCCACTGCTTCCGGCAAGGTGATGTTGAAGAACGGACGGGCCACTATCGACATGGGCACGATGAAGAAACCCGGGTTCCTGGACTTGCGTATGAAAGCCTTCGTCGGTGATAAGACCTACGAACACCATGTCAAGGTGGGGTTCTCGCCAGAGTTGTTGAAACCCTACACGAAAAACCCTGCTGACTTCGATGCCTTCTGGCAGAAGAACCTGGAGGAAGCGCGTAAAGAAGTGAAAAGTGAAAAACTGATAGTGAAAAGTGAGAAGGTGGAGAAATATATCACCGACGATACGGACTGCTATCTGCTGAAGATCAAGACGGACCAGCGACACAGCATCTACGGCTATCTGACCAAACCGAAGGCAGCGGGGAAATACCCCGTGGTGCTCTGTCCTCCGGGAGCTGGCATCAAGACCATCAAGGAGCCCATGCGCAACATCTATTATGCCAAGAACGGTTTCATCCGTCTGGAGATGGAGATTCATGGACTGAACCCGGAGATGACCGACGAGCAGTTTAAGGAAATAACCTCAGCCTTCGACTACGAAAACGGCTATTTGACAAACGGCCTCGATGACAAGGACAACTACTATATGAAGCATGTTTATGTGGCCTGTGTCCGTGCCATCGACTATCTGACCTCACTGTCTGAATGGGATGGTAGAAACGTTTTTGTACAGGGTGGCAGTCAAGGAGGTGCACTCTCACTGATAACGGCAGGGCTTGATCCTCGTGTGACAGCCTGTGTGGCCAATCATCCTGCGCTCTCGGATATGGCCGGTTATGCGGAAGCAGGACGGACGGGCGGATATCCTCACTTCAACCGTATAAATAAGATGCTCACGACAGAGAAGGTGGAGACCATGGCCTATTACGATGTGGTGAACTTCGCCCGTCGTATTACCTGTCCTGTCTATCTCACTTGGGGATACAACGACAATGTGTGTCCACCAACGACCAGTTATATCGTCTGGAACCTGATTACGGCTCCAAAAGAGCCACTCATCACCCCTGTCAACGAGCATTGGACTACCGCTGATACGAACTACAATCAAATGATATGGTTAAAAAAACATCTCAAATAATTCTGCTTAGCCTGTTTGTCGTACTAACGGCAACGGCACAGAAGCGCGAGAAATATGAGTTCATACGCAATCTGCCCGTCTATGCCGACTCGCTGATTGCCGATCTCACCTACCCGATGGCTTGGGGGAACAGTGAGATCACGGACTTCGACGAATGGAAACGGGTGGCAAGGCAGAAGGTCTTCGACTGTATGCTGACACCTCCGCCAGCCCCAGCAGAGAGATTTGATGCGAAGGTGCTCTTCGAGGAGCAGCGCGATGGCTACACAGCCCGTAAGATTGAGATCCGCCTGTCAAAGTACTACAACGTTCCTGCCTACGTGCTGATCCCCGACGGCAAGGGCCCATTCCCTGCCGTCAATGCCCTGCACGACCACGGTGGACACCTGTTTATCGGCAAGGAGAAGATGATCCGTCCATTAGCCTGCGAGGACTCCACCGTCATCAAGGACGCCGACGAATGGGTAGTGGGCTATGAAGGTCAGTTCTTCGGCGACTACCTGGCACAGCACGGCTACGTGGTGTTCTCGGCCGATGCACCCATGTGGGGCGAACGAGGCCAGAAAGAGGGTGCACGTCGCGACCGCTACGACATGATAGCCGGCAACATGATGATGTATGGCATCGACCTCTCGGCCTATATGACCTACGACGATATGGCCGGCACCGAATACCTGGCACAGATGCCCGAGGTAGATGCCAACCGCATCGGCTGCACAGGCTGGTCGATGGGTGCCTATCGCGCCTGGATGCTCTCGGCACTGTCAGACCGCATCAAGGTGGGTGCATCCATCTGCTGGATGGTGACTACCGACGAGCAGATGGGATTCAAGTATGACCGCACAGAGAACGGTGGTTTTGCCAACTGCTTCCCCGGTCTGCGTCGTTGGTTGGATTATCCTCATATCGCCAGTATCGCATGTCCGAAGCCGATGCTCTTCATCAATGGCTCACAAGATAAACTCTTCCCTGTAGCAGGTGTAGAGAAGGCCTTCAAGACGATGCACGACACCTGGGAAAGTCAGGGTGCTGGCAACAAGATCGAAACGGAGCTCTGGGATATGCCTCACAGTTGTGGCAAGAACTCTCAGAAGCGCGTACTCGATTTCTTTGACAAACACTTAAAAACGAAATAACAAAATGAATAGAAAAACAACTCTATCGATTCTGATGTCCCTGTTGACCACCCTGTCGGTTTCAGCTCAATACCGTTCGCAGGTGTGGAGTCCCGATAATGGCGACGGGACATATACCAATCCTGTGATCAATGCGGATTACTCGGATCCTGATGTCTGTGTAGGGGCATCGGGCGAGGATTATTATATGACGGCTTCGTCGTTTCAGTGTGTGCCTGGGTTGCCTATTCTCCATTCGAAAGATTTGGTGAACTGGGAGATCATCAACTATGCCTTGGGCAATCTGTATGAGGGCGATGAGGCTTTGCTGCAGCACTTCAGCACCCCTCAGCATGGGGCTGGTGTGTGGGCACCAAGCATCCGATTCCACGATGGGTGGTACTACATCTACTGGGGCGATCCTGACTTTGGCGTGTATATGGTGAAGACGCAGGACCCTGCAGGTAAGTGGGAGGCTCCCGTCTGTGTGATCAAGGGTCAGGGCTATATCGATACTTGTCCGCTTTGGGATGAGGATGGACGATGTTACTTGGTGAATGGTTGGGCGAACAGTCGCTCGAAGTTTGCCTCTGTGCTCACTGTTCGCGAGCTATCGGCAGATGGTACGAAGGCCATTGGCGAGCCTGTGATTGTGTTTGATGGCAATGGTACTGAGAACAGAACTTGCGAAGGGCCGAAGTTCTATAAGCGCGATGGATGGTACTGGATTATGTGTCCTGCTGGTGGTGTGCCTACGGGGTTCCAACTGGCTATGCGCTCGAAGAGTCCGTATGGCCCCTATGAGCATAAGATCGTGCTGGCTCAGGGCAAGACCAACATCAACGGCCCTCATCAGGGTGGTTGGGTGCATACGAAGTATGGCGAGGACTGGTTCCTGCATTTCCAGGACAAGGAGGCGTATGGGAGAGTGGTGCATCTGAATCCTGTGGATTGGAGCACAGGTTGGCCTATCATGGGTCAAAAGGGCGAGCCAGTGAGCACTTACAGGAAGCCGAAAAGTGCTTCAAGCGTCATCGTGAACCCTGTGGAGAGCGATGAGTTTAATGCGCCTACCTTGGGCAAACAGTGGCAGTGGCAAGCCAACTACGATGAGAAGTTTGGTACGGCTACGGCCTTTGGCACCTATCGACTATATACTTATAAGCTTTCTGAGGGATGGAAGAATCTCTGGCAAGTGCCCAACATGCTGTTGCAGAAGACACCTGCTGACGAGTTTACTGTAACCACCAAGATCCGTATGACCTCGAAGTCCGATGGACAGATGGGGGGCTTGATCATGATGGGTCTCGACTATTCCGCTTTGGTAGTGAAGCGCGTGGGTAAGTCGTTCCAGTTGCTCCAACTCACCTGCAAGGATGCTGACAAGGGCAATGCCCAGACGGAGAAACTGATCGCTACACTGAAACCCACAGCCGAGGACAAGATAGACTATAAGCCAGGTATTCACGAGGATATCTATCTGCGCCTCACAGTGAGCAACGATGCAGCCGGAGTGGCTCATGGAGGTAAGCCCATGGTGCGTTTCGCTTGGAGCCTCGACGGAAAGAAGTTCCAGACGTGTGGCGATGACTTCACCATGCGTCAAGGCAAGTGGATTGGTGCCAAGTTTGGCTTCGTGAGCGTAGAGACTGATCCCAAATGCGATCGTGGTTGGTTGGATGCGGATTGGATTAGAATCACGAAATAGAGATTGCGTAAAATAGTCCATGTATTTTGCATCATTTTCTATCTCGGAAGAGCTGGAATTATTGTACCTTTGCACCTGAAAACTAAAAACGATGATGAAAAGAACGTTGTTATTATCAGCCGTGATGGCGATGAGTCTGATGGCTGGAGCCCAGAGTAGGGAAGTAAAGTGGGATGCCCATAGTCTGATTGTGGATGGTAAGCGTGTGGTGCCAGCCATGGGCGAGGTGCATTATTCGCGTATTCCTGCCGATGAGTGGGAAGCTGAGGTGAGGAAGATGAAGGAGGGTGGTGTGACCATCATCGCCACCTATGTGTTCTGGAATCATATCGAGGAACAGGAGGGTATCTTCCGCTGGGATGGTCAGCGCAATCTGCGTCGATTCATCGAGATCTGCCAACAGGAAGGTCTTCCAGTAGTGCTTCGCTTAGGCCCGTTCTGTCATGGAGAGGTGAGGAATGGCGGCATCCCTGACTGGGTGTTTACGAAGGGTTGTAAGACGAGGGATGAGAATCCTGTGTTCCTCAGTTTTGTAGAGCGATTGTATCGTCAGATCTTCACTCAGCTTCAGGGCCTTCAGTGGAAAGATGGTGGTCCTGTGATGGCTGCCCAGTTTGATAACGAGTATCGTGGACATGGTTCTTACCTGATGGCGCTGAAACGGATAGCCCAGAAGATAGGTTTCGACCTGCCTTTCTATACGCGTACAGGATGGCCAGAGCTGGCTACCCCTGTGCCTTTCGGAGAGATGCTGCCCCTTTATGGCGATTATGCCGACGGCTTTTGGGAAAGGAGTATCGAAGAGACGGCTGGAAATTACTATAAGGCCTTTAACTTCAAGGCTTTCCGTTCGTCGACAGCTATTGCCACAGAACAACTTGGTGAACAGAAAGAACGTCTGAATAAGGGTGATGAGCAATATCCTTACTTTACCTGTGAATTGGGTGGTGGTATGATGACGGCCTATCATCGTCGTCCGTATATCTATCCTGAGGATGCCTATTCGATGGCTGTGGTGAAACTGGGTAGTGGTTCTAACCTCTTGGGCTATTATATGTATCATGGTGGTACGAATCCTGAGGGACTGACCTATCTGAACGAAACCCAGCGAACGGTGGCTACGAACTATAACGATCTACCTGTGAAGACCTATGATTTCCAGGCGCCCTTGAATGAGTTCGGCCAGAAGAATCCACAATACTATCTGTTGCGTAAGCTCCATCTGTTTATGCAGGACTGGGGCGGCGTGCTGGCGCCTATGGAGGCCGGTTTCCCCTGTAGTCAGGATATCGCGAGGGGCGATGATAGTTTCCTCCGTTGGTCGTATCGCGTGAAAGACGGAAGTGGATTTATCTTCATCAACAATTACGAGCGCTTGCAGAACGTTTCTGCCAAGAAGAATGTGAAGCTGGAGGCTTGTGGGGTGAAACTACCTCAGCTCACCATTCCTGCTGGCACCATCTGCATCTTCCCTGTGAATATCGAGGGCATCAAATATGCCACAGCCCAATTGGTGGCCAAGCGCAATGGCAAGGTGTATCTGGAGCAGATCAAGGGTATCCCCACCACATTGGCCATTGGCCACAAGGTGCTGAAGAACCTGAAGCCCAAGGGTCCTGAGACGCCAGTTTACAAGAATTACTATCTGCTGACCTCAGAGCAGGCTGGACGTCTGTTCTTGGAGGAAGCAGCCCATCTCGATATCGCCATCAATGCTCTTATTATTAATAAGGTAAAGAAGGCTGGCGCTCTGCGCACCATCACCATGGGTGTGAACAAGGTGGCAGAAGAGCCTGTGGACGAGGACTTCGAGCAAGCAGCTGTGTATACCATCGATCTGCCAGCAGTTTCTGGCGAAGGAAGATTGCTGAACATCGAGTATCGTGGCGATGTGGCTCGTCTGTATGCCGATGGCCAGCTGATAGACGATAACTTCTATAATGGTCGTCCTTTCCAGTATGCCCTCTGGCGATTACCCAAAGAGTGTAAGCAATTGGAGCTGCGTATTCTGCCTCTGCAAAAGGATATGCCCGTATACTACCCTCGTGAGGCTGACACCACACCAGGGGAGCAAGTGATGAAAGTAACGATTATCAACCAATAGATTCTTCAATGTTTAATAGAGGATTTCTTTATTTTATCTGTGCCGTCTCGGCCATGGGTGGATTGCTCTTTGGCTACGATTGGGTGGTAATAGGTGGTGCCAAACCGTTCTATGAACTCTATTTTGGCATCAGCGATTCGCCTGTGATGCAGGGAGTGGCTATGTCGACAGCTCTGGTGGGTTGTCTGATCGGTGCGATGGTGGCAGGTTCGGCAGCCGATAAGTATGGTCGTAAGCCCTTACTGATGCTCTCAGCAGTTCTTTTCACTGTTTCAGCGATCGCCACGGGTTTGTTTAACGACTTTACCCTGTTTAACATCGCCCGATTTATCGGAGGTGTGGGCATTGGTGTGGCATCTGCCTTGGCTCCGATGTATATCGCAGAGGTGAGTCCTCCAGAAATTCGCGGACGAATGGTGAGTCTGAACCAGATGACCATCGTACTGGGTATTCTTGGTGCCCAAGTAGTAAATATGCTCTTGGCGCAAGATACCAGTGTAGCAGAGAGTCAGGCGTGGAACCTGGAATGGGGGTGGCGCTGGATGTTCTGGGCAGAAACCGTTCCAGCGGCCTTGTTCCTCATGATGAGTTTCTTCATTCCTGAGAGTCCGGTGTATATTCTAGAGGTGAGAGGTAAGAAGCTAGAGGTGAGAGATGACTCCCAGCCACAGAAGTTTTCTCTCACTTCTCACCTCTCACCACTCATCTCCAAAAAGTACCGTAAGGAACTTGTCCTGGGTCTTGTGATCGCTGTCTTCCAACAGTGGTGTGGCACGAATGTCATCTTCAACTATGCCCAGGAGATCTTCGTGGGGGCTGGTTATGATGTAGACGGCATGTTTATCGATATCGTGATTACGGGTATTGCCAATGTGCTGTTCACCTTTGTGGCGCTCTATACCATCGAGAAGTGGGGCAGACGTACGCTTATCCTGATTGGTGCAGGAGGACTGGGACTGATCTATATGACGCTGGGCACATGTTACTTCTTCGAGGTGAAGGGCGTGATGATGGTGGCGCTAGTTGTTGCAGCCATCTCTGTATATGCGATGACCTTAGGACCTGTTACCTGGACGCTTCTTGCTGAGATATTCCCCCATCGTGTCAGGGGTATCGCGATGGCCACATGTACCTTCGCCCTCTGGGTGGGTTGTTGCACGCTGACCTTCTCGTTCCCCTCGATGAATGCAGCCCTTGGTTCGAGTGGCACGTTCTGGATCTATAGTGCCATCTGCGTCTGTGCCTTTGTGTTCCTTTGGAATCGTTGTCCTGAGACCAAAGGCAAAACCCTGGAGGAATTGGAAAAAGAACTTGTAAAATATTAATAGCAACGGACTACAGGACTAACAGAAATTGCCTGCGCAAGAGAAAGTCCTTAAGTCCTGTGGTCCGTTGCAAAACAATAAAAAACTATGGTAAAAGCCTGGAGAGAAATAGTGACGATTCCGACATACGAAGTTGGGAAACCAGAGAAGAACCCTATATTTCTGGAAAACCGAGTATATCAGGGCTCGAGTGGGGTGGTGTATCCCTATCCTGTCATTGAGTCGATCTCTGACGAGAAGGTGGACAAGGAGTGGAAGGCCATCTATCTGGAGAACGAATATATCAAGGTGATGGTGCTGCCAGAACTGGGCGGAAGGATCCAGATGGCGTACGACAAGATAAAACAGCGCCACTTTGTGTATTATAACCATGTGATTAAGCCTGCATTGGTGGGTCTGACGGGTCCCTGGATCAGTGGTGGCATCGAGTTTAACTGGCCCCAGCACCATCGTCCGTCAACCTATCTGCCTGTGGATGCCACCATCGTGGAGAACGAGGATGGCAGTGTAACGGTGTGGGTGAACGAGATGGAGCGCATGTTTCACCAAAAGGGTATGGCTGGCTTCACGCTTCGTCCTGGTTGCGCGTATCTGGAGATTCAAGGTCGCGTGTATAATCGTACCAATCTGCCACAGACCTTCTTGTGGTGGGCGAACCCCGCTGTAGAGGTGAACGATCAGTATCAGAGTGTATTCCCACCTGATGTGAATGCAGTTTTCGATCATGGCAAACGAGCCGTGTCGAGCTTCCCCATCGCCACGGGAACCTATTATAAGATGGACTACTCGGCTGGTGTGGACATCTCGAACTACAAGAACATCAAGGTGCCCACGAGTTATATGGCTGTGAACTCGCAGTACGACTTTGAGGGAGGCTACGAGAACGATACCAAGGGTGGTATGCTGCATGTGGCGAGTCATCATTTCTCGCCAGGTAAGAAGCAATGGACTTGGGGTAATGGTGACTTCGGACGAGCCTGGGATCGTAATCTCACGGATGAGGCCACCCCTGAGGAGATGAAGCGATGGCAGATGGATCGTGCGGGTTTCCGTCCGTATATCGAACTGATGGCGGGTGTGTATACAGAGAACCAGCCCGACTTTGCGTGGCTGATGCCTTACGAGGAAAAGCAGTTCGTGCAGTATTTCATGCCTTATCGTGAGATTGGTATTGTGAAGCAGGCCTCGAAGGACTTTGTGATGAACATTGAGGAGGCTGGTGAAGGCAAAGTAACCTTTAAGATCATGGCTACCTCGAAAAAGGAGGTAAGAGTCATACTTTCAGGTGAATCCGATGAGGTATATTATAATAAGGTGGTGACGCTGAGTCCTGATGAGGTGCTTGTAGAGACCGTTGACATAAAGGAATCTCTCAACGATCTCTGTCTGACCATCGAGCGTGCTGAGAATGAGAGGGAGTGGCCTTTGCTGGAATGGCGTGCAGAGCCCGATGAGATCCGTCCCATCCCCGATGCTGCTGAGGCGGCTCTCTCACCACAGGATACGAAGACCATCGACCAGCTATATCTGACAGGACTCCATTTGGAGCAATACCGTCATGCCACCTGGAGTGCCCTCGACTATTACGAGGAAGCTTTGCGTCGTGATCCGATGGACTATCGTTGTAACATGCAGATGGGGCTCTGGTATCTGCGTCGTGCCCGATTCGATAAAGCACAGGGCTATCTGGAAACGGCTGTGAAGGTTCAGAAGAAACGTAATCCGAATCCCTACGATGGGGAGGCGCTGTTCTATCTTGGCCTTGTGTACAAGTTCCGAGCCATGATCAAACCAGCCTATGAGAGTTTCTGGAAATCGACATGGAACAAGGCGTGGGCTGATGCCGGCTACTTCGAAGCGGCTTGTATCAGTATGGCCGATGAGCGTTGGGAGGATGCACTCGACGAGTTGGAGCGTGCCTTGATCAGTAACAGCCATAACCACAAGGCTCGTGCCATGAAGGCTGTGGCCCTGCGTAAGTTAGGGCGTAAGGACGAGGCACTAGCCTGGATCAATGAGAGTTACAAGATCGATCCCTTCAACTATGTTTGTATGGTGGAGGAGCATCTGTTGACAGATTCTGAGGAACCTCTGAACAGAATGGTGGAGCTGATGCATGGAAACATCTATAACTATCACGAGACAGCACTCGACTATGCCCAAGCCGAATTAGGCGAAGAGGGTGCCTTGGTGTTGCAGACGGCTATCGATCGGGGAGTGGAGGAGTCGCCACTCACATATTACTATCTGGCATCTCTTGGAAAGGTGTCGGAGATGATGACGTATCAACAGAAGGCAGCGGAGGCTTGTCCAGACTATTGTTTCCCCAATCGTCTGGAAGATGCTTACATCCTCAGGAGTCTTGATATGATACCATTCGTGGAAGATGCGCGTGCGCCTTACTATTTAGGTTGTCTGTATTACGACAAGCGTCAGTATGACGTAGCCATTGAGTACTGGGAGCGCTCTGCCGAGATAGATCCTAAGTTCCCCACGGTATGGCGAAACCTGGCTCTTGCCAAGTTTAATAAGGAGGGCGATGAGGACGGCGCCTTGGAGATGATGGAGAAGGCATTCCATCTTGATGAGACCGATGCTCGCATACTGATGGAGCTCGACCAGCTTTACAAGCGTCTGCATAAACCACATCAGGAGCGTTTGGATTTCTTGCAGAAGTATCCGCAGCTGATAGCCCAGCGCGATGACCTCGTACTCGAGGAGATTACCCTGCTGAATCAACTTGGCCGTTACGAGGAGGCTATGAAGAAACTCGATGCGCACAAGTTCCATCCATGGGAAGGTGGCGAAGGCAAGGTATCGGGTCAGTATCAGATATGTCGCGTGGATCTGGCTAAGCAGTTATTGAAAACCAATCCACAGTCTGATGAGGCTAAACGGCTCTTAGAGGAATGTCTCGTTTATCCGCCCCATCTTGGTGAGGGAAAACTGTATGGCGCTCAGGATAATGATATCCTATACTTCCTCGGACGTTATGAGGAGGGCACGGTTGGTCCTACAGAGCCAGCTGCAGCCATGTACTACAACGACGCCAAACCAGACAAGATATTCTATGCTGGTTTGTGTTATCGTGCGCTGGGACAGGAAGATAAGGCGCGAAGCATCTTCAATAAGCTCATCAACTATGGTAAGCAGCATATCTTCGACCACGTTACGATGGATTATTTTGCTGTTTCGTTGCCTGACTTGCTGATTTGGGATGATTCGCTCGACAAGAAGAACGAAATACATTGTAAGTATATGCTCGCCCTGGGCTATTATGGTATGGGTGAGAAAGAGAAAGCGCTTGAATATCTGAAAGAGGTGGAGGAGTTGGATAATAACCATCAGGGCATCCAACAGTTCCGATCGCTGTTGTCATAAATAAGAATCCCCGCTCGAAGCGGGGATTCTTATTATCTCATAGCCAAAGCTTTGTCTTCTGCGGCTTCCATGATTTCGCGTTCTCCTGGGCCTTTGTCGTTGATGCCACAAAGATGGAGGATGCCGTGAATGATGACACGATGTAACTCCTCGTCATAAGGGCGCCCGAACTTGTCGGCATTGGTAAATACTGTATCGAGTGAGATGTACAGGTCGCCATTCAGTGTTTTACCTTCGCAATAGTCGAAAGTGATGATGTCAGTGTAATAATCATGGCCGAGGAATTCGTTGTTAACCTCTAAGATCTTGTCGTCGTTGACGAACATATAACCTACTTCTCCAACCTTCTTGCCATAGGAGGCTGCCACCTTGCGTATCCAGTTGGATGTCTCACGTTTCTTGATATTGGGGAACTTAACCCCTTCTGCTTCGTATGTAATCATCTATTTATTTACAATTTCACTATTTCTCAATTTTACTATTCACTTCCTTTTCGGCAGAAAAGGATTGATGTCGACCCCAAAGTGCTCTAACTCACGCAGGGCACTCGATGAGATGCTGGCCAATTCGGGCTCCGTATAGAGCAGGATAGTCTCAATGCCACCTAACTTGCGGTTGAAGTCAGCCTGCCACTGTTCGTACTCAAAGTCGCTGGCGTTGCGTACGCCCTTCACGATAAACTGGGCGCCTTCTGCCTTGGCGAAATCCATGGCCAGGCCATGATATGGCTTCACCTCGATGCGAGGCTCTTCGGCATAGAGATCTTTGATAACAGCCATGCGTTGTTCTGCAGAAGGCATGTCGGGCTTATGCACGTTATCGCCCACCACGCCGATGACCAGACGATCGAACAGCGGCAGTGCACGTCGTACGATGGAATCGTGTCCGATGGTAAACGGGTTAAAACTCCCTACAAATATACCTGTTCTCATAACTCTCAACTAATCAAAGAGGTTGGGTTCCATGATGTTGCCACTATATGGATTGCGGCCGAAGTGCTTGTAGGCCAGTTCTGTCACCATACGCCCTCGGGGGGTGCGCTTGATGAAACCCTCCATGATGAGGAAGGGCTCGTATACCTCCTCGACAGTGCCTGCATCCTCGCCAATGGCGGTGGCAATGGTGGTGATGCCCACAGGACCGCCCTTGAACTTGTCGATGATGGTGAGCAGGATCTTATTGTCGATCTCGTCGAGACCATACTGGTCGATGTTCAGGGCCGTGAGGGCTATCTTCGTGATCTTGGTGTCAATCTTTCCGTTGCCTTTCACCTGGGCGAAATCTCTCACACGGCGCAGCAGGGCGTTGGCGATACGAGGCGTTCCTCTGGAACGACCTGCAATCTCTAAGGCGGCATCCTCTGTGATGGGCACCCCCAGGATTCCAGCTGAACGTTCGATGATGGTCTGCAACGTCTCTGGCTCGTAGTATTCCAAATGCATGTTGATGCCGAAACGGGCACGAAGAGGTGCTGTCAGCAATCCGCTTCGAGTGGTAGCACCTACCAATGTAAAGGGATTGAGGTCGATCTGGATTGAGCGAGCCGAAGGACCTTTGTCGATCATGATATCGATGCGATAGTCCTCCATCGCCGAATAGAGATATTCCTCTACCACGGGCGACAGACGATGAATTTCGTCGATGAAGAGCACGTCGTTCTTCTCGAGCGAGGTCAGGATACCTGCCAGATCGCCCGGCTTGTCGAGCACAGGTCCGCTGGTAATCTTGAAGCCTACACCCAGTTCATTGGCGATGATGTTGGAGAGGGTGGTCTTACCCAGTCCTGGAGGACCATGCAACAATGTGTGGTCGAGAGGCTCGCCACGATACTTGGCTGCCTCGACGAACACCTGCAGGTTCTCCACCACCTTTTTCTGTCCGCTGAAATCGCGGAAAGCCAGTGGGCGCAGGGCATTCTCAAAGTCTTTTTCGCCTTGAGAGAACCGTTCTTCGCGTATGTCAAAATCTTCGTCTATCATAATTCGCCGGCAAAGATACGAAAAAAGCCACAGATTACAAAAAATCTGTGACCTTTTTTATTTTCTGGGTTTATCTCACGCCGCCGCCGAAGCCGCCTCCTGAGAATCCGCCTCCACCGCCTCCCCATGAGGAGTGTCCACCATGACCAGAGGCGCGAGCCTCGCGGGCTGCCTTCTCAGCCACAGCACGGGAAGTGCCGGAGTGGAGCGTGGAGTAGATCATCGGCAGAGTCATATTATCAGCCATCTGAGCGGCTACCTGATCCATGTTGAAGTATTCGGGATTGATCTTCTTCATGTCCTTGATCACCTGATCGGCTATGCCGAAGAGAGTGGCATAGATCATATAGTCCTTCCATAGCGATACCTCGTTTACATGGCGCTCGTCGAGCAGGGAGAACTCCTTGAGGAACTTCTTCAGTCCGAATACCTGGCGAACATCATCGAGACGTTCCTTGTAATAGGAAAGGCCTGTCTTGGTGTGGAGTGTGTTGATAAAGGCCTCGACAGCGCTCTCATTCTTGCTACTTCTCATATACGACTTCAGCTCGCGAGGCTCCAATACGGTATCTTCGCCTGCAGCAATCTTGAACATGCTGTGGATCTTACGTAACAGCAAAGGCTGGTCGGCATAATCCTTCAACTCGTGGATGACGAAGTTTTGCTCGGTCTTACCTTTCTGGTTTAGTCGCGACTCAATCGAGATGGCACCCATATTGATGAGCTTCAGAATGCAAGCCGACAGCAGATTGTTGTAGTCTGTGCCGAAGTACTTATAGGCATTGAGCATGTCGTTGACTTGTTGAAGGTTGCCCTTCATGGGAATGTCGCGATACCATAGCAGGTCTTTATTAGCCTTTTTGCGGGCACGCCAGACGGAAACGATATGCCAGGTGAAACCGATGACGGGCACGACAAAGAATCCAATGGCCAGAGCCAGGAGGATAAATGTATCTTCCGATGTCCAATCATCATCGCTATTGTAGTCGCTGCCCTCGAAGGCTTGCTCTTTCTTGTTCTCAAAAGTGTCGTCCTCCTGGATAGTAGGCTCGAACATACCTTTGTCGAACCTTACCATAATATATAAGGCACCGTTGTAGCCGAAGTCCTCCGTATTGTAGGCAATGATCTTGCCCTCGTCGAAGCCGAGCTCACCACCGAAGCGGAATCCCCAGATGCCACAGTTCTCTTCCGTGAACAGAATAGAATCTTCTGCCTCGATGGAAATCTTGGCTTTGTCAGGCTTGGGTGAAACATCCTGATCGAGGAACACGTGGCGGATGGCATCGGCATCAGGATAGGCATGGACAAGGCTGGTGATGGTGTAGCTGGTAACGTAAGTACGATTGCCACTGTCGCCAAGACCCCAACAGAGTTCGTAGCCGTTGTGCTTGTATACTATACCGCATTTGCCTGCTTTCCAGCTGCGACTACGATCGACATCCCAACTGCCAACGTTCTCGAACACATGACCGTTCTCGTCGCTTACCTGGAGATCGCGTACCTCACTGCCACCCATGTTGCCAAGTCCGATGTAACACTCTGTGCCTTCGGAGTCGATATCCATGATACGTGTCTCGGTGATATGGGCATCACCATTATGACTCAGCACCACGCGGATGTCGAGAGAGTGGAGATAAGGACGTGAAAAACCGCCGCTGACCAATAGCCAGCAGCCAGCAATTACCAGCCAAGAACGTTTATTTTTTGAAAGCTTCATCAAGGTCGGGATAATTTTTCTTTTTCTCGTCATCAACCTTCAAGTATTCTTTTTGGTCGAAGTGTAACATGGAAGCAACAATTGATGAAGGCCACTGACGAACCATGCGGTTCATCTTTGTAGCAGTATCATTATAGATCATGCGCGACATGCGAACATGCTCCTCATACTGCTTCATGCCCTCCTGTGTCTCCTTGTAAAGATCGCTGGCCTTCAGTTCGGGATAGCGCTCGACAACCACATTCAACTTACCCATCATCTGACTAAGCAGGTCGGTCTGTGCATTAATGGCGGCAGGTGTATTAGCTGCTACTCCGCTGTTTCCTCCACGGGCCTGGATAGTCTCGAGAATCGTTTCTGATTCGTGCTTAGCATACTGCGCAGCTGCCTTGGCAAGGGCAACTACAGCGTCGAAGCGGGAGTTGAGCTGGACCTCAATCTGACTCAGGGCGTTCTTACACAATTCATCCAAATTTACCAGGCTGCGCTGGGTTGAGATGAAATAACCGATGACGATAACCGCCAATACAATAATGATAATAAGTGCTGTACTCATAATTTGATAATTTAGTTAAAGATTTCTTCTGTCTGCAAAGGTAGGTAAAACTCGCCGTAGTGCAAAACACAAAGAGTTAATATGAGTTAAATGTGTATGAGGGGCCAATTTTTTTTAGATAAGGTTTTGATGGTTTTCGGGAAATTTTGTACCTTTGCACCCGGTTCGAGTTTTCCAAAACGGGAAACTTTTTTCGATTTCGAAATCGAAAAGTTTTCCAAAACGGACAACTTTCTTGAAAGAAATAGCGATAAACATTAACAAAGCACAATACAATGGAGATTAAAAACTTTACTATTACCAAAAGAGATGGATCTAAAGACCAATTCTCATTAGACAAGATCATGAATGCGATCGTAAAAGCATTCGAAAGTGTGAATGAACCTGCAGACTTGGGAATCGTTTCCAAGATTCTGAATCATCTCGACATGCACGACAATATCACCGTGGAAGATATCCAGAACCAGGTGGAGGAAGCTCTCATGCGCGAGGGATATTATAAGGTGGCCAAGTCGTTCATCCTTTACCGTCAGGAGCACCAGGAAGATCGTGAGACATTGGAGAAGATGATGTTCCTCTCTGAGTACATGGAGTCGGTGAATGCCGCTACTGGTTCCAAGTACGATGCCAATGCCAATGTTGAACACAAAAATATTGCTACTCTGATTGGCGAGTTGCCCAAATCGAACTTTATCCGCCTGAACCGTCGTCTGCTGACTGACCGCATTAAGAAGATGTATGGCAAGCAGCTGGCCGATGAATATATCGATAAGCTGACACACCACTTTATATATAAGAACGACGAGACCTCGTTGGCCAACTATTGTGCCTCTATCACTATGTATCCCTGGTTGATCAATGGAACAACAGAGATTGGTGGTAACTCAACGGCTCCCACCAACCTGAAGTCGTTTGCCGGTGGTTTCGTTAACATGGTGTTCATGGTGAGCTCTATGCTGAGCGGTGCCTGTGCTACCCCGGAGTTCCTGATGTATATGAACTACTTTATTGGTAAGGAGTACGGACTCGATTACTGGAAGCGTGCCAACGAGCAGGCTGACCTGAGTCTGAAGAAGCGTACCATCGACAAAGTGATTACCGATTACTTCGAGCAGATTGTCTACACCCTGAACCAGCCCACAGGTGCCCGTAACTATCAGGCTGTGTTCTGGAATGTGGCTTACTATGATAAGTATTACTTCGACAGCATCTTCGGCGAGTTCTACTTCCCCGATGGATCGAAGCCCGATTGGGATGGTCTTTCCTGGTTGCAAAAGCGTTTCATGAAGTGGTTCAACAACGAGCGTACGAAGACTCTGCTGACCTTCCCTGTTGAGACCATGGCTCTGCTTGTAGACGAGAATGGTGATTGCAAGGATAAGGAGTGGGGCGACTTCACCGCTGAGATGTATTCAGAGGGTCACAGCTTCTTCACCTACATGAGTGACAATGCCGACTCACTGAGCTCTTGCTGTCGTCTGCGCAACGAAATTACAGACAATGGTTTCAGCTATACCCTTGGTGCCGGTGGTGTATCAACAGGTTCAAAGTCGGTGCTGACCATCAACCTGAACCGTTGTATCCAGTATGCTGTTAACCACAAGATGGATTATCTGGAGTATCTCGGTGGCGTTATTGATCTCTGCCACAAGGTACAGTTGGCTTACAATGAGAACCTGAAGGAACTCCAGGCCCATGGTATGCTCCCATTGTTTGATGCTGGTTATATCAATATCGCCCGTCAGTATCTGACCATCGGTATCAACGGACTCGTTGAGGCTGCTGAGTTCATGGGACTGAAGATTACACCTAACGATGAATATCTGCACTTTGTACAGGGTATCCTCGGACTGATAGAAAAGTATAATCGTCAGTATCGCACGAAGGACGTGATGTTCAACTGCGAGATGATTCCTGCCGAGAATGTAGGTGTGAAGCATGCTAAGTGGGATCGTGAGGATGGTTACTTTGTACCACGCGACTGCTATAACAGCTATTTCTATGTGGTAGAGGATGACTCGTTGACCATCATTGACAAGTTCAAACTCCATGGTGCACCTTATATCGAGCATCTTACTGGTGGTTCTGCCCTCCATATGAACCTCGATGAGCATCTGTCAAAAGAGCAGTATGCCCACTTATTGAAGGTGGCTGCTAAGGAAGGTTGTAACTACTTTACCTTCAATATCCCCAACACCGTATGCAACGAGTGTGGCCATATCGACAAGCGTTACCTGAAGGAGTGTCCTCACTGTCACTCTAAGAATGTTGACTACATGACTCGTATCATCGGTTATCTGAAGCGCGTCAGCAACTTCTCACAGGCTCGTCAGGAAGAGGCTGCACGTCGCTACTATGCTCCGGAGAATAAGTTATGCTGAAATACGTCAATACCGACATAGTATTTCAGGAAATACCCGACGAAGTGACACTGGCAATTAATATTTCGAATTGCCCGTGTCACTGTCCGGGTTGCCACAGCCGTTACCTTTGGGAGGACATAGGTCTTCCGCTTGATACCAATGCCATTGATGCCTTTGTTGAGGAATATGGCACCGATATAACTTGTATTTCCTTTATGGGAGGCGACTGCGATCCGAAAGGGGTTAACATGCTTGCCCTGTATGTCCATGAGGAGTATCCCCAGTTCAAGGTGGCATGGTACAGTGGACGAACAGTCATTTCTTCGGCCATTACCAAGACCGATTTCGACTATATCAAGATAGGTCCGTTTATCCGTCATCTTGGTCCATTGAAATCACCAACCACCAATCAACGGCTTTATCGTCAGAAAGAGGATGGCCAGTTTGAGGATATCACCTCCCGATTCTGGAAGAAATAACTAAAAAAGACAAATAACATAATGAAAAAGAATCTCTTGATGGTCCTGATGGCCATCGTCAGTCTCTCGGCTTTTGCTATCTCCCAGCCTGGCTCTAGGAATCAGACATTCCCCTTGAAGGGTACATTCGTCAGTCCTACCGACCAGCATATTCAGTATATGGGTCGTATCAGTTTCACCAACCCTGAACGCCCTGCATTCAACTATCCCGGCGTTCAGATCATCGCTGCTTTTGAAGGTACATCGCTCAAGATGCTGGCCAAGCCTCTCAGTGGTTATTTCATGGCGCAGATAGATGGAGCCGAGCCTTTCAAGGTGGCTTTCCGTGGTGAGCGCGACTCTGTGGTAACACTGGCTACAGCCCTTCCCTATGGAAGTCACACCGTTCGTCTGATGTATATCATCGAAGGTTACGAGTATTATCCTGAGTTTTGGGGATTTCTGCTCGACAAGGGCTGTTCGCTTGTTGATGCCCCAGCCTTGCCTTCAAGAAAGATAGAGTTCGTGGGTAATTCCATTACCTGTGGCTATGGTAACGAAGGTGTGAAGAAAGAGGAGCACTTTGAGTATGAGACGGAGAACCATTATTACTCTTATGCCTCTATTACAGCTCGTGCCCTTGAGGCCCAGCATTGGGTGGTGGCTCGTAGTGGTATCGGTGCCTATCGTAACTATGGCGATGTGAAGACGGGTTCACCCCGTTCCTGCATGCCTGTTCAGTATGAGTATACAGGTTATGCCTGGGATTTGAAGTTACGTCAGGAGGACTCCTTCCTCAAAGAGAAGTGGGACTTCAGCCGTTATCAGCCCGATGTGGTTTGCGTCAATCTTGGTACCAACGATTTATCTACTAACAACTACGATACAAAACTGTTGAAGCAAGGCTATCAGAAGCTTTACAAACTGATACGCCAGCACAATCCCAAAGCCAAGATCGTGCTTCTGACAGGATCGATGCTTTACAACCAGGAGTTGCAGATTGCCAAGCAACTGCTTGACGAGATTAAGGCTGAGGCTCAGAAACTTGGTGACAAGGAGGTTTACCGTTTCGACATGGCGCCCATCGCTAGTAATGAGTTTTATGGCAACGACTATCATCCCAACATCTATCAGGATGAGAAGATGGCGGGCGAACTCACAGCCTTCCTTCGCGGACTGATGAATTGGTTTTAACCTAAGCGGGTTCTGACTTCCTCCAGAATTCTGAGTAGATCGTCCATGGTCTCTGCACGAAGCATGGCGATACGGGTCTGACGGAAGTCTGGAATGCCCTTGAAGATGGGCGTAGCAGCGAGGTGTCTTCTGGTATGGAGGACGCCTCGTTTCTCGTCAATACGTTCTACGTTGATACGAAGCAACTCCTCTAGGATATCAAGTTTCTGGTTGAAGGTCAGCTCCTCGCGACTGAATATCCAGGGACATCCGAAGGTGGCACGGCCTATCATCACTGCATCAACACCGTAGGTGTCGAATGCCTTATCTGCCTCGTCGAGCGAATGGATGTCGCCATTGCCTATAATAGGAATATGTATACGTGGGTTCCGCTTTACCTCACCAATAAGTGTCCAGTCGGCGTCGCCAGTATACATCTGACTACGGGTTCGTCCGTGGATGGTCAGGGCTTTGATGCCACAATCCTGCAATTGTTCTGCCAATTGGGTAATAATGAGCTGTTCGTGGTTCCAACCCAGACGTGTCTTTACTGTGACGGGCAGACTCACGGCTTCTACTACTTTCTGGGTGATCTCCAGCATCTTGGGAATGTTCTGAAGCATACCAGCGCCAGCACCCTTGCCCGCAACCTTCTTTACAGGGCATCCGAAGTTCAGGTCTATCACGTCGGGTCCGGCTTGCTCCACAATTTTGGCTGCCTCTACCATCGCTTCTACGTCGCGACCATAGATCTGAATGCCAACGGGACGTTCCGTATCGCTGATAGTCAGTTTCTGAATGGTCGACTTCACATCGCGAATCAGGGCCTCGGCACTTACGAACTCCGTATATACCATAGCTGCCCCGAACCGCTTACAAAGCAGTCTAAAACCAATATCCGTCACATCCTCCATGGGTGCCAGGAATACTGGACGTTCGCCGAACTCTACATTTCCTATCTTCATTTCGGGTGGCTGTTTTGTATTACCTCAAGAGCTTTCTGGACTAAGGCGCTCGATTCGTTGAAAACAGAGAAGTACTCGCTCATATCCCAGATGTCACGCGCTATCAGAGCCTTCAGTTGTAGACGGAGATAGGGAAGGGTCTTCTCGAGCTCAGCTTCGTCCTTGGGTTTGATGTTCTGCTTCTCGCCCTCGGCAATGATGGCATCAATGAGGCTTTGGGGCACTTCGAAATTCTGCTTATACTCCTCGAACGAGGGCCACTGACTCTGTAATTCCTTGCGATGATTATCGACATAACGAAGATTCTGCTGGATGATGATGCTCTTTGCGGCCAACTCCCTATGGAATCGGGTATAAACGGTGGTATCGAGGGGTATATACTCATCGGGCATGATGCCTCCTCCGCCATATACCGTGCGATGTTGACGAAGCGTCTGGTACTTCAGTGAGTCGGCAAAGTGGATGCTGTCCGCATTTGTCAGCTCGCCACTCTTCAGACGGTTCAACATATCCATGGCGTAATCCTTGTTGTCACCTTTCTTGTAAGGTTTCTGGATGCAACGGCCTGATGGGGTGTAGTAATGGGCGATAGTAAGACGGATCATAGAGCCATCGGGAAGGTCGAAAGGACGCTGAACGAGGCCCTTGCCAAAGGTGCGACGTCCTACTACGATGCCACGGTCCTGATCCTGAATGGCACCCGTCACGATCTCTGCAGCTGAGGCGGTATAGCCATCGACAAGTACTACAACCTTACCCTGACGGAAATCGCCTCCGCCATCAGCGTTATACTCTGTACGAGGCACTTTCAGGCCTTCGGTATAGACAATCAAATCGCCACGCTCCAAGAATTCGTTGGCTATGTCGACAGCTGCTTTCAGATAGCCTCCGCCATTCTCCTGTAAGTCGAGGATGAGGTCCTTCATACCTGCCTTACGAAGCCTCTCCATACTTTCCATAAACTCCTGATAGGTGGTGGCTCCGAAGCTACCTATGCGGATAAAGCCGATACCTGGACGTATCATATAAGCCGCATCGACAGACTTTACAGGGATCTTCGCACGGGTTACAGTAAAGTAAAGTTTGTCTTTAATACCATGGCGCACTATGCCAAGGCGAACCTTTGTTCCCTTTGGACCACGGAGACGCTTCATGATTTCCTCTTTCGACATCTTGACACCGGCAATGGCTGTATCGTTAACAGATACGATTCTGTCGCCAGCAATGATACCGATTCTTTCGGAAGGGCCATTGGTGACGGGCTGGATGACGAGTAATGTGTCCTCAATCATGTTAAACTGAACGCCAATGCCTTCGAAATTGCCATTCAGAGGTTCGTTGAGTTCCTTCACCTCTTTTGGGGTGGCGTAAGTGGAGTGGGGGTCGAGCTTCTCGAGCATGCCACGGATGGCATCTTCAACGAGTTTCTTCTCGTCGACACTATCAACGTAGTAGTTATTGATGGCTATTTCGGCATACTGCAATTTGCGCAGAGGCGAATTATCGCCGTTGCTCATACGGAACTGAGCAAATGTAGCAGACATAAACAAAGACAGAGCTGCTACACACAGGATTCTCCTAATCATAATATTCTTCCTCAGGGCGGTCTTCCTCGACCACTAGATTATCGATAATGAAGTTCTGGCGCTCCATGGTGTTCTTACCCATATAGTACTCCAGAAGTTTCTGTACTTGGTCGTTCTTATGGAGTGTTACCTGCTCAAGACGCATGTCAGGACCAATGAAACCAGCGAATTCATCGGGCGAGATTTCACCAAGACCTTTGAATCGGGTGATCTCAGGATCGGGCCCCAATTCGGTAATGGCTGTCTGGCGCTCCTCGTCGCTGTAACAATAGCGGGTGATGAAATCTCCCTTTTTGTCGCTTTTGGCATCAGCATCGGCAATGACCTTCTTGTTCTTGATCTTCGTACGGCGATTTCGCACTCGGAAAAGCGGCGTCTGTAGTACATAGACATGACCTTTCTTAATGAGTTCGGGGAAGAACTGCAGGAAGAAGGTGATGATGAGCAATCGGATGTGCATGCCGTCGACATCGGCATCGGTGGCCACAATCACCTTATTATATCTAAGGGAGTCAAGTCCTTCCTCGATATCTAGAGCAGCCTGAAGCAGATTAAACTCCTCGTTCTCGTAAACCACTTTCTTGGTGAGTCCGAAACAATTGAGGGGTTTGCCTCGCAAGGAGAAGACAGCCTGGGTATTCACATCGCGACTCTTGGTGATGCTTCCGCTGGCAGAGTCTCCCTCAGTAATAAAGATGCACGACTCTTCCTTGAGGTTGTTCTTCACATCGCTGAAATGGATACGACAATCACGGAGTTTGCGATTATGAAGGTTTGCCTTCTTGGCACGCTCACGGGCCAGCTTGGTAACACCAGCCATGGCCTTGCGCTCACGTTCACTCTCCTTAATCTTATTTTCCATTACCTCAGCCACATCGGTATGGATATGCAGGTAGTTATCGACTTCCTGTTTGATGAAATCACCGATATACTTATTGATGCTTACGCCATCGGGGGCCATCTGCAGAGAACCCAACTTAATCTTCGTCTGACTCTCGAACATCGGCTCCTCAACATTGATGGCAATGGCTGCAACGATACCTGTACGGATATCGCCATATTCGTATTTGCCAAAGTATTCCTTGATGGTACGGGCGATATGCTCCTTAAAGGCACTCTGATGGGTACCTCCTTGAGTGGTGTGCTGACCATTGACGAAGGAATAATACTCTTCGCCATATTGATTGGCGTGGGTAAAGGCTATCTCAATGTCCTCGCCTTTGAGATGGATAATGGGATAGAGTCCGTCGTTGGTCATACGATCGTTCAACAGATCCTCCAATCCATGGCGTGAAAGAATACGGCGACCATTATACATAATGGTGAGTCCGGTGTTTAGATAGGTATAGTTGCGGAGCATATTCTCTACGATATCATCCTGGAACTTATAGTTCAGGAAAAGCGTGTCATCGGGCTCAAAGAAGATGTATGTTCCGTTCTCATCCTGTGTCGGTTTTGTGTCATCACCAGTAATGATACCCTTCTCGAAGGTGGCCTTACGTACCTTGCCTTCGCGGAAACTCTGTACTTCGAAGTGAGAACTCAACGCATTAACGGCTTTGACACCCACACCATTCAGACCGACGGACTTCTTGAATGCTTTCGAGTCGTACTTACCACCTGTATTCAGCACGGATACGGCCTCGATCATTTTTCCCTGAGGGATGCCCCGGCCATAGTCGCGGACGGATACTCGTAGGTTGTCCTCAATATTAATCTCGATACGATCGCCGGCTTTCATCTTAAACTCATCGATGGAGTTATCGATGACTTCCTTCAGCAACACGTAAATGCCATCTTCAGGCAACGATCCGTCGCCCAGACGACCAATATACATACCAGGACGGGTACGTACATGTTCCATATCGCTCAGATGACGGATGTTCTCGTCATCATATTGTACTTGTTCGTTTTCTTGTCCGATGAGGTTATTGTCTTCTATCATAGATTCTTCTTGTAACATCTTCTGCGTTTATGCTGTTCGTTCTCCAGGTAGGCCCATTGGTTCTGAACCTTGCTGTTGGTCTCCATTTCCACATGAGTTTCGCCCCACTTGAAACCGTACTTCTGGTAGACGGGTATGAGTTTATAGAACAGTAGGGCATTGGCACCTTTAGCACGGTATTCAGGCAGAATACCAATGAGAAGGAGGTCGACAACGTCTGTCTTATGGAATTTCAAAGCACGGAGGACATGCCACCAGCCGAAGGGGAAAAGACGACCTTTGTGGCATTTCTGAAGAGCCTTGGTCAGCGAAGGAATTGAGATGCCGACACCTATCACATCATGGTCGGGCGTGTTCCAGTCTTCGATGACGCAAAGCATATCCATACTAAAGAACTTGAAGTACATCTGCACATATTCGTCTTTCTGGCGTTGGGTCATCTGGGAGTAGCCGTATAGTTGACCAAAGGTCTTATTGACCACGTCGAGCACCTTCTGACCATACTGCTCAGGACCAAATACCTGACTACGCTTGAGGTCAGGGCAGTGGAGATTGTAACGCTTCATCGTCATCTCAGCTACGCGCTTAAACTTCTCGGGTATGCCCTCCTTGGGCACATAGAGCTTATACTCCACGTAGTCGTTGTCTTTCTCATAACCTTCCATCTGCTCCATGAGCTTCGGATAGTACTCATAGTTATAGCCCGTAGCCATGGTGCCAAGCTGGTCAAAGCCATAGGTAAGCATGCCTTCAGGATCCATATCGGTAAATCCAAGCGGGCCAATAATCTCTTTCATGCCCTTTTCGCGTCCATAGTTCTCGACAGCATTGAGCAAAGCGCGAAGCACCTCCGCATCATCGATTAGATCGAGCCACCCGAAACGTACGGCAGGACGCTCCCACTGCTTGTTATAACGGTGGTTGATAATGGCTGCCACGCGACCAACCAGACGATTGTCCTTATAAGCGAGAAAATACTCTCCTTCACAAAACTCGAAGGCAGCATTTTTGTCCTTACTTAATGTGTGAACTTCATCACTATACAGATTAGGAGCATCATACTGATTACCCTTGTATAGTTCGTAATGAAACTCAATGAATGTTTTCAGACCCTTCTTGTCTGTGACTTTCCTTATTTCTACTGATGACATTTTCCTTGCAGTTTAAGCAATAAATCGATGCAAAGATACGGAAAAAGGCGCAAATAACAAAAGAATTAAGATTTTTTACGGCAAACAAAGAGCTGATGACCTTCGTTGGCTACTGTCGTGGCGAAAATATATACATCGCCACCCTCTTTCAACTTCAGTCGTTTACGGAGTTCTGCCACTGTCATGGGAAAGTTCCTTACGGCAAGGTTAGCCTTATCAATGTCTCCCAACGCTTCTTTCAATTCACGTTTGTTCATGGAGGTTCTGCGCTCGATGATGAACTGACGGCCGGGGAAGCTGTTTTTTTCAGTGTCAGAGACAAACAAATGACTGTTCCTGTCGAGTTGAGCCACCTCAAACCGCTGCTCCACTAACTCGAAACAACCTGCTTTCATGATAGAAGCATTGGGCTCGAAAAGGTAAAGGGGGGCGTGAGGTATGGGGCTTATGTGATTAACAGGTTCTTCTAGACTATACTCAAACACTTCGTCATTATTCACACAGAATATCCTCAGAGGAGTTGACATCTTCGAAAGAATGAGCAACAGTTCCTTACACTCGTTATCAACAGAAACGATGTGAACCTCATTGACGTTGTTTAAATCTCCCACCGCCTTACGCCAATCAAGCATTGGCGAGAGTTTCAGCATCACGCGATCGGCTTTTTCTAGCATTTCATCGGCTATTTCCAAAATATTAGGCGTGCAGTCGGCAATGCCGTATGTCCGCCCGCCATGTTCATCCCTTCGTGCTGGATCAATGAATATCAGGTCGGCATGCTCCATTTGGTGGAGATACTCAACCCCATTACCACAAACCACCTCAATATGATTTAGACCCAAAAGTTGGTAATTGGCCGATGAAATGGTGCAAAGAAGTTCTTGTTGTTCTACATGAACGGCTTTTTGAAAGCCTTGAGAGATGAAAGCCATGTCGACACCGAAACCCGCTGTCAGATCGACAACCCTTTGGCCCTTTCCTGCGATGGAAGCTTTATAATGGGCCGTCTGTTCGCTGGAGCATTGTTCCATTGACAAGTGGGGTGGATAAACAATTCCTTCTATGGCGGCCCATGAAGGTAGTTTTGTCCTTGCTTTCTGTCTGCCTGCAATCTGTTCTAGGGCATAAGTCAGGTTCACTTCTGGGTCTTTCGTGCCCCGAAGTGCCAGCTGCCTCACATCATCGTTGGCATGCAGACGGATAAAATCCAACGTATTCAATGGCTCTTTGATACTTAATGATGGGTGCAAAAATACAAAAAAAACACTAAAACAATGCTGTTCTCAGAAAAAAACAATACCTTTGCGCCCATAAATAGATAGCCCGTTAGAATGAATAAACGAAAAAACTAACTTATATTCTATCAAAATGAAGAAACTATTATTCATGGCTTTGCTGACAGCCTTAACTATTAAGGTCAGCGCACAAGAGACTCCAGAAGCTCCACAGCTTGAGTTTGCCCTGCAACTGAAAGTAACGCTGGGTGAGGCCTTTGGCATCGACAACACCCAGCATGGTCGTCGTACTGTTATTCCTATTACTGGCGGCACTTTTGAGGGACCACTGCTGAAAGGAACCATTATTAATGGTGGCGCTGATTATCAGTTGAATACAGAGAATCGTACGGAACTCGAGGCCATCTATTGCATCAAGACAGACGACGGTATCTATATCCATGTCCGTAATCGTGGTATTATTGCCAGTGGAAAGGATGCTGACGGCAAACCAACGTTCTATTTCCGTGCAGCACCACAGTTCGAGGCTCCTGCTGACAGTAAATATGGTTGGCTGAACAATTCACTGTTTGTTTGCGCACCCTCGTTCTCTTCTGATTTTAAGGGCATCGTGCTCAACGTCTGGCGAGTGAAATAAACTATTATGACTGAGACGAGAAGGGGATTCATCCAGTTGCACCTGAGTGTGTTGCTGGCGGGATTTACGGGACTCTTCGGAAGGTTGATAACTCTGAACGAGGTGGACATCGTGTGGTATCGCATGTTGTTTACCAGTTTGATTCTGTTGGTGTTTACTGGATTACCTCGCGTCGGTTGGCATAAGTTCCTACAACTCTGTGGTTGTGGGGCTTTGTTAGGTGTTCACTGGATGTTGTTTTATGGCAGCATCAAGGCATCCAACGTTTCTATCGGTGTTATCTGTTTCTCGCTCATTGGTTTTTTTACGGCTCTTTTCGAACCGTTAATCTATAAACGGAAGATTTCCTGGGTGGAACTTTTGTTCTCGCTGATTACCGTGGCTGGTGTGCTTTGCATCTTTTCGCTCGATGCCCGCTATCGGTATGGTATCATGATTGGCATCGCCTCTTCTGCCGTCTGTGCACTCTACGCTATCTGCAACAAGAAAGCTAGTGTAGGAGTGCGCAGTCGTACGGTGCTGATGTACCAGATGTCGGGTGGCCTCATCATGGTATCAGCTATTATTCCTTTCTATCTTATGGTATTTCCCAGTCTGCAGCCGGTCGTGGTGATTCCTCAGGACTCGAATGTGTGGTTCATGCTCTGTCATGCGCTGTTCTGTACGGTTGGTATGTATTTGCTTCAGATTCAAGCCCTGAAACGCCTCTCTACCTTTACCGTCAACCTTACTTATAACTTGGAACCCTGTTATACGATTATTCTGGCTTTCCTCATCTTCGGGGAAGGTCGTGAGATTAATTTCTCCTTTTACATCGGTATTACCCTCATTCTGCTCAGCGTACTCCTGCAGACTATGCGGGCGATGAAGAAACCATCGTGATTATTTGAGTGCAGCATCTACACTGCCTGCATCGAGTAAGCGTTGTTGGGCCTCGTCATAACTTAGTCCCAAAGACTCTTGAAGCATTCTCGTGCCACGGTCTACAAGTTTGGCATTTGTCAACTGCATCTTTACCATGCGATTACCTTTGACACGTCCCAGGCGGACCATCAATGATGTGGAAATCATGTTCAGCACCATTTTCTGTGCTGTTCCACTTTTCATGCGGCTGGAACCCGTTACGAACTCCGGCCCAACAATAGTCTCGATGGGATATTCCGCAGCTTCAGCCAAAGGAGTATTGGGATTGCTGGTGATACAGCCAGTCAATAGTCCGTTCTTTCTTGCCTCTGTAACTGCGCCAATGACATAAGGAGTGGTACCTGAGGCGGCAATCCCTAATACGGTGTCATCCTCTATGGGATGATATGCCAATAAATCCTGCCAGCCTTGTTCCTCGTGATCCTCTGCCTTTTCAACAGCATGGCGTAAAGCTTGTTCACCACCGGCAATCAAACCTATAACCCATGTATCGGGTACCCCGAAAGTGGGAGGGAGTTCACTAGCATCGAGTACACCCAACCGTCCGCTGGTGCCTGCTCCAACGTAAAATAGTCTTCCGCCCCTTTTCATCCTTGGTTCGATGGATTTGACCAATGCTTCTATCTGCGGAATGGCTTTTTGCACAGCTTCAGCCACCAACGCATCCTCCTCATTGATGTGTTGCAATAATTCTACTACCGACATCCGTTCCAGATGTTCATAGTGCGAAGCCTGCTCAGTGATTTTGTCTTTCCTTTTCACGCAGCAATTATTATAAATATGTATTGTCGTCGATACCTTTAAACATGGTTAGGAATCGCGTGGCACGCTGCTGACAGCGTTCTGCCTCATCGCGATACAACTCAGGGATGGTTTTACCTGTATACTCATCCTTAAAGGTACCTTTCTTCAGGGCTTTAATGTCGAGAGAAGTAAACGGCCCGTCGAACTTCTTGGCATTGAAGCGTAACAACTGCTTACCATTGAACCACATGCGAAGTTCGTATGGAATCATGCTGCCATCATTGCACACATCGGGTGTGATGGCATAGATAAACATGACGTATCCTTTGTTATCGTAAAGATACTCTTCATAGAATTCACGGGCGGCAAAGTTATACTTGGCTGTTGTGAAACGCAGATAATGGGGTGGATAAGGGTTGTATTCTTCCTCATCAGACTCCAACTCACCATAGTACATACGGATATTCTCATTATGCGGTCCCGTTGCTGGCAGATTCTGTACCACGTTCAGGTCGAAGTAGGTAGGTGGTATCTGCCACATGCCATCTTTGTCGGGTGTCATCTGGGCAATCATCTCATGCACGGCCTGATACTCTTTACGGATGCTCTCAATCGTATTTTGTGCTCCAGCCGTCAGTGTCCACGTCAGACAAAAGATCAAAATGAATCTAATTCTCTTTCCCATTTTTGTGAATAATAAAGGTAAAGTAATGTTTATGGCTGCAAATATACAACTATTTTTGTATCCTTGCAAACAAAATCACTAAAAACCAATGCGACTGTTCAGTTCGCGTACATCTTCTAACAGATTCCATATACCATCTTCTGAGAGCACGCCTCGCTTCAGATCGGTAGGAAGTTGCCCATCCTCTTCGTCAGCAAAATCCTGTTTCCACGCTTTGCTGCCATAATAATCGCTGAGGACCTTGATATCCTCTTGGGCTGTTTCATACTTATCAAGCGCAGCTGAGAGTTCCATCACCGCTGTTGCTGCTCTCTCCATCCGCAGCTCCATCTGCTTAATACGTTCAATCTGTTTCATTGTTATATATGTCTTTGATTTCCCATAGATATTGGCGCATATCCACATGACCGTCTGCCTTGAAATGGACACCTTCTTCTTCCAAAAGAGAACGTTGCCGACTCCACCCCGGTGCTGTACGCCCTTCCTTATTAACTACCCGATGACAAGGCAAAAACTCTGCTTCTGGCGTATATCGCAGAGTTCTTCCTACCATTCGTGAGTGGCTCGGCCAGCCTGCTAAAGCTGCTATATGTCCGTAAGTGGTCACCTTTCCATACGGAATCTGACCAACAATGTTCAGCACGTCATCGCGAAACAATCGTGCTTGTTCTGGTGTCATCTTGTCTGGATAATCCTTCATTACGGCTACAAAGTTATTAATAAATACATAAAAACCAAACAAATACTTACACTTTCCTATGATGAAAAGACACAATTATACTTAATTATTTGGTTATTTAGGGTTTTCTGGGTAATTTTGCACGCGAAACAAGAGTAGACATAACAAAACTATGACTTACATAGGTGAACTGATATCGATAGGAGTGGCTTTTTCGTGGACGGCTACTGCATTGCTGAGTGAGTTTGGCTCGAAACGGTTGGGCAACTTGACGCTGAATGTACTTCGAATGGCGCTAGCATTACTTTTCTCGCTGGTTTTGTTTTTTGTGGTAACGGGTAGTATGCTTCCTTCTGGTGCATCGACAGAAGCTTGCGGATGGATGTTGTTGTCAGGACTTGTAGGTTACGTGATTGGTGACTTCTGCTTATTCCAATGCTATATTATAATAGGTTCGCGCTATGGACAACTCTTTATGACTCTTGCTCCGCTGTCAGCAGCCTTCATGGCGTGGATAACACTGGGACAGCAGATGACAGCCGTGAATATATTGGCTATGCTGATAACCCTAATGGGAATCGGCATTTCTGTTCTTGGGCGAGGCGAGCACCATAAGGTATCGCTGAAGCTACCCCTTAATGGTGTACTTTTTGCTATAGGAGCTGCAGTATGCCAAGGTGTAGGGTTGGTACTGAGCAAAATAGGTATGGATTACTATGAAACGGGGGCTGATATGCCAGAGTGGCTTATTCCTTTTAGTGCCAACTTCTATCGTTGCGTGGCTGGTATTATCGGATTCAGTTGTCTGTTGTATTTTCGCAATGGAATGACTCCTTTACGTGAGGCTCTACATGACAAAAAAGGGCTTTCGGTAGCTACTGCCACCACCATTTTTGGTCCGTTTGTAGGTGTGGGCTTCTCGTTGATGGCTGTTCAGTACACAGCTGCAGGCATTGCCTCAACGTTAATGGCCATGACACCTATCATCATCCTTTTACCATCTTACTGGTTATTCCACGAAAAGATTACCTGGCGAGCCGCCCTTGGTGCCTTTATCTCTGTGATTGGTGTGAGCCTGTTTTTCCTTGGCTAATGTTTTCCGGATCCTCTTTTTTAGTGAATCATTTGTTATGTTCAGAGAAAAGTTGTATATTTGCAGCAAAAACTGAGAAAGATGAACATTGGAGACAAAGCGCCTGAAATATTAGGCAAGGATGAACAGGGACGGGATATCCGTCTGAGTGATTATCGTGGGCGGAAACTCGTGCTGTATTTTTATCCTAAGGATAACACTAGTGGTTGTACGGCTGAGGCTTGCAGTCTTAGAGATCATTATAACGAGTTGCAAGGTGCAGGCTATGAGGTGGTAGGTGTGAGCAAGGATTCTGCTGCATCGCATGTGAAGTTTAAGGAGAAACATGAGTTACCTTTTCCCTTGATTGCTGATGTTGATAAAACTCTCATGGAGGCCATGGGCGCTTGGGGCGAAAAGGTGATGTATGGTAAGAAAACGCAGGGAACTATCCGCACCACTTTCATTATCAACGAAGAAGGCATCATCGAACAAATCTTTGTTGGCAAGCAGGTGAAAACCAAAGAGCATGCCGAGCAAATATTGAAAAAGTAACCGAGTTAATATTTGACAAGCAAGAACATAAAAGAGCGCCGCAGATCAGAAACTGCGGCGCTCTTATTATAATAAGGTGTAAACCTTAGTCGGCCAACTTGCCTTCGGCGACCTTAGCTACGCTCGACATAGCCCAAGTAAGCTTGGCTCTGCTCTCACTAATCGCTAAGCTTTGCCTTGATCATCTCGCGGTTGAGGCGGGCGATGTTAGAGATGGTCTCGTTCTTCGGGCAGACAGCCTCGCAGGCGCGAGTGTTAGTGCAGTTACCGAATCCAAGTTCGTCCATCTTGGCAATCATGTTCTTCACACGACGGGCAGCCTCTACGCGACCCTGGGGAAGCAGGGCAAGCTGAGAAACCTTAGACGATACGAAGAGCATAGCAGAACCGTTCTTACAAGCAGCCACGCAAGCACCGCAGCCGATGCAAGATGCACAGTCCATAGCCTCGTCGGCATCCTCCTTAGGAATCAGGATAGCGTTGGCATCCTGAGCCTGACCAGTGCGGATTGTGGTATAACCACCAGCCTGGATAATCTTATCGAAAGCATTGCGGTCAACCATACAGTCCTTAATCACAGGGAAGGCTGCTGAACGCCATGGCTCTACGGTGATCACGTCGCCATCGTTGAAACGACGCATGTAGAGCTGACAGGTAGTGGCTCCACGCTCGGTAAGACCGTGAGGTGTACCATTGATGTAGAGCGAGCACATACCGCAGATACCCTCGCGGCAGTCGTGGTCGAATACGAAGGGCTCCTTACCTTCGTTGATGAGCTCCTCGTTCAGGATGTCGAGCATCTCGAGGAACGAGGTATCATCGGGAATATCGTGCATCTCGTGGGTGTCGAAATGTCCCTGGTCCTTGGGGCCGTTCTGGCGCCAGAACTTTATTGTAAATGAAATATTCTTTGCCATAATTTCAAATCCTTACTTAGTTCTTATAGTTACGTGTCTGTACCTTGATTGCCTCGTACTCCAGCGGCTCCTTAATGAGCTCAGGCTCAACGCCCTTGCCTTTGTACTCCCAGCATCCTACGTAGAAGTAGTTCTCATCGTCGCGCTTAGCCTCACCTTCCTCGGTCTGATACTCCTCGCGGAAGTGACCACCGCAAGACTCATTACGAGAGAGAGCGTCAAAAGCAACGAGCTGACCCATTGTGAAGAAGTCACGCAGGTGGATAGCCTTGTCGAGCTCCACGTTGAGACCTTCCTTAGTGCCAGGAACGAAGAGGTTAGAGTCGAACTCCTTCTCGAGCTCGTGCATCTTCTTCAGACCTTCCTTCAGACCCTCAGCGGTGCGACCCATACCTACATACTCCCACATGATGTGACCCAGCTCCTTGTGGATAGAGTCAACAGAACGCTTACCCTGAATCTTTAGCAGGCGATCCATCTCAGCGTCAACAGCCTTCTCAGCCTCAGCGAACTCAGGCAGATCGGTAGAAACCTTTGGCCATACAGCCTGATCAGCCAAATAGTTCTGGATGGTGTAAGGCAGTACGAAGTAACCATCGGCGAGACCCTGCATCAGAGCAGAAGCACCCAGACGGTTAGCGCCGTGGTCAGAGAAGTTACACTCACCGATAGCGAACAAACCAGGAATAGTGGTCTGCAGCTCGTAGTCTACCCAGATACCACCCATGGTGTAGTGGATAGCGGGATAGATCATCATGGGCTTGTAGTACTTCACGCCGTTGATCTCGTTGGCTACATCGCCAGGGAATACGTCGGTGATCTCCTCGTACATTTCGAAGAGGTTACCATAACGCTGCATGATTACATCGATACCCAGACGGTTGATAGACTCTGAGAAATCCAAGAATACAGCGAGACCGGTATTGTTAACACCGAAGCCCTTGTCGCAACGCTCCTTAGCAGCACGAGAGGCTACGTCACGAGGAACGAGGTTTCCGAATGCAGGATAACGACGCTCCAGATAGTAGTCGCGATCCTCCTCAGGAATCTCCCAACCCTGCTTGGTTCCAGCCTGCAGAGCCTTAGCATCCTCGAGCTTCTTTGGAACCCAGATACGACCATCGTTACGCAGTGACTCAGACATCAGCGTCAGCTTAGACTGCTTGTCGCCATGAACGGGGATACAGGTGGGGTGAATCTGAACGTATGAGGGGTTAGCGAACATGGCACCCTTGCGATAGCACTGAACAGCAGCGGTACAGTTACAACCCATAGCGTTGGTAGAGAGGAAGTAAGTGTTACCATAACCACCAGTAGCGATTACCACAGCATTAGCGCTGAAGCGAACCAGCTTACCTGTGCACAGGTCCTTGGCGATGATACCACGAGCGCGGCCGTCAACAATTACCACATCCTCCATCTCATAACGGGTGTAGAGCTTTACCTTACCAGCATTAACCTGACAGCTCAGTGAGCTGTAAGCACCAAGCAAAAGCTGCTGACCAGTCTGACCCTTAGCATAGAACGTACGGCTTACCTGAGCACCACCGAATGAACGGTTAGCCAGCATACCACCATACTCACGAGCGAAGGGAACACCCTGAGCCACACACTGGTCGATAATATTGTTAGAAACCTCAGCCAGACGATAAACGTTAGCCTCGCGAGCACGATAGTCACCACCCTTTACGGTATCATAGAACAGACGGTAAACAGAGTCACCATCGTTCTGATAGCACTTTGCAGCGTTGATACCACCCTGAGCAGCGATAGAGTGAGCACGACGTGGAGAGTCCTGAATACACAGGTTAATTACATTGAAGCCCATCTCACCGAGTGAAGCAGCTGCAGAAGCACCAGCCAGACCAGTACCAACTACGATCACATCGAGCTTCAGCTTATTTTTGGGGTTAACCAGACGCTGATGAGCCTTATATTCCTTCCATTTCTCAGGTACTGGACCTGCGGGAATCTTAGAATCTAATACTTTTGCCATAATCTTTTTCGAATTAAAGGTGGAAAATTAGCAGCTACCGCTACAGAGTGAAGGAGCGCAACCGAACCAGAAGGCCAGCACTACTACGAGGAAGCAGAGCATAAGCAGAGTCACATAGATGTTGCCAATGCACATCCAGCGCTTCAGCCAAACCTTTCCGCTCCAGCCGAAGGTCTGCATAGCTGACCAGAAACCATGAGAAAGATGGAACCAGATGGCAACGAGCCATACGATGTAAAGTACGCTGAATACAGGATTCGAGAATGTTGCCTTAATCCATCCGAAACCGTCGGTGGGGTCGATGGCGGGCATCACACCAACGAGCTCAGCGAACATCATGTTGTACCAGAAGTTGTACAGGTGGAGCAGCAGACCGAGGCAGATGATAATGCCAAGAACCAGCATGTTCTTAGAAGCCCACTCTACCTTGCCTGCATTCACCTGTGTAGCCACTTCATAGCGGTTGTCACCGCGAGCGGTACGGTTCTGCGCTGTCAGAATGAATGCGTAGACAATGTGAATCACTGCCAGGGCAGCCAGACCGAGTGTAGCCACAACGGCATACCAGTTGGCACCCAGGAATTCGCAAATCATGTTGTAACCCTCTTCCGAGAATAGCGCCACTACATTCATGCAACCATGGAAGGTCAAGAACAGAATGAGCGCAACGCCCGTAACAGACATTACAACTTTTCTACCAATTGATGAATTGATTAACCACATAAGTTGTTGAGTTTTAATGAATTATTGAATGTTATATACTTACTTGTTAGTACTGCTTATACGATTAGGGGACAAAGATAATCAAAAATTGTGATATTTGCAAACGTTTGCGGAAAAAAATATAGTATTTTAATATTCTCAGTGCAAGTTTTCTCTTTTTCGTGTAGTTTTTTGTAACTTTGCTGCGTCAAATGGGCGTAAGATTCAAAAAACAGAAACGACAATGAATGCATTAGAGAAACAGTTTGCGCAAACCGTAGCTGAACACAAGAGCACCATCTACACAGTGTGCTACATGTTCTCGCAAGATGCCGACGAGGTAAACGACCTATTCCAAGAAGTACTAGTGAATCTATGGAAAGGCTTCGCGAGCTTCGAGCATCGAAGCGACATCAAGACGTGGATTTATCGCGTTGCCCTCAACACCTGTATATCTATCGACAGGAAGAAGCGACGCCAAGCCACAGACCGACTCTCTATGGACATCAACCTTTTTGAGGATCGCGACGAGGACACGCGCCAGGTGGACATGCTCCACAAGCGCATCTCCAAACTCCAACCCTTCGATCGCGCGATTGTCCTGCTCTGGCTCGAGAACCTCCCCTATGAGGAAATCGGACAGATAGTCGGCATCAGCACTAAGAACGTCAGCGTACGTCTGTTTAGAATCAGAGAGCAATTAAAGAATATGTCAAACGATTAAAACTCACCCATTATGAACACCGAATTTGAAAACAACACCAACGATGCTCAGCTTCAGGATATGCGCCAGCAGATGGACACTCTGAAGAAGAAGCTGGACAAGCAGACAATTGTCAGCGATCGTTACATCCGTCAGTCGATGAACAGAACCGCAGGTAAGATCAGCCACCGTTATCGCTTCATTATGACTTTGTGCATAATCATGATTCCCTACACTTACTTCGTGTTTGTCTCAAACTTGGGCCTCTCGTTCCTCTTCTGGATTGGTACCTGCATCCTGATGCTCGCATGCTTTGGCGCCACCTATTATAATTGGCGTAATGTGAAAGACCCCAATTTGATGAGCAACAACCTTGTGGAGGTAAGTCAGAAAATGGCTAACGCAAAGAAGTTCGATGCCAACTGGCTCTTCTTCGGCATCCCTGCTGTTATCGTATGGTTGGCCTGGCTTACCTGGGAGATGTATCAGCAGGACTCAGAGGTTGCCCACGCCATGTTGATAGGCACCATCTGCGGAGCCACCATAGGTGCTATTTGGGGCTTTAGCATGCACTTCCAGACTCAGCGACAGTATCAGAAGATCATCGACACGATCGAAGATATCACGGCTGATGAATAGAAATGATCACTCGGCGATACGATACCAGATGGAAAGGTCCATCGTCGTGTACTTCGCAAATCATGTGAATCGTGTCGCCTGAGGCATCAATGGGAATATGTATGGTGGCTATTGACTGATCAGCTTGGTCGATAGCCACTTTTGTTTTGCCGATCTCAGGCTGCTGCCACCATAGGAAGTTAAGGCTGTCGCCATCTGCATCATTCGACTTTGAGGCATCAATGCGAATCGTCTCGTCTGCTTTCACTTGAATGTAAATAGGCAGGAGACCATCACAGCCATTGATGATTAATTGCGGATTATGATTGCCTTTCCCTTCATCGGCCCATTGCATACGAGCGCAGAAATCTGCGATTTCATCGGGATAGAAGCGTGTTTTATAACCTATACTAATGCTGCGGACGGGGTCCTGCCAACTGGTCCAGGCTGTGGTGAGTGAGTCAGCACAGATGCCACGTTCGTGATAACCAGCCCAACCAGCCTGATGCTGATCCTCAGGATCGTTAAGTCCATGGGGCATCACATAGAGGAAACTGGGTGTGTCGCCTTCTACGCCCCATTTGTACGTGGGATATTCTTTGCCAAGCGCACCCTTGCCTTGAATATTTTCTTTGTGTAGTTGCCAATTGCGTTTGCCTAGTTCGCATTGCTCCTGCCAGGTGCCTTCATCCCAAACAAATTGCAGATCGTCCTTAAACTCCTGTCTCAGCCACATGTGAGAACTATAGGCACGATCCATTCGCATGTTATACTGCATATCCTGATCGGTGATGGTATAGATGCGGAATTTACGTACAAATCGCTTCAACTCTTCTGCCGATCGTGTCTGTTTCACTCGCCAGATGGCCTGAGCCAGCGTGTTGGCTCCTCCCCATGCTGCTACATAGATAGGTCGTGGATCGTCTTCATCAGCTAGTTGGATGATGAGTTCGCTGCCTGGTGAATCGTTACCTTCGCCAATTACCTTGATACCACCTCGCTCGCTTCCCATTACAGCACGACTCTTCAGATAGTCAGCGCTGGGCCAATAGCCGATGGATTGGCACTTTTTCTCCTCTTCTATAGATAAGAACGACTTCTGATTAGAGCGTTTCATCAGCTTTGGAACGTCCTTGCGATAAGCCTCTATCACGCGTTGCAGATATTGCGACCATTCCTTAGGGTAGGGATCGCAGTTCCAGCCCACGGAGGTGATCAATGCCTCAATCTCAAACAGGTCGGCATAGGCCATCAGTCGAACCATCGACTCCATATCATCGGGTTCTACGTCGGCTGGAGCGATGTCTGTACATACCACCAGTCTCGGCTTCAGGTTCTTTTCTGCTGCCCATCCTGCTATTCCACAAGACAATAGCAATATCAATGCAATCTTTCTCATGGGCTGAATTAATATCCGAAGTCTTCGCCAACCAGCACTACCACATGCTTGCCACGAGGCGAATTGCGCAGGAAGTGTACATAGTTGCAGATGCTCTCAGGTGAGTTGCAGTTGTGGCATACGCCATCTGTCTGACAAGGCGTCTTGATGTCGAAACGGGCAGAGTTGATGGGGGCAGCTGTAGAGCGAGCGCGAGCCAGAGCTGCCTCTACCGTCTGAGCCACCTTGTTCATACCTATTATAAATATAACCTTCTTGGGGCCCCAGGTGATGGCTGCCACACGATTGCCGTTGCCATCGATATTCACGATGACACCATCCTCGCTGATAGCGTTGGCACTCGACAGATACACATCGGCTGTAAAAGCCTTTTCGTAGATCTTTACCACTTCCTCGCGATCAGTCACCTCGTCGCGATCCAAAACCTCCAGAGTGCCTCGCTCTTTCAGGGCCTTGGGTATTCCCATGTCGCGGATGGTCATTGATCCGCCCCAAGTTACGCTGCTTCCGTCAGCTATCAGTTCAGATACCTTCTTTACAGCCTCCTCAGCTGTAGGGCAATAGAATGCCTCCATGTTGCGACGCTTCAGGTTCTTAATCATCCGCTCAGCCAGTCGCTCGTTTCTCTGTTCTTTTGGTGTCATAAGTCTATGTGCAGTTTAATGTTTATATCTTTATTGTTCTTTATGCCTTTTTCTTCGGTTTCTTAGGCTTGGGCTCAGGGAGCGCTTTGCACGTCTCGCTGACAAGTTGGGAGAGATAGTCGTGATCATCTACATCGGCAATGTAGAAATAATCCTTCGCGCCTTCATAAGGTGGGCGTAGTTCAAGCGTGCGAAGCAATGGACGTACTGCCTCCGTTGGTTTCAGATAGAAGCGATCGTCGCAGATAAGCCCGAATATCTTGCCATTGCAGTAGATGCCATAGTCGCCAAACATCTTTTTGGTAACTATCTCGCCAGCCCCAGCACACTGGTCAGCGATGTATTGAACAAAATCAGAATTGCTTGCCATAAGGCCTTTTTTAGTCTATCAGTTTGATGGTGTATCTCTCGTTCGAGTTATATTCGCGATCTTTGTCCTTGCCGAAGTACTCCAAAAGGAACTTCTTGTTCTTCAGACGGGTTACACGAATCAGCACCTCGCGATAAGTCTCGCTGCCGTTCTGCATATAACTCTCGAAGGCGTTAAAGGTAGCGGTTTTCTTGCCATTACTCTTCTTGACCAGTTTGAATGCAGAGACATTGCGATGGCTCTGGGCGATGTCAACATATAGGCTGTCGCCCTTGAATCTGAACAACAATTCGCCACTCTGGGACAGATAGTTCCCATCTAATTCAACTGCTTTGGCCTCAAAACAGCCACATGTCAATAGTAATAATAAAAGAAGTTTTCTCATAAAGATTGTTTTAATTATTCTGTTATTGGGTGCAAAGATACGAATTAGCGAGGAGAAAACCAAATTTTATATGAGTTTTCTCGAGTGTGAGTATCTTCGAGCCGTTAGGCTCAAAGGTAGTGCAAACCCCTTTATGCCTTTTAAACTCGAGGTTTGAACTATGTATCGAATAAGGGTGCTACGTAGGGCCTGATAAATTCTCTAGAGAATTCAGGACTTTCCTCCGTCTAAAGTCTGAGTTTCCTCCGTCTAAACCTCCAAATTCTCTAGAGAAATTAAGAAGGGGTAACTCGCTCCCTCAGAGTTTGCCCCATATTTCCTTGTACTTTAGACTATCTATCGATGGTCGAAGGATCATCTTTTGCAGTAGGTTTAGTATAGGATACAAAAAAGTTCCAACCTTTCGATTGGAACTTGTGCGCTTCAGGATGGGCTTGAACCAACGACCCCCTGATTAACAGTCAGGTGCTCTAACCAACTGAGCTACTGAAGCAGGTATTGCTGTTAAGCGGGTGCAAAAGTACGGCGAAAATTTGAAACTACCAAACTTTTAAGCGAAAAATTTTATAGAAACCTAAATTTTTTGCAAAAAAGCAGCGAAAAAGAATGTTTTCTTAATAGAATCATGTAATTTTGCAGCAGTATTTGCAAATAATAGAAAGTTATGAGAAGATATATCCTCCCACTACTGATGCTCGTGGCTGTTCAGGTGACAGCACAGGCTCAGAAAACCAGTGATCACAACTTTGAGGTGGCCAAGCATCTCGATATCTTTAATCACGTGTATAAGAATCTGGAGTTGCTTTATGTCGATACGCTGAAGCCTAAAGAGACCATCGGCACAGGTATCACAGCGATGCTTCGCAGTCTGGATCCTTACACAGAGTACTATGCTCAGGACGAGACGAAGGATCTGCGCATGATGCTCACAGGTAAGTATGCTGGTATCGGAGCCTTGATTCGTAAGCACCAGAAGCTGGATCGCGTGGTGATAGATGAGCCCTATGCCAATATGCCTGCTGCTGAGGCTGGCCTGAAGAAAGGCGATGTGATTCTGAGTATCGACGACTCGATGATGACCACCAAGCCCGTGGGCTATGTGAGCGATCATTTGCGTGGCGAGCCAGGCACAAGTTTCCTGCTGAAGGTGATGCGCCCATCGACTGGTAAACTGATGAGCTTTAAGATTACACGTAGGAATATCAAGTTGCCCGAGATGCCTTATTATGGTATTCGCGAGGGGAACATCGGCTATATCAACCTGAATCAGTTTACGGAGGGTTGCGCCAAGGAGATGCGTCGTGTGTTCGTGGACCTGAAGAAGCAGGGAGCCACCTCGCTGATTCTCGACCTGCGTGGCAATGGTGGCGGCTCTGAGCAGGAGGCTGTTGACATTCTGAACCTGTGGTTGCAGAAAGGCATTACAGTAGTGGAGAATCGTGGAAAGCTGAAGCAGACCAACAAGGAATATAAGACGATGTTGGAGCCTGTAGATACTGTGATGCCTCTTGTGGTGCTCGTGAATGGCGAGACGGCCTCGGCCAGCGAGATAACCAGTGGTGCTATTCAGGATCTGGATAGAGGTATAATATTAGGTACGCGCACGTACGGGAAGGGCTTGGTTCAGATTCCTATCGACCTGCCCTATAACACAAACATGAAGGTAACCACCTCGAAATATTATATCCCCAGCGGACGCTGCATTCAGGCCTATAATTATAAGCGCGATGGCAGCAGTCGTTATCAGGAGCACATACCCGACTCGCTGACGAAGGTCTTTTATACTCGTCATGGTCGTGAGGTGCGCGATGGTGGTGGCATCAAGCCTGATCTGGAGGTAAAGGCCGATACGATTCCCAATATCGCCTTCTATCTCTCAGCCAGCGGACAGGACTCCACTGAGGTGATGTTCGACTGGGTGGTTGACTATATCGCCAAGCACCCCACGATAGCCCCAGCCTCTGAGTTCCATCTCTCTGATGCTGATTGGCAGGAGTTTAAGGCTCGTGTCATCAAGAGTGGCTTTACTTATGATCCTGTGAGCAAGAAGCAGTTCGCAGAATTGGTGAAGACGGCTAAGTTCGAGGGCTATTATGACGATGCCAAGCAGGCCTTCGATAGTTTGGAGTCGAAGTTGAACCACAATGTGGCCATTGATTTGGAGAAGTATAAGAAGGTGCTGATGCATGTGCTCGAGGCCGATATCATTGCTGCCTACTATTATCAGTCTGGTGCCATTGAGGCAGGACTGAATTATGATCGTCAGCTCAAGGAAGCCGAGCGACTGCTGAAGAATCCTGAGGAGTATAAGAAGATTCTGGCTCCACAGAAGCCCAAAGAGGTGTCTACAACCATACAGTTGAAGCCGAAGTCGCAGGCTCCTATCGCCTTGAAACAAAAGAAAGAGGTTTTTTATAGTGCTATAGCCTAAAGTGTTAGTCTCCAAGGAATTGTGCAGGTGTCATACCTGTATTCTCCTTGAATTTCTTTTGGAAATAGCAACGGTCGCTAAAGCCGCAATGCTGGGCAATGGCTTCGTTGCTCCAATCGGGATGTTCCTTGATAATGCGCTTAGCTTCATCAATACGCAGATCGTTAAGCCATTCACTGTAGTGTGTACCCATTTGCTTCAGCCACATTGAAAGTAGGTAGCGGGGTATCTGCATCTCTTCTGCAGCATTCGGCAATTTGAGTCCACTTCTCAAGTGACCTCCTGTAGCCATCCATTTCTCGACAGCATGTTCCACTCGCAAGAGATTGTCATCAGAAATAGTATTGTTATTATTCTCATTCTCACTACTTTCCTCTATTTCCATTTCCAACTCGTTTTGCTCAGCTTCCATAATACTGGTATGGGTGGAACTGACAGTGTAGAGGCAGAAGCTATCCACCAAATAGAAAAAGCCGAAAAAGGCTACTATGCAGAAGAAAGCAAGAATGGGACCTGATGTGTATATGAGAAGTGGTATCATGAGTGCCATGATGGCCAAAGAGAAGATGCTAATCTGTATTCCGTTTAACAATCCGCCCATGTCGCGATCGTAGTAGTTGGCTAAGGTCTGGCGCATCGCACGTAGGTTTGTCAGATGGCGCCAAGTGTAGTATCCTTGCATAGCCAGATAGATTGCTGATCCAGCCATTTCTGCCCCACGTAGTTCAGGTGTGTCGCAGAGTAATGGTTGTCCATCGATGATGGCTGCCCCAGAAAGCAGCGCCAATACCAATCCCCATGCTATGAGGCCGATATACTTGTCTTTCTTCGTGACGTAGCCTTTTTGCATAAAGAGTACAGCCAGTCCCATCATCCATGAACATGGTAGAAACATCGCCAGGTTGATGATTGCAGCTTGTGTCACCCCAAGATCTCGTAGACCAAGCATAAACTGCAGCAAGAACTGCGTGCCTAACACTCCGGTACTACCTACCATCAGCCAGCGAGCCTTGCTTACTGCATAACTGCTCACTGCCCTCCTGGGTAGAATCAGCAGTTTCATAGCTAATAACGTCATCAGGACGAGTGCTGTAAACTGAATGAGTTTCATATTGCATCTATTTCGGTTGCAAAGGTACAAAAAGTTTGTGAAAAGGTGTGTATTTTACGCCAAAATCAACACCTTTTAGTGATAAATTCCACATGATTGTTGTATTTTGCACACCTCTTATGCTCCATTTTGCATACCTTTGCACTCGGATTTAAAAAACAAATTATCAATCAAAATGAATAAAAGTATAATTGTTTCGGTTGTAAGTTTGATGGTATTCGCTGGTTGTTCTCATAACGTGGATCTGTATGAGGGACCAGAGAATACCACAAGCGAGGAGGATATTAATAATAATGTGAAAAAGGTGTTTGGCACCGATTTCGCCTCCAATCAGGATTGGTGCACCACCACTTCTGGTGAACTGACTATCCAGACGGATGCCTCTGTCAGTAAAGTACAACTGTTAGTTAAGGTTCGTGAGGTATATGATGATGTACCCTCGTATGTGACGCGCGATGCTGTGAAATTGTTGAATGAGGCTGAGGTTAAAGGACAGACCACTCTCAAGATGAGTTATGATGCTCCGAAAGAAAACCTTGGTTTCTATGTAGCCTTTATTACTGATAAGGGTAATGTCTTCAAGAAGGTTGAGGGTAATACCGTTTCTGTGCAGGGTGTGGCAAAGACACGTGCGCTCTCTACAGGCTATATACTTCCTTTGGGTGAGTTTAGGCTTGCAAGGGCCATCGAATCCTATGCTAATCAGCGTGGCTGGGTAGAAGGGGAATTGCTTTACGAGTTGAGTGATGAAGATTATGCGAAGCTGAAGATGTCTTCGCCCGACTACTCCGATGAATTCAAGAGTACTTTTAGAGACATCGTGTTTGATATCTTCCCTAACGGAAGGGAACATAGAAATATTGACCTTGTGAAAGAGAGTGGTTACTATAATGCTAAGATTTATCCTATTACCACGGGTGATGAACCCATTATTGTAACCCCCGTCTATAAGTGTGACAATCCGATTAAGTATGGTTACGAAGTCTGGAACTCTGACCTATATTATTATTATTATAAGGCTGATGCTGTTAATGGTATGAACGATGAGCAGGCAGGTGCCTATTTTAAGTCTCTTCCTAAATATAAGGCCATTCCTTTTGAAAAGACTTTCGCCCAGACAGAGGATGATCTCATCGCTAAGCATGGATCTTTTGCACTTCTCTATTTTGGAGATGACAAAAGTCCTGCTGTTGGTGAAAATGGAACCGTTGGTACCTTCCAGTTCCCTAAGGGTTACAAAATCGGCTTTATGGTGCGTGCTAAGACCGAATATGAAGAAGGCAATCCCCCAAGGCCCAGGAAACAGGGTGAGGTTTATGGCGATGGACTTCTCAATGACCATATCAATACAGACAAGAACTATAACTTCAGCAGCTCAGGATTGGCAGCCGATGATCCTCGTGCTACATGGCTGAACATTAATAATAAGATGATGCTTACATGGGAATCGGGTACTGATGCCGACTTTAATGATATTATTCTTGAGGTTGAAGGCGGTATTGAGGACATCATTGTGCCACCTCCTTTCAAGCCGCAGGTTTATACCTACTGCTTTGAGGACCAGGAATTGGGTGACTATGATATGAACGATGTAGTTATCAAGGCCTTACGTCTGAATGAGACGACTATTGAATATCGTCTTGTGGCCTGTGGAGCCCATAATGAGCTTTATGTGAAAAACCTTAACTATGGCGATATAAGTGACAGCAAAGAGGTTCACAGCCTTTTCGGTACTTCACCACAAACCTTTATCAACACCAACGGTGGCTCTCCTTTCGAGCCCATCGTTGGAACCAGAACCGTTAGCAAGGAGTTTAAACTCACTGAAGAGCCTGAAAGTCAGAGACCTTACCTCTTTAATAAGACTACAGGTAAGACTATCTACTTGTCGAAAGCAGGACAGGATCCTCACGGCATTATGGTAGCTTACGACTTCCACTATCCTCTTGAGAGAATTTGTGTTAAGGATGCTTATCCTTTGTTTAATAATTGGGGCACGAATCCCATCTCATCCACATGGTGGTATATGAGTCCTGATCCCAATAAAGTCTATTAACTAAGAAAATCCTGTTATAGTTTATGGTAGGGGTGTGTGAATTACTGTTAATTTACACACCTTTTTCTTATTTGTAATAGGAATTATTTAGGCGATTTAAATAAAAAACACTACTTTTGTATCCGAAATATTTGTGTTTACATGGAATACGAACTATACCGAACGGTGTTGATATTGGGTGCAGTGATTAATTTTCTAATCGCTTTTGCTCTACTGCATAACAATGTCTACTTTAGTATTTACGATATCTACCATCGTTCCCGTTCGTTGGTAGCACTCAATTATACCATATTTGGCATTGGCTTTTTGCTTCATGTATGGTTTGGTTGGCGCATCTCGTGTCCAGCAGCGGCTTCAGCACTAACGGTGAGCTATTTTCATTCTGGTGGTGTGCTTTTTGGTTGGAGTCATATCTCTCTGATGCGCCCTGACTACCTGTCGAGAAGGATTGTTATCCGTGATCTCTCAATCCTTGCTATCGGTCTTGTCGCATACTGGACAATTATGGCCGATTGGGCGTTCTTGATATTTTTCATTCATGCCTCATACATAGTTTTTACTTTCTATCGTACATATTTCAAAGTAAGACGGAGTATCGTCATGATGCCTGCTGATGATCATGCACCCAGTTGGTGGACGGTAGAGACGAAGCAGACGGTATTAGGTTTCCATCACTCGTTTGTTATCGCGTGTCATCTGATCGTGTTTTTCGGATTGGGAAGTGTTGCTATTACAGCGGCCTTCCCATACGATATCTGGCCTTATATCCTATTGATGTTGGCAGGTATCGCCGTGTTCTGTTATATCTTCTATTCCCTTGTGGAGTATGGAAACATCATAGATGCAGCTACCAATGCTACTGAGGATGCAGTGAAACTTAAGTGATGTTTTTGTGGCAAAGGGGAGCATAGATGTCGAAAATGGTGCTACTTTGAAAGATTTTTGCCCAAATATTTGGAAGTTAACGGGAAAAGTTGTACCTTTGCACCCGTTCAGCGGAATGAGAGGCTCGAAAGAGTCTCTCATTTCACATTTAAATAGTTGTAGATGATAAATAAGGAAATTATTCAAGGATTAACGGAAGAGTGGTTGCAGGGCAACGATTACTTCCTGGTAGACATTAACTTTGGAGCTGATGACAGAATTGTCATCGAGATCGATCATGCCGATGGCGTGTGGATTGAAGACTGTGCAGAACTGAGCCGATTCCTTCAGGAGAAGCTTGGCGATGAACTTGGAGAATATGAACTGGAGGTGGGCAGTGCCGGCCTCGGCCAGCCATTCAAGGTGGCCCAGCAGTATCAGAACCACATTGGCGACACCCTCGAGGTGCTGGGAGCCGATGGAAAGAAGGTGCAGGGTGTACTGAAGTCGGTAGAAGGTCGCGACTTCACCCTGATTATCCGTGAAAAGCAGAAGCAGGAAGGCAAGAAGCGTCCTGTATTGGTAGATGTAGACAAGACATACTCTATGGATCATGTGAAGTATGCCAAGTATCTGCTGGCATTTAAGTAAGGATAAAGTATAAAAAAAAGATAGACAATGGCAATTAAGAAAGAAGAGAAGGGCCCCTCAATGATTGAGACCTTTCAGGAATTCAAGGAGACGAAGAACATTGATCGTACCACTCTGGTGAGCGTGCTTGAGGAGAGTTTCCGCAACGTGATCGCTAAGATGTTTGGCTCTGACGAGAACTTCGACGTGATTGTGAACCCCGACAAGGGAGACTTTGAGATTCACCGTAACCGTGTGGTGGTAGCCGATGGTGAGGTGCAGGATGAGAACAAAGAGATTGCTCTGAGCGAGGCCCAGAAGATTGAGCCCGACTACGAGGTAGGTGAGGAAGTATCTGAGGAAGTTAACTTCCAGAAGTTTGGCCGTCGCGCCATCCTGAACCTGCGTCAGACGCTGGCTTCAAAGATTCTTGAACTGGAGCACGATTCACTTTATCAGAAGTATAAGGATAAGGTGAATACTGTAGTTAGCGGTGAGGTTTACCAGATCTGGAAGCGCGAGGTGTTGCTGATGGACGATGAGGGTAATGAGCTGCACTTGCCCAAGCAGGAGCAGATTCCCTCTGATAACTACCACAAGGGTGAGACTGTTCGTGCCATCGTAAAGGAGGTACAGAATGAGAACAACAACCCTCGTATCATCCTCTCGCGTACCAGTCCTATCTTCCTGGAGCGTCTGCTCGAGGCTGAGGTGCCTGAGATCAATGATGGTCTGATTACCATTAAGAAGGTGGCTCGTATGCCAGGTGATCGCGCTAAGGTGGCTGTTGAGAGCTACGACGAGCGTATCGATCCAGTAGGCGCTTGTGTAGGTGTGAAGGGTAGCCGTGTACATGGTATCGTCCGTGAGCTCTGCAATGAGAATATCGATGTGATCAACTACTCCAGCAACGTACAGCTGTATATTCAGCGTGCCCTGAGCCCTGCAAAGGTTTCCAGCATCGTGCTCGATCAGGAAAACCACAAGGCCGAAGTTTATCTGCAGCCTGAGGAGGTTTCACTTGCCATCGGTCGTGGTGGTATGAACATCAAGTTGGCTTCTATGCTGACGGAGTACACCATCGACGTCTTCCGTGTTGTCAATGAAAACGAGGCCGATGAGGATATCTATCTGGATGAGTTCGCTGATGAGATCGACCAGTGGGTTATCGACTCCATCAAGGCTATCGGTCTGGATACGGCCAAGGCTGTGCTCAATGCTCCACGTGAGATGCTGATTGAGAAGGCCGACCTCGAAGAGGAGACCGTTGACCATCTGTTGGAAGTACTCCGCTCGGAGTTTGAGTAAGATTGATAATTGAAACATCAAAATTGAAAATTAATGGGAGTCAGATTAAATAAAGTATTAACAGAGTTGAACATCGGTCTTCAGACGGCAATAGACTTTCTGAAGAACAAAAAGGAACTGGGTGAGATAAAGGACGATGCCAACGTCAACACCAAGATTACCGACGAGCAGTATCAGGCGCTGGTCGATAAGTTTAAGGAGGATAAGGCTGTCAAGACCCAGGCCGGAATGACGTTCCCCAAGAAGGATAAGAAGCCTAAGCAGGTGGTGAAGCCCGAACCCGTTGTTGAGGTGAAGGAAGAACCCCGTCAGACTTTCACTCCTTTAGGCAAGATTGATCTGGGCAGCATTGGCAAACCCAAGCCCCAGGAAGCCAAGACTCCGAAGGCTGAGCCTGTTGTAGAGAAACCCAAGGCTGAAGAGCCAAAGGCTGCTCCAGTAGAGCCGAAGGTTGAGGAGCCAAAGCCCGAGCCCGTAAAGGAGATGAAGCCCGAAGTGAAACCAGAGCCCGAGCAGAAGCCCGAGCCCGTTGAGGTCCCCGTAGAAGCTCCTGTTGAGGAGGATTCTGCTGAGGATAACAACGTGTTCAAGCTGAAGACGGAGCAGAAGGCAATGCCTAACCTGAATGTGGTGGGTAAGATCGACCTCGACTCGCTTAACCAGAGCACTCGTCCTAAGAAGAAGTCAAAGGAGGAGCGTCGTAAGGAACGCGAGGAGAAGCAGGCCCAGATGCACGGCGGCGCTAACGGTGAGAAGAAAAAGCGTGAGCGTATCCGTGGTGGTAAGGAGCGTGTGGATATCGAGGCTGCTGCCAATCAGGACAATGGCAACAACAAGAATAAAAAGAATAAGAACAAGGGAGGCAACCAGAACTTCCAGGATAATGGTAACCAGCAGGGTGGTGGCAAGAAGAACAAGAAGAATCGCCCCATCCAGAAGTCACTCGAGGTTGACGATGAGGCCGTAGCACGCCAGGTAAAGGAGACTCTGGCCCGTCTGACATCGAAGAACCAGAACAAGAAGGGTGCCAAGTATCGTCGTGAGAAGCGTGACGCTGTGGCTGAGCGCATGAACGAGGAGATGGCAGCAGAGGCAGCACAGAGCAAAGTGCTGAAGCTCACAGAATTTGTAACGGTTTCCGAGTTGGCTACCATGATGAACGTTGGTGTGAACCAGGTTATCGGTACCTGTATGAGTATTGGTATCATGGTAAGTATTAACCAGCGTCTCGATGCTGAGACCATCAACATCGTGGCTGAGGAGTTTGGTTTCACTACCGAATATGTATCTGCTGAGGTTCAGAATGCCATTACTGAGGAGGAGGACGATGAGAACGATCTGATTTCTCGCGCTCCTATCGTTACAGTGATGGGACATGTTGACCATGGTAAGACTTCGTTGCTCGACCACATCCGCAATACCAATGTGATTGCTGGTGAGGCTGGTGGTATTACCCAGCATATCGGTGCTTACAACGTGACACTGAAGGATGGTCATAGCATCACCTTCCTCGATACTCCTGGTCACGAGGCCTTCACGGCCATGCGTGCCCGTGGTGCTCAGGTAACTGATATCGCTATCATCATTGTGGCAGCCGATGACTCTGTGATGCCTACCACTAAGGAGGCCATCGCCCATGCCCAGGCTGCTAACGTGCCTATGGTGTTCGCTATCAATAAGATTGATAAGCCAGGTGCTAACCCCGATAAGATTCGTGAGGATCTGGCCAACATGAACCTGTTGGTAGAAGAGTGGGGTGGTAAGTACCAGTGTCAGGAAATCAGTGCCAAGAAGGGTATTGGTGTCTATGAACTGCTGGAGAAGGTGCTGCTCGAGGCCGAAATGCTCGACCTGAAGGCTAATCCTAATCGCAAGGCCACTGGTTCTATCATCGAGTCTTCGCTCGATAAGGGTCGTGGATACGTTTCTACCGTGCTTGTATCGAATGGTACACTGAAGGTGGGCGACGTTGTGATTGCCGGTACTGCCTGGGGTAAGGTCAAGGCCATGTTCAATGAGCGTAACCAGCGCATTGAGAAAGCCGGTCCTGCTGAGCCCGCTATCATTCTGGGTCTGAATGGAGCTCCTACCGCTGGTGATTCTTTCCACGTGATGGAGTCAGAGCAGGAGGCTCGCGATATTGCCAACAAGCGTATCCAGCTGCAGCGTGAGCAGAGTTTGCGTACCACTACGAAGCTTGGTCTCGATGAGCTCTCTCATCGTATTGCTCTGGGTGAGTTCCACGAGTTGAACATCATCGTGAAGGGTGATACCGACGGATCTATCGAGGCTCTCTCTGATTCGTTCATCAAGCTTTCTACCGAGAAGGTTCAGGTGAATGTCATATCGAAGGCTGTGGGTCAGATTTCCGAGAACGATGTCATGCTGGCTTCGGCTTCCGAGGCTATCATCATCGGCTTCCAGGTTCGTCCTTCTGCCGATGCTCGTCGTGCTGCTGATCGTGAGGGTGTTGAAATCAATACTTACTCTATCATCTACGACGCCATCGACGATGTGAAGCAGACCATGCAGGGTATGCTCGACAAGGTGAAGAAGGAGATTGTATCTGGTGAGATCGAGGTGAAGCAGGTATTCAAGATCTCGAAGGTGGGTACCGTTGCTGGTGGTCTGGTTACCGATGGTAAGGTACATGCCAAGGATAAGGCTCGTGTCATTCGCGATGGTATCGTGATCCACACAGCTCCTATCGATGCCCTGAAGCGTTACAAGGACGATGCCAAGGAAGTGGCAACCGGCTTGGAGTGTGGTATCTCACTGGTTAACTTCAACGATATCCAGGTAGGCGATATCATCGAGACCTTCACTGAGATCGAGGTTGAACAGAAACTTTAATGGAAGAAAAAAAGAATGAGTTTGTCCGTCAGGTGGCCGAACAGAAGTACGAGTTCGGCTTCACCACGGACGTACATACTGAAATCATAGAGAAGGGGCTGAACGAGGATATCGTTCGGCTCATTTCTGCCAAGAAGGGGGAGCCTGAGTGGATGCTCGAGTTCCGCCTGAAGGCTTTTCGCTATTGGAAGGAGCAGACGGAACCCAAGTGGGGTCATGTGCATGTGCCTCCCATCGACTATCAGGCCATCTCTTACTATGCTGATCCTATGGCTCAGAAGCCCAAAGGCGATGGCAAGATTGATCCTGAGCTCGAGAAGACATTCGACAAGTTGGGTATTCCCCTCGAGGAGCGTCTGGCCCTTTCTGGCAATACTGCTGTCGATGCCATCATGGACTCTGTCAGCGTGAAGACCACCTTTAAGGAGAAATTGCGTGAGAAGGGTGTCATCTTCTGCTCGATTGGTGAGGCTATCAAGGAGCATGGCGATCTGGTGCGCCAGTACTTGGGTACTGTGGTGCCTTACAAGGATAACTTCTTTGCAGCTCTCAACTCAGCTGTATTTAGTGATGGCTCGTTTGTCTACATCCCAAAGGGTGTTCGCTGTCCCATGGAGCTCAGCTCCTATTTCCGCATCAATGCTAGGAATACAGGTCAGTTTGAGCGCACATTGATCATTGCCGACGATGATGCTTACGTGAGCTATCTGGAAGGATGTACAGCCCCCATGCGCGATGAGAACCAGCTTCATGCTGCCATCGTAGAAATTATTGTGATGAATCGTGCGGAAGTAAAGTACTCCACCGTTCAGAATTGGTACCCAGGTGATGAGAATGGTAAGGGTGGTGTGCTTAATCTGGTTACGAAACGTGGCGATCTGCGAGGTGTCGACTCCAAACTTTCGTGGACGCAGGTAGAGACGGGAAGTGCCATCACTTGGAAATATCCCTCTTGTATTCTGCGTGGCGACAATTCGCAAGCAGAGTTCTATTCCGTTGCTGTTACCAATAACTATCAGGAGGCTGATACAGGTACGAAGATGATTCATCTGGGTAAGAATACCAAGTCAACCATCATCTCGAAGGGCATCTCGGCGGGTCATTCTCAGAACTCTTATCGTGGATTGGTACGGGCAGCCTCTACAGCTGATAATGCCCGTAATTATTCGTCATGTGACTCGCTGTTGCTGGGTTCCGACTGTGGTGCGCATACCTTCCCTTATATGGATGTCCACAACGATACAGCCATTTTTGAGCATGAGGCAACCACCTCCAAGATCTCGGAAGACCAGCTGTTCTATTGCAATCAGCGTGGCATTCCTACTGAACAGGCTGTCGGACTCATCGTCAACGGCTATGCGAAGGAGGTGCTTCAGAAACTGCCCATGGAGTTCGCCGTCGAGGCTCAGAAACTGCTCTCTGTCTCTCTTGAAGGCACAGTAGGATGATGGTATTTATTCAAAATCGAAGATTTTTACGAATCCTGTCAAGGCGAATATCTTCTTGACATTGTCGTTGACATTCCGCAGTTTCAATGTGCCGCCATTCGACTTCGTACTCTTCAGAATACTGAGCAGAATACGTAGACCACTGGATGCAATATACGTCAGATCTTTACATTCGATGACAATACGTCCACTCCCATTCTCAATGAGGGGTGCTAAAATAGTGTTCACTTCTGCAGAAGCTGCCGTATTCAGTTCTCCTTCAAGAGTTACAAGAGTACAGTCTTCCAATTGCTCAATCGTTGTTTTCATTGTTGATATTTTGATTTTGTGATTATTTTGTTTTAAACTTATAGTGGATGGCCAGCATGGTCAGGTCATCACTCTGCTCGGCATCCCCCACGAACTTATGGACAGCCTCTGTCATCTTGGCGATGCTCTCCTTACAACTGCCACCAGTTTTCAGCACATCCACGATTCGCTGTTCTTCAAATTGCTTTCCCTGGCCGTCTTGTGCTTCCGTCAGACCATCAGTATACATGAAGAGTAGCGTGTCTTCTGGCACCTGATACTCCTGAAGATGATAAACAGTATCGCTAAACGTACCTACGGGCAGGTCAGGATTGCTGGTCAGTTCTGTGATACCATTACCTACGAGATAAGGCTTATCGTGTCCGGCATTACAATAGTATAATTGTCCTGTATGCAGGTCGAGTACTCCGAGGAAGAATGTCACGAACATATTCGAGTCGTTACCATCGGCCATTGCCTCATTGATGAGTGAGACGATCTTCTCCGGACTACTCTCATGACTAGCCACATTACGGAATAAGCTACGCGTCATGGCCATCACCAATGAGGCAGGTATTCCTTTACCAGAGACATCACCGATGCAGAAGAACAGCTTTTCGTCACGTATGAAGAAATCGAAAAGGTCACCGCCTACCTCTTTGGCTGATGTTAATTGTCCATAAATGTCGATATCGTCACGGTCTGGATAGGGTGGGAACAACTTCGGCAACATAGACATCTGTATATCTTTGGCTGCATTCAGCTCACCCTCAATACGACCCTTGGCTGCGTTCACGTGCTTCAGTTCCTCCATCTGCTCCATCAGTGAAGTCTGCATTATCGCAAACGAGTCATGCAGGCGTTTCATCTCGTCGTGTGATTCGATCTGGGGCAACGAAGCTTTCAGGTTGCCTTGGGCAATCTCATCGGCAGACTTGGCAAAAAGGGCCAAAGGATTGGTAACTCGTTTTAAGATATGACGACATACAAAGAACAGTATTACTAGTCCTATCAGCATAATGGCCACAACAATACCTCCAAATATCATCGAGCGAGTGAAGATGAGCTTAGCAGGAATCACAGTAGCCATCGACCAGCCTGTACGCTCTATCGGCGCATAGCTGATGTAGAACTTGGTACCGTCTCGATTGACGGCTTCCATACCCGTCTTGCCGTCAATCATCTCATAGCCTATATGGTCATCAATCGTGTCAGCAGTCTCTTCAGAATGGACAAAATAGGTCTCGTTCAGGATACGGTCACGCATAGGATGGGTAATATAAGTGCCGCCCTTACCCATAATATAGGTATATGCATGGTGATAGAAGAAGGAGCTGTCGCCCTCCATGACAGCCCGCATTGCCTCTTCCTCTTTATCTTTAATATTCAGCACACGCTGATTGAAATCAAGGTCGCTTTTCGTCACAAGTTCTGTAAGCCACTCTAATGCCACGTCAGCGGTGACGATGGCATAGATGTTGCCCGAGTTATCAAAGAGCGGATGCGAATACGTGGTCATCATCTGTTCGCCACCTCCCTTATCATAATAAGGCTCACTCCAGTAATTACGCTTCAGGAGCTTGGGAATGAGATACCAATCCATATAATGATACTCATAGTCACTGCTGCCGAGCTGCTTGGTGAGAACTGTTGAGTCAATATCGCGATAGGCATATGGAGAAAATTGCTTACCCTTCGAAGGATAGTAGTTGGGCTCGAAAGCCACCGTGGAGCCAATGATATTGGGGTTCAACTCCAGCAAACGACGGACGACACTATACATCCCGTCCGGATTGGAGAGTGAGTTCTCCACCTCCGGTATAGTATTCGCCACGGCGACTTCCACACTTACAAGGACACTGTTGATATGCTGATTAGCTATCTCCATGCGGCTTTGCACGTTTTCTTTCGTTCCCAACAGAACAGCCCACGAACTGATATACGACACAATCAATGCGGTAATAACTGTAACAGTCATCACCGTAAGCATCACCCAAACGGTAAGTCTGGCGTAAAGGGAGTGGAAAGTGGGAAGTGGAAAACGGAATGAACTCATGGCTGCATAATTTGCTGATAAGTAATCGGTTTCTTTATAATACTTCCCTCATAGAGAATACGGCTGGTAAGCTCGAATGCCTGGGGATCCAGACGGTAAGTTCGTTTACCTGTCTTCGGATCGGTGAGCAACTTAAGACACTCCTCCAACATCCATCGCTGAGCATAGACATTAGAGGGAACATTATTTTGGCGCATATATAACATCACGAGATCAAGCGTTTCCTTAGGGTGCTGAGCAGCCCACTCCCAGCCTCTACGGGTGGCTTCAGCAAACTTCAAGACTTCCTCCCGATGCTTCTTAAAAAAATCCTTCGTCACATAAAGCCCGTCCTCTGGCACATTATAACCAATATCCCGCAGGTACAACATCTGCTCTTTTTTCAGTCGCTGTCCAGCGGTTTTCAATTGGAAATATTCATTATAGCTCATGGCCAGTGTGGCATCAATGGCACCCGAAAGGTAGAGATTGGCATGGGATATAAAGGGTACCCAGTCAATATCGAGGTGGGCTTTCCTCCCTATGGCGACGACAAACATGGAAGCTCCTGTCCTGAAATGACCAACACGCTTGCCGTTCAGGCTATTAAGACCCTTCAATGGCTGATGGGAGATAACCATCAAACCGCTCTGCTGGAAATACTGCAGCACATTCACCAGTTGACTTCCATCGTCCATCATCTCCAAAGCCGATGCCAACTGAAGTGACACAAGATGGCTCTCTCCACTCTTCAGACGATTGGCGTTTGTATTGGAGGCTGTAGGATGCTTAATCTCCACATTCAGTCCTGCATCCTTAAAGAAGCCCATTGCGTCAGCCACATAGAAACCGGCAAACTGTGCCTGAGCCGTCCAGGTGGGGGTGTACACCAATTTCTCCTGGGCGCAGACTGACATTCTGAATAGAGAAAACATCAGAACGGTTGCCATCAAATATATCCTTCTCATAGGTCCTTGTTTTATTACGTTGGCAAAAATACGAAAAAAAATCTATTTACCTTTCATTTTTAGGCAACTTTTTTGTTTCCTATAGAAAAAAGCCTCCTTTTAATCGGAAAAATTTCGTTATCTACGCTTTTTTTGATAACTTTGCACCCTGAAAACAGATAGATGATGTTAGAAGTTAAAAATTTGCATGCCAAGATTGGCGAGAAAGAAATACTGAAGGGCATCGACCTCGTGATCAACGATGGTGAGACGCATGCCATTATGGGGCCTAACGGCTCAGGTAAGAGTACGCTGAGTGCTGTGCTTGTGGGCAATCCGCTCTATGAGGTCACAGAGGGCGAGGCTTGGTTCAATGGGAAGAATCTGTTGGAGATGAAGCCTGAGGACAGGGCTCATGAGGGATTGTTTCTCTCATTCCAGTATCCTGTAGAGATTCCAGGCGTCTCGATGACCAACTTCATGAAGGCTGCCATCAACGAGAAACGTAAATATCAGGGCTTGGAGCCCATGAATGCTGCTGAGTTCTTGAAACTCCAGCGCGAGAAACGGAAGATTGTGGAACTAGACTCCAAACTCGCCAATCGCTCTGTGAATGAGGGTTTTAGTGGAGGTGAGAAAAAACGCAACGAGATATTCCAGATGGCGATGCTTGAGCCAAAGCTCTCTATCCTCGACGAGACGGACTCTGGTCTCGATGTCGATGCCATGCGTATCGTGGCCGAGGGTGTCAACAAACTCCAGACTCCTGAGACCTCCTGTATTGTCATCACCCACTACGACCGTCTGTTGGAGATGATCCGTCCCCAGTATGTGCATGTGCTTTACAAGGGTCGCATCGTGAAGACGGGTGGTCCAGAGCTGGCCGTTCAGATTCAGGAGCATGGCTACGATTGGATTAAAGAAGAAATCGGAGAAGAATGAGTAGTGAGCAACAGTATATAGAACTCTACGAGCAAGCCCGGCAAGTCATCTTCGACCATGCCCCTGAGTCTATGAATGCCGTTCGCGATGAGGCATTCGAGGACTTCTGTCGTCAGGGCTTCCCCTCGAAAAAGGTGGAGCGCTATAAGTATACGGACATACAGAAGCTCTTCGCCCCCGACTATGGTGTGAACCTGAGTCGTCTGCAGATTCCCGTCGATCCTTATGAGGCCTTCCGCTGCGATGTGCCCAACCTTTCCACGAGCCTCTATTTCGTGGTGAACGATATGTTTTATAGAGGTGAGAAGCCAGAAGCTAGAGGTGAGAGAATACCTCATGCCAATCCTCATCTGCCTGAGGGAGTGATTGTGGATTCATTGAAAGAAGTATTCTCTCACCCCTCACCTCTCACCTCTCACCTCTCAGAGTACTACGCCAAGCTCGCCGAGACTTCAGATGATGCCGTTACAGCCCTCAACACCATGCTGGCGCAGGATGGTATGCTGGTGTATGTGCCCAAGAATGTGAAGGTGGATCGCGCCATTCAGGTCATCAATATCTTGAAGGCTACCCCTCAGAATGCCCGGCGTCAGGTGCCCGATTTGATGGTGAACCGTCGTGTGCTCATCATCCTCGAGGAGGGTGCCGAAATCAAGATGCTCTTCTGTGACCATGCGGCTGACGATCGTCACTTCCTGACCACTCAGGTCATCGAGGCCTACGTAGGCAATAATGCCTCGCTCGACCTCTATTGTCTTGAAGAGACGCATCATAAGAATGTCCGAGTGAGCAATGTCTATATTGATCAGGGGCGCGATAGTCGTGTGAACCACAACGTCATCACCCTCCACAATGGTACCACCCGTAACAAGCTCGACCTCACCTTCTCTGGCGAGGGAGCCGAGTGCCAATGCTTTGGTTGTGTGATTGCCGACAAGCAGCAGCATGTGGACAATAATACGCAGATCACCCACAAGGTGCCCCATTGCACCTCGAACGAACTTTATAAGTACGTGCTCGATGATAAGGCCGTTGGTGCCTTTGCTGGTCGTGTGCTGGTGGAACATGGTGCCCAGAAGACCTCTTCGCAGATGACCAATCAGAACCTCACGGCCACTAAGGAGGCTCGCATGTACACCCAGCCTATGCTCGAGATCTATGCCGACGATGTGAAGTGTGCCCATGGCTCTACCGTTGGTCAGCTCAACGATGCTGCCCTCTTCTATATGCGCCAGCGAGGCATCTCGCTCAGTGAGGCCAAGCTCCTGTTGCAGAATGCCTTCATCAATGAAGTCATCGACCACATGCAGCTCGAACCCCTCCGCGATCGCCTCCACTACTTGGTTGAGAAGCGCTTCCGTGGCGAACTCAACAAATGCTCTGGCTGCAAACTCTGCAAATAATAATTTTCAATGTTCAATATTCAATGTTCAATATAGAAAAGGTGCGCGAGGATTTCCCCATTCTGTCTCGTGAGGTGTATAAGAAACCGCTGGTCTATCTCGACAATGCGGCCACCACGCAGAAGCCGCTCATGGTGCTCGACGCCATGAGGGATGAGTACCTCAATGTGAATGCCAATGTGCATCGTGGGGTGCATTACCTCTCGCAACAGGCTACCGATCTGCACGAGGCTGCTCGCGAGAAAGTGCGTGAGTTTATCAATGCCCGCAAGATTGAGGAGATCGTTTTTACACGAGGCACTACCGAGGCCATTAACCTTGTGGCTAGTTCGTTCTGCGAGAGTCAGATGCAGGCTGGCGATGAGGTCATTGTCACTGAGATGGAGCACCATTCCAACATCGTCAGTTGGCAGCTTCAGGCCATGAAGCGTGGCATTGTGGTGAAGCATATCCCTATTACCGATGATGGTTTGCTCTGCCTCGATCAGCTGGAAGGGTTGATCACGGAGAAGACCAAGATCATCAGCGTGGCCCATGTGAGCAACGTACTTGGAACGGTTAATCCTGTTGAGCAGATTATCAAGATAGCTCACGCCCACGATATCCCCGTATTGGTGGATGGAGCCCAAAGTGCACCCCACTTCAAGGTCGATGTTCAGGCCATGGATTGCGACTTCTTCGCCTTCAGCGGACATAAGATGTATGGACCTACGGGCATTGGCGTACTCTATGGCAAAGAAGAGTGGCTCGAGAAACTGCCTCCGTATCAGGGTGGGGGAGAGATGATCGACAAAGTGACATGGGAGAAAACCACCTTCGAGCGCCTGCCATTTAAGTTCGAGGCTGGAACCCCCGATTACGTAGCTACCCACGGACTTGCCAAAGCCATCGAATATATCGATGCCATCGGCTTCGACGCCATCCAGCAGCATGAGCAAGAGCTCACCCGCTACTGCATGGAGCAACTCATGACCATCGAAGGCATGAAGATTTACGGCCCCTCAGGTAATCTCTCACCTCTCACCTCTCACCCCTCACCTCTAAAAGACGCCGTCGTTTCCTTCAACGTTGGCGATATCCACCACTTGGATATGGGTACGCTCTTGGATCGTCTGGGCATAGCTGTTCGTACAGGTCATCACTGTGCTCAACCCCTGATGGACCGCCTGGGCATCTCAGGCACTGTTCGTGCCTCGTTTGCCCTCTACAATACAAAGGCCGAGATCGATATCCTCGTATCAGGCATCCGCCGCGTGGCTCAGATGTTCTAATTTTCAATCTTCAATCTTCAATTTTCAATTTTCAATGTTGGAAGGTCATTATTACGAAGGCAAGATTGAAGCAGGTTGCGACGAAGCAGGTCGTGGCTGCTTGGCGGGTAGCGTATACGCTGCTGCTGTCATTCTGCCCGATGGCTACGAGAATGAACTCCTCAACGACTCCAAGCAACTCACTGAGAAGCGTCGCTACCAGCTTCGCGAAATCATCGAGCGCGATGCTGTGGCTTGGGCTGTGGGCATCGTCACCCCTGAGGAAATCGATCAGATCAACATTCTCAATGCCTCTATTCTTGCGATGCATCGTGCCTTGGATCAGCTGAAAGTGCGCCCAGAGGCTATCATCGTAGATGGTAACCGCTTCAAACCCTATAAAGACCCAGCTGATGGCAAGACGCTGCCCTCTACCACCATCGTCAAGGGCGATGGCAAATACCTCGCTATCGCAGCTGCCTCTATCCTGGCCAAGACCTATCGTGATGACTATATGAACAGCTTGGCAGAGGAATATCCCCAATACGATTGGCTCTCCAACAAGGGCTACCCCACCAAAAAGCATCGCGAAGCCATTAAACAATTCGGCATCACCCCCTACCATCGCAAAAGCTACAACCTCTTAGGCGACGGCCAACTCTCCATCGATTTCGGAGAATTCTAGTTTTTTTTGCTTTCGAGAAAAGAGTTTTTGCCGTGTGCCCTGTTATGCTGGAGAGGCATGACCTAGCCTGACAACAGTTAATTAACATTAATTGTCTTGCAAAAAAGATAAAAATAAGGGAATTATACGTATATTTGCCAACGAAAAGTATAGCGCAAACTTTCTATTAATATTATTAAACTTAAAATTTGAAGATTATGGCTAAGAATGACAATCCATTTGCAATCAGAAAATCACCTGTTAGTATTATTACCGCTCAGGCGCTGAACCTCGACGACTATGTGCAGAGAACTATAGATGATAGAGATCGTAGTTTTTGTGCAACAACGAATAAGAAATAAGTACCATTCTATTTAAGTACTATTCTATTATGGCTAAGAATGACAATCCATTTGCAATCAGAAAATCACCTGTTGATCTTATTACCGCTCAGGCGCTGAGCCTCGATGACTATGTGAAGCGTGGTGAGTTTGGTACTGATTTTCATTGTAGAAGCGGCGTTTTGGATGGTACGTCTAAAAAATAAGATTGAATACAGTTTCTGAAGAAGGAATAGCGAAGATCAATACCATATCCAAACTGGTGTTAAGGAAAAGAGGCGATTCGGCGGTGGAGTTTTACAATGCCGCGAATCGCCTTTATGTGCTTCACTTTATTGAGGTGGCGGAGATGGGCGGTCATCGGGTACTCTACTTTTTGCTCAGGCTTGCCGACGGGAAACGTGGCGGTGCGCCTGACAAGGAAGTGGGGCGGATGATTGTGGCGGTGATTACCCAATACCTTGAGGAACATCCTGACGAACTGGTTTGTTACTGCCATGCCGACGGCGATCAGAATTATGCCATTGACAGGATATTCCACCTGTGGGCGCGCACCAATAAAGATGTTATTGACGGCAGGGTGACTTCCTTCGACGGTGCCGGGCATAATGCCGAAG
>JAEEGJ010003205.1_pt1 | contig 65660 bp, 45 predicted proteins | sample 8958761 | NCBI WGS metagenome assembly JAEEGJ01 (sample SAMN16246546, study PRJNA631951) | gut metagenome | biome: gut microbiome; feature: rumen; material: RS-attached | host: Bos | place: Iran: Karaj | collected 2018-10 | reverse complement strand
CAGGTTGTCCTTGAGGACGTAATGGGTCTCGTTGATTCCGTTGCGGCTCTCCACCACGGCGAAGACACCGTAGGGCCCGGCAATGAAAGTGCGCCAGAGGGAGGAGGTGCTGCTGCCGTCGCTCTCGGTGACATACTCGCATGCGCCCCAGTATTGCTTAGTGCGGGTGAGGCCGCACACATGCTCCTCCATGAGGATACGCTGCCGGTCGTAGCCGTAGGCGTAGCAAAGACTGTCGTTGCCCTGCTTTACCTTGCCCACCTTGTCGAATCCGGTGTAGGTGACGGCTTGAGGCGTGGCCGGGAACATCCCCTCCGTGATGGTCGCCGATGCGAGGGCGTGTACCTTCGTGGGGTCGAACACCGGTTGCGAGAACACCGATGTCACCTGCGGCACGCCGTTCTCCGCCGTCACCGCCTGCCTCGAGGTCATGCGGCCCAGCGCGTCGTAGGTCACGGAGCAGTGAAGGTCCTGCCCCGAGGGTCTCTTCAGGGTAATGCCCGTGAGCCGGTTCATGTCGTCGTATGTGAAGCGCTCCTCCATGTTGGTACTGTTGTCCTTTCGGGTGGCTAAGTTACCGAAATTGTCGTAACCATAGGTCAAGTTCTGTAGATTTTTTGTGGTGACCATGCCCTTAAGGCGGTGCATAAGAGTGTCATAAGAGTAGCTGGTGACCACTCCGTTGCCCAGCCTGGCCTCCAGGAGTTGCCCTCCCGCATCCATGTCGGCTGTCCGCCATAGGAGTTTTCCGTTAATGTCGGTGACATCCGCAAGGTACCCGTGGCGATAGCCATAACTCACGGTCACACCGGAAGGATACACAAGACGGTTGACCCTCGACTGGCTGTCGTAATTAACCTCGGTTTTGCGCTCGGTCGTCCCTTGTTGTTCCTTGATGCCTCTTGTCCTCGCCAGGGTGTCGTACTCGTAGGCGATCCGTTGGATGTCGGATCCTCCCTGTTTCCTGGAAAGGATCTCATCCAAGGTGCCCTTTTCGACCCCGGTCTCGTTGTAGGTGTATTGTGTGACGGTGCCCTCGAGCCCGTCGGTCACGCCCACGACCCTGTCGAGCCCGTCGTACACGGTGGAGGTCTGCGCCTGCGCCGCCGACTCCCTCGGCGACGCGCTTCTGCACAGCCTGCCGTAGGCGTCGTGCATCGTCGTCAGCGTGCCGTAGTCGGGGTCGTCGACGAGGGAGCGGTTGCGGGCGTCGTCGTAGTCGACGGTGACGGTGGTGGCGGGGTCGCCGTTGACGGCGGCCGCGGCCAGGAGGCCGTCCGCATAGTGGTCGTAGGTGACGTGGGAGCCGCCCGCGTCTTCGCTCCGCACCGTCCATCCCATGGCGTTGACCGTGACGGAACTTGTCTGTGGCGTTCCCGACGGTGGCGTGACGGTGGTCCCGGTGCGGAACCCGTCGTAGAGGGTGGCGGTGCAGGTGGTGTCGGGCGTGGTGGTGGAGACCAGCCTGTCGAGGTTGTCGTACCCGTACGCCGTCCATCGGGGCGTCTCGCCCTCCCTGTAGGGGTCGGAGAGCGCCGAGAGCCTGCCCCTGCCGTCGTATTGCCTGTCGGTGAATATCGGTTCGCCGTGGAGCCCGTAGCCCACGGTGCGCAGCTCGGCGCCTGTCTTGTGGTAGAACACCAACGCTTGGGTGCCGTCGGAGGAACGGGTCCAGGTGTAATACATTGCCCCGTTGGGCGCAAGGGGGTGTCCGTTGGACCATCTTCTGGCGGTGCACGATTGCGTGCCGTCGGCATTGGTGGTCCATGCGGTGACGCCGAAGGGATCGCTCTGATAGGACGTGGCGAGCCCGTTGGCGGCGGTGACCGTGTCGGCGCGGTCGTAGCCGTCGTAGGTGTACGAGGTCGCGTAGCACAGGCCGCCGCTGCCGACGGTCTCCCTTGTGACCAGCCGGTGCCCGCCGTCGTACTCGTAGTCCACCGTCTTCTGCTGCTCGCCGAGGCGGCCGTGGGGCGCCTTGACGGTCTTGCGCGAGAGGCTGCCGTCGGCGAGGTACCCGTAGTCGGTCTGCAGCATGAGCGGGTGCGGCTCCGGGTCGGCCAGGGGGATGTCGTAAACGCGGCTTGGGAGGTGCGAGCTCGGGGAGACGTACTCGTACCACCGGCTGCTCTCCACGTCGGGCCATCCCGTCCTTGACCGGGTCCAGACGCGCTTGTGCGGCCGGTTGATGGTCCAGGAGCCGTAGCCGTCATAGTAAAAAACGGTTCGTTCCATCGACCTGAACTCGCAATCGCCGGGGCTTGTCGCGGTCGCGTCGCCCACCGAGGCCAGGGTGGAGTCGCAGTGGTAGGCGTGCCAATAGAAACCGTCGGAGAGGCTGTAGTGGTTCTCGGTGAACGTCCTTGACAGGACCTCCCCGGGGTTGTCGGGGTCGTACCTCACGGTGGCCTTCTCCGTCAGGGCGGGGCAGACGACCAGCCGGCCCGTGTCGATGTGGCCGTAGCTGCTTCGCGCCTTCACGAACCGGTACGAGGTCGCCGACGCCAGCACCGCCTCTCCCCCGGCGGGGAACACGTATGAGGTGTCGGCCTCGGGCAGGAGCATGGCGTGGTTGGCCATCGTCTCCAACGAGTAACAGCTCACGGTGCTGTCGGTTTCCACGCCGTCTTCGAACAACCGACGGGTTTGCCTTCGGAAGCCCAGCCATCCGTGGCCGTCCCGGTGGTAGCAGGGGTCGGAATAGCCCAGCAGGGTCCTCATTTGCCTGTCGGAGGCGTTGTACGTCGTTATCGTCTTCAGGGCCCTTATCGGAACGGGGACGCACCTGACGCCGTTCCCGTAGTCTTGACAGGCTTGCTGCACGTATCCGTATCCGAACTCGACCTTGTTGCCCAAGCCGTCAACGACCCTTGTCACGCTGTTCAGTTGGCTTGAGGGTATTAACGAGAACACTCCGGGCCTGTTGTTTGTATGGGAAGGGTTACGGTATTCAAGGCCTAAGAAGGACAGGTTCTCTCTTCCCTTGAAATTTCCGACATGGAGGTATTGGTTGCGGCAGTTGAAATAATAATCGCCATACGGGGAACTGTCGGCGTTGAAATACGACATGAACTTCTCCTCTGTTGGATTGAAGCAGAAATAAACGACGGCATAGTAGGTGCTGTAACTGGTGTAGAAACTTATGACATCGCTTAGGCCGTCTCCGTCAAAATCAGCTACACAAATGCTGGAAACATCATTACTTCCGTCAACAGAATAGAAATCCACCAACTTTCTCAACGAATTGGAGTAAAGGTTGTGTTCGGGAATTTTATGGTTTCCAAGAATACCTATGTTTCCTGTGGCCGAAAACGACATTCCTGTTGAATAGAAAATCCTACATCGATGAAAAACATTACCATTGTTGTTGTGTCTGACTGTGTCGTTATATAGCAGGTCTGTCTTTCCGTCACCGTTAAAGTCTCCGCAGAAAACGTGGTTCCACCGACCTGCGTGGTTGATCTCATCGGTACTGAAACATGGCACGCACGTCAAACTGTTTCCGGAAAGCCTTAACGAATATACGTTGGACCCGTTCGCTTTCTCAATCAGCATGTCCGTGGTTCCGTCCCCGTTGAAGTCCCCCGTGGATACGTCTTTTATGTTCAGCAACACCCCATTGAGCGATGCCTGTCGATAGCTGCTTCCGTCGTGATATACCAATGTCGGAATTGAAAAATCCAGGAAAGTGTACAGGGGAACTATCAGCATCTGTGCCTGTCCGCTTCCGAGGAAGTCTCCCGTCCTGACAAGATAACGCCCGTTGTTTATCGAAACCGTATCCCTGGGCACAAATTGAGTTCCTCCGATGTTCTCGAGAATCACCACATCCGTCGTCTCATTTCCCGCCTGGACTATGGAGTCGTAGAAACATGCCACGAGATCGTCCAATCCGTCGTCGTTCAGGTCAACAGGATAGAGCCAGTCGAGCCTTCGGTCAACACCTTGCAGCGTCATGCCAACATTATGTACGAAATGTCCGGGGTTGGATGGATTGTTCATGAAAAAGTTGACATCCACGTTGTGCGCATATGCGGAATCCGCATATGGCACCATGGCAAGGTCGGAATAGCCGTCACCGTTGAAATCGCCCACAAAAGGATAGTTGTGGAAAATGGCGGTGTCGGCAATCGGATCAAATGTCAACACATTAGGATAATTATAGCTGGACCATAAGATTTTGGTTGGGTTCAGTCGCACCCCGTCCTTTTCAAACCAAATGGAATCTAGACGGTTATGCATTTTCACATTTTGATAGAAAACCAACACGGAATCCATTCCATAGGTGAACGAATAGCGTTCCAACTCTTCGTCGGAGGCATTTCTGTTGATTGAGATGTAATCCAGCATCTTCCGACTTTGGACGATGTTACCTGCGACATAGCGGAAGTCATAGTCTCCCCTGTAGCCCGAATGGTAATGGAAAACCACCGTAAATTCCGGCTCAACAACGGTCTGGCCGTTTTCCGCATGTTCCGTGTAGTCGATGGAACTGATGTAACACTCTCCAGTGTCGGGATGGGTGTTGTAATGGTATATCACCGAATTGCCGTTGCGGTCTGTTATGCGGCTTAAATGCCAGCTGAATGCTTTGGGACCGCTGGTTTGAAGGGTCAGTCTTGAATTGTCGGTACCCCCGTACTCAAAAAGACGTCCGTCGGCTTTCCATACCTTGAAATGCGAGATGGTGCGCAGGGGACCGGTGTTCTCTTTTTCCGGACTGGGTAGCCAGGCGTAATAAGCCCTGATCCTCGACATGTCGTCCTGTTCCGCCTTGAACTCGATGCTGTCGGTATGGTCGGCCACGGCTATGAGCCTGACGCCGTCCAGCATGAAACGGTCCGTCCCGTCATCCATCGTAACGCATCCATTCTCTCCGTCATGGTACCTCGTTTTCCCGGTGCGTTCTATCAACGACAGGCCGGTGATGTCCCATCCCCAGCCCAGCAGGCCGTTGCCCGCCTGGCTGTTGTAGGTGATCGAAAGGCTCGGCTGCATCCCGTTGATGCCTTGGGGTACCTCTATGGGGATGGAGTAGATGGCGGCACCCATCAACCCCACGTCAACAGTGCCTCCCAAGGAACCCACCACACCCGTGTCGGAGGCGTTGGGGCCTCCCGTAAGGCCGACTTCGGGCGGATATATCCCGTACGGGTCCAGCTGCAATGTGGTGTGACGGTCTGTTTTCGGTTCCGAATGGAACCCCGTTTTCAGGTCGATGTAACTGTTTGCCGTGTATTCGTGGCTTTGGTTTGGGCTCAGTGCCGAGCTCAGCCCGAAGCTCTCCCCGTGGTGGATGTTCTGCGCCTGCGACACGAAGGCGCACAACGCCAGTGCGGCTGTCAACAAGGCCGCCGCGGCCCGTGTGGACATTCTCATGGCTCAGGCAGGTTTTAACGTTTGACGATCTTCCAGGTCTTGACAGAGTCACTTAACGAGAGGCGCAACAGATAAACGCCCGCGGGCTTGCCACGAAGGTCGAACTCCTCCGTCATGCCTCCCACTTTGCGTTCCTCGATGGCCTTCCCGTCGACGGAGCACAGCGTGGCCGTGGCGTCGTTGGGAATCTCCTCCCCGCTGAAGGCAAGAAAGAAGCCTCCCTCGGTCGGGTTCGGGAAGAGCATGGCCTCCACGCCCGCAAAGCTGTCGCACAGGGAGGCTTCCCATTGGGACGCGCCGCCCTTGGCGCCTCCCGTGCCTTTATCCCCGTCCACCCTCGAGAACTCCAAAGTTCGGCTCGTGCGGTTGCCGCAGGCGTCGTAGCCGAAGCGCACCGTCACCAGGTCGCGCAGCGAGTCGATCTCCCGCTGCTGGCGTATCGTGTAAAGCGTCAGTTCCTCTATCTTGCCCAGCAGCACGGCCTGCATCACAGCCAGGTCGAAGCCCTCGGCTTTCACCTCGGCCTCCGACGGAACGCCCGGCAGGTGCCTGTTGGCTGTGACATAGGCCTCCACTTTGCCGAGGGGCATCAGCGCATAGTCCCCGTCGAACACGCGGTCCTCCCAGTCGTTCACGTCTTGGATGTGGACCTTGGTGGTGATGATCCCGCCGTCGACGGCCAGGGCGTAGTCGCCGGTGGTGTTCTCGGTGTTGACGCCCACCCTGCCGTTGAGGAGTGTGGGGCCGTTGAGCGTCATGTCGCCGTTGAGGGTGATGGCGCCGTTGGTCTTCACCGAGAGGGCGTCCCTCCAGTTGGTGATCTCGGTGCGGGGGTCCTGGTTCGTGGCCGTGCGCAGCAAAAGCTCAGTGCTTCCGAGCTCCAGGGCGTAGGACGGTCCACTTGTGAAGCGGTAATAGTGGCCGTTTTCATTATGGGCGTTCGAATACAGCGCAGGCAACGTGCCGGACACGACTGAGACCTTCCGCTCGTTGGAACGCCCAAGGTCCAAGCGGGTGTCTGTCACGTTGAGGTTGGCGGAGGCGATGGCCAGCGCGTTGGCGCTGCCCGACGAGATTTCCATGCCGCCCTTCTCGTTCACGGTGATATGGTGGTGGTTGTCACCGAACCGTATGAATGAGCTGTTCGCCGAGGGACTGGCCGGAGCTAGGATGATGCCCGCGTCCTCGCCCACGTCGGAGCGGATGTGCAGCTTGGCGGCGGGGGTCACGTCGCCGATGGCCACGCGGCCGGTCTTGTTGAAGACGCCCAAATTGGTGCTGTTGGGAGACCTGGTGATGGTCAGTGTAGGCTTCGTGCTGTTGAAGCCGACAAAAAGGCATTGATCCTCTGTGCTTGTGAGCTTGTTGCCGGCGTCGATTCCCTCGCCTATGACGAACGTGGTACTGGATCCTCCGGCGTTCAGGTAACGTCCGATGGCCACGCCTCCCATGCTTGTCACCTCGTTGTGGTAGCCGAGGCAGAGTGACTGCGCTAAGGTGACGGTGTCGTTCCCGCCGAAGACGAACGAACCGGTGGCGAACCTTCCGATGCTGTTCTTCTCACCGAAGGCATAGGAGAGGAGGCAAGCAATGGAGTTGTTTTTACCCACGACCGCTCCAGAAGAAGTGGCACCAATTGCGTTGGAAGTATCGGCACTGATGTCAAGTACGGTGCCGGAGACTATTACTTGGGCTTTCGCCGTGACAGGTCCCAGCAACATGGCAAAGACAGCCATGTAAGGAATCAAATGCTTGTTTTTCATTTTAAAGAGATTATTGTTTTAGAAACTTCCCGCTTGCGATGGTCTCGCCTTTGACGGCGACTATGTAATAGACATACATTCCGGGGTCGAGGTTGCTTACATTCAAGGCGACCGCGTCCCCGCCGGTTTCCAAGGGGGCGTCGAACACGGTCGCGCCGCCCGCATCGACGATCCTCAGCCTGGTGCCGTCTGCGGTGAACCCCCTTGTGGGAACATGGAGCCTGTCGCGGACGGGGTTGGGGTAAGCCTCCAGGCGTGTGCCGGTGGCGTTGTCTTGTACCACATCCCAGGTAATCTCGATGTCCTCGCGCTTGAAGCAGCAGAGCATGAAGTGGTTCTCTTGGATCGTCATCGAGGTGTACCTGCAAGGGATGATGACGCTGCCGTCGTTCAGGGCGACGGGGGTGCAGGGAGGGTCAAAGTCCACGCTGTCCCCTTTCAGAACCTTTCGTCCGAGGATGTTGAGGTCCTTGTCAACGATGGTGACGTTGGCGTGTTTCGGGTAAGAGTAGATGTACGGCTTGGAGCTGCAGGTCACGGCGAAGATGGTGGAGTCGTTGACGTAGGCGGTGCCGCACCCAGTCCACTCGCAGACGGTTACCGAGTCGGTGGGCGGCAGCTGGACGCATGCGTGTTTCCCGCCGAGGGTGTCAATCATGTACAACCAGCCCTCATGGGTGGGGTCGTCCACGCTCTTCGTCTTGAACAGGGAGGTGAGCAGGAGGCCGCCCTCGAACCAACGGTCCTCGCAGGCGATGGACGAGGGGCTGTCATAGAGGGGATAGGAGCCGAAATAGACGGGGTGCTTGTAGGTGATCTCCAGGTCGCGGCTGAGGTTCCACACGCCGTAGGAGCCGTAGTCGGTGTAGTGGGGGCTGGTGAGCTTGTAGTTCCCTTTGGCGAAGAAGGTGAATCCGCCGGTGGCAGGGTTGGGGACGATGTTGGTCGTGTAGAAGCCCTCCTGGGGCATGTTGCCGACGTACCTTGGCTGGACGGCGGTGCGCACGGTGTCGCCGTCAGGGATGAACTCGTAGAAACGGAAGCGCCGCTTGTACGTTCCGCCCGAGACGTCGGGCTCGAAACACCATGGGGAGGTCACCAGCACCACGTTGCCGTCGGCGGCTTTGGCGCAGCGCAGGGTGCGGAAGCCCACGGAGGTGAGGCCCACGAAACCGCCCGAGTCGAGGCGGTAGTCCCTCTCCGCGACGGTCTGCAGGTCGGCGTCAAGGACCATCACCCTGAGGTTGCGGAACAGGCCGTCCGAGGCGGTGAGGCTGTCGCTGTAGTAACCGAAGGCCATGTAGTTGCCGTCGTCAAGCTCGGTGGCGGCGCAGAGATACAGGCGGTTGCCGTCGATGCCCACCTCCCGGGTGAGGATCGTGCCGTCGGCCCACGCCTTGAGCAGGTAGCCCGCGGCGTCGAGGAGGTTCCCCTCAGGGTCGTAGAGCTTTGACGCCCCCACGGCAAGCATGGCCTCTCCCCCGTCAACGGCGATGCACTGGTAGATGTTCTTCGACCGAGTGTTGTCAAGTTCGATAGTCCACTGCTGGGCGCACAGGCCGAGGCTGCCCGCCATGGCGACCAGGAATACGACGGTTGCGACAATGTGTCTTCTCATGTTGATCGTGTTTTATGTGTTATGGTTCCAGCGACTCTCTCACGTGGCTGTTGGGGAGGCATAAATCCCTCCTTCCGTACCATGCCTTCGTATGGTGGAATACACGTGTGTAGTCCCTGTCGTTATCCATTTCTTGGTCGGCTTCAATCAAAACCTTGAATGGGGTGAGCGTTACGAAGGCGTTCCCTTGGTAGAGCCTGTTCTGGACAAGTTCAAGCTCGCCGTGGTAGTGGAAGTTCAGTTGCTCCGAGTTCAAGACTAATAAGCTGTCGGCGACATACGGGTTGCCCATGACCTCGAACTCACAATACAGGTCGCTGACATTGTAGTTTGGGTTCGTGTAGGGATAATCGGACGGTGTGGTTGACTCGCGTCTTGTTATCATGGTGTAGCAGTAATAGCCTGTCGCCGGAGGTGCCGGGGTCAGCGCCCTGTTAACCCACCAGGTGAGCATCTGGGCGGCGTCCCCCTCGGTGGAGTTCCAACCACCCATGTTACCGCCGTAGTACCACCACTCACCGGGAAGGAAAGGGTCTCCATTGGGAAGGCGGGACTCGTCCACGCTGCCCTGTACCGCTTCGAGGATGATTTCCATCTGGTTGAGGAGGTTGTCGCCAGCTTCGACGTTGAGGAGGATGAACTGCTTGTCGGTCAATTCCACGCTTTGGTAAAGGGCGTTCACAGCCCCGAATATGTCCCCGTAAAACGACGCCAGATCTGACATAAGCACCGAGTCGTTGGAGCACAGCGGGAGGTACATGACGGTGTCGGCCGAAACGGTGCGACTGTAGCACAGCTCCGGATAGGCATAGGTGTAGTTGAACAGTGCCTCGAGGTTCCAAACGGCGTCCTCGACCGAGACATAACTTGCGTCACGGGTGCCTGTTGGTCCGTTGTAGTGTTCCACCTGCTCCTTGAAATCCAGGATGCGGGCGACAGTGGCATTGTCCTTGTGTGTCTGTTCGGTGTCTGTCTTTGTGTCCGTGTTCTCCTTCTGGCAGGACACCAGTCCCATCGTGGCAAGCGCTACAAAAGCCGCCAGGATAAAAGTTGATTTTCTCATGTTGATCGCGTTTAGGGTTAAAATATTAATAATGTGTCAATCCGTCACTTGGAACTCGCCGTAATAGACATCGCCGTTGGTTAAGGTAAAAGTGACAACGTAACTACCCGTGTTGGGAATGTAGATGTTCACTCCGTTGGGCGTGTAAGTAACCGTGGTCTCAACCTCGCCGCCACCGACCAAAGAAACGTCGATCGTCACTTGACCTAAGTTCTCAAGAAAGACGATGGAAAGGGTGTGTCCGTCAATGGTGGCATCAATGGACGATGCTTTGGGGACACCTTGGGTCTGGGATACTTTAATAATAATGGTGCTAAAGCCATCAATTAATCTATTAACGCCAGCTTTGCTCCAACCTGGCAGCAATAGCAAGCCAAACAATAAAACAAGGAAAAACAGTTTTGCTTTTGAGTTTTGCATTTTAAATAAGTTTTATAATCCTCATGCAAAACTACATCAAGCTTTATCGCTTGTCAATTAAAACCGTGTTCGGATTTGTTCGGATTTTTAGTATGATTTTAATTAACGTCTTATTAATCAATATGTTGTGGTTTTTCCGCAAAATCTCTCAAAAATTGGGTTATCGAACAATCCGCACCAAAAATCCTTTTTAGTTTGGAAATGCGCTCGCTGACGGTGTTGTATTCGCGCTGCATCAAGGCTGATATATCTGCATTTGTCAAACCCAACAACAACAAACAACAATAACCAAGGTCCATATCGGTCAGCCGTGGATGTTCTTTTTTGAGGCGTATGGTAAAATTATTGAAATGGTCATCGGCAGCTTTGCGTAATTCCGATAAATGCCTTCTCTCCAAGGCATAAGATTCATATACGGAACATTTAATCTGCGCCTTAAATCGTCCATTTTTTACTCTTTCCAAAACAAGAATACAGATAGGCTCCTCTTCAAAAGAAACTGTCACAACATCCTGTTGCACGGAACCGTCATCAAATTGTTTTAGACGTTTTGTCAAATCTTGTACTTTCAGATTACTACTTCTTAACCGACCCGACAAGGCGGCTTGCTGCATCTGGTGGGTTTCTCGCTCGGTGGCAATCTGTTTCTCAAGCCCTTTTTCCCGTCCCTTACTTTTATGATAAAGCGCAACAACCACCAAAAGCAACGCAACAAACAACACGGTGGTCAAGCCATAGCGAACGGTGCTATTTCTGACCGTTTGACGATGCTCTTGTTTCAGAATCGTTTGACGATAAGCGTTATAAAGTTCTGTCAATCGGGTTTTAATTTTACTTTGGTTTTCCTCTTGATTGGTAAAAGGAATTAGGAAAGCGGAATAATGAATAAATCCAGTTTCGTCGCCTTGAACACGACATATCTCAGCAAGCCACTCGGCAGACTGTTTCTTCAAAGCTATATTTTGAGACAAACAGAAAACAGTATCTAAATAAGCCAAAGCACTATCATATTTTCGCGTGCGATAATATATTTCCCCAATCATTCCATAACGCGAACATAACTCTTGGACACTTTCCGATAATAAACATAATGTGTTCAATTGTTTTATGGTTGCTTCTGCGTCTTCGCCCTTACCACACATCAAATATAACTTGGCGGAAACAATGTCTCTATATGTTGTGTTATTGGTATCTGGCAACACCTCCAAAGCCTTGTCATAATAATAGAGAGCGGGGACAAATTGCTCAATCGCATGGTAATTGGTTCCTATATTGTTCAATATCCAGGCTACATGCCACGCCTCCGCATCATACCGATCATAGTAAGGTAACGACTGTTCGCCAAAATAAATGGCTTGTTCATTTAGGTATTGGTCGGAAAACAAAAGGCAAAGATGAGTGTGCGCCAAGGCCATGAACTTCGCCTTGTCACCCACCGTTTCACGCTTCCCGAAATGCTCATCCATGATCTCCAACGCCTTTAGGTATTCCTCACAGGCCCGAACCACACTGTCCATTTCGTAATAGCCCACCCCGTTCATGTAATGGCAACGGGCGGCCAAAAACGGAACATCAACCGAATCGAAGTAATCCATCGCCTCCAACAACTCCGACCGGTTCAACTGGGGATTGTCGTTCTTGTAGAGTGCCTCCGAAAGCAGAAGCTGATAATAGGGATCGTCCACCAGCTCGTCCAACAGCAGGGACAAGGCACTGTCGGGACGGGTCTGCATCAAACTGTCAATAGCAGCCAAATCCGCCCGTTGCCGTAACAACGAACGATTACACCCTGCCAGCACAACGACAAAAAACAATCCTATCAGCCAACTCGTTTTCATTTCTCCGTTCTCCGTTTTTAGTTTTTCACCAACTTCTTCACGTATTGTCTCCCCTCCCGGTCGATGACGTTGACCACATATAGTCCTACGGGGCGGTCGCTCAAGTCGATAATCATGACTTCGTCATCGGCATCCAGCTGGCACACCTGCTGTCCCAGGATGTCGTAAACCACAACCTGTTGCAAGCCCTTGCCTTTGATGACAAACTGGTCGCGGGTAGGATTGGGGTAGCACAGCGCACCGCTATCGGGTACGACGACATCGTCAGTGGAATTGAAATACTCGATAAGCTCCGCCCTGAAGTACCAGTCGCGCTGAAGCAGAAAATCGTCAACCACCTGCATGTCGGCGTACCATCGTTCGGGAGTCTCGGGAAAGCCAAACCGTTGAGACTGTCGGGGCACCTCGTCTTCCACCAATTGGCCATATTCGTCGAGCACTTGTTTCATGGACTCGTAGCTCAGATGGGTCTTGCGCAGCTCGAAGTAACGCTCCCGAAACATTTTCAGGAATTCTTTGTTTTGCCTGAAATGGATGAAGACTTTGCTGTTACCGCCTTCATTCAAGGAATGTTCAATGGCGTTGAACTCGGGGTTGGTAAAGCATCCGTCGCCATCATAAAACAACCACCTGAAGCGACCGCCAGCCCGAGGCTGCCATATCTTCACATTGTTTTGAGGCCAGTCGAGATTGGCTGAGAAAGTCTCATAAAGCATGTAATCCAAGAAGCTGGAGACGTCGATATGTTCCGAGACATAGGCCCAGTTTTCCGGTTCGCCCAGGTCCGACTCTTTGATCCAGTTATAAATGAGGTGCCAATCGGTCGGGTCGCCATAATAAGGCACGCCCCAATACTTGATCATGGCCAACTCTTCGAGGTCGAGGTCAAAATGGCTTTCCAGGTAGCGTTCGTCGGGGGCTTCCTCCATGGTATAGATGCCCCAGTACTCGCCGTTGATGAAAACGACGACTTGGCGTACTGCCAGCGACTCGAAGTCGAGGTTGCGGGCGATGCTGTTCGAGAGATACTCCTGCCCTCCCGTATGAAGCCAGTTGCTGCAACGGAAGGGGTGCAGACAGATATGCTTGAACTTCTCGAGCGAGGACTCGCCGAAGAACGGGAAACTAAACTTTTTCTTGCCGTACTCCTCACGGGCGTAAAGCTTCATGCCTTTTTGCTGAAAAAACCGCGAAGCGCCTCCATGGGTCCGCAAACCGCAGTATTGGTTAACACCTCGGTTGTCGGGTTCATAGAACTCAAAATTAATCACGCGTTCCCATTCCCTGCCTCGCATCTTGAAGTTTCCGGTATGTGTGGAGTCGGAGGAATCGTAATGGATTCCCGGGACAAAGATACCTGTCTCATAATCGAACAGCGACAGTGAATCGACGGTGATCTCCACCACTGGCAGGCCATGGAAGTCGCACCCCAGCGAGCCGATGAAATAAGTGTTGGTCACAGGCTCGCACAAGCGGTTGCCATCGGCGTCGAAGGCGGCGGCACGGATGACGATGGCACGTTGTACGTCGTCGGCAAGATAAAAGATGGAAGGGATGGTATTCACAATCGTGTAGATGTCCGAACGGGAATACATGGAGCTATCCAAGGTGAGGCTGCCAGTATAAAGCGGCGAATTGGCGTCGGGGATGTTGCCGTTGGTGGTATACCGGATTTGGTTCTGAGCGTAATAATTGTACATTTCCAACTCGAACACATCCTCATAGAAGCCGCCAGGGGTCACGAACACCACCGTATCGACTTGTGGCTTCGCCGATAGCGCGGCCAGAAACAGGACCAATAGCAACAACGTCTTCTTCATGATCTCTTGTTTTATTTGCTCCATCTGGTGCAAGTATGGCAATCCTTGGGTGCCTTGCGTTGCCCGAAATGCTTTTGGCTGCTACAGCTCGCCAAGGCCAAGGACAACAGGAACACAACTAATAAACGGAAAGTGGAAAGTGGAAAGTGGAAAGTTTTTCTTTTTCCACTTTCATCTTTCCATTTTCCACTTTCCACTTTCCACTTTTCACTTTCCATTTTCATTTCGCCAGCCATTGTGAAGGGTTAAGGCAATCGGTGCCTTGCCGTAGCTCGAAATGGAGCTCTGTCTTGCCTTCGGCGCGGTCGGTATGGATCTTGCCGATATCTTGTTTGGTCTTCACCTTGTCGCCGCGGTTCACGTAAGCTTCGTCGAGTTGTGAGTAGACCGTGAAAAAGTCGCCGTGGCGGATGATGATTCCTATGTTCGACGCCGAGGGCTTCACCACACTCACCACCACACCCTCGAACACGCAACGAGCCTTGGCGTTTTCGTTGGTCACGATGTCGATGCCGTTGTTTGTTATCGTCACTTTGTCGGAGACAGCCGAGGCGTGTTTGCCGAAAGAACTCGATACGGCGCCTCTTTCAACCGGCCATGGTAGTTTCCCCTTGTTGGCTGAAAAACTCGTCGAGAGGGCCTTTTCTGTAGGCGTGAGGGCCATTTTATCGGGTTTGCCCGAAGTCTTGCCTTTGCTTGCCGCTTCCTTGGCGGCGCGCTCGTTGGCTTTGCGGATCTCTTCGGCAATGATATCATCGATTTGTTTCTGGAACTTCTTGGCTTGGGCCTGTTTTTCCTTGATGCTCTGTTGTATGTTTCCTTCCTGTTTTTTGAGTTGTTTCACCTGGGCGTTGAGTTCTTCTTTTTCTTTTACCAGCAACCCTTGTTGTGCTTTTTCTTCGGCCAGCAAGGCGGTTTGTTCTTCACGGGCTTTGCGGTTGGCTTCGACTTCTTCACGCACCCGGCGCTGGTTTTCGGAAATCTGTTCGATCTTGGTCGTCCGTGCTTCGGCGAACTGCTGGATGTAACGCATCCTGCGTGTGGCTTGGTTGAAGTCTTCCGAGGCAAACAGGAATTCCAATTGGTCGTAATGGTTTTTGTTGCGATAGGCAAACAGCACCATCTTGGAGTATTCACCGCGCAGTTTCTTGAGTTCGCCACTCAGTTTGTTGATATTGTTCTCCCCTTGCTTGATGTTCCGGTCGAGTACTTTGATTTGCTCGTTATAGGCATTAATGAGTTTTTGCCGGTTTTTGATCTTCTGGTCCATCAGCGACACTTGGTTCAGGGTCACCTGTTTGTTTTTGGAGGTTTCCTTCAGCAGTTTGTTCGCCGATTCAATCTCTTTTTGTAGCGAGTTGATTTCTTTTTGAAGCGACTCTTTGGTGCGTTGGGCATAGCCCCCGAATGAAAGGAGCAGCATCAGCAGCACCAGTCCCAGTCTCATCTTTTTCATAGCTTTATCCTTTCGTAGTTTTTGTTGATTTTAAAGGGAAATGTGGTAGGTTCATTCCAATGGATGTCGGAGTATTTGATCTTGGCCAGATATTGCCCAAACCGTATCTCCACATGATCGCTGTTGCCGTCGCCCAACAATAAGGCTTGGGTCTCTTTGAGCGTGGCCGACAGGGGGAGTTTCCCCGCAACGGCAGAGAGCGGCTCGGCAAGGTAGGTCTGGTCGAGTCGGTTGACCAGAAAGACGGAGTCTTCGGTGATCAAGGTGCGGACATTTTCCATGCCCAGGAACGCCGATGCCGAGAGCCAAACCACGCTATCGCGCCTCATCCTGACAGTCCCGGTAAAGCTCATTTCTCCGTTTTCCGTTTTCATTTCTCCGTTCACCTTGGCGCTAAACCACTCATAGTTGGAGGCGTTCGCCGTCGGCGAGACCAACTTTTTTTTCGGGGAACAAGAAACAGAGAGCAACACGAGAAGAAGAGTGGAAAGTGGAAAGTGGAAAGTGGAAAGTGTTTCCATTTTCCACCTTCTTCTTTTCGTTTTCCACTTTCCACTTTCCACTTTCCGTTTCATAGTTCTTTTGCTTTGTTCCGGTATTCTTCGGCTTTCTCGAGTTTGTTGACTTTCTCGAGGATGTCGGCATAATGCTCGTAATAGGTCTTATCGGGGTTGGGTAACAGTTGGATGGCTTTCTCCATCTGTTTCTCGGCTGTTTGGTATTCGCCCAGCTCATAGAGCACCCAAGCATAGGAATCCAGGTAGATGGCGCTTTCGGGTTCCAGTTCCACGGCGTGCTGTGCCATGGTTTTGGCCTCGTCGAGACGTTCTTTCCTCAGTGCGAGGTAATAGGCGTAGTTGTTCAGCACCAATGCGTTGTCAGGCTCCACCCTCAGAACGCGGTCGTAGGCGTCGAAGGCTTTCTCCACCTCACCCACCGAGTGATAGAGGTCGCCGAGATAGCTGTCGAAATCGGCCAGAAGCTTCTTGTCGGTCACAAACTTGCGTCCCTTCTCGAAATACTTGATGGCTTCATCGTCTTGCTTGTCGTAGGCGTGACTCACGCCGGCAAACCAGTAGAACACGGGCTGGGTGGGATAGTATTGCAAAGCCTCTACTGAGTGTTTCTTCAGCGAGTCGAACTCCATCAACGGCGCCTCGCACAGCACGAGATATTGCCATGCACCGTAGTTGGAACGGTCGAACTCAAGGGCTTTCACCGCCATTTGCTTGCATTGCTCAAAGTCATCGCCTTTGATGTAATACGAGGCCAATATCAGATAGCCCAGTTGGTTGTCGGGATAGGCTTCCACAAAGGCATTGCCCGCACGCAGGGCTTGTTGGTCGATGGCCTTGGTGTCTTCAAACTTGTTGAACCAATACTCGTAGATGTTGGCTTTGGTGTTGAAATCAAGGTTTTTGTTGTTAATCGCGGCAATCAACTCCTCGAACGCCTTGTCGAGATCGCCTTTCTTCTCGTAATACTCGAGCAGTGAGATGTTGATGTATTGGTCGTTGGGATCGATTTCCTTAATTTGATTATACAGTTTTATTGCTTCTTTTTCTTTTCCCGAATCTGTGTAAACTTTGGCGAGCATGTGGTAATAGCGGGTGTTTTCGGGGTTGTTGGCGATCATCTTTTCCAACTCCGAAATCATCTTCTTGTTGTTGCCTTGCCGCTTGTAAATCTCAAGGCGTTGTTCGGCCACCATTTCGTTGGCGCCGGCTTGGTTTTCGAGCAGGTCGAGTTTCTCGAGGGCCTTTTTGTAATTCTCTGTCACCAGATACACTTCCAGCAGGTCGGAAAGCAGGTTGATGTCGTCGGGATATTTCACGGTGAGACGTTCATAGATATCGGCGAACTCCTCAAACTGTTCCCTATTGCGGTAAAACATGCCCAAGCGCATCTGGTACCATTTGTTTTCTGGGTCCAGTTCTGCGGCTTTCTTGCTCATGGCAAAGCCTTCGTCCATCCTTCCGGCCCTGACGTATTGTTCGCTCAGCTCGAACATCGAGGCGGCATCGTCGGGCATGTATTGAAGGGCTTCTTCAAAATGCGTGATGGCTCCTTGGACGTCTTCCTTGTATTTGCATTCGATGCCTTTGGAGAAGGCTTCGGCGTTTTTCCGGATGTCAACCTGGGAGAAGCCCAGCGTGGAGCACATCCATAACAAAAATAATATGATCCAAATACGTTTCATTCTACCGATGTGGCACCCCGATGGGGTGCAGTTTTCCGTTTTCCACTTTCCGTTTTCCGTTTTCTGTTCACTTCCCCGTATGTCCAAATCCCCCTGCTCCGCGTTCCGTCTCCGAAAGCACCTCTACTTGAACCGGTTCCATCTGTTCGCATTTGGCGATGACCAATTGGGCGATGCGGTCGCCGCTGTTGATGACAAACGGTTTGTCAGAGAGATTAATGAGAATCACACACACCTGTCCCCGATAGTCGGCGTCGATGGTGCCGGGCGAGTTCAGCACGGTGATGCCGCTTTTGATGGCCAGTCCGCTACGGGGTCTCACCTGTCCCTCATAGCCTTCGGGGATCTCCATGTAGAGCCCCGTGGGAATCAAGCCACGCTGCATGGGTTCGAGAGTGATGGGCCCTTCGGGCAGCCAAGCACGCAAGTCCATTCCAGCGGAATTAACAGTCTCATACGCTGGCAAGGGATTGTTCGAGGCATTAACAATGTTCAATTTCATGATTATTCCTTTTTGTTTCTCTTCAAATAAACATAACCCGCGGAGAGACCGGCCAAAATTAAAAGGCCACTACCTAAAGGTAATGATTCTCCGCCTCCTCCACCAGGTTCATCGCCCGCGTCACCACCTCTATTTAGAAATTCCTCACCCGTTTCCCTCGATGAGAAAAAACCTGAATTGTTTTGCGCCATAAGTCCCGTTGTTAGGAGCATCAACAGCCCCAAAACCAATACTTTTTTCATTTATTCTTATTTTTCAAAATTTTCGTTTTAACAAATCCCATCACCCCTTTCACCAAGTCCTTCTCCTGCCAGCAAATGAAAGCGAAGAACACCAACAACAAGGCGGTGTTCACCACCAAAGTCCATACCGTGTTTTCGATTTGGATGTGTTTCTGAGCGAAAAACAGGGCGATGGCCACGGCAAAATACATGAAGGCCGACTTCAAGTCGTAGGGTATCGGAGCTTTTTTCTGACCCACAAAATATGAGAGCACCATGCAGGTGCCATAACCGGCAAAACCGCCCCAGGCACAGGCAATATAGCCGTATTGGGGCACAAAGATGAAATTAATGGCCAAAAGCACCACACAGCCAATGCCGGAGAAGACCGCGCCCCACCAGGTCTCGTCGATGAGTTTGTACCAGAACGAGAGGTTGAAATAGATGCCCATGAATATCTCAGCCATCATCACGATGGGTACCACACGAAGACCTTCCCAATAGTCGCTCTTAATGATGTGTTTCAACAAAGGCATGTACATCACCACGGCGAGAAATGCAAACAGGGTGAATATGATGAAATATTTCATCACCTTGGCTTGGGCTTCTTTGTCGGCTGTATCACGCTTTCCGCCAAAGACAAAAGGCTCGTAGGCATAGCGGAAGGCTTGTGTAATCATCGCCATGATCATCGCGATTTTCACACATGCGCCATAGATGCCCAACTGCACGTCACCTTCTTCACCTGGAACGATGAAACGATAGCAAATCTTGTCGGCCACTTGGTTGAGGATGCCGGCCAGACCCAACAAGAGCAGCGGCCATGTATAGCGAAGCATCTGTTTCAGCAACTCGCGGTCGATGCCAAAACGCATTTTCTTGATCTCAGGAATGAATCCAAAGGTAATCAAACTGGTGCAAATCAGGTTGACGATAAAGATATAACCCACCTGATAGCTGTTTTCGTACCAACCCATCAAGGCGGGATGGCTTTCCTTCAGACCGGGTGCCACCAGGAAAATAAACAGGTTCAGACCGATATTGAGAAAGATGAACAAAAGCTTCAAAGTGGCAAATTTGATTGGCCGGTTCTCGTAACGCAGACGGGCGAACAAGATGGCCTGGAAAGCGTCCAAAGCCACGATGATGGCCATGATCTCTACAAACTCGGGATGGTCGGCGTAATGGAGACCATTGGAAATGGGTTTTAGGAAAACACTCACCAGAAGCACAAACACCAGACTCACCAATCCCACCGTCAACCCGGAAGTGGAGAAAGCCTTATTAGGGTCGACGCCTTCCTTGTTGGAAAAACGGAAAAACGTGGTCTCCATGCCAAAGGTCAATATCACCAAAAGCAAGGCCGTGTAGGCATAAAGGTTGGTGACAATACCGTAACCACCTGATTCTGCGGCGATTTTATAGGTATAAAGCGGCACCAACAAGTAATTCAAGAACCTGCCGATGATGCTGCTCAAACCGTAAATAGCGGTTTGCTTCGCCAATGATCCTAGTCTGTTGTTATCTGCCATAGCTAATCAAAAACGCAAAAATAACGATTTTATTTGGAACGGGCTGAGGTTTCTCTCGGTAAATCAATGATAAACTCGGTCCCAACACCTTCCTGGCTCTCGAAACCGATGCTGCCTCCAGCTGATAAGATGATATTGTAGGCAAGTGACAACCCCACGCCTGATCCTCCTGTTTTTGTAGTGAAATTGGGTACAAAAATCATCTTTTTGTCCTCTTCCTTGATGCCCTTGCCGTTGTCCTTCACAGAGATGGCAAACGACGTCTCGGTGGCACGAAGACCTACATCGATTCTTCCATTGGGACTTAATCCGATGGCCTGGGTGGCGTTTTTGATGATGTTTCCGATGGCGCTATTCAGGTTGGTCTTGTCGCCATTAAAGGTATAATCCACTTCGGGTTCGATTTCAAGATGGAACTCGATGTTGTCGGCATTGTCGTAGAGGTTCACTAGATTGCTTACCAGCTCGGCCAAGTCGAGAGGCTGAGGGTTGTTCACCGGCAGCTTGGCGTATTGTGAGAACGACGAGGCAATGTCAGAAAGGGCGTCGATTTGTTCCAGGAGCGTAGTCGTGGTACGTTGGATACGCCCGTCAACCATACCGTCCTGTTGTTCTGCAGAGCGTTGCAGCATCTGCACACTGAGTCGCATCGGGGTGAGCGAGTTGTGAATTTCATGCGCCACCTGTCGGGCCACGCCTCGCCAGGCCGATTCGGCGGCGGTGCGACGTAACTCGGCGGCACTCTTCTCCAGTTCCACCACCAACTGGTTATACTGTTTGATCAGGGCTCCGATCTCATCGTTGCCCCTCCACTCTATCGGCTCATTCTTCTGGTCAATCTTAAGGCCACCCAATTTGTTCTGAATCAATGCCAGGGGTTGGGTCAAACGTTGGGTAAGACGCAGCACAAATACCAATGCGATGACCAGCAACAGCAAAATAATGTTGAGGTAGGTCAATACAAAGTTCTTGATTTCCTTTTGAAGGTCGGTGGTACTTGAGAAGAAGGGCGTGTTGAGATAAGCCAAAGTATTGCCTTCGGCATCGGTCAGCGGGAGGTAAGCCGACTCGTAAACGGCTTCACCCAGTTGTTCCTGATGGGTAAAATAAAGTTCGTGGTTATGGTGGATGTTTTGGTAGGCTTCGGCGTTCATCAGGGGTGCCTGAAGGTTGAGTTCGAATATCTCGGGGCGTGTGGTAGCCAGCAGTTGTCCGTTAAGCTGGTACAGGTTGATATCGGTAAAGAAGGTGTTGGCGTAACGTTGTAACAGCTCATCCCATCGGTCGCGCGAGGCATATTGGAGCAGACTCTCAAAATCGAGGTCGTTGCGCATCTCGTTCACCAAGGTACGGGTGGTCTCAAACTGGGCGTTTGCGGTGTTTTGGTTATACAAGCTCCTCATGTAGATCACCGAGACTGGGCCCACCACCAAAAACGAGATGCCCAGGGTCAACACGATCAAAGCCTGCAGGCGTTGTCCGAAGCTACGGTCGCGCCATTTTCGGGGTTCGTTGGCATTGCGCAGCCACATCACCAGCAGGAAGGGCAGCAACAGTCCGAGGAAGAACAGGGCAAAGGGCGCCGTAGTCTCCGACCATCCTTTTCGGGGCAGGCTTATCACCAGGACGTCGTTCTCGCCATGACTTACCGAATAGTGTTTGTAATGCTTGCTGTAGCTGAAATCGCCCTCGTTGAGTTCCATGCGGTTCAAAAAGTTGGGATACACATATCGTCCGTATTTGTAAACCAACTGGCCATCACGATAGTTGGCCACCGAATAGTCGTATGAGAACCCTTCGGGGGTCATGGCCTTGTAAAATTCGTAGAAAAGCGTCTTTCGCAACAGTGTGTCGGAAGTGACCACTATCTTTCCTATATAGTTCGGGTCGAGGGTATAGTAGTCCATGAAATACAATCCGTCCTCGACGAGTAGATGTTTGCTGTTATCCAGTTTGTCCCTAAAGTAGGCATCACAGTCGGTAAGGTAGTCGCCTGGCTGTATGGCAATCTCGGCGCCCGGGTCGCAAATGGTAAGGGTCACCGTATAGTCGTTCATCCTATCGTCGAAAAGCAGCTCCTTCGAATAGTCCAGCACCACATCGGCAAGCACATTGCTCTCCCCCAACACCATCTGGATGAAGTCGCTGTCGCCTTGAACCAATTCAGAAAACGCAACAAACGAAGTTTCAAAGCAGGTATCGCGTTTTTGGACGAGGGTCTCTGCCATGTCGCGAATACGGGCATTTTCGCGTTTTGTGACGATTTTTGAATAAATATAAGTACTTAAAATCGACACCAAAAGGATTACCAAGAACCCCAGTTTGAGTTCCTTTCCATTATTGTCTTTTTGTTCCTTTCTTTTCAAAACGAGCGTCAGAGCCCCCACCACGATTAATAAAATGGGCAGAAGCAAGACCCAAAGCAGCGATTTCCGGATTTGAGGTTTGGAATTAATCGTCAGATTTGACAACAGTTTTCCTTCCTTGTTAAAAATGGGAACGCCCTGTTCGTCTGAATGAAAGGCTATGTCGACATTGATTAGCTGGGGAAGAACGGTATTATAGTTCTCGGTATAAGGGTTGTTGGTTGGGAAACAGGTACTGAGGAGGTTGTATTGATAGTAGTTCAGGCCTTCATTTTGATAGGACTTTACATAATAATAACCGCTGAGAAGATGAACGATGGTATCGTTGTCGGGACTGGCTTTTCGCCGCATCAAACGAGGGTTGACGTCATTGTGGTTCCATGAAACCAGACTATCGCCGGAGTAGACGAACAAGCCAGGATCAGCTTGTTTTTCGATGCGAAGCACCGAACGTTGCACAATCTTTTGAATTAGGGTCTCAGAGGTAAAATGCCAAAACACCAAACCCAAAAGAAGGACAAGGCTTAAGCCAGACCAAAGCAATACTTTTCCTATGCGTTTTCCATTATCACACATGGTTCAAAGGTTTTTCAAAAAGATAAACCAAACTGGAGTACATCCCTGTACGACGGGCTTTGCTATTGGATTGTAATCCTACCCAGGCACCTCGGACCAAGGGCAACGACTTTCCACGATAACGTTCGCTCAAGAACGATATGTAATAGGCGTCCCAGACGAGTTTTTTGGTGTCCACTGGTACGAAACCGATGGATTTCATCATTAATTTAAGGGTTTCTGGGGAAAAATGATTCAAATGACGGGGCACATCCCAGGCGGCCCAATAGTCTTTAAAGTACTGACAATCAAATGATTGAAAGTTTGGGAGTGCTATCACAAGCCGACCACCTGGCTTCAATAACCTATAGATTTCTGATGTCTGAGATTTCAGGTCATCCACGTGTTCAAGGACGTGCCAAAGGGTGATTACATCGAAAAAAGCGTCTTCAAGCGATCCTGAATCTTTCGGCGCCAAGGGTTGGAAGCCGAGTCGTTTTTCGGCAATGATTTTGGCATCTTCAGAAGGTTCTATACCGACCACCTCCCAATCCTTTTGCTTCACATGAATTAAAAAGTCACCTACCCCGCAACCGATATCCAAAAGCTTACCTTTTGGCAAATCGCCAATGGCCATTTTGACTTTATTTTTGATATTGAAGGACTTAACCCATTCGTAAAGCCGAGGCACGAGACCTTTTTTATTTTCCTGGTGACTATAATATTCTTGGGATTGATAGTATTTCCCAATTTCATCGGGTGCTGGTCGGGGTGCGGTGAAAAGCAACCCACAGTGTTCACATTCCATAATTTCGAATTCTTCTTGCGACAAAAAATAATCTTTCAATCGCATATAACGCTTTTCAGTGGGGGTTCCGCACCAGGGACAGGTTTTCATTATTTTGATGTTTTCACGTGAAACAATTGGCTATCTTCCTAAGAATATGGCTAATACAGAAATATCAGCAGGTGAAATTCCGCTAATTCGACTTGCTTGACCAAGGGTTTCTGGTTTGTATTTATTTAGTTTTTCTCGAGCTTCAAACGACAAGGAAGTCAACGTATGGTAATCGAAATCGGCGGGCAGCTTCACATAATCCAAGCGATTGAGCTTCTCTGCGAGGTCGTATTCCTTATTTATATAACCATCGTATTTAATCAGAATTTCGGCTTCTTGGACGCATTCGCGAACAAAACGATCACTTAAATCATACTTTTCTCTGAGCATTTTGAGTCCGACAATCATATCAAACAGATTCAATTGCGGTCTAAGTAGAATATAGCCCAACTTGGCACGTTGTGCTATTGGCGAAGTGCCGTGGGTTTCCAAGAAACCATTGATGGTATCAGGTGAAACACTAGTACCATTCAGGAATTCAATGATCTCAGCAACGACTTGTTTTTTCTTTAGATATTGCTGCAAGCGGTCTTCTTTGGCCAGACCCAATTGATAGGATTTCTCCGTCAATCGGGCGTCGGCATTGTCCTGTCGCAGCAAAATCCGGTACTCTGCCCTACTTGTGAACATCCTATAGGGTTCATCCACGCCCTTGGTGATCAAATCATCAATCAACACACCGATATAAGCTTCGGAGCGCGACAGCACGAAAGGCTCTTCATCGTGAATCAACCGATGCGCATTAATGCCTGCCATGAGTCCTTGGCAAGCAGCTTCTTCATAACCCGTGGTACCATTAATCTGTCCCGCGAAGAACAGTCCATGCACCAATCTTGTCTCAAGCGAATGATGCAATTGCACCGGAGGGAAATAATCGTATTCGATGGCATAGCCTGGACGATATATCTTGGCATGTTCAAAGCCTTCGATTGCTTGCAAGGCTTCGTATTGAATATAATCAGGCAAGGAGGAGCTAAAACCATTCAAATAATATTCTTGGGTAGTCCATCCTTCCGGTTCAACAAATAGTTGATGGCTATCTTTGTCCGAAAAGCGTTCTATTTTATCCTCAATGCTGGGACAATACCTTGGGCCGACACCCTGTATCCTACCGGCAAACATCGGTGAATATTGGAACCCTTTCCTTAATATCTCATGCACCTTGAGTGAGGTTCGTGCAATATAACAGCTTCTTTGTTTGGCGATGGGGTCGTGCGGTAGATACGAGAATCCCGTCACCTCATCATCGCCAGGCTGTTCCACAAGTTTCGAAAAATCGATGGTCCGACCGTCAATACGCACTGGGGTGCCGGTCTTCAAACGTTTTACCTCAAAACCATGTTCACGCAATTGTTCCGAAATACCATAGCTCGCCGTCTCACCCATTCGTCCCCCAGGAAAATGCATCTCACCGATATGAATCAAACCATTTAAAAAAGTGCCATTGGTCAAAATCACCGCCTTTGCCTCCACATCCCCCCCCATAAAAGTGTGCACGCCGCAGACCTTATCGCCTTCAAACAACAACCCATCCACGGAATCCTGCCAGAAATCCAAATTCGGCACACGCTCCAATTGCGACCTCCATTCAGCAGAAAACATCATTTTGTCGCTCTGACACCTAGGACTCCACATGGCGGGCCCTTTGGATCGGTTCAGCATACGGAATTGTATCATCGTCTTATCCGACACAACACCCGAACAGCCGCCCATGGCATCAATCTCACGAACAATCTGTCCCTTGGCAATGCCACCCATGGCCGGGTTACACGACATGGACGCCATCAGTCGCAAATCCATCGTTACCAACAAAACCCGATTGCCCAAATTAGCAGCTGCCGCAGCCGCCTCACAACCGGCATGACCCGCACCCACTACGATTATATCATACTTCTCAAACTTCATTGTCGTATTGTTTCACAAGGAACAATTATTGTAATTATTTGATATTCAGTTATTTATAAAATTGACGTAGACATTCTTCCTCTTTTTCACGCATCCGAGAACGCTCTTCGTCTGTATGATCGTCATAGCCTATCAAATGCAACACACCGTGAATAATCACGCGAAGCAATTCGCTTTCAAACGAACGACCAAAGTTAAGACAATTTTCAGCGATGCGGTCCAAGCTAATACAAAACTCGCTCGAAATGACATCCCCAGAATCCGTCAGAGGAAAAGTTACGATATCAGTGTAAAAATCGTGGCCCAAACGACGCTGATTAATGTCAAGCAAAGCCTCGTCACTGCAAAAATAATAGTACAACTCCCCTACTCCATATCCGCAACCTGCGGCCACGCCAACAATCCAATCCCGAACATGGTCATAATCCAAAACAGGCGTCATCACATCGATGGTTTCAAAGCGTATCATGTCAATAAGTATTTCGTTTCAAGTAATATTGGTTGATCTTCTGCCGGTAATAAGGCTGGTATTGAACAGGATTTTGACGCAAGAATTCTTGGTTCTTTTTTAGTTGTTCCTTATAAAACAGCTCGTCTATCTTCCGGTCAAAGCCATCGCCTTTGTACTCGTTGGATTTGCGTTTCTCATCCTGGTCACGCTTTTGTTGGGCCTTCTCGGATTCAAGCATACGTGAGAGGATTTCCCGATTCCGTTCAATGGTCTGCCGATTCACACGTTTATTCACCAAATCCTCTTCAAGCCGTTCCATGTCGCGAATGATTTGATTCAGCCCATCGTCACCCACCTGCCCGTTTTTCTTCATCTCCTGAAGCATTTCCTGCATGCTCTGAAGAATCATTTCCTGTTCGGCAGCCATTCTTGCCAACTCTTCCGACATTTCAGATGAAGGCTTACCATTTTGCTGTTTAAGCTGCTCTTGAAGCTGTTTGAGTTGCTCCCCGAGCTGCTTCTGGAGATCCTGCATCTGTTGCATCGACATTTGCTGCTTGCCCTTCTGTGGCTTGCTCTTGCCACTACCAGAACCCATCATCATGTTTTCCATCTGATCGAGCGATTCCGCAAGCATCAAGGCCAAATTGTTCATCGACCGCAAGGCCATCTGTTGGTTACCGACGGCAACGGTGAACCGGAGGTCGTTCATGTATTTCAAGGCAACCTCAGTCTGTCGATCAATGGCATTAAGTTCATCAAACACGAAGTTCTGAATGGAGGGTTGTCGCATGGCCATGCTGCGGAGAGAGTCCTCAACCATTTTAAAATTAGCCGAAAGCTCCTTTTGCCGAACGATCAAAGAGGACAGCGATGGATCGTCGGACCGAAGTTTGCCTAGGGTATTCATCAGTTCCTCTTGCTGGTGGGAGGCGCGAACCACGTTTTCAAGGAGAATGCGCACCAGTTGGGCATCTTCACCCATTTGTTCCATCCCTCCCATCATCATGTTCATCATCATGGAGTCGGCCATTTCCTGCATCTTTTGACCTGCGTCTTGCTTGGCGCCGTTTTGTAAGTCCTGTTCAATCTCTTGCTCAAGTTCTTCGTCCTGTTGGAGGTTGAATGGTTCGGTCAGTTCTTGGTTGCGTTCGGCGAGACTGTCGAGGGTTTGCATCATTTCCTCAAAGGCCTCTTTTGCCTCTTCGTTGGACAGCGTGTCGGAGCCCGAGGAAAGCTCCTCCCCTAACTTATTGAGCTCATCGATGAGTTCATTAAGTTCCTTCTCCATCTTCAACTGTTCCAGCAAGGCCAGGTTACGGTCAAGGAGTTCCTGCATCTTGCGGTTGTCGTGTTTCATGTCCTGCAACAGCTGTTGCATCCTGTCGCGAGGCATTTCTTCGAGAAGCCTTTCTATTTCCTCCATCATTTTCTTTAGTTCTTCAGGGAAGACTTCCTCGAAAAGCTGACTGATTTGTTCCTGTTTTTTACGCAGTTCCTCGTTGGCGAGATCATGTTTTTCCATAAACTCGCTCAGTTTCTCCTGTTCTTCTTGAAGCTTGTTCCACTCCTCTTCCATGGCCGTCTGTTTCTCCAAAAGCTCCTTGATCTTTTCCTTGTCGGTCCAATCCAATTCCTTTTTCGACGTCAGCTCTTGAAGCATTCTCTCAATGTCGTCGCGCAACTGGTTGGCTTCTTCCGACTTTGACGCCATGCGTTCCATGATATCGTTCTCGGTCTGTTGCGCCAACGAGTCGAGCGCCGCCTCGGAGGGTTTGTAGTAAGAGAAGGTCTCGGAGCGTTTCGACTTGGGGCCGTGGAAACCGTCGTTGTCCCACACTTCGAAGTAAACCTCTACCTGTTGTCCAGGCAACACGCCGAGACTATCGAGATCGATATGATGGAAAAACGAAGTTCTGACAAGGGATTTGTCGAAAGCCACAGGGGTCACCACAGAACGCTCCACAGGCTGTTTGACATCGCAATGGAACAGCAGTTTGCTGAACCCGTAATCGTCGGCAATCAGGCCAGAGAAGTACACTTGGGTAGAGAGGTCTTCGTCGAACGACTCCACACGTATGTCGGGATAGGCATCGGGGATGACATCGACCGTAAAACGGATGGGGTCGAACTGGTCCGACCAAGGATTACGGCAAACCAGGTCGATTTGCAGCGACGAAGCCGCGGTGACAGGAACTATCACCTCGTCGTTGGAGGCGTCGTAAGCCATGCTCAGACTGTCGCGAGAAACAAAAACCGTGTCGCAGTCGCGGGTTTGAAACAAAAATTCCAACTTAGTGCCCTGGGGAACCATCAGGCGGGTCTTGCCCTCAAACACCTCGTTTTGCCTATGGATATAGGCAGGGTAGAAAGCCTTGCACTGATAGGAAAGCAGTGCAGGGTTGGGGTGCACTATGACAGGGATGGGTTGGCTCACATAATCGCCGCCAACCACTTGGAAACTGAAATCGTGGTATAGGTTTTTAAATAAATAGGTGTGGTCGTTGACCGAGTTACGGTTGAAAAGCTGTTGCCCCATGTTGCTCTTCACATAAAACACATCGGGGATCTGGTTTCCTTCGACATGTATGGTGAAGGGCTCCTCCGCCCCCTGGCGAGTCTCGATGGCGTCTTGTTGGAGCGTCACCGTGAAAGGCAAAGGCCTCTCATAATCCTGTTGATAATGGATAATGCGCTGGGCAGGTTGTACTGCAAATTTAGGAAGAAAAACCGACAACAAAACCAATATCAACAAAAGTATAACAAACACGTATACATAACGAAGGTTTCCTTTCAGATCGACCGCATCGGTAAAGCGTAGAGGTGCCAGTTCTTCGGTACGTTGTTCGATGGTGGCTTCGAGTAGTTGTTGTGAACCGACATCTTCGGTTGCAGAGAGCTGGAGGGTGTTAAGCAGTTTGTCGTCGACTTCAGGGAAAAACCGGCCGATTAACAAAGCGGCTTGTTCGAGCGACATTTTCTTGCGATAGCGTATCAGGTTGACCAGGGGCACGATGAAATAGACACCCAACACCACCGCGCTAACAGCGAGCATCACGATGAAGAGTCCCAGTCGTACCTTCGACGAGAACCAAGAGAAATACTCCAAAGTGTTCAATGCCAGGTAAAAAAGAATCCATAGGGCGGCGCCAATCAGTGCACCCTGTATCAGGCGGTTCAAGTAGAACTTCCTGACAAAACGCTCTATTTTACCGATTAAAAACTGTTGTGACGGCATTCTCCCAAATTATCAAGTTGCAAAGATAGCTGATTTCTCAGAAATATGTATCTTTGCGGCAAAAGTTAAAGAGATGAAAAGAAACGTTTTTTGGATTAATGCATTATTATTGGTTACCCTGATGGTCCTCGCCTCTTGTGGCAAGCGGCATCGGCTCGAAGTAAACAAAAGCCTTATTGTGTTCAGTTTTGCCAACAGCACCGACATTTTAAGCATCGAAGCTGAGAGTGACTGGACCATCGACAGGGAAAACACCGCCGATTGGGTGACCATCAAGCCGCTTTCGGGAAGTGGCAATGCCGTAGTCTCCGTCACCGTCGATAAAAACAGCACTGCCATCGACCGTAGAACGACGTTCGAAGTGGTCAACGACAACGGAAAAATCAGGAGGGAAGTCGCCGTGGCACAGTCGAAGATCGACATCAACGCCATCGCTCGCAAGGTGTGGTTCCTGCGTACTTATGAGCGTTGGGATTACGACTATTACAACGAACTCATCCCAGAGTCGTACCGCAGCTACACCTATTATTCCAACCCCGGGTTCGAAAACTGGTTCTTCTACTTCTTGGAAGACAGCACAGGATATCAGATCCGTACTTTTGAAGGAGACACTATCTACTATGCCTATGACTACGTTTATTTCCCTGAGGGCGACAGTCTCAACATCACTTTTGAGACCACAACCGACAGTGTGGAGAATTACCATGCCGTCATCCATGAGCTGAACCTGGGATTTTTCTCATTCAGCGATGCTTACCGTCCTCATCAGTACGAGAAGCTGAACCTCTACAACGTCACCGGCACAGAGAAGAGGGGGCTGACCTTCAAGCCGAAAAAGACCGAATATAAACCTTCCGGGCCCCTCATCCAACTCAAATAACCATGCCCGAAAGACTCCACAGGCACTTCCAATGGGTGGGTGTCGGCATCTATCTGCTGGCCCTGCTCATCGTCAGCATCTGTTTCCATGACTATGCGCTCAAGCCGCTTTGGATGGCCTGGGGAATCGGCACGGTGTTGTTTTTCTTTGCTTTAAGCTATCTCTGCTACCGCCGTTGGGGGAGCGACGACACCAAGGTGTTTCGCCGTAAAGTGTTTTGGTGGGCCTTGGGCATCAGGGCGGCCTATGTGGGATGTATCATCTTTTATTACTATTTCCAAACTGGGGTGAGCTTCGAATACGATGCTGCCGACAGCTGGCACTACCACTTGTCGGCTTGCCAGCTCTCCGACTTGGCACGCCAGGGACAGTTTGGTGAGATTTTTAGCCTGCTCCGAGGCAACACCATGGGCTTTTCCGACCAAGGTTACATCCTTTACCTTACCACGATTTACACCATTTTTGGGAAAAACATCCTCGGTCCGCGACTCCTGAAGGCGCTGATGAGTGCCTATATGTGTGTGGCCATCTATAAGCTCGCCTCAAGGAGTCTTGGCGAGAAAACCGGTCGCTTGGCCGCTGTCATGGCAGTTTTCCTGCCTCAGTTTATCCATTACACTGGCACCTACATGAAGGAGACCGAAATGGTGTTCCTCGCCACCCTCGCCCTCGAACGGATGGACTATCTCGTCCGGAGCAAGCGTTATACCTTTTGGAACATCCTGTTTCCCATGCTCCTCACCATGTTGACATTCGGTTTCCGCACCATTGTGGGGATGGCGCTGATTGCAGCATTTATCATCTATATTGTGTTCTGCGAAAAGCAACTGCTCAGCACAAAAGCCCGTGTCATCACGGTGGCAATCGTGGCAGCGTTCGCCCTATTGCTGTTGTTCACGCCGATAGGGTGGGAGATGTGGGTTATTTTCAAGGTGAATTTCCTCACGGGCAACGCACGGGTCGAGAAATACCAGAACTTAGGCATGCAATACGCCGAATATGCCAATGGCAAGTATTTGGTTCCTGGGGCGCTCACCTTGCCCTTAACCAACCTTGTGGAGGTTGCCAATGCGAACCAAAAGATGATGAACGGCACCTTTTTCGTGAAGAATTACATGGCTTTCTTTGCCCTATGGTGCATTGTCACTGTCATCCGTCAACGCCGTTGGCGCGATATCAGTCTCGTAGGCGCTTTCACCTTGCTTTACGCACTGATGATCACCCTCTCGTTCGCCTTCAACAGCGAGCGTTACCACCTGCCGGTGATGTCCGGACTGCTTATCATGGCGGCATACGGAATGACCCGTTTCAAACGCAAGGATTTTATGTTCTATTACGGCTACGACGTGTTGCTTCTGGTCGCCATCGTTGTTTGGAATTACGTCAAGTTAGCCGCTCGAGGTTTATTTTTTTAAGATAATTGTTGCGCTATTAGGTTTTTTGCGTATCTTTGCACCCGCGAAAGGGTACCTTGCCCGAGCGGTTAGGGATCGGTCTGCAAAACCGGGGACGGCGGTTCGAATCCGCCAGGTACCTCATCCACGTAGGGCTGCCACTGTGTGACAGCCCTACAATTTTTTTTACGGCCCTGCGTTATAAAACATCACTGTTAGCCATTATAGAATGAAATCTATTTGTCGAAACACCATTCTTTTAGCACTTCTGTTCGTTAGCTCGGCTGTCATTTGCCAAGAGCGCGACACCCTTTGCCAGAAAAACGTCGATAGCCTGACCCTCGTAAACAAAGAGCTTGAGGGACAGGTGAAAAAGCTTGAGCAGCAGCTGGAGCGCCTTGAGGAGAAGCAGAAGTTTTATGAAGAGAAGGAATCGTTTTATAAGGTCGAGATGATGCGCGACCTTCGTGAGACCAACGAGCAGCTTCTCACCGAGAAGGAGAAATACCAACGCATGACCGACTCGTTGCGCAACAGCCTCATCGAAGCCGAGAAGACCATCATCCGCAACAACGAAGAACTCAAATACACCCAGCAGCGCGCCCGCGACGCCGAAGCCAAGGTGAACGCCGCCACCAATAAAAAGAAAAAGGTGTGCGCCATCCAAGGCATCGCCATGAAGACCTTCAGGACCCCTAACTGGTCCATCGCCCCCGACAAGATCGAAGACGGCAGCATAGTTTACCGTATTGTCAACAAGAATGGGGGTGACGTGGAGTTCGACTACACTGCAGGCGCTTACGTGATGCTCTGGGACCTCACCAAAAAGCGTGACGCCATCGTCAACGACACGGTAAGCAAAAAACACCTGGAAATCAAGAAGTTCGACCAAGATTTCTCTTATAGCCTTGGTCTTTATGTAGGCTTTGGCGGTAGCAATCTCTTCAAGAACTTCTATGTGGGACCCTCGTTCAAGTTCCTCGATTTCTTCCATCTCTCAGCAGGTTTCAACGTGTGCGAGTACGAGATGCTCACCGGCAACTTCCAGGAAGGCGACATTCTGCCCGTTGGGCTCTCGCTCACCGACCAGATCTCCAAGGTCTGGAAAGCCAAACCCTTTGTGAGTCTTTCCTTCGACCTCGACTTCATCTCCTACATCAAGAAATAACGGAGAACTGAAAACGGAAAACGGAAAACTTTCCGTTCTCCGTTTTCCGTTTTCCACTCCCAAGAGCCACATGTCGGACTCGAACCAACGACCTACGCATTACGAATGCGTTGCTCTACCAACTGAGCTAAAGTGGCTTTTTTGCGGCTGCAAAGATACAAACTTTTTTAAAACTATGCGCCGCAATGCAGTTTTTTCATTGAACACCTATTCAACAACAATCTTTTTCTTACTAATAACCCCATGGCAATCTGTGATGTGCAATAGATAGATTCCTCGTGGCAAATCGGAAACATTTATCTCATGAATTCCACGATAGGATTTCAACAATTGTCCCATAACATTGTAAATCTGTATTTCTGAGACTTCAACTCCATCGACCCAAACAATGCCGTTAGTCGGATTGGGATAAAGCATAAGGGAGTCGGTAATCGAAAGGTGTTCGTCCGTTTCAGCGATGTTGACCCCGCAAAATACCGGCAACTGTTGATTGTCGAAGCCTATGGCAACATCGCACCAATCCAACAGTTCAGGATTACTTAAGAGTTCAACCTTAAAATTGAGGGCTTCGAGCAAATCGTCGGTCGTGACCGTGCCGTTTTCAAGCTCAAAGCCGATGGAGTTGACCAGTTTCCAGTGCCCGCGGCCTTCCTCGACAAACGGACTGGTGTTGTAAAAGCCGCCGCCTCCACCGGGTGAATCGTCTAGTTGCATATAGTAACCGGTAAATGATGGGTCATAATTGCGAATTCGGTTGTAATAGCAGTTATGCACCTCGCCCATGTTGGATCTTGTGATGCCATTTCGATGGCCTCCATTGCCTGAACTGCCGGGATAGTTCATCATCTCACCGATGAATACGTAGCAGTTTTCGATCAAACCATGGTTATACTCACCGACAAACCCGTATAACTCTGAATAGGTGAATTCTATCTTTTCAATGATTGCGGCGCAGTTTTGGATGACAGGCAGCGTTTCGTCGCCATTGTAAATACGGTTTTCGGCGACAAAAGCACCTGAGTTGCGGCCATTCAGGTTCTCCAGCATGGGACAATGGACCATGCTGTTCGTAATGGTGGAACCGCTGTTTGAATAGACAAAGGGAACGTTGTAGCCTCCGTGCATCTCGCATTCCACATAGCAACGGTCTATCAGGCTTTTTTCAACCCGTGTTGCTAGGAATCCTATCGCCCCCGCATCTGGATAATAGAAATAACCGTTGCGCATGACTATGTTGGAAACCGAGGCCTCGAACAGATGTCCAAAAAAACCTTCCTTGTTGAATTCTTCGCACCAGGTCATCTGAAGACCATCTATGACACGCCCGTTACCGTTGAATGTTCCCTTAAATGCGGAGATTTCATACTTGCCGCTTATGGGAACCCATATCGCCTCCGACATGTCCACGTCGGTCTCGAGGCTGATGGTGCGGCCCGCAAAGTCGTCAACCTCCTGCCCATGTAACCCGTTGCTCACTACGGAAACCCAAGCCAATCCTTCCGCCGTGTAAATGTGAACATCGCCGTTTTCATCCACCACATAGCCGTCGGGCTGTTCGGTGACAATGTCCGTCCATAGCTGTTCGGGAAGATCTCTGGCTTTTGATGTTGCCCCTAGCCATCCGAACATCATTGTGAGCAAGATTGTAAAAATGATTTTTTTCATGGCTATTGTTTTAGTTTATTGCAAAAATAAAAAAAATGAAACTATTTTTTGTTTTTCCTTTTCTTCCCACCTTCCAGGATCAACTCGAAATCCATCTGGCGTTTCAGCAGGTTCACGTTCTTCACCATCACCTTCACCTCATCGCCGAGCTGAAGCACCCGGCCCGACTGCTGACCGATGACACGGAAGTTCTCCTCGTCGAGGTAATAATAGTCGCCAGGCATCTCCGAATAACGTACCAGGCCCTCACATTTGCTGCCCTTCAGCTCCACATACAAACCCCATTTGCTCACGCCCGAGATCAAGCCCTCGAACACCTGCCCAATCTTGTCCTGCAAGTATTCGGCCTGCTTGTACTTCACGCTTTGGCGCTCCATCTCCTCGGCCTGCTTCTCCATCTCGCTGGTATGGACGCAGTATTCGTCAAACTCCTTCTTGTTCACCGACTCTTTGTCCTCAAGCAGATAGCGTGTGATGAGCCGATGCACCATCAGATCGGGATAACGGCGGATAGGGGAGGTGAAGTGGGTGTAATAGTCGAAGGAGAGGCCATAGTGCCCGATGTTCTCAGTGCTATACACAGCCTTGGCCATGGTACGGATGGCTACCGTCTCAATCAGGTTCTTCTCGCCCTTGCCCTCCACGTCGGTGAAGAGCTTGTTGTACGACTTCACCAACTTGGAACGGGTGCTGATATCCATAGTATAGCCTAGTCGTGAGATCAGGTGCAGGAAGTTGTTCAACTTCTCGGGGTTGGGCTCGTCGTGAACACGATACACAAAGGTGTGGTTGCGCCATTTGCTTCCGGGCTTGCCGAAGGTCTCGGCTACAGTACGGTTGGCCAGCAACATGAAGTCCTCGATGAGTTCGTGGCTCTCGTTTTGCACACGGATGTAGGTATCGATGGGCTTGCCTTTCTCGTCAAGGATGAACTTCACCTCCTCCGAATGGAAGTTGAGGCTGCCATCGGCCATGCGGCGTTCGCGCAGCTTGGTGGCCAGACGGTGGAAGGTGAGGATCTCTTCCTTGTAATCGCCCTCACCGCCTTCAATCATCGCTTGCACCTCTTCATAATTATAACGGCGGCATGATTTGATGACCGTTCTTCCAATCCAGTGGCTCAGCACATTCGCTTCGTCGTCCATCTCAAACACTGCTGAGAAGGTGAGTTTCTCCTCGTTGGGACGGAGCGAACAGACGTTGTTGCACAGCTTCTCGGGAAGCATCGGGATGGTGCGATCCACCAGATACACCGAGGTGCCGCGGCTGTAGGCCTCCTCGTCGATGGCCGAACCAGGTTTGACGTAATACGAAACGTCGGCGATATGCACGCCTACCTCCCAGTGACCGTTGGACAGTTTCTGCAACGAGATGGCGTCGTCGAAGTCCTTGGCGTCGGCAGGGTCGATGGTGATGGTGAATACCTCACGGTAGTCCTTCCGGTTTCTGATTTCCGACTTCTGTATCCTTGAAGGAATCTTCGCCGCTTCTTTTTCAACTTCCTCGGGGAACTCCAAGGGATAGTCGTGGGCCAACAGGATGGACTCCATCTCCACGTCGTTGTCGCCGGGGTTGCCGAGCACCCTGATGATCTCACCGAAGGGGTTACCCGACTTCTCGGGCCAGTCCACCAGATGAACTACCACCTTCTGTCCGTTCTTCGCCCCATGGACTTCGCCCTTGGGCACGAAGATGTCGACCGGTATCGACTCCTGGTCGGGGGTCACGAACACATAACCGTGCGAGATGTGCAAGATGCCGACGACGTCGGTGATCTTCCGTTTCAGCACCTCCACAATCTCGCCCTCAGGCTTGTGTCCCTTGCGCTGGGGGAACATAGCCACCTTGACGCGGTCGCCATGTAAGGCATGACCCGTGTTGGCTGCTGAGATGAACACGTCCTCACCTTCCTCATCGTCCAAAATCACGTAAGCCTTGCCCGTCGACTTCATGTCGACCGTGCCTTCCACATACTGTTTCTTGGGACCATATTCCTCCAGATAGGCCGGGTTGAGCACATAACGGAAGGGGCGTTCCTCTATCAGGATACCCTGTTCGTGCAAGTCGATTAATATATGATACACCACGTCTTTCCCTGCTGCATCCTTGATAGCCAGTATCTTGCAAATCTGTTTATAGTTCATTGGCTTGAAGGGATTCTCACCGTAAATGCTCAGGATAGCGTTGGTAAAAACACTTAATTTATTTTCAATTTTCTTTTTCTTTCCCATTTGTTTTGTTAATTTATTTTAACTTTAATCCCGTTTGTTAAAAACACAATTGCAAAAATAATGAAATCAGCCGATTAGATTGTTGATATTTTTGTTGATATATAATTTTACTCAAATACTTTTTTTCTAGCCTGAAAAACTTCTAACTTTGCAAAGACCGATGGAAACGGGAAATCACGAGATACATTTTACTGCAACCAATTGATAACGAGCACTTATATGAGCAACGGCGGATTGTACATTAAAAAAAGAGACGGCAGCGAGGAGCCCTTCTCTGTTGAAAAAATCAAAGTCGCCATCAGCAAGGCTTTTTTGGCCTCTGGTTTCTATGCCACTGACGACGACCTCAATTCCATCCTCAGCAGGGTGCGCATCACCAGTGGCATCACCGTGGAGGAAATCCAAAACCAGGTGGAGACTGCCTTGATGGCGGAACAATACTACACCGTGGCGAAGAATTACATCCTTTATCGGCAGAAGCACACTGAGGACCGTGAAATCCGCGAGAAGATCGACTTCCTGAGCAACTATGTCAATGCCTCGAACGCGGCCACCGGCTCCAAGTTCGACGCCAACGCCAACGTGGAGAAGAAAAACATCGCCACGCTGATGGGCGAGCTGCCCAAGTCGAACTTCATCCGCATCAACCGTCGCCTGCTGACCGACCGCATCAAGGAGGTCTATGGCAAGGAACTCGCCGACCGTTACATCTACCTGCTCACCAACCATTTCATCTACAAGAACGACGAGACCTCGCTCGCCAACTACTGTGCGTCCATCACCATGTACCCCTGGCTCAACGAAGGCACCTCGTCGATTGGAGGCAACTCCACCGCTCCCACCAAGCTGCGCTCGTTCTGCGGCGGCTTCATCAACATGGTGTTCATGGTCTCCTCGCAACTCTCCGGCGCCTGCGCCACCCCAGAGTTCCTGATGTACATGAACTATTTCATCGGCCTCGACTACGGCAAGGACTACTACAAACGAGCCGACGAGGTCGTTGACCACTCCATCAAGCCGCGCACGTTGGACAAGGTGATCACCGACTGCTTCCAGCAGATCGTGTATTCGCTCAACCAACCCGCAGGGGCACGCAACTACCAGTCGGTGTTCTGGAACATCGCCTATTACGACCGTTATTACTTTGAGTCGCTGTTCGGCAACTTCTACTTCCCTGACGGGTCGCAACCCGACTGGGAGGGCCTGAGCTGGCTGCAGAAACGCTTCATGAAATGGTTCAACGCCGAGCGCCTGAAGAGCGTGCTCACCTTCCCCGTCGAGACCATGGCACTGCTGTCGAAGGACGGCGATGTCATCGACAAGGAATGGGGCGACTTCACCGCCGAGATGTATGCCGAAGGACACTCGTTCTTCACCTACCTCAGCGACAACGCCGACTCGCTCTCATCATGCTGCCGTCTGCGCAACGAGATTCAGGACAATGGCTTCAGTTACACCCTTGGCGCAGGTGGCGTGTCCACAGGTTCCAAGAGCGTGCTCACCATCAACCTCAACCGTTGCATCCAATACGCCTCGCGCAACAACATGCACTACCTGACCTTCCTTGAGGAGATCGTCGACCTCTGCCATAAGGTACAGATCTGCTACAACGAAAACCTTAAGGCCCTCCAAGCCAAAGGCATGTTGCCGTTGTTCGACGCCGGCTACATCAACTTGGGCCGCCAATACCTCACCATCGGCGTCAACGGCCTCGTCGAAGCCGCCGAGTTCCTCAAGATTCCGATCACCGACAACCCCGATTACGAGCATTTCGTACAGGATGTTCTGGGCCTCATCGAACGCTATAACAAGAAGTACTACTCGAAGAAGGACGGCCTCATGTTCAACTGCGAGATGATCCCCGCCGAGAACGTGGGCGTGAAACATGCCAAGTGGGACAAGGAAGACGGCTATGAGGTGCACCGCGACTGCTACAACAGCTATTTCTACATCGTGGAAGACCCGAACACCAACGTATTGGACAAGTTCCGCCTGCACGGCGAAAAGTACATCAAACACCTGACCGGCGGCTCGGCGCTGCACTGCAACCTGGAGGAACACCTCAGCAAGGAACAGTACCGCCAACTCCTCCGAGTGGCCGCCCGCGAAGGCTGCAACTATTTCACCTTCAACATCCCCAACACCGTCTGCAACGACTGTGGACATATCGACAAGCGTTACCTCAAGGAATGCCCCGTGTGCCACAGCACCAATATAGATTACCTTACCCGAATCATCGGATATCTGAAACGAATAAGCAATTTCTCCGAAGCACGACAGGAAGAGGCGGCAAGAAGGCATTACAGCAAAAAGGAGATCGATAGATGCTAAAATACGCCAATTTCGATATAGTATTTCAGGAAGTGCCTGATGAGGTGACCTTGGCCATCAACATCAGCAACTGTCCCAACCAATGCGTGGGCTGCCACAGCAAATACCTTTGGGAAGACAGGGGAGAGGTGCTTGACAAGGAAGCCCTCGACCGGCTGATCGACGAGTACCAAACTGGTATCACCTGTGTCTGCTTCATGGGTGGCGACGCCGAGCCTTACGATGTGGCCAACCTCGCCATGCATGTCAAAAACAAATATAAGACCATCAAAACTGCTTGGTATTCAGGACGTAACGAACTCCCGAAAGCCTTCCATGCGGAGACTTTCGACTACATTAAGACAGGGCGTTACGAGGAAAAACTGGGCGCCTTGGATTCCATCACCACCAACCAACGCATGGTGAAACGCCTGGCCGACGGCCGCATGAAGGATATCACCAACAGATTCCAAAAACAAACCGAGAAGACAAGGTTGCTTTAACCGCGAACACTCGGGTATCCTGCCGGTAAAAACAAATAGGGCTGCCACAATGAAGTGACAGCCCTATTTGTTTTAAAAGAGTTGGTGGTTATTTCACCATCAGCTTTCTGGTTTCCATCGAACCATTCTGGTTCTTGATGTTCACCAGATACATGCCCTTGTTCCAGTTGGAGGCATCCACACTAATAACATCACCTTGGGCTTCGTAAACCTTCTGGCCAACGAGGTTGTAGATTTCAACCTGAGCCATGTTGGCGTTTTCGATAACGAAGCTTCCGGTAGTCGGGTTGGGATAGATGGCGGTTGTCATCTCGGTCTCTTCCACGGCATCGAACAGCCATTCGAAATCAACAGTAGCCATTTGTGATTCACCGTCTTCGTAAACAGCAACAATACCAATGGTATAGGTTCCGTTATGTTCGCCCTCGAAACCGATGAAGATCGGTTGATTGCCAGCCGTACCTAAAAGCTCATCGTCCACATAAACCTTGTAGGCAGTGGCACCTTCAGGGTTGGTCCAAGTGACCAGTGCACCACGCTCACCTTCGTGCTCGTAGGGTTCAGCGGCCAGGTCGGTCACAGGAGCGTAAACTGTGGGAGCACCGCCAAATGAAGCAGCCATCTTCACCGAGGTCATGTCGTCAGCATAGACGGCTTGGACTTCCACCACGTTGAAATCTGCTGTCACTGTGGTGTTATACTCATAACCCGTGACGGTTTCAACCAATTCGCCGTTGACAAAGACGTTGTAGGCTTGGGCGTTGCCACCTTCAGGAGCCGACCAAGTAGCGGTCAGGTTGCCTCCGTCCACCGTAACGGCAAGATCTTGCACCGGATAAGGATGGATGTCGGTGTATTCATACAAGAAGTGGCTGTTGAGCATCTCCTTGCTGCCGTATTCCTGCAGCCAGGCCGACACTTCAAGGTCGCTCATCTCTTCAACATGGGTACCTGACAAATCTTGGGTGAACTCGAAGTGCTGGTAGCCACCTGCGGGAATATTCACCTCATTGCCCGAAGGCGAGGTCAAGAACTTCATGAAAATATGGTGGAATGAAGTCTCACCATTAGAGCCAACGTTGTTGTGGGTCTCTTTTTCATTCACGGTGACGAATGCTTTGGCAGTATTCAAATCATAGTAAGACATGAAGTCAACCTTCACGGTGATGGTGTTGCCACTTACATTGAAAGAACCTCTGACTTCGGTGAAAGCAGGTGAGTCATACACATTGTTGATGACGGTTTGGGCTTGGCCAGCTGATTTTTCTTGTGCTTCGATGAAAATCGCAGGAACGGCACTCACATTGTAGTATTGTCTTCTAATACCACCTTCTTCGGTGTAATACGGGTCGCCGTTGCCGGGCCAGTTCATCTGATATTTAGTGTAGGTGAACTTGCCGGGATTGTTGTTGGTGACATTCAGCATCTGAGTGTTGGGTTGGACGCAGGGACCGCATGTTGAACTTGAAAAATGCTCAATCATGGCGATTTTCTGTGTCGAGCCAAGCGTTATCGATATGGGTTTGACAATGGTGTTGTTGGCCTCATCGTCATCGGGAGTGCCATTGACAGAGGTGATGCTAACTGTAAGAGTATAGCTTCCGGGAAGGAGCACCGTAGGCTGTACAAAAGTGAGTTGTTCCGAAGCCAGAGAGGCCAGGTTGACAGCGAAGGTTTCCTCAACAGCATCAAATCCTTCAAACTGATAGGTCATGACCACTTGGTTCACTGTCTCAAGACCTTTGTTTTGAACGGTGAAAGCAATGTCCTTTGAACCTGCAGCCGATACACTGCTCAGATCAACCGACAATAATGAAAGGTCAAGGTTCTCTTGCGAGAAGATCTCGATGTCGTCGAAATACCAGTCGTTGATGTTGTAACTGTTACCTGTGTAGAATAAGCAGAATTGAACGTTATTGTTGCCCATGTCGGGGGTGGTGAAGGTCTGTGTGACAGCCCAGGAGTTGCTGCTGTTATAGTTTTGTTGCCAGCCTACATTCCAGGTGGTGCCATTGTCAGATGATGTGGCAAAACCTATCGTATGGGAACCCGAATAATTGTTGAGCGCATGTTTGAAACTCACCACCACAGAAGTGACGCCTGTAAGGTCGACGGCAGGCATGACCACACGTGAAGTTCCATTGAATTGGGGACCCCAAGCCAGATGAAGTTCATTAGCGGCTCCACCGGCGTTTTGTGACCCAGAGATGCTCCAGTTGTTAATTCCACTTCCAGCGATTTGCCAACCTGCAGGCATTGTCATACTGTCAAAATGCTCGTTGACAAAGGTTGCTTTTGTTTGGGCAAATACTGATACAGATATCAGAATTGCCGCAAAAAAGAGTAATGTTTTTTTCATAGGATAATTATTAATTGGTTGATCATTATATTAATAGTGGTGGCAAAGATAAATAAATCACTCAATTCCAGGTAATGCTGCAATTAATTTTTTTGTGTAATTGTTTTTTGGGTGGTCGAAGAGTTCATCGGCGTCGTTGTATTCCACGGGTTTGCCGTTGTACATCACAAGCACACGGTCGCTCATAAAACGAACTACGCTCAGGTCGTGGGAAATAAAGATATAAGTCAAATTCCGTTCCTTTTTCAGCCGGTTGAGCAAGTTCAACACCTGGGCCTGCACCGACACATCAAGAGCCGACACCGACTCGTCGCAGATAACCAGCCTAGGGTTCACCGCCAAGGCGCGAGCGATGCAGATGCGTTGCCTTTGACCTCCAGAGAACTCATGGGGATAGCGGTCGTATTGCGTTGCTTCCAGCCCCACTTGTTCCAGCAATTCGCAAACCATTTGCCGACATTTCTTCCGATCGGTCTCGATGCCATGCACTTTCAAAGGTTCAGCGATGGCTTCACCTATTCTGATTCTGGGATTCAACGAGGAGTAGGGGTCTTGAAATACAATTTGGGCTTGTTTCCGAAACGCTCGCAAATCAGCTTTATTGAGCGCCGTCACCTCCATACCGTCGAACCAGACCTTGCCTCCTGTAGGCTCCTGCAGCCTCAAGATACTCCGACCGAGGGTTGTTTTTCCACATCCCGACTCACCCACCAAGCCAAGGGTTTCACCTTCATAAACCTCCAAGCTGACATCGTCAACAGCCTTCACGTGGTCGTAGACACGCCCGAAGATACCTTTCTTTAAAGGATACCAAGTCTGAAGACCCTCCACTTTTAATATGGGATCGTGCGAATACAGTTCCTTCAGGTGCTGTTGCCGCTGTTCATCGGTGATTTGAAGCTCACGCAAGATTTGCTCCTTGCCACCTTTCCATTGTCCATCGAGGAATTCCTTCACGATGGGCAGTTTTTTGAGACGGATCTTCATCGGTGGCCGACAGGCTAGTAAGCCTTGTGTATAAGGATGTTGGGGATGTTCCAAAACTTGAGACACCTCGCCCCGTTCCAAAATCTCGCCATTGTGCATCACCACCACGTCGTCGGCAATTTCGGCTACCACCCCCAGGTCGTGAGTGATGAACACCATGCCCATACCTGTTTCCTGCTGTAGTTTTCTTAATAGGTGAAGAATCTCTTTCTGGACGGTTACATCAAGAGCTGTGGTTGGCTCGTCCGCAATGAGTATTTTTGGGCTGCAGGCAATGGCCATGGCAATCATCACGCGCTGTTTCTGTCCCCCGCTGAGCTCATGGGGGTAGCTGTCGAAGATTGCTTCAGGCCGCGGCAACATCACCTGACGGAACAAGGAGATCGCCCGGTCGCGAGCGGCCTTTTTTGTCACCTTTTCATGTTGAAGGATCATTTCGGTAACTTGTTGCCCGCACCGATACACGGGATTGAGCGAAGTCATCGGCTCTTGGAAAATCATGGCGATGCGTTTGCCTCGTACCTCAGCCATCCGCTTCTCGTTGAAGTCTTTGATATCCACCCCTTCCATTAATATGGCATCTGCTTTCACCTTGCTGACCTTGGGGTTTAAAAGGCGCATCACCGCGAGGTTGCTCACCGACTTTCCCGAGCCCGACTCTCCCACAATGCCCAACGTGCGTCCGGCCATCACGTCGAAGTCGATGCCATGAACGACTTCATGCCATTCATCATCGCTAAGGAAATTGATTCGCAGGTTTTTTATTTCTAAAAGAGGTTGAGGCATCTTCATTATTATTTTGAAGCAAAAATAAGAATAAATGCCTATTCTTTAAGGTTTTTTATCTCTTTCAGTAACTCAGATATGGTTTTGCGTAGTTCTGAGTTTTCCTTTTGCAAAACAGCAATCCCTTGATTAGCTGCTTCCAAAGCTTGGTTCTGTTGATTTCGATAATTGAGTCGAACAGCGGTCATTCTTTCCTTTATACCTCCTTCCATAATAAATTCTTTTTCTTTTCTCTTTTGATAAGTCATCAACATTTTATCCACCATCCGGCAAAGGCTAATGCCAATATTACACATTTCCTCGTTAGTCCATTTATTAAAAAAAGGATCGTAATCTGAAAGAAGATTATGGCTACGACAAAAAGTTAACATTCCATTAAAGCGTGGATGATCCTTAGTCCATTTTATTAATTTATGGCTTATTATATAGTCTTCGTAATCCTCCAATAGTTCTTGAATACTGGCTCGTGCAACATTGAGCAACTTTAGTTCCATTTCCGTTGAAGTCACACCATCCGCAGAGCCCTCAACAATATTCTGTTTTCCCGATCGGGCTGCCTGAACCATTTGATCAACGGTTCTATCACCATAAATGGGTAAAAATCTTTTCGTAAAGACATAAGTCATCTGATATAGCACGACTGCTTTTTGGTAAAACCACAAGTTCTTCCAATTCGTTTGTGTTTTTAATACTGATTCTATTCTTTTTACTGGGTTTTTATAAATCATAATGTTCTTCTTTTTTATTTTCAATTAATCTAGAAGTTCTAGATTATCTAAAAGTTCTAGATTATCTAGTATAGCGAATTTCACCGCCCAGCACATGCAGCCGTAGCGCAGCCAATGGTGATGCCTTGTACCACAGACAACCTCAAGGCACAGGCTTCCAAGGTGGCCCCCGTGGTCAACACATCATCGATAAGCAATACGTATTTACCTTCAAGCTGAGCCGCTTTCCTTAATTCAAAAATATCCTTTACGTTTAGCCAACGCTCCTCTTTGCCCTTGTGCGTCTGAGTGGAAGTGTTCACCGAACGCACCAGAAAACCTTCGCCAATCGGGATTCCCGTCACATCAAAAACACCTTGGGCAATCATCATGCTCTGGTTGTAGCCTCGTTCCTTTTCTCGTTTGGGATGCAACGGCACCGGGATCAAAAAATCAAGCCCCTGAAACAGTGGCGCTTCCTTAATGCTCTTACCCAACTCCTGACCCAGAAAAACACCCGCATCGGCATTACCCTTGTATTTCAGTTCATGAATAAGGTGTTGAACCTTGCCTTCCTTGGAAAAGAAAAAGCACGAGGTCACAGCCCTCAACCGCACTTTGCCGTAAAACAAACGTGCCAAAGGATTGTCTTCGTTAAGTTCATATCCGGTTTTGGGCAACAAACTTCGGCAACGGGTGCAAACCAGCTTTTCCCACCGGAACAATGGTGTACCACAAGCGGCGCACACAGTAGGATACATTAATCCTATAATAGAATTAATAAAATTAAATTTCATTTATAGTCAATTTTGACTGCAAATATAGAAATTTAATTTATTGTATCATAAATATAAAAATTATATTCCACCGAATAATCCATCGAATCGGGAAGCAGTTCGTCCGTTCGTCCCTGCTCGCGCAAGATTTCGTTGAACATTCGTCTGTTACGAAGCAGCTTGTTCTGTCGTCGGACGCTGGGATTGAAATGGTCGTACATGTATTGTATCGGGCTCGCCGTAAAACCACCATTCTCAAAATTAAAATACGGATCACGTTTCCTGCCGCTCTGCATACCAGCCAGTTCTTCATTAAGTTTTTGTATTTCACGAGGAACGGGCTTGGAGGGCATGTCGATAATCATCTGTTTGAAAGTCTTGTAATCGTAGAAGGGAAACACCGTGACTTCTTTCAACATGATAGTATCGCGTTCCAATACAATCTGCATTGTGTCGACCTCCAAGGTTGAATCCACGGGGATCAGTTTTCTGGCATAACCCAAACAGCTGACCCAGAGTGTATCCACCATCCTTGCGGGAATCAGAAACACCCCATCGCGATTCGAAATGGTGCCACAATGCCCCATCTTGCTGATTACGTGGGTATTGCTAATTGGAAGAAGACTATCGGAAGTAACTATCTTTCCCAGTATCGGCATCCTTTTCTCCACATTCAAAACATCATCACCTTGGGCGAAAAGCCTAAGGACCGAAAAAAACATTGCCAATATGAAAAGATAACGTTTCACTAAAACCCTTTAACGTTGTTCTCCTTGAATTATTATCTCCAATCTTCGGTACCAGTCCTCACCGAACTTACGAATCATGGGGCCTTTGAGGAATTTCCAAAGCGGGAGACCTTCTTTCTCGCCTTTGCGCTTGGCAGGGACGCAGACACTCCATTCATGGTAGAGGATGTGGGTGAGGCCATCCTTTTCCACCAAGCGGATAGGGTAAAGGTGGCATGAAATGGGCTTCCAGAAATCGCATTTGCCCTCCAAATAGGCCTTTTCGATGGCGCAAAGGGCCGTACCGTTCTCGTGGAAATAGACGAAAGCGCATTCCGCACCATTTACCAAGGGAGTGACGAGTTCGCCCATTTCGTCATAATCGTAGACATCGTTTTCTTCTATCACTTTGATGCCTTCGGGCCTCATATAGAGTTTGATGGCTTCGAGGTTGTCTTCAATCTGTTCTATCTCAAAGGCTTCCAAAGGAGCTCCGGCATCACCTTCGACGCAACACCAGCCTTTGCAACGAGGAAGGTCGCAGCAAAACTTGGCGTTCAGGAATTCGTCGGATATAACTATGTTGTCTAAAATAATCATGTTTGCAAAGATAAAAGAAAAATGACTAATTTTGCACCCGAATTCCAAAAGGAATCTCTAAATTCTAAATTCATCATTCTAAATTAATAAAAACATGGCTTTTAACCTCAGAAACAGAAACTTCCTGAAGTTGTTGGACTTCACTCCGGAAGAGATCAAGTTTTTCCTGAAGCTGGCCGCCGACCTTAAGGCCGCCAAGTATGCAGGCACCGAACAACCCCACCTCACGGGCAAGAACATCGCCCTGATTTTCGAAAAGACCTCGACCCGCACACGTTGCGCTTTTGAAGTCGCCGCCAAGGACCAGGGTGCACACGTCACCTACCTCGGCCCCACTGGCTCACAGATCGGCGTAAAGGAATCGATGAAGGACACCGCCCGCGTTTTGGGTCGCATGTTCGACGGCATCGAGTACCGTGGCTTCGAACAGACCATCGTTGAAGAGCTTGCTCAATACGCTGGCGTGCCGGTTTGGAACGGCCTCACCAACGAGTTCCACCCCACCCAGATCCTCGCCGACTTCCTCACCATGATGGAACACAGCGACAAACCCCTCAACCAGGTCACCTTCGCCTACTGCGGTGATGCCCGTTTCAACATGGGTAACTCACTGATGGTGGGTGGTGCCAAGATGGGCATGGACGTCCGCATCGTGGCTCCAAAACAACTCCAACCCAGCAAGGAACTCATCGACACCTGCAAGAAGATCGCCAAGGAAACCGGCGCCAAGGTCACTGTGACCGACGACGTGAAGAAGGGCGTCAAGGGCTGCGACTTCCTTTACACCGACGTGTGGGTATCAATGGGTGAACCCGATGAAGTTTGGAAACAGCGCATCGACCTCCTCATGCCTTACCAGGTGAACAAAGAAATGATGAAGGCCACTGGCAACCCGAACTGCAAGTTCATGCACTGCCTGCCCGCTTACCATAACCTTGAGACCAAGGTCGGTCGCGACGTACATCAGAAGTTCGGTTTGAACGGCATCGAAGTCACCGAAGATGTGTTCGAGAGCAAGAACAGCATCGTCTTCGACGAAGCCGAGAACCGCATGCACACCATCAAGGCCGTCATGGTGGCCACGTTGGGAGACTAACTTTAATTAAGAATTAAGAATTCGGAATTAAGAATTAATAGAGAGCTCCCTCTAAATTCTTAATTCCGAATTCTTAATTCCGAATTCTTAATTTATCACCACTTTCTCAGTAAAGAGAACGTCGTCGGTGCTTAATACCCGAACGAAATAAACCCCAGGAACCAAAAAACCTACATCAAGCACACATTCCTCGCCAAAACAGGAATGTGAAACTTTTCTTTGCCCCAACAAATCAAAGATTTCAACCTGACGCATTGGAACGCCTTTCACTACAAGCGTTCCCGATGAGGGATTGGGGTAAACCGTCAAGTGGTCGTAACCATTATCGGACACCTCGTTGGAAATCAATCCTGCGAGAGTGGCCACCAAACCCAGGTTGAGTTCGGTGAACCGCTTGACTTGGTCCATGTTGTTGACACTGACACCGAGGAGGTCATTGGGCGTATGGATGAAGGGTGAGCTATGGTGCGTGTTTTCAAAAGGATGCACGGCGGCATAACCATTGCGGTTGAACGAGGAATAGTCGCTGTCGCCCCAAGTGAGCCAGTCCTGCCAAATAGGCATTTCAGGAAAATAGACATGGCTGAAGTTAAACACATAGTCGCCAATGATGGAGTCGCGCGTGGTAAACATCAAATTGACGTGAATATCGGAGCCTGGCTCAAGATAGCCGATCATGTCGAGATTGAAATACCCCACAATGTCGAGCCTTTGGTCGGCACAATCCTTGGCAAAAGCTGCACTGCCTTTCAACCCAACTTCCTCGGCGGCCCAGCCGCAATAAATGATGGATCGTTCAAAGGTGCAGTGGCTGAGCAATCGGGCCGTCTCAATAATACCCGACGAACCCGATGCGTTGTCGTCGGCCCCTGGAGCGCGTAACGAATCGGGGTGACCCGGGCTATTGTTATATGAGTCGTAATGCGCCCCACATACGACATATTCATCAGGATAGACCAATCCCCGTTGAATGGCAATCACATTGTCGGAGGTCTCATAAACCGTGTCGTGATGGGTGAATTCGAAGTCGTGCAAAAAAACGGAATCGAAACCCATGTCACGATAAGTTTCATAGAGCCAGTCCTGCACCTCGTATACCATCTGGCTGTCCCACCGGCGGGTATGATACGACTGCATGTGGTCGATGGTCGCTTCCAAGTTGTCTTTCGACACCTGGTTCATCAATTGCCTCACCCGAACATCCTCCTCCTGAATCATAGGATAGGTGTGTTCAAACAGGTGCTGCGCCTGAACCCCCAAGGCAGCCATTACAAAAAACACCCCCAATAAAACCCTCTTCATCTTAACTTTCCGTTTTCCGTTTTCCACTCCCTCACAGTCCTTTGACATGCGGCTTTCCAGCTACAAAATCCTTCAGATAAAACGGCTCAAAATAAGCCACATCCACATAATCACCCGATTTCAAAGCCTGGTCGGAAAGTGCAGCCATATAGGATGCAGATGGAGTAAAGTCATCAATTATATTAATATTATGGCTACTTCCAAACAATGATTTCAGTTTGGGAGCGCCGTCGCCGAAAAGCCAAAAGTGAGGGTCGGAAGAAGGAACCCCGCAGGGCTCACCGTCAGGATGAGAGATAAAACGGAAGTTTTCATCGAAAACAACGGCTTCAGTGTCTTTCTTCCTATTGAGGTTTGCGTCAAAAACAGCGCAATAGGCTTCCATCCTGCGGGCGTCGATCATTGGTACCAGCAAGTCGTTCGGTTGAAGTTTATTGCCCAGCCGGTCTTTCATCCCGGATGCCATGGCCTCCAAGGTATCAACGGCCAGCAAAGGCAGTCCGGCGGCATAACAAACGCCCTTGGCCGTGCTCACCCCAATGCGCAAACCCGTGTAGGAGCCAGGCCCCTTGCTTACCGCAACAGCATCCAGTTGGCTATAATCCGCTCCCACCTCGTCCATCACCTCCTTGATGAAAATGGTGATTTTCTCCGAATGGGCGTTCTGTCCCTGACACTCGCGCAAAGCCAGGGTCTTCACCCCGTCGTTTAAGGCAACGGAACATGTTGAGGTGGCTGTTTCAAGACATAGTATCATTTTGGTAATTTTTTTTGCAAAAATAAGAAATTTTGTATCTTTGTAGTTTCTAAAATGGAATAATATGCGAATTTTAGTCACCGGAGGCTCCGGTTATATCGGCTCCCACACTTTGATTGAGCTGCATCAGGCCGGACACGAGACCGTGGTCGTTGACAACCTTTCCAACTCCAACCCTGTCTCGTTGAAACGTGTTGAAGAGCTCATCGGAAAAAAGATACCTTTTCATCAAGTCGATATCCGTGACCGCGAAGGTCTCAACCGAGTGATGGACCAATATCATTTCGACGCTTGCATCCATTTTGCGGGACTGAAAGCTGTTGGCGAAAGTGTCGAGAAACCCTGGGAATATTACGAGAACAACATCGGCGGCACCCTTGTCCTGCTTGATGTCATGCGCCAACACGGTTGCAAAAACATCATCTTTTCCTCGTCGGCTACGGTGTATGGCGACCCGGCTGTCATCCCCATCACAGAAGAATGCCCGAAAGGCCATTGCACCAACCCTTATGGACAGACCAAAAGCATGCTTGAGGAGATCCTCATGGACATGCAACGCGCCGACAAGGAATGGAACATCGTGCTGTTGCGCTATTTCAACCCCATCGGAGCCCACCCGAGCGGCAGGATAGGGGAGAACCCCAACGGCATCCCCAACAACCTGATGCCTTACGTCACCCAAGTGGCCGTAGGCAAACGTCCCGAACTAGGCGTGTTCGGCGATGACTATCCCACCCCTGACGGTACCGGCGTGCGCGACTTCATCCATGTGGTCGACCTCGCCAAAGGCCATGTGGCCGCACTCAAAGCCATTGAGCGAAACTGCGGATGCGCCATCTATAACCTTGGCACAGGTCAAGGCTATTCGGTACTCCAACTGGTCAAGACCTTCGAGAAAGTCAACGGTATCAAGATCCCCTATAGCATCAAACCCAGAAGAGCCGGCGACATCGCCACATGCTACTCCAATCCCGCCAAAGCGGAACGCGAACTAGGATGGAAAGCGCAGTATGGACTGGAGGAGATGTGCAGAGACGCATGGAACTGGCAGAAGAAGAACCCGGAGGGGTATGGGGAGAGATAACAGATAAAAGATAAAAGATAAAAGATAAAAGTTGAAAATTGCGCGTAAATATAAATAAATGGACAAAGTAACCTTACTTCCTTACGACCGGATTTACAAGAACTTCATCGAAGAGAAGTATCTTCACGATGGTCACAACGAGTATTACTACCGTGACCAACAAGTGAAGAAGCCGGTCAATGGTTGGCGTCATCTTCATTCCGACGAGATTGAGCGTCTGGTGAAGAACAGCAACACGGCGACCAACTGGGACGAGATCATGGTGACCGACGAGTTCGACACCAACATGATCCGCAACAACCACTTCTTCGGTTTATGCCGCATTGGACGCGTGGCCAACGAGATCCTCCAGTACCACGACCTCCGTGTCCCCGTGGGCATCACCGACAGCAGTATCATCTCATGCGACATCGGCGACAACGTGGCCATCCACGATGTGCATTACTTGGCCAACTACATCATCGGTGACAAGTGCATCCTGTTCAACATCCAGGAGATCAGCACCACCGACCACTCCAAGTTCGGTAACGGCATCATCAAAGAGGGCGAACCTGAAGACGTTCGCGTGTGGCTCGAGGTGATGAACGAGAACGGTGGTCGAAAAATCCTGCCCTTCGACGGCATGATTACCGCCGATGCCTATCTATGGGCCAAGTACGTCGATGACAAACCCCTGCAACAGCGTCTGTTCGACATCACCAACGAGGCTTTCGACAAGCACCGAGGCTATTATGGCACCATCGGCGAATGCTCCGTCATCAAGAATTGTTGGATCCTGAAAGATGCCAAGATTGGACCTTACTGCTACATCAAAGGCGCCAGCAAGCTCAAGAACATCACCATCAACTCTTCCGAAGAGGAGCCTTCACAAGTAGGCGAGGGCGTCATCATGGTGAATGGCATCACCGGCTACGGCTGCCACATCTTCTACTCGGTGGTGGCCATCCGCTTCGTGCTGGGCGACAACTGCAACCTCAAGTACGGCGCCCGTCTGATCTATTCGGTGCTGGGCGACAACTCCACCATCTCGTGCTGCGAGGTGTTGAACAACCTCATCTTCCCTTCGCACGAACAGCATCACAACAACTCATTCCTGATCTCAGCCTGCGTGATGGGTCAGAGCAACATGGCTGCCGGTGCCACCCTGGGCTCCAACCACAACAGCCGAGCCACCGACGGCGAGATTGTCGCCAGCCGCGGCTTCTGGCCAGGACTCTGCTCCAGCATCAAGCACTCCTCCAAGTTCGCCTCGTTTACCCTGCTCTCAAAGGCAGACTACCCCAACGAGATGAATGTCACCATGCCGTTCTGCCTGGTCAACAACAACACCAAGACCAACGAACTCGAGATCATGCCTGCCTACTGGTGGATGTACAACATGTTCGCCATCGCCCGCAACACCTCTAAATACCAGAAACGCGACACCCGCAAGCGCAAGATCCAGAACATCGAGTTTGAGACCTTCGCCCCCGACACCATGGAGGAGACCATCGAGGCACGCAAACTGCTTGAAGTGTGGGTGGCCAAAGCCTACCTGCGCTCCAAAGGCGAAGACCCTGACGCACATGAGTACTACGACCTCCGTGCCATGGGCAAAAACCTGCTCGACAACGAACCTGAGACCTGCAAGAAACTGGAGGTGTTCGGCGAAAACATCGAGAAGAGCAAACGCCGCGTCCGTATCCTGAAGGCATGTCAAGCCTATCACGCCTACGGTGACATGATCGTGTATTACGCCGTGAAAAACATCGTCCACTACCTCGAAAACCACGAGGAAGCCAGCATTGAGAACCTTTCGACGATGATGAAAGGCAAACGCCTCCGCAAATGGATCAACCTCGGAGGACAGACCATGCCCGAGGAAGACGTCGACCAGTTGCGCGACGACATCAAGACCGGCGTGCTCAACAGCTGGCAGGAGATCCACGACCGCTACAACGACCTCTGGAAACGCTACCGCATGGAGAAACTCCGTCACGCCTACTTCTCGCTGATGTTCCTCTATAAGGACGAGACCGACGTGCTGACCCCGGAGATGTGGAAGGAATGCCTCGACAAGGCCGTCCAAATCCAGCAATATATCTGCGACCAGGTGTTCGAGTCGCGCAAGAAAGACTACGACAACCCCATCCGCAGCGCCACCTTCCGCAACGAAGCGGAGAAGATCGCCGTGGTCGGTAAGATAGAAGACGTCTCCTTCGTCAAACAAATCAAGAAGGAAACCGACGAATTCATCGCCTCCATTAATAAAATCTCTAAATTCTAAATTAATAATTCTAAATTTATACCTCATGAGAGTAATCATTGAACCGAACTATGACAAGATGTCCCGCTGGGCAGCCAACCATATTGTAGAACGCATCAAGGCCTTCAAGCCGACTGCAAAGAAACCCTTCATCTTGGGCCTTCCCACGGGTTCCACCCCGATAGGCACCTACAAGGAGCTGGTGAAGCTTTACAAGAAAGGCCAGGTCTCCTTCAAGAACGTGGTGACCTTCAACATGGATGAATACGTGCAGATTCCTGAAGACCATCCGGAGAGCTACCACAGCTTCATGTGGAACAACTTCTTCAGCCACATCGACATCAAGAAAGAGAATGTGAACATCCTCAACGGCAACGCCAAGGACCTTGAGGCCGAGTGCGCCCGCTATGAGGAAAAGATAAAGAGCTACGGCGGCATCGACCTGTTTATGGGCGGCATTGGTCCCGACGGCCACATCGCCTTCAACGAACCCGGCAGCTCCCTGACCTCACGCACCCGTGTCAAATCCCTCACCACCGACACCATCATCGCCAACTCACGCTTCTTCGAGAACGACATCAACAAGGTCCCGAAGACCGCTTTGACCGTGGGCGTCGGCACCGTGATGGACAGCCGCGAGGTGATGATTCTTGCCAACGGCCACGGTAAGGCCCGCGCCCTGGCACATGCCATCGAAGGCGCCGTCAGCCAGATGTGGACCGTCAGCGTACTCCAAATGCATCCCAAAGGCATCATCGTCTGCGACGACGCAGCCTGCGACGAGATGACCTATGGTACCGTCAAGTATTTTAAAGACATCGAGAAAGACAACCTTTGATTTTTAATGAAGAATTTTGCCCTCATTGGCGTGGGGGGTTACATCGCCCCACGCCACCTGAAAGCCATCAAAGACACAGGCAATGACCTGGTCTCCGCCTACGACAAGAGCGATAGCGTAGGCATCATGGACAGTTATTTTCCAAAAACCGCTTTTTTCACCGAACAGGAACTGTTCGACAGACACAACACCAAAATGATCACGTCGGGCAACCGTATCGACTTCGTCAGCGTGTGCACCCCGAACTACCTCCATGATGCCCACATCCGATATGGACTACGTCTCGGTGCCGACGTCATCTGCGAGAAACCCGTCGTGCTCAATCCATGGAACATCGACGCCCTCGAAAAAGTGGAGCAACGCGAAGGTCACAAGGCCTATACCATTCTACAATTGCGACACCATGAAGCCATCGTCGCCCTCAAGAAGAAGATCGAGAATGGACCTAAGGACAAGATTTACGACATCGACCTGACCTACATCACTTCAAGAGGCAACTGGTATTATGCCTCGTGGAAAGGCGACGTGCACAAGAGCGGAGGCATCGCCACCAATATCGGCGTGCATTTCTACGACATGCTTTGCTGGATCTTCGGCGAAGTCAAACAGAGCGTCATCCACATCTCAACCCACGATAGGGTGGCCGGTTTCCTGCAGCTGAAAAACGCCAACGTGCGCTATTTCCTCAGCATCGACGGCGACACGCTCCCGAAAGAGGTGGCCGAAAAAGGAGGGAGAAGCTACCGCTGCCTCATGATCGACGGCGAGGAGTTCGAGTTCACCAACGGTTTCACCGACCTTCACACCGTCAGCTACCAAAAGATTCTCAACGGAGAAGGCTTCAGGATCAGCGAGTCGAGAAACGCCATCAACACCGTCTATAATATCCGTAACGCACAACCCATAGGACTCGTGGGCGACTACCATCCTCTGGCCCGACTTGAATGTAAAACCCATCCTTTCAAATGGACCATTTAAGATGATGCGACTGCGAAAACTCATATTCCTCAACTTACAACACCTGCCCATGCCTTCGCTGGGATGGCGGGCAAGAGTATGCAAATGGGGTGGAGTTAACATCATTAATCCGAAAAAAACCGAAATAGGAACCAACGTGGTGTTCGATACTTTGGCACCCGAAAACATCACTATTGAAGAAGGCGTCATCGTCTCCACGGGCTGCAAAATCATCAGCCATTACCTGGATCCCTCCACGATGACGCCCGAAGACCGGCTGGCCAACCGTTATCCTGTCGGGAATGTGTTAATAAAAAAGAATGCTTTTATAGGAATGGGTTCTATGATAATAAAACCCGTCACCATCGGAGAAAACGCCGTTGTCGGCGCCGGTTCCGTCATTACCCACGACATTCCCGACAACGAAGTCTGGGCAGGAAACCCCGCCAGACGCATCCAACCCCTTTAGGAATGAGACCCGATTACCTCCTTTATAGAAATGCTTGGCGCTTCGCTGGTCCGCCCCATTTGGAACAACAGCTACAGACCGATGAATACCGTTCATTGTTAAAAGAAGGAGGTTATTTCGTCAGAAACACCTATGACTTTGATTGTGAGAAAGAAACGTCTTTTTGGAATATCATCAAAGACCATTTTGGAGGATTGGAGGAACTTTCGGGCAACACCAGAAAAAAAGTAAGGCGTTCCCTGGAACATTTCGAATTCAAGTTTGTCGATCTGAAGCTTATTCGAAAAGAAGGATATCCCATCTTGAAGGCCACCTATGAGGATTATGCCGTCAGCGATCGCACAATGAACGCCAGGACCTTCAATGCTTTTTTGGACCTTTGTGAACAGTACAATTATGAATGTTGGGGCGTTTTTGACCGAGACAACAACACTCTGGTTGGTTTTTGCCTCAATCATGTTTGGCCCGATTCATGCGAATATGGGGTAGTGGGAATCCTGCCTAAATACAAACGCAAAAGCACCACTTATCCTTACTATGGACTGTACTATAGCATGAACCAATACTATTTACAGGAAAAGGGCTTGCTATATGTCACTGATGGCACGCGTAGCATCACTGAACATTCCAACATCCAGCCGTTTTTGGAGGAAAAGTTCCATTTTCGCAAGGCGTATTGCCACCTGAAGATCCATTATAATTGGTGGATGCGCATCGCTGTAAAGCTGCTATATCCGCTCCGAAAAAACATAAGGATTCCCCAAGTAAAGGCTGTTTTGAACATGGAGGCGATGACCAAATGAAAAAAAATCACATTATTTTCCTGTTTTTTGTCTCGTTTTTGTTTGTCACATTGTTTTCACGAGCCACCTCTTTTTTGTATGTGTTTGAAGGAGCCGACCCGTCTGTTTTCAAGCAAATGGGGCTGGCTTTGTTGAAAGGAAAATTGTTGTATATCGACTATTTCGACAACAAGGGCTGTCTGCTGTATTTTCTCCATGCCCTCGCCTTAAGACTTGGCGGCGACTTATTCCTGATGCTGTTTCAAACCATTTCCCTTTTCTTCACCATGCTCATGTGGAGTGGAATGCTGGATCTATACCACAACGCACGGATTCGCAACCTTTGCCTAGGGATCACTTTAGTACTATTGCTAGGTTTTTATTGTAGCGGCGACCAAAGCCAGGAATGGTGCTTGCCCTTTATCACCTATCCATTACTAGTATATTTCAAGTCTTATAAGACAAAAAAAGACATTCGACCCATACAAATGCTACTAATCGGGGTGTGCGTCGGCATTATCACTTTTATCCAAGTCAATAACGCCTGTGTGGTTTTGGGATTTTATGGCTTTCTTTGGTTGCACTTCTTGCTGAAAAAAGAGTTCAGAAGGTTTTTCACCAGTTTAGCTTATTTTATTTTAGGTTGGCTCTTGGTGGCATCGCCTTGTGTCATGTATTTCTATTTGGTGTCGGGCTGGCACGGTGTTTATGAAATGGTTTATGCCTCGTTTCTCTCCAATCTGGAATACATCGGTGCAGGATTTCATATCCGACTATTTTTATTCATTCCTTACGTCATCATGCTTCTCTCGTTGACAATACTCACTTGGGTAAACTCACGCAATGAAAAAGAAGTTTTAATACCTGTGTTGCTGTCCATCGTGATTTTTGCCCTAACCTTTGGCAAATTAGGAAACATGTACTATTTGATGGCTATTTTACCGCTTTTCGTGATTACCATGATGACATTCAACTTTGTTGAACATAAAAAACTCAAACGAATCGTCTGCGGTATAATGGCGGTATGCTTGCTTTATTATCTGTGCGATCCCATGTTGCATTTCGGAAACGACTTGCTTTTGCGAAAGGAGAAAGAGTTGGTCATCTACGACCAGTTTCACCATTGCATCGAAAAGATTCCTGAAAACGAGAGGGATTCCATTTACAACTACAATTTGTATAGCATCGGAACCAGCATGATGCACCATGAAAGCTTGCTTCAAAGCAACAGGGTGCTGTTCACCTCGCTAGGCTTTACCTTGCCTACCTTAAAAAAAGAAGAAGCCGAAAAACCTTTTATTCCACCAAAATGGATTTTGTTGACGACTGACAAATATATAGAACCGAACGATGCCAAATACATTGAAAGCAACTACGTGATAGCTTATTCGTTTCAATACGACAAACTATATTTCCCCAAACCTAAAATTGGCGAATTGTTGCAAGTGTATCTACTAAAACGAATTGAGGAATAAAAAAAGTAGGACCCCGATAACGAACTCCTACTCAAAAAATTAATAACATGAAACGCGCCCCCTTCAGGACTTGAACCTGAGACCCCCTGATTAACAGTCAGATGCTCTAACCAACTGAGCTAAGGAGGCATTTGCGGCTGCAAAGGTACAGCTTTTTTTTGAATGTGCAAGAAAAATTTTACAGAATTTTTATTTTTCTTAAATTTGCACCCGATTAAACCTATTGAATTATGGCACAGAACAACATTCTCGGCATCGGCAACGCCCTTGTCGACATCCTCACACAAATACCTGACGACGACATTTTGGAACAGCTTCACCTGCCCAAGGGTTCCATGCATCATGTCGATGCTGAGACTTCCATCCGTTACGGCGAGATATTGAAACAATACGGCAGCGCTATGGCCGCTGGCGGTTCCACCGCCAACACCATGAGCGGCGCTTCCAAGCTAGGCGTGGAGACCGGTTACATCGGCAAGGTGGGTCGCGACGAGCGTGGACGTTTCTTTGAAAACGCCATGCGGGAGACCAACGTGAAACCCATGATGCTCACCACCGAAACGCCCACGGGTTGCGCCGAAGCCATCATCTCGAAGGATGGTGAACGCACCTTTGCCACTTACCTTGGAGCGGCTCTTGAGCTCAACGCCGATGATATTTGCCCCGAGATGTTCGACGGATGGGACATCTTTTACGTGGAAGGCTACCTTGTACAAAACCATGCGTTGCTCGACACGGCCTTGCCGATGGCCAAGGCCAAAGGCCTGAAGATCGCACTCGACATGGCCAGCTTCAACGTGGTGGAGGACAACCGCGACTACCTTCGTAAACTCACCAAGGATTATCTCGATATCGTCTTCGCCAACAAGGAAGAGGCCTTGGCTTTCACCCACCTCGACACCCCTGAGGCCGCCCTTGCCGATATCGCTTCGATGTGCGACATCGCCATCGTGAAACTCGGCGCCGAGGGTTCGCTCATCCAACGAGGCAACGAAATCGTGACCATTGGTCCGATTCCCGCCAAGGTCGTCGACACTACCGGCGCGGGCGATCTATGGGCTTCCGGCTTCATGGCAGGCCTCGTCCAAGGCAAGACACTCGAGCAATGTGGCAAGATGGGCGCCACTGTCGCAGCCAACATCATCGAGGTCGTTGGAGCCAAGATGGATGAAAAAAGATGGCAAAAAATAATTGATGCGTTAAAAGTATTGTAATTTTTCGTACCTTTGCAGGCTGATTTAAGAAAAAGTATATCAATAAATTAGACAATAAATAAACAATGAAGGAATTCAAGACCAACGAAATCCGGAACATCGCCCTCATCGGCGCTGCCAAGTCCGGCAAGACCACCCTCGCTGAGAACATGCTCTTCGAAGGCAAGGTCATCAACAGAAAAGGAAGCACGGAAGAAAAGAACACGGTTTCCGACTATCGCCAAATCGAGATGGAGCGTCAGATCTCTGTTCACGCCACCATCATGAACACCGTCATCAACGACCGTAAGATCAACATCCTCGACGCCCCCGGTTTCACCGACTTCTCAGGTGACATCGTGTCGTGCCTCTCGGCTGCCGACACCGCGGTGCTGACCGTCAACGCCCAGTCGGGTGTCGAAGCCACCACCGAGAACGCCTGGCGTCAAGCCGCCCGCACCAACAAACCCGTGGTGTTCTTCCTCAACCAGCTCGACCACAGCAACGCCAACTTCGACAACGCCATCCGCAGCTTGAAGGAATACTTTGGCGACAAAGTCACCCCGATCCAGTACCCTGTGAGCACTGGTGAGGACTTCAACGCCGTCATCGACCTCATCCTCATGAAGATGTTGGTCTTCAAAAATGGCAACGGAGCTCCCGAGATCCAGGACATTCCCGCCGCTGAGATGGACAAAGCCGAAGAGATGCACAACAGCCTCATCGAGCATGCCGCTGAAGGTGAAGAAGCCCTCATGGAGAAGTTCTTCGAGGAGATGACCCTCAACGAGGAAGACATGGAGCGTGGTATCCGCATGGGTATCATCAACCGTGAGATGTTCCCCGTGATCTGCGGCGCTGCCAAACGCGGTGTCGGCGTATATCGCCTCTGCGAATTCCTCATCAACGCTTGCCCGAGCCCGGCTGACGTCCCCGCCATCAAGGCTGAGAACGGCACCGAGTTCCACAACAGCAACGACGATCCCACCGCACTCCAGATCTTCAAGGTCACCACTGAGCAGAACCTTGGCGATGTGGCTTGGATGCGCCTCTACGGCGGCACCCTGACCAAGAGCCAGGACCTCGTGAACCCGCGCACCGGCAACAAGGAGCGCATCTCACAGCTGCTCTCGTTCCGCGGCAAGAACCGTGAGGAAGTCGAGAAAGTCAACGCTGGTGACATCATCTGCACCATCAAGCTGAAGGACGGCCGCGTGGGCGACACCCTCGTCGACGCCAAAGTCGCCGAAGCCGCTTTCGCTCCCATCCCGTTCCCGGAACCCATCTTCCAAATCGCCATCAAGGCCGCCAACTCACAGGAAGACGAGAAGCTGGGTGGCATCCTCAACGATATGCACAAGACCGACCCCACCGTCATCGCCGGCATGTCGCGTGAGCTCCGCCAGAACATCCTTCAGTGCCAAGGCGAATATCACCTCAACACCTTGAAGTGGTACTTCGACAACGTCTATAAGATCGGCGTTGAGTTCAGCACCCCGAAGGTTCCGTATCGTGAGACCATCACCAAGTCGGCCAAGGCTGACTACCGTCACAAGAAACAATCAGGTGGTAGCGGTCAGTTCGGTGAGGTTCACATGATGCTGGCTCCTTACTTCGAAGGCTACACCGATCCCGAAGAGTTTGCCGTGCGCGACAAGCAAGAGTACGAACTGCCTTGGGGCGGTAAGCTCATCTTCGCCAACTGCGTCGTCGGTGGTGCCATCGACGCCCGCTTCATGCCCGCCATCCTGAAGGGTATCAACGAGCGTCTGGAGCAGGGTCCTCTGACCGGTTCCTATGCACGCGACATCATCTGCTACATCTATGATGGTAAGATGCACCCCGTTGATTCCAACGAAATGGCCTTTAAGATCGCTGGTCGTATGGCCTTCTCTATGGCCTTCAAAAACGCCGGTCCCAAGATCATGGAACCCATCTACGACCTCGACGTGCGCATGCCCGCCGACCTCATGGGTGCTGTGATGACCGACCTCCAGGGCCGTCGTGGCATCGTGATGGGCATGGATAGCGATCACGGCTACCAGACCATCCACGCCAAGGTCCCGTTCGCTGAGATGGACCGTTACTCCACCACCCTCAGCTCACTCACCTCGGGCCGTGGCACCTTCACCATGAAGTACGCCGAATACGCCCAGGTTCCTGCCGACGTGCAACAGCGCCTGCTGAAGGAATACGAAGAGAGCCAGAAGGAGGAAGAGTAAGTTTGAATTAGGAATTAAGAATGCGGAATTCGGAATTCCGAATTCCGCATTCTAAATTCTAAATTCCTAAAAAATCCCGTCAGCGATGGCGGGATTTTTGTTATTTTTGCCCCCATGAAACACTTGAGCCTCTCTGCGTTTTTGTTGCTACTTGCTGTTTTAGCGGCCTGCAACTCCCGTGAGGCGAGGGAGATGGAGGACGCTTTGGAGCAGGCCGTGGCCGTTTATGGTGACGGCAGTTTGGACGTTGAGGTCGACACGGTCGTGTTCATCCCCGGCCTGAGCGAGGCATCCTCTTATTTCGCCAATAAAAAACAATACCAAAAAGCCGCTCTTGCCGCGCTGCTGAACGGCTACTCCGAGAAGAACTTCGACAAGGAGGCAGCGATGCTGTCGTTCAAGGCGGCCGAGCATTATGGTGAGCTCGTACACGACAGCCTCACCGTGGCAAGGGCAGAGTATTGGATGGGGAAGATGTTATATTACGATGACAGGTTCGAAGATGCCCTATCCTTACTGAAAAACGCTAATTTATGTTTTGGAGATTATTATGCCGAAAAGGCACTTTCTTTGAACGTTATCGCGGGATGTTATATTTTGCTTCAAGAATATGGTAATGCCGACTCTTGCTTAAGCCAAAGTCTTGTTTATGCCGGATTGGAAAATTCCAATCAGGTGAAATCGAAGGCATTGAACAATTATGCCATATTATGCCAGTTACAAGGAGCAGACGACCAGGCCATTGCGTACTTGAGGATGGTGAAGCCCGATAACAGCCAACAAAAAATAATGAATCAGCTTAACCTCGGAAGAGCTTTCATGACTATCGGAGAAATGGATTCCGCGGCATATTATCTCTGTCAAACGGAAAAACTTCTTTCCTCGGCCAACATTAAAGACGAGACCATGGCGTCCGCCTATGCTTGCTTATCCCAATTTGCAGAGCTACAAGGAGATTTCGCAAAGGCGTTGGAGTATCAAAAGAACAATAAACAATATATTGTCAAGGTAAAGGACAATATGGAAACAGAAAGCGTCTATCGGATACAGCAACAATACGATTACGAAACAATTCGCAACGAGATGAACAAAAAAGTTATTGTTCGTCAGCGTATCATTCTTTTGATGAGCCTCATTCTCGTGCTTGTTTTTTTGTTTCTTATCATTTCGCAGAAACGTTTAGCCGTAATCCAAAAACAGGAAATGGATGCCAAAGAACGTACCTTGTTTTTTATTCGGCAATATACAGAACTGCTCACGCAGCAAGGTAAGACGATGCAGAAACTCGCCATCGTCATGGACAACAAGGAAGACAGGGCCTTGTTGGATAACTTGAGAGCGACTGTGTTTGGTAAAAAAGACCCGTGGGACGCCTTGATGGATGTTTTTGACACACTACACCCCAACGAAAGGGAGCGCATTGCCCGACTCTATCCTGAACTCACCGAATTGGAGTTAAAAGACATCATCCTATCCTACTTCAACGTATCGCGGCAGGACGAGGCACTTTTGCTCAAGACGGGTATCCATTCCATTGACAAATTACGCACAAGTGTAAAAAGAAAGACACTGTATTCTCAAGAAAAACAGTAAAAAAACTTCGTAATTTCCACAAAAAAGTTCGTAAAGGGATTTTCGTAATCCTTTTAGGTACAGTGACTTATTTCACATCGAACGGTAATTAGTTCGTAAAGGAGTTTTTACACGGTGCCTTAGGGCTTACCTTTGCATTCAAATCACCCCAAAACTTAACATGTATGAATGCAAAAAAACTACTCTTGTTATTCTTGTTGGCCATAGGCTTATCAGGAATGTGCGGTACAACAGACCCACCGCCAACAGGTGCGGACAGAATCGAACTAAAAGGTTTGCTGGATATCAACCACGGCCCCAACGACGTGGAGGCCTATGCAGACCAAAACTTTGTCTACATCTATTTTCATCAGAATTTCGGCTATGTTAGTGTCACAATTTACGGCCCTAACGGCTTGATTGTCTACAGCGACGTGGTGAACACCGCCGTCCAGCAGCAGGTCATCATCCCCATCACGGGTTTCATCGACGGTGTCTATTCCGTTGTCCTTGAGAGCGTCACCGGCTACGCCGACGGCGAGTTCGAAAAAAACAACTCCAACTAAATCAACCATTAAAAACATTATGAAATAATTTTGTTGGCACATGGTTGTCCTGAAGAAGAATAAAGAAACAATAAAAAAATATGAAAATGAAAAAAATAGTTATCTTATCAATACTGTTGTTCTTGTTTCTAATAGGATCAGCGCAACAGAGTGATTTAATTATCCATAGCCCAGAAAACATCTTTTGTGTTAATCATGAAGAATTACTTGATTTTGACATGGATGGAGAATCTGATTTGTGCATATCTTTGAATGATTTTACCAATCAATTCACTTTGGATTTTAATTTAACCAACCTGTTTTTTGACCAAACCCTCGGCTATTATAACCGCAAACCTTGGTACGTAAAAACGCTTTTATTAAACGACACCATTCCTAACGCCACAGGGTTTGGCTCCTTTATAACCCAGCATTTTGACGTGGGAGAGATGTTTTTTGCGGATTCGTTGTACGCCGGAATTCAACATCCCGTAGCAGACGGATATTGTTATGGATGGGTATTATATTCCTTACGTGTCAATGTAGCAAATCATAGTGGTGAATTAATCTTGCATAAATATGCGTATTGTTCCATCCCCAATTATCCTTTGATCATAGGACAAATCAGCTTGAATTCCGATGTCAGGGAGACGGAGATATATGACAGGATGAAAGTGTACCCCAATCCGGCCACAAGATTGTTATTCGTCGAAGGCGAAAATTTGAAACTGGCCACAATTTATAACATTCTTGGTCAAAAAGTTTTTTTCGCGAAAGCCCATGATGGCAATATAACCCTCGACCTTAACGGCCAACCCGCTGGCATCTATTTTGTCACCATCACCGATCAAGAAGGACGAAAGTGCGTCAAAAAAGTGGTCAAGCAATGACCCAACCGCAGTTTTTTGAATAGTTTTCCGAAATCCCGTCAGCGATGGCGGGATTTAATTTTTTTTGCTATGTTTGCAAAAAATATTCAAAGACCATGACAAAGAGTAGCTCCACCCTCAGAAAATACCCCATCGGTATCCAGACCTTCTCGGAAATTATCAAAGGTGGCTATGTGTATGTTGACAAGACCGACCTCGTGTGGCAACTGGCCAACAGCAGCAAGTTCATCTTCCTGAGCCGCCCCCGCAGGTTCGGCAAGAGCCTCCTCTCTTCCACCCTCGCCTCCTACTTCAGGGGCGAGAAGGAACTGTTCGAAAGCCTGAAAATCATGGAGCTGGAAGAGGAATGGGGAAGCTATCCCGTCTTTCACATCGACCTGAGCGTGGCCAAAGCCCAGACCACGGTTGAGGGCTTGAGGACGGTCTTGCTGCGGCTGTTGGAGCCTTACAAGGAGATTTACGGACAGGGTGAGTATGAGAACGCCCCCGGGCAGCGTTTCAGCGGCTTGATCCACCGCGCCTTTCAACAGACCGGCAAGCAGGTCGCGGTCATCATCGACGAGTATGACGCCCCGTTGCTCGACAAGCTGCATGAATCGGAGTTGTTGGACGCCTTCCGCAACGTGATGCAAGAGTTCTACGTCCAGCTGAAGGCCAACGAGTCGATGATTCGGTTCTGCTTCATCACCGGCATCACCAAGTTCTCGCAGCTGAGCATCTTCTCCACCATCAACAACCTCCGCAACGTCTCCATGGAGCCTCAATTCGCCGCCATCTGCGGCATCACCAAGGAGGAGCTGGAAGACACCCTCCGGCCCGATGTGGAAGCCCTCGCCGAAAGCTTCGGGTGGACTTACGGGAAGACCCTCGATAGACTCAAGCTACAGTACGACGGCTACCACTTCGGAAAGCAGTCGCCCGACATCTTCAACCCCTTCAGCCTCATGTACGCCCTCGCCACCCGCGACATCGGCAACTTCTGGTTCACCTCCGGCACCCCCTCCTTCCTCTTCAAGCAGATGCGGCGCTTTGGAACCAATGTGCTCGAACTCGAGAAGCTCGAAGTGCCCGCCACCCAGTTCGACGTCCCCACCGAGGCCATGACCACCGCACTACCGCTCCTCTACCAGAGCGGCTACCTCACCATCAAGGGCTACGACTTCGACTCCCAGCTCTTCACCCTCGACTTCCCCAACGCCGAGGTCAAGGTCGGCTTCATGGAGAGCTTCCTCACCTCCATGATGGGGCTCTCCGACAACTCCGAGGGCTTCGCCAGCCGCTTCTACGTCAGCCTCCTCCGCCACGACACCGACCAGGCCATGCGCCACATGCAGGCCTTCTTCGCCTCCATCCCCTACCTCGACCACGGCAACCGTGACCTCGACGAGCTTACCCGCTTCGAGGCCTACTACGAGGTCTTGATGTACGTCGTCTTCTCCGTCCTCAACTGCCGCGTCCTCACCCAGGTCAAGACCGCACGGGGCAGGGCCGACATCGTCGTCTTCATGAGCGACGCCACCTACGTCATCGAGGTCAAGGTGGGCGGCACCGCACGCCAGGCCCTCGAACAGATTGAATCGAAGGACTACGCCCTCACCTACCAAGGCACCGGCAAGCCCGTCGTCAAGATCGGCGTCGGCTTCTCTAAGGAGACCCGCACCGTCAGCGAGTGGGAGGTGAAGGGATGAAGGGTTAAGGGTTATGGGTTAAAGGTTAAAGGCGCATCCCGCAGGGATGCCAGCTCTGTAGCATGAGAGTCGTCGATAAAATAGGGTTGTTGGTGTTGGCCCCAACCCCGTCGGCGATGTCCTCCACATGGAGTACTCGCCTGACGTGACACCCGCCCGGGTGGAGCTGCTCGACCTTCAGGGAAGGCTCGTCCGCTCGCAAACCACCCGTCTGGAGAGCGTTAGC
>JAEEGJ010003204.1_pt1 | contig 65672 bp, 65 predicted proteins | sample 8958761 | NCBI WGS metagenome assembly JAEEGJ01 (sample SAMN16246546, study PRJNA631951) | gut metagenome | biome: gut microbiome; feature: rumen; material: RS-attached | host: Bos | place: Iran: Karaj | collected 2018-10 | reverse complement strand
AGAACGGTAGAGACTCAGAGTCTAAGAGATTAGGCGCAAAGAGAGCAGACGGTCAGTTCGTTAAGGCTGGCAATATTCTTTACAGACAGCGTGGTACAAAGATTCTTCCAGGCAACAATGTAGGTCTTGGTGGAGACGATACACTTTTTGCTTTAGTAGATGGAGTACTTCGTTTCGAAAGAAAAGGTAGAGACAAGAAGCAGGCTTCTGTCTATCCAGTAGAACAGTAATTATTTGACCCGACTACGTATCCGTATGTCGGGTCAATTTTAAGTTTACGCTTATTTTCATGAGCCTGAAAGATTATAACAGGCGTATTTAGACTTAAGGAGAAATTTATGTTTGCCGATAGAGCAAAGATTATTATAAAATCAGGTAAGGGTGGCGATGGTCACGTCAGCTTCCGTCGTGAGAAATACGTTCCAAATGGTGGACCAAATGGTGGCGATGGAGGAAAAGGCGGAGATGTTATCTTCGAAGTAGATCCAGGACTTAACACTCTTACAGACTATAGACATCGCAGAAAGTTTGCAGCTGAACCAGGACAAGAGGGCGGCAAGGATAACTGCCACGGCAAAAATGGAGCAGATCTCATCCTCAAGGTTCCTGAGGGCACAATTATAAAGGATGCTGAAAGTGGCAAGGTTATCGCAGATATGTCAGGAGATAACAAGCGACAAATCGTTCTTCCAGGAGGCAAGGGCGGTCTTGGAAATCAGCATTTTGCTACATCTACTATGCAGGCCCCAAAGTATGCTAAGCCTGGAGTTGATGCTATCGAACTAGAGGTTATTCTCGAATTAAAGGTTATTGCAGACGTAGGTCTTGTTGGTTATCCTAATGTTGGAAAGTCAACATTCCTTTCACGAGTTACAAATGCTCAACCTAAAATTGGCAATTATCACTTCACAACACTTTCTCCAAACCTTGGAGTAGTTGATGTGGATGATATTAACGGATTTGTAATCGCAGATATTCCAGGGTTAATTGAAGGTGCTTCTGAGGGAGTTGGACTTGGCCACGAATTCCTCAGACATATTGAGCGAACAAAGGTTATCATTCATATGGTTGATGGTGCTTCTGTTGAAGGGCGTGATCCTGTGGAGGACATCAAAACAATCTCAGCAGAGCTGGAATCCTATGATTCTGAGCTTCTGAAAAAGCCACAAGTAATTGCAGCCAACAAGATGGATGTAGTAAGTGAAGATTCTAACGAAATAATAGAAGCTTTAAAAGCTGAATTTGAGCCAAAAGGTATCAAGGTTTATCCTATTTCAGCTGTCAGTGGAAAGGGCCTTAAAGAGCTATTATACGAGGTTGTGAGGCTACTTGAGACATGTGATGATGCACCAATCGTCTATGCGCAGGAATTTGATCCAACTGTTCGAGCATTTAGTGAAGAACCTTACACCGTCGAAATAAATAAAGATGGAGAGTACGTCGTAGAAGGTCCTCGAATCGAAAAGATGCTTGGATACACTAATCTTGAGTCAGAAAAGGGCTTCGTATTCTTCCAGAAATTCCTCAAGGAACAGGGTATTCTCAAGGCTCTTGAGGATAAAGGCATTCAAGAGGGCGACACTGTTAGAATGTATGGACTAGCATTTGATTATTACAAGTAATATCCTAAAAGGAGTTAATATATGACAAACAAACAAAGAGCTTATTTATCATCTCTTGCATCAGATATGAATCCAATCCTTCAGATTGGCAAGGCTTCACTTACACCAGAGTACACAACTGCTGTTGACGAAGCGCTAGAGTCAAGAGAGCTTATTAAAATAAACGTTCTTAAGAATTGTTTTGATGACCCAAAGCAGATGGCGCAGATTCTATCCGAGCGTACACATTCTGAGGTTGTCAGAGTTATTGGAAGAAAAATTATTCTTTATAGACCAGCTAAAAAGCCAGTTATTAAGTTGCCACAATAGGTGTGCGACTTATAGGCAGAAGGAGACATCATGAGAATTGGTATCTATGGCGGTACTTTTAATCCAATTCATAACACACATATAGAAATCGCCAAGGCGGCTCTATCTCAGTTTAACCTAGATAGAGTATACTTCCTTGTGGCTGGGACACCACCTCACAAGGAAACAGCGGAATCAACATCGGATTTTTGCAGACTTGAAATGGTTAAGCTTGCTATTTCGGACCAGCAGAATCTATTTATAGACGATAGAGAGTTGTATCGTTCAGGAAAAAGTTTTTCCTATATAACTATGACTGAATTAAAGGGCGAATATCCTAATGATGATTTATTCTTTATTATGGGAAGCGATAGCCTTTTAAGTTTCAAAGATTGGGTAATGCCCGAAGTAATATCTGAATGTGCAACAATTCTTGTAGCACCTAGGCTTGGCGATGATAAGGATGTTTTAAATCAAGCAATTTCTGATTGTAACGCATCATTCAAGGGTGATTTTGCACTTATTGATTATACTGCAAACGGATTGGCATCCTCTACTATCAGAAGTTTATTCTACAAAGAGGAGAGCGTGCGAGCAGGTTTATGTCAACAGGTTGTAGACTATATTTTTGAACACAATCTCTATAGTCCTTATATTTACACCTATGAAGATGTTGTCAGGCTTTTGGAAGAGATGAAAAAGGCACTTAAACCAAGTAGATATATTCACACACTTGGTGTTGCTTCTACGGCATATTCTCTTGCAATCAGATGGAATTATCCTGCTTATACGGCTATGGTTGCAGGTGTTTTGCATGATTGCGCTAAATGCATATCAGACGAAGAGCGTATTAGTATTTGCGAGAATAACAATATCCCTATAAGCGATATTGAATATAAATATCCGCATCTTTTACACGGCAAGGTTGGAGCGTTCTTTTGCGAAGAAAAATACGACATTTTTGACAAGCAAATAGCTCATTCTATTGTTTACCATACAACAGGATGTCCTAATATGAATTTGCTCGATAAAATTATATATGTTGCAGATTATATTGAGCCAGGTCGAGATAAGCAGCCTAGACTTGATGTACTTAGATCAGTAGCATACACCGATTTAGATAAATGTGTATTCATGATTTTAGATGATTCGGTATATTATTTAAATTCCAAATCAGAAATGATGGATCCTAAAACAATTGAAACATACAATTTCTACTTGAAGGAAATGGAAAAGCGAGGTAAATAATGGAATCTAGAGAAATGGCAAAGGTTGTTTGCAAAGCGCTTGAAGATAAGAAAGCCATTGATGTAAAAGCAATAGATATTACAGAAATTAGTATTATGGCAGATTATTTCATCGTTGCATCAGCTTCAAATATCAATCAGCTTAATGCAATGCAGGATGAGGTTGACCGAGTTCTTTTCGAGCAGGGTATTCAGGCCAAATCCATCGAAGGCAATCGCCAGAGTACATGGGTACTTATGGATTACGAGGATGTGATTGTACACCTCTTTGACGAAGAAGACAGATTATTCTATGACTTAGAACGCATCTGGAAAGACGGAATCCTTATCGATGCTGCAGAACTCTAAAGTTTTTCATTGAGTAAATTTAAGTTTAAGAGCCTATCTGTTACGGCTACAAGCATAATAATTCTTCGCTCAGTTAAAAGAAAGCTTCGCTTAAGAATTATTATGTTTGATGCCTACAGATAGGCCTTTAATTCTATGTATTAAATTTGACTATGAACATCTGTTACGTTATCAATCATAAGAATTGCTCCGTCGGCTAGGAATGCCTCCTTGAGCAATACCTAAGATTGATAACTACAGGTGTTTTTACAATCAAATATTCCTTTAGAATACAAGGCCGCTTTTAACGGATTCTACCATGAGGGGTTAGAAGAAGCGGAATACACCAAATACTTTGCCGAGAATGAGACATTTGTCAACTATAATTGGGTCCATGGAGTCGTTTTCTGGTTGAAGACGAATGTAGCCATTCTCACGATAGAATGTCTTTACTGTAGCGCTATCATCAACGAGAGCAACAACCATATCTCCATTGCGAGCTGTATCTTGCTGCTGAACGATGATAGTATCACCGTCAAGGATGCCAGCATTTATCATGGAATCTCCCTTGACCTTGAGCATGAATGCCTGTTGATTTGGCATGTGCTCTGCAGGAATAGGGAAGTATTCATTGATGTTTTGGACAGCAAGCAAAGGCTGACCTGCGGCAACGTTTCCTACAACGGGAACATTGACAACTTCACGACGAACCATATTGAAATTGTCATCTACAATCTCTATAGCACGAGGCTTTGATGGGTCGCGACGAATGTAGCCATTTTTCTCCAAAGTCTCAAGATGTGAGTGGATAGAAGAGGTAGACTTGAGATTACATGCATCGCAAAGCTCACGAACTGTTGGTGGATAACCTTTATTTAAAATCTCGCTTTTAATAACTTCAAGAATCTCACGCTGTTTTGCAGAAATCTTACCATATGCCATAGTGAAAAATCTCCTTTCAAATTATGATATTCAAGTAAAAATTAATAAACAGTATGTCTTTAATATCACTAAAATAACAATAACATAAGGAACATATTTTTGCAAACAAATTTTCCGAAATTCTGTTCGAAAAAGTGTTGACAAACGACTGTTCGAGATGTATATTATCTTCAGAACAAGTGTTTCGAACATTTATTTGGAGGTGTTATTATGAGAGTCAACACTAGAGCAGAGCAAATTGTTAGAAATCGCAAAATCATGTTAGTAGTATTTATCTTTGCTATTATCGCAACTGCATTTGTATTATTCAGCGCAAGGGCAGCAGCAGAGGACAGTCGCCCTGTATACGAATATTGCACCAGCTACGAGGTTCAACCTGGTGACACTCTATGGACAATTGCAGATCATTTCATGGGTCCATATTACACTGACAAGCAGACTTTCATCAGCAATGTCAAGCAGCTCAATCATCTTGGGGATGACAATATTACTGCTGGCAACTACCTTGTTATTGAGTATTCTTCTTATGAAAAATTATAATTATAAATCAAGATATTTATTAATTAATGTTGACTCGTTCTATATTTAAATTTGAATTCTTTAGATACATAATATTTTATTTATAATCCATACTGTGATAGAATACATTCGTATATATAGATTTTTATTATATTATTTTTCTATATTTAGTATGGAGTTGAAATGTTACGATTTTTGATGGCTATCATATTCAATTTAAAACGTGGGCCTGAATTGGTTTCTCATATGCGCAAGATGATTAAGCATAAGGACAAGTATCCTGAAAAGGTTCGTTATGCATATGCAATCAGACTTGTTAAATTCTTAATGCGCAGTGCTCGTATTTCTACTGATGTTTACGGAGAAGAAAACCTTCCAAAGGAGGGTGGATATGTTATGTACCCCAACCATCAAGGAAAGTACGATGCTCTTGGCATCATGTACGCCCACAAGAATCCATGTACATTTGTTATGGATAAAGCTAAATCCTACGGATTTCTTGTAAGAGAGCTAGTAGATTTACTTGGAGCCAAACGATTGGCTTTAGATGACGTTCGTCAAAACATCAAGATAATGGATCAAATCACAAAAGAGCTTAGAGAAGGCACCAAATTTATCCTTTTCTCAGAGGGTGGCTACGATAAAAATGGCAATATAGTTCAGCGCTTTAAGCCGGGTAGCTTTAAATGCGCCATGAGAGCCAAGGCTCCTATTGTTCCAGTCACTCTTATAGATTCATACGTTGCCTTTAACAGTCTCAAACCTGGTCCTGTTACTACCAAGGTTATTTTTGGTAAACCTATTTATTTCGAAGACTATCAAAACATGAAGACTCCAGAAATCGCTGATATGGTTAGAAGCACAATCATAACTACAATGGAAGAATATGGTGTCTTTGATAACACAGAAAACAACCCAGACCTATTGACATAAAGACGTTTAGGGTTTATCATACCCTAGTCTAACAAAGATATTAATTACAAATTTAATAAGGCAGTTCATTTGTACCATCCTGCCTCTAAACAAAACCAGGACTATTTTTAACAGGCATTTTCTGGCTATATGATGGTTCATATAGCCAGTTTTTTTATTTTATAATTTTTAAGAATAATATAAGTTACTAACAAAGAAGCAAATTCTTTCTTAATTAGATTAAATCAGGAGTCTTTATATGTACTATTTAACATCGGAAGCATCTTTTGATGCAGCACATTTTTTATCAGGATATGCTGGCAAATGTTCTAATCTTCACGGTCATCGTTGGAGAGTAATTCTTAAGATTAATACAGATAGTCTTCAAGAAGAAGGACAGCAAAGGGGAATGATAACTGATTTTGGCGATATCAAATCGGCCCTTAAGCAAGAGACAGATTATTTTGATCATACATTTATATTTGAAAAGAACACATTAAAGGACGCAACAATCAAGGCTCTTACTGATGAGGATTTTCTTATGAGACCTGTAGATTTTAGGCCTACGGCTGAAAGCTTTGCAAAATACTTTTTTGATAAGTTTGCCGGTTATGGATTTAATGTAGATGAAGTCACAGTTTATGAAACTCCAAACAACTGTGCCAGCTATAGAAGGGACTAATATGGCAATTTTTAATGTTGTAGAAAAGTTTGTCAGCATTAATGGTGAAGGTCAGCACGCGGGAGAGCTTGCTGTGTTTATCCGCCTAAAAGGTTGCAATTTGTCTTGCACCTATTGTGACACTAGATGGGCTTGCAGTGGCGATGCGCCATCTACACCGATGTCCGAGGACGAAATAATAGATTATGTCAAATCAACAGGCATAACACGAGTTACCCTTACCGGTGGGGAACCTCTTATTTCTAAAGATATCAAACTCCTTTTAGAGCGTTTTGCCAAGGAAAAAGATATCAAACTGGAAATAGAGACAAACGGAAGTGTATCAATCAAGGATTTTGTTTCAATCAACAATCCACCATCTTTCACTTTAGACTATAAGCTTGCTGGCTCCGGTATGGAAGAACACATGGATTTAGATAATTTTAATTATCTTCAGAACAAAGACACTGTAAAGTTTGTTTGCTCAAGTGTTGACGAATTAAATAGAGTAGTAGAGATAGTTGATAGATATAATTTATCTTCCAAGGCAAAGGTCATCATTAGTCCTGTTTTTGGACAAATTGAACCTTCAAATATGGTGGACTATCTTATATCTAATAAAAGGAATGATATAAGGTTACAATTGCAACTTCACAAGTTTATTTGGGACCCAAACGAAAGAGGTGTTTAAATTGGCTATAGATAAAGAATTAATAGAAGAAAGCATTAGAAACATAATAATTGCTCTTGGAGACGATCCTAATCGCGCAGGTATAAAGGATACGCCCATCCGCGTAGCTAGAATGTATGAGGAAGTTTTCGAAGGAATGAACTACACAAATCAGCAGATTGCAGATATGTTTAACAAAACCTTCGATGAAGATTACTACGAGGACAACATGCAAGATGTTGTTGTAGTTAAGGATATTGATATATTTAGTTATTGTGAGCATCACTTGGCTTTAATGTATGATATGAAAGTTTCGGTCGCCTATATTCCCTGTGGCAAGGTCATTGGACTTAGCAAGATTGCAAGAATTGCTGACATGGTCGGCAAAAGGCTTCAGCTTCAAGAAAGAATCGGCAACGACATTGCAGAAATCATTCAGCTTGTTACAGGTTCGGAGGATGTAGCTGTATTTATAGAGGGTAAACATTCTTGTATGACAGCCCGTGGCATCAAAAATTCTTCTGCTAAAACCTACACTCAAACTGTACGTGGAAGATTTAAAACTGACAAAGAACTCTTACATAGAATTCTTTAATTTTGGAGGCAACATGAAGGCTTTAGTATTAATAAGCGGTGGAGTAGACAGTACCACTTGTCTAGCAATGGCTGTAAAAGAATATGGTAGCGAAAATGTCATTGGTCTTTCAATTTTTTACGGTCAGAGACACAAAAAAGAAATAGAAGCTGCGAACGCAGTGTGCGATTACTATAAAGTTGAACATATTACACTAGATTTATCTACAATGTTTCAATTTAGTGATTGCACGTTACTTGAACACTCTGACGGAGAAATCCCAGAGGAAGCATACAGCGAGCAACTTAAAAAGACAGACGGCAAGCCTGTAAGCACATATGTGCCATTTAGAAATGGGTTGTTCTTATCTAGCGCTAGCGCAATAGCCCTTTCAAAAGGATGCTCTAAGATCTATTATGGCGCTCATAGCGATGACGCTGCAGGAAATGCATATCCTGATTGTTCAAAGGCATTTAACGAGGCAATGAATACAGCCATCTATGAGGGCAGTGGCAAACAGCTTGAAATAGAGGCTCCTTTTATTGGCTTAAACAAAGCAGGAGTTGTCGCTAAAGGACTTTCTCTTGGCGTGCCTTATCAACTTACCTGGAGCTGTTATGAGGGCCATGATAAAGCCTGCGGCAGATGCGGAACATGCATCGATAGAAAGAAGGCTTTCGAGGATAACGGAACTACAGACCCGATTCCATACGAAGTATAAGATTCATAGAGAGGAATGAATATGGCAGATAGAAAAGATGAGGGTACTTTAACCCTTCTTGGAAACAAAAACAACGAATATCCTGATGATTACGCACCACAGATGCTTCAAACCTTTATAAATAAGCATCCTGATAATGATTATTTCGTAAAATTTAACTGTCCAGAGTTTACATCACTTTGCCCAATCACTGGTCAGCCGGATTTTGCAAATATTATCATTTCTTATGTACCTGGTGAAAAGATGGTTGAAAGCAAATCTTTAAAGCTATACTTATTTAGCTTCAGAAATCACGGTGATTTCCACGAAGATTGCGTAAATATAATCATGAAGGACTTAATCAAACTTATGGATCCTAAATACATTGAAGTTTGGGGCAAGTTTACACCAAGAGGCGGCATTTCAATCGATCCATATTGTAATTATGGCAAGCCTGGCACAAAATGGGAACAGGTTGCCTTTGACAGATTGGCAAATCATGATATGTATCCTGAAAAAGTAGATAACAGATGATTTTGAGCAGCTTCTTTTTGTTTTTGCCTTAAGAAGTTGCTTTTTTTCAAATGTTCTCTTGTTAGTACACCCTTGCTTGTATATAATATTTTTATTAAAGAAAAATTTGGAAATAGGAATAATGTAATGGATAAATCTCAAAAGAAGAAAATCTTTTGGATGTGTTTTTCTCTAGTGCTTTCTCTACTGACTATTTGGGCAGTTCTAAGACAAAGCGAAGACATGTCTATCAACGATTTGATCAACATCGTTATCCATGCTGATAAGCGCTGGATGTTATTAGCTTTTCTATCAGCTGGATGCTACATAGTATTTGAAGCAATCGCTATTTGCTCCATTTTAAAAGGACTTTCATATAAAAGAAGCCTTGGAAAAGGCCTTGTATATAGCACGTCAGATATTTATTTTTCTGCAATAACACCATCAGCCACGGGAGGACAGCCTGCCAGCGCATATTTCATGCATAGAGATGGCATCCCCGCAGGAGTTGTATCAGCATCGTTAGTACTCAATCTTATGATGTACAACGCCTCAATTATTGCCCTTGGCATTATCGCTATAATTTTAGCACCCAAAGCATTTTTAGGCTTTCGTTTATCATCTAAGATACTTATAGTTATTGGATTTATCGGGCTATCAGTGCTTACAGGATTTTTCTTTGTTGTTCTTAAAAGAGGCGATAAACTCTTTGGAGTGGCGGAAAAGCTTATTAATTTCCTCTATAAAAAGAAGATTATCCATAGGGTAGAGCACAAAATCGAAAAGCTTCACAAGATACAGAACGATTACGATAACTGTGCCATTATTATGGCCGGTCAATCCAAAATATTACATAAGGCATTTTTCTGGAATATTATCCAGCGAGCATCGCAGATTATTGTTCCTACTTTGGTTTATCTTTCTCTTGGTGGAGAAAAGATTTCTTCCAAGGTTTTATTTTCAAAACAATGTTTAATCACCATAGGCTATAATTACGTTCCAATACCTGGTGCAATGGGTATTTCGGATTTCCTTATGATTGATGGTTTTTCAAAGCTTATGACTAGAGCCCAGGCTTTTCAACTGGATATGATTAGTCGTGGTATCACTTTTTATATATGTGTAGCTGTTAGTGGTATTGTTACACTTGTAGGTTATCTTATCGGGAGGAAGAAAAAATGATAGGAGTTTTTGATTATACGGTTATTTTAACCTATCTTTCTACTATTTCTGGCGTAGTAGGAATCATCATTACGATGACAGGAATAGGGCACCCTTATTGTGGTATTTTATTCTTAATGGTATCCGGTTTACTTGATGGATTTGATGGTAAAGTTGCCAGAACCAAGAAAAACAGATCTGAATTTGAAAAACGATTTGGTGTTCAAATTGATTCTTTGTCAGATTTGATTTGTTTTGGTGTGCTTCCTGCATCTATCGGTATGGCACAGCTTAGAGTTAGTGGTATTCTTACTGAGTTCAAAAGAGGTTCTAGGCCAGACAATTATTCTTTGGTTTTACTTCTTGTTTCCATTGCAGTATTCTATGTTCTTGCTGCACTCATTAGATTAGCTTATTTTAATGCCACATGCGAGGAAAGAGCAGAAGAGGCAAAGGAAAAGGGCAAAGAATACTTCACAGGTCTTCCTGTCACCACTGCAGCTTTAGTTTTCCCTTTGACACTCGTGGTGCATTGGTTTGCTAGGGCAGATCTTACTGTATTTTATTTCTGGGTACTATTTATAATTGGTATTTTCTTTATATCAAATCTTAAGGTGCCAAAGCCAAATAAAAAACAGTTTGCTGTTATTATTATAATTGGACTTGTCGAACTTATAGCTACTTTATTCATTTTATATGGTTAAAAACATGGATTGTTTAGAATTTTTATATAAGACAAAGATAGGGCGAATATTACTTCGCCCTTTAATTTCAAAACCTATTTCATCCCTTTCCGGAGCAATTTTAGATTCAAGATTATCAAAGCTTATTATCAAATCCTTTGCGAGCAAAAACAGCATCAATCTTGATGACTATATATTGGATGATATCAATTGTTTCAATGATTTCTTTTGCCGAAGGATCAAAAAGGAGCTTCGACCAATAGATATGGATGAAACCAAACTCATCACTCCATGCGATGGATTGTTAAAGGTATATCCAATCAATAATAAAATGGTCTTACCTGTTAAACAAAGTCAGTACTCTATAAAAGATTTGCTCAATAATGAGAGTTTAGCAAATGAATTAGAGGGAGGGTACTGTTTGGTATATCGTCTATGCGTTAATCATTACCATAGATATGCCTACTTTGAATCTGGCCACAAGCAAAAGGATGTTACTATTCCCGGCGTATATCACACAGTGCGACCTATCGCGCTAGAAAATGGCCCTGTATTTGTTCAGAATAGCCGTGTTTATTCTGTTATCGACACAGCCAAATTAGGCAGATGTGTACAGATGGAAGTCGGAGCCATGCTTGTGGGAAGAATTGTAAACGATAATCCTGAACCTTACGATGTTTTTCGTGGAGAAGAAAAAGGGCACTTTGAATATGGCGGCTCCACAATTATTGTTCTTATTCCAAAGGACAAGGTTATTATTGACCAAAAGATACTTAAAGCATCCCAAATTGGCGAAGAAATACCCGTTGAAATGGGGCAGGCAATAGGAGATGTAATAAATAAATAAAAATTCATCAATGAAAATACTAGATTAGTTTTTTAAATCCTGCATGTGCAGGATTTTTTCACTTTATTAGAAAATTACTCTGTAATTTCAATGAAGCAAAACACACGCTGTTCATGTGAAGGACGAGTCTTGTCGCCCAATCCTATAAAAAAAATACACACCGCGTAAAAGATATTTCTCATGATATAAAAGAAGTTATATTTTCTAAAATCATGAGAGGATTTCTCAATAAATAAAAAATATAAAAAAAGATGTTGACTTCACTTATTCATTAGTATATCATAACCACAGTTAGCAGAGGCTAACCTAAAAAATAAGAGAGAGTAACAATGAGTGAAGAAGTGTTTGGAATGTTATGTTCTATGAATCGGCAAAAAATAGAATTACAGATTATATTACAATGCGCACCAACAATTGCCGGTTTAAAAACTTCAAATCTTCTTATTGTCTCTAAGGAGCAAGAGGATAGCGTCAGATATGTCTTAAGACATTCTCGATTGTTGGGGTATCGATTGGTCTACGATAGACATAGAGTCGTTTTCCTAGTGTTCAATAAAGAAATGCTCATTAATTACTTGTCTTGCTATGAAGTAAAACAATTCCTTTTGGATTATGGCTACAATACCAAAAGCTTCGGAGAGTCTTTAAGACAATTCAAGGATAGGTATTTGGCCTATATCAAAAACAGAAAGGAATTCCCTCACGAAATGGGAGTTTTCTTGGGATACCCCCTATGTGACGTTAAAGGCTTCATAGATAATAACGGCGACGACTTCGTCTATTCGGGCTATTGGAAGGTATATGATAATGTAGATGAGGCTCGAAAGCTTTTCGCTAGATTCGATAAGGTAAAGGACGAAATGGTTCGCAAACTTTATTTAAAAGGAGAGAGTTGTCATGAGTAAAGTAAATATCGTTTTTTGGTCTCAGTCAGGAAACACTGAGAGTATGGCAAATGCCGTCGGGGCAGGTGTCACAGAAGCAGGTAAGGAAGCCAACGTTGTTTTTGTTGGCGATGCATCAATAGATGATCTCAAGAATGCAAAGGCTTTTGCACTTGGTTGTCCAGCAATGGGTGCTGAGGTTCTTGAGGAAGCAGAGATGGAGCCATTCGTAGCTAGTCTTGAAAGTTTTGTCTCAGGTAAGACAATCGGTCTTTTCGGCTCATATGGCTGGGGAGACGGTCAATGGATGCGCGATTGGGTTGATCGTATGACAGCCGCAGGCGCAACTGTAGTTAATGGCGAGGGCGTTATGTGCCAAGAAGCTCCAGACGGAGCAGCCGAAGAAGCTTGCAAAGATCTCGGCAGAGCATTAGCTGCAGCAATTTAATATGCTAATTTCCTTTTCCCTGAGTTTCTAACCGGGTTTCTTGGGGAAGTTATTAGACTCCTTTTACAGCCTCTAGGTATGCCAGTGCCTAGAGGTATTTTTTGTTCAGCAAGATTTTTGAGAAGCAATCTATTTTTATCTTATTAGAAAACTAAAGAGTATTTAACTTTTATTATCATGAAGTATGAAATTACTATGTCTCTTATTGATATAATAAAATAAAAGGAGTAATATATATAAAGTTAGATCTTTCTAACAGGAGTTAGCATAAGGGTTAGGAGGAAATATATATGCCAGAAAATTTTTTAGAGGTCAAAGATATTTTTAAGGCTTACGGTTCTGGTGACAGCAAACAGGAAGTACTTAAAGGAACAGATTTTACAGTTACCAAGGGAGAATTTTGTGTCTTACTCGGACCTTCAGGTTCAGGAAAATCAACATTGTTAAATATCATTGGCGGTATCGATAATGCAGATTCAGGTTACATTTCAATTGACGGTGAAAAGCTAGAAGATATGAACGAAAAGGCTTTGACGAACTATCGTAGAAAGCATCTAGGTTACGTTTTTCAACTCTACAATTTGATTCCAAATCTAAATGTCAAAGAGAATATTGAGGTAGGGGCATATCTTTCAGATAATCCACTTGAGATAGACGATTTATTAAATACTCTTGGATTATATGAGCACAGATACAAGCTGCCAAATCAGCTTTCTGGCGGTCAGCAGCAGCGCACATCTATAGGTAGAGCTATTGTTAAAAATCCAAATATTTTACTTTGTGACGAGCCTACAGGTGCTTTGGATTACAATACTTCAAAGGAAATTTTAGGTCTTATTGAAAACGTAAATCAGAGATACGGAAATACGATAATCATGGTTACTCATAACGAAGCGATATCCCACATGGCTGATCATACTATCAAATTAAGAGATGGTGTAGTAAGAAAGAACATTATTAACGAAAACAAAATAAGCGCAGCAGAGCTTGATTGGTAGGATAGGAGAGCAAGGTTATGAAATCACCACTAAAGAAACGTGTTCCACGAGAGCTCTTGGCTGAATGGAAGAAATATTTTGCTTTGTTTGCAATTATGACTGTTACAATTGGATTTGTATCAGGAATGCTTGTTGCCAATAATAGCATGGAAAAATCATGCAATGATGGTTTTGAGAAATATAACATCGAGGATGGTCACTTTATATTAAAGGAGGAGGCGTCAGATAAGCTTATAGACGCCATAGAAGACGAAGGTGTAACTGTTTATAAGCAATATTACAAACAGGTTAAAGAAAGGCAAATTGACAAGCCTAAGGCTGAAAAATCAGAAGTTAGAGTTTTTAAACTTAGAGACAAGATTAATAAGTCTAGCCTTTTAAAGGGTGAATATCCATCTACAAAAGACGAGATAGTAATCGATAGAATGCACGCAGATAATGTAGGCATTAAAATTGGTGATACTATAAAAGTTGATGGCGCAAAAATGAAGGTTACAGGCTTTATTGCGTTGCCTGATTATAGCGCTCTTTATGAAGATAACAGTGAAATCGTTTTTAATGCAATTTCATTTGATGTCGCCCTAGTTACTAATGCTGGCTTCAATAATCTTAAAGGTGCAACAGTATACGAATACGCCTTCGATTATGATGAAACTCCGATTGATAAAGCAGATAAGAAGGAAAAATCAGATGATTTTGTCGAAAGACTATATAAACTATCTGCTACAGGCGGAGATGAGGACAACCCAGATTTCGAAAACATGAATGAAGTTACTGGATATCTTCCAGAATACCTAAATCAAGGTATACATTTCGCAATAGATGATTTTGGAAATGATAAAGCCTTAGGCGAAACTCTTTTAATTGTTTTAATAGCTGTTATTTCTTTTATATTTGCGATTACTGAGAGCAATACTATAGTTAAAGAAGCATCTGTGATTGGTACTCTAAGAGCCTCTGGCTACACAAAAGGAGAGCTGTTAAGACACTATATGTCTATGCCTATAATCGTAACACTATTAGCTGCTATAGTCGGTAATGCTTTGGGATATACCTTTTTCAAGAATTCCGTTGTAGACATGTACTATAATTCCTATAGTCTTGCGACTTATGAAACCCTTTGGAATTCCGATGCTTTCATCAAAACTACCGTATATCCGGTATTGATAGTTTTAATAATCAATACACTTGTTATTTCTTCTAAGCTACAGTTTTCTCCGCTTAAGTTTTTACGAAGAGATTTAACGAAAACCAAGCGCTCTAAAGCTATCAGATTACCTAGATGGAAGTTCTTTAAACGCTTTAGACTTAGAATACTTATGCAAAACATTTCCGGATATTTTACTTTATTCTTAGGAATATGTTTCGTAATGATTCTATTGAATTTTGCTGTAGGATTACCTGCAACACTTGATAATTACAAATCTCATGCCAAAGAATATATGTTATCTGATTATCAATATGTATTGAAAAATACCCTTGATAAGAACGGAGATGATATCACCACCGATGAACCATCGGCAGAAAAGTATAGCTCAAGAGTGTTACTTACTATTGACGGTCCCCATGTAGATGAAGAAATTACAGCCTATGGTTTCAATAAGAATAGCAAATACATCGATTTGCCTTACAATGTTAAAAGCAACGAGGTGTGGGTATCTGAAGGTTATGCCAAGAAGTTTTCATTAAATAAAGGTGATACGATTACACTAAAAGAAAATTATACCAACGACACATATGATTTTGTTGTTAAAGACATATACAATCAGCCTGGAATAATGGCTATATTTATGCCAAATAATCATTTCAACAAGACATTTGATTATGAAAATGACCATTTTACTGGATTCTTATCAAATAATAAGTTAGATGATATAGATGAAGATTATATCTTATCAATAATCACGGGCGATGACATTCTAAAGATGGTAAACCAACTCGATCATTCCATGGGCTCATATATGGATTATTTTGGCTACGCGTGTATGGTTTTAGCTGTACTTTTAATGCTTCTGCTAACAAAGATTATCATCGAAAAAAATACTGTATCTATTTCTATGTTAAAGGTTTTGGGCTATTTTAGCGCCGAAATTAACAGCTTGTATATCCGTCTAACTACGATTGTAGTAGTTATATCTGCTTTAATAGCAACTTACGTTAGTGATTTAGCATTACAGCAGCTCTGGAGGCATGTGTTGAATCGATTGAATGGATGGTTTGAATTCTATGTTGAGTGGAAGGATTATGGAAGAATGGTTATTATGGTAATCATCGCTTATCTTGTAGTATTAGTACTTGATATGCGTAGAATTCGAAGGATTCCAATGACAGAAGCACTTAAGAGTGTAGAATAATATTTTATACCAATTTTTCCTAAAAACTTTTCTAATGTTCATTTACATCGCATCGGATATACGATAGTATAGAAGCACATCACGAAATTTAGGAGGTATGGAAAATTGGAATTAAAAAACAAAAGCTGGATTAACACTTTAATTATTGGATTGTGCGTTATTATAAGCTGTATAGCAATCGCATTTGGTTTTTATCACTTTAAATCCGATAGCAATCAGCATATTACAGCAACAGGAAGTGCAAGCGTAGATTTTGAAGCGGATACAGTCATTTGGAGAGGATGTTTCTCCCAAAGTGCTTATACACCTCAGGAAGCCTACAACAAAATTAAAGAAGATTCTAGCAGAGTTAAAGCATACCTCACAGATAACGGAATCAAAAAGGATGAAATAGTTTTTAATTCTGTTGATATTTCAAGAACCTACACCGAGCAATATAACGATGAAGGTGATTATGTTGGCTCTGTAGCAGATGGATACGAACTAAGACAAGAGTTTGAAGTATCATCTAAAGATATTGATAATATAGAAAAGGTTTCTAGAGAAATCTCATCTCTATTAGATGATGGAGTAGAACTAGAGTCTTATTCACCTGAATATTACTATTCAAAGCTTGATGAGTTAAAGCTAAATCTTATCGACAAAGCATCAAAGAATGCAAAAGAAAGAATTGATATTATTGCAAAGAATTCTGGTGCTAAAATCGGCAAGTTAAAAAATTCCAACCTTGGAGTTTTCCAGATTACAGCACAGAACTCAGGCACCAGCGACTACTCTTACGATGGAGCATTTGATACTCATTCAAGAAACAAAACAGCTTCAATTACAGTTCATCTAGAATATGGCATTAAATAATCTTTTGGCCTCTTTCCAAATAGGAGAGAGGCCTTATTTTTTTACAATTTTTTATCTAAATGGAAAAAAATGATTAGTTTTTATTGAATTAGTAAAGAAGCGATGAAGTAAAAAAAGCAATGAATATACGGCTTATAAAACCAGAGGTTGTTGCATATAGCTTCTGGTTTTATATTTATGTTTCAAGAAATAATATATCTCATTTTATTCCTCTTAATTAAAAAATAAACTTGTACTTTTAGATAAAAGAGAGTATTATAATGATATATGTATCTATCGGATAAATATCTGTTTTTCCGATAGAACGTATTTAAAAAACCTATAAACAAGGGATTTCTTATATATCTACTATTTTCAAATAGATTTCAATTGGAGGTATTTTATATGGGTAAGGATTCAGAATTCTACAAATCAAAAGCTAAACAGCAAAAAATAAAACTACGCGAACTCATTTCGCAGCTTCCAAAGCCTGCTGTAGATTTTATTTATTCCAAAGAACAAACAACTCAAACTAGCACGCTAATTTCATATAGTTATGATCTGTTAACTTTCTTTCGATTTTTAATAGCCTCTAACCCTACAATTACAGGTTTAGATGTTAAAAAAATTGATTATGAGCTCTTAGATAAAATTACTGCAGATGATATTGAGGAATACCAACGTTATCTTGAATTAAACGTCGTTGGTGAGCAACATGAAAATGGAAAAAAAGCGATTGCGCGCAAAATGTCTCCATTGCGAAGCATGTACAAATATTTATTACAGCGCGAATACATTAAAAAGGATCCAACTCAATTAGTTGCATTGCCAAAACTCAAAAAAGATAAAAATATCGTTCGCATGAACAATTATGAGGTTCAAGCTATACTTGAAGCCATCGATAATGGAAATGCCTATACTAGCGAACGTCAACGTAAATATAACCAAAAAACTAGAGGTCGCGACCTAGCTATACTCACTCTTATGTTAAATACTGGAATTCGAGTTAGCGAATGCAATGGTCTAGATTTAAATGATGTCGATTTTAATGTTAATTCTTTAACAATCGTCAGAAAAGGCGGTGGACAAGATATAATCTACTTCAACGACTCTGTCGCTGCTACTCTAAAGGACTATATTAACGGAGAACGCGAATACATTAATGCCCGTGAAGGACATGAAAACGCCCTCTTCTATTCCCTTCAAGGCAGAAGAATTAGCGTTGATGCAATTGAAAATTTAGTAAAGAAATACGCAAAAATCGTGGTTCCTAATAAGAAAATTACACCTCATAAGCTTAGAAGTACTTATGGTACTGCCCTCTACCGGGAAACAGGGGATATCCGACTTGTAGCGGATGTATTGGGCCATGAAAATATTAATACTACTATCGATTATTATGCTGCCATCGAAGACGAACACAAGCGATTGGCCCGCAATGCAGTAGATTTCTCTAAAAAAGATAAATAAACTTTTTTTGAAGACAAGATATTCTCTAGCCACCAATTATTAAGTCATCCTACGGTACTTTTCCAACAAATCAACCATGTATTGTGGCAAAGGAGCAGCTATCTCTACATATTCTCCAGTGGTTGGTTGGATAAATCCTAGTGTTTCTGCGTGAAGTGTTTGTCCTTGCAAGGATTTGACCGGCTTACCATACACGTCATCACCAAGCAGTGGGTGACCTTTTGATGCCATGTGGACACGTATTTGGTGAGTACGTCCTGTTTCAAGCTTAAATTCCACATATGAAAAGCCTTTAAACTGCTCTAGAACTCTGTAATGAGTAATTGCTTCTCTTCCATTGGCTACAACAGCCATTTTCTTACGATCCTTTGAATTTCGTCCAATAGGAGCATCTACTGTGCCTTCTTCATTTTTAAAATTCCCAATAACAATTCCTTTATAAATTCTATTTACCGAATGCTCTTTTATTTGAGCTGCTATTTTATTGTGGGCATTGTCGTTTTTGCAGACTAATAAGGAACCGGTTGTATTCATATCAATACGATGCACGATACCTGGACGAATTTCTCCGTTGATTCCAGATAAAGAATCTTTACAATGAAACATCAAGGCATTAACCAACGTTCCACTATAGTGACCTGGAGCAGGATGAACAACCATCCCTTTTGGTTTGTTAACAACAATTACATCTTCATCCTCATATAAGATATCAATAGGAATATCCTCTGGAAGGATGTCTACTTCCTTCACAGGTTCTTCAGTAATTACAATTTCATCACCTAGCTTTGTCTGATATTTGCTTTTTACAATATTTCCATTAACTAAAACAAGGCCATTATCAATTGATTTTTGATAATGGCTTCGTGATTTGTCTGGAAATGAAGTTGCTAGAAATTTGTCAATACGTATTCCCTCTTCAGAAGGTTCTTCAATCACGATTGAATATTCATCCATTCTTCTTTACCTTTAATGAACACTTAATCTCTTCCAAATCCTCGTCCTTATAATAAAAAATAATAAGAACAAAGAAGAAAAACATAGCTACTGTTACGTAGATATCTGCAACATTAAAAACAGGAAAATTTATAAGTGAAAAATAAATAAAGTCTATAACATAGTTGTTAGAAATACGATCAATATAGTTTCCTATTGCTCCTGCAATGATAAATACAATAATATAATCCAGATATAAGAACTTCTTTTCTTGTGGAATTCTAAATAATATTATTAAAAGTATAATTAACAACACTGGAGTAAGCACTGCAAATAGTATTTGCTTGCCTTCTAGCATAGAAAATGCTGCCCCGGTGTTTTCCAAATAATGAAGCTGCAATACACCAGGGATAAGATTGATGTCCGCCTTGTTCATAAGGTGACTAACTGCCAAATGCTTGGTATATTGATCTAATATTATTAGAGCTACAATTAGAACTATGCTATATATAATTGCAGTTGATCTTTTATATTTATAAAACATTAATCCAATACCTTTTCTATAGCCTCAACTAGATCTTCATCTGTAAAATCCAAATAAGAAGCAGCTTCGCCTATAGCCTTTAAAACTGTAAATTTAATCTTAGTTCCCTGCATCTTTTTGTCTGATTTCGATGCCTCTAAAACCTGGGCAGATGTCATTCCTGAAACCTTAATTGGTAAATCATATAATAGACATGTGTTTGTTATATCTGAAGCTTCATCAGCAGTAATATATCCAAGCTTATTTGATAAAAAGCTTGCGCATACCATTCCTAAACTTACGCATTGGCCATGCCCAATTGAAAAATTGGAGTGCTTTTCTATAGCGTGTCCCAATGTATGGCCAAAGTTAAGGTATGCTCTGATTCCCTTTTCAGTTGGATCTACCTCTACAACATGTCCTTTTATTTTACAGCAGCTGTAAACACAGTGCTCTAAAGCTTCAAAATCCTTTGCTTTAAGCTTGTTTACAACATCTTTTTCCTTTAACCAATTATAAAAATCCTTGTCAGCAATTAATCCGCTCTTAATAACCTCGCCCATACCACAAGCAAAATTATAATCATCTAGAGAGTTTAATGTGGTAAGGTTCATGTACACCAAACGAGGCATGTAAAAGGCTCCAATCATATTTTTGTAGCCATCAAAATCAACGCCTGTTTTACCTCCGACAGAGCTGTCTACTTGAGATAGCAATGTTGTAGGAACTTGTATGAAATCTATTCCTCTAAGATAGGTGCTTGCAGCAAAACCTGTCAAATCTCCTACCACTCCACCCCCAAGTGCTACAAGAAGGGATTTTCTGGTGAATTTCTTGATAATTAAATGTTCATATAACATTTTAACAGTATCAAGATTCTTTGATTCTTCTCCTGCTGTAAAGCTGAATGATGTAACGTTGCTGTCTGTTTGATTAAATATATCTAATACTTCTTTTAAATAGTAACCCGCAACATTGGAATCAGTAACGATACAAATATTGTCATATGTCTTACCCACCTTTTCATTTAAAAGAGATAGTAAATCGTCGAAATTAGGTCTAATAGCAATTGTATAGCTATATTCTCCTTGATAATTTATGTTGAGTTCCTTAGCCATGATATCTCCTGTAGTAACTATATTTATTAATTCGTAATTATATTTTACACATAACTTCTGTACATAGGAAGTCATAATAAAGAGTTTTGCTCTGCAAAAATCTTTAACAACAAAAAAAGAAAAGCACCAGATATCATCTGGTGCTAAAAGATTCATTTAAAATCCTGTTTGAATTCCTGTGAAATCAAACGCATCGACTATTCCTGCTAAATCACCAGATAACTCTACTCCTGCAGGTGTGATAATAAAGATATAATCCTCGATTCTCTGTAGGTTACCATCGATAGCATAGCAAGTACCGCAAGTGAAGTCGATAATTCGCTGAGCTACTCCTAAATCTAATCCTTTCATGTTAAGAAGGACAGTTCTATCAGCTAGCAATGTCTCTGATATCTCGCGAGCATCCTCAAACGAAGATGGCTTAATAACGCATACCTCCATGACTGTTCCTTTCCCTTTACCTCGCATTGGTGTAATCTTTGGCGCTGGCTTAGAAGCTCTAGGCTCCCTCTCAGAAGGCTTATTTAAAACTGGACGTCTTTCGTCATCGTTTTTAGTGAACTTGTTAAAGAAAGAAGGTTTTTCTTCTTCATCGAATAATTCGTCGTCATCGTAATCGTCGTAGTCGTCGCTGAGATGCATTGCGTCAAGCATTCTTTCAAACATAACATACTCCTTTGTTTTACTAACTATGGATATTATAGTTTCTTTCTCCGAAAATTGCAGTGCCAACTCTAACGTGAGTAGCGCCTTCCTCTATGGCAACCTCGAAATCGTTGGTCATGCCCATAGATAAAACTTTCATATCTACATTATCAAACTTTTTGTTGTCGATGTCAACTGATAAATCCTTTATTTTGTGAAAAATTGCCCGATTTTCTTCTGAAACCACAACATTTGGTGCTATTGTCATCAATCCCATGATGTGAACACCGTCTAAATGAGAGATTTCTTCGCACAATTGTTCTGCCTCCTCTAATTTGACACCAAACTTTGTTGCTTCGTTGGCTGCGTTCACTTCAATAAGGATATCAGCGACAACACCCCTCTTTTTTGCCTGAATATTAATCTCTTCCGCTAATCTATAGCTATCAACAGAGTGAATCAACTTAACCTTATCAACTATATATTTTACTTTGTTTCTTTGAAGGTGACCTATCAAGTGCCAATCAATATCAGATGGCATCTCTGGTATCTTTCCTGTTAGTTCTTGAACTTTGTTCTCTCCAAATTGACGTACACCAGCATCATAAATAACCTGTAAATCCTCCACTGGCTTTGTCTTACTAACAGCGATTAAAGTAACTTCACTTCTATCTCTTCCTGCTCTCTTGCAAGCTTCTGCTACTCTCTTTTCAACACTGGCTAAATTTGTTTGTAATTCTTCGCTTCTCATGTTTATCTCCTCTAGCTAATTTATAATTGAATTTTCCTGAACCTCGTTCCCTTGAAGAACTATGTGGTCATACATTGATATACCGTATTTGGTTCCGGTTTTAATAATCGAATAATCATTGTTTTGGTAAAGGATCTCAATCTGCTTAAATACAGCATAACCCTTGTTGACATTGTAAACTCCCTTTAGTTTGCCCATGTCAGAACCAACAACATATTGCTCATTAGAATTTGGCTTTATTATTTTGTCGCCACGTTTAACATCTGTTCCATCAACATAGTAGAAGTCGTCTGTCTCATAGTAGATGGTCGGAGTGATATATTTTTTATCAGAGCCTGCAGCTAAAACAAAGCCCATTTCATCATCATTATTGCCCTGCATCATATATGACTTAGGCAAAGTGTAAAAATCCTTTTCAACAATTGAAGAATTAGGAATTTTAAGTCCCGATATATTGTTATCTATTAGCTTGATATGAACATACCTGGAATCGGCATATCTATCCATAGAATCATCTAATGATAGTATCAGATAGTATTTACCAGCTTGTTCTTTAAAACTGATTGTTGACCAGGTTTCAACCTCATCTTCTAAGAAACGTATCTTAAGATAAGTTTCATCCTTTAATGTCTCGTAGAGAGTTTGATCAACTTCACAGACAAGCTCCCAGTGATCCGAAGTAATAATCTTGTATACTGGCTGTCCAGCACTGATGGTTTCCTGCGCTTTAAGGTTGGTGACTGAATACTTGGATATATCAAGAGAATCTGATACAAAGGAATCTACAGTTAAATCCTCCAAGCCATCCACCGAATATACTACCAAACCCGGTGCAGGACTGTTGTAGATATTGAATGTTCCAGATGCAATTGCTGCGTCTAAGGACTCACCCATATTTTCCATGGCTGAAACAGTATAAAGCTGCTCAACCTGAGACTCAAGCTCTGTCTTAAAGGAATAAACCTTGTTAAAATTAATATTATCAAAATCGATAACATAGTTGGATACGCTGTTTGACAGCTTAGTGTAATCCTCAGGGTTAAGCTTTGTTGAAGCATTCTCACTGGATTTCTTAAGAGAAGAAAGAATATCTCCAGATGCATCTAAGGCATATACCTTTGATTTGGCGCCAACTCGTCCAAAGTTTTCAGCTATATATAAAACATCTCCATTGTTTTCGGCATTTACAACCTGCTCCTGCCTGATAGCCAAGGCGTTATATTCCAAATTTGATGAAATAGAACCCTGAGAAACCTCGTAAATAGTGGTATTGTCAGCGGTGACAAATGTAAATATATGATAAACAATATAAATAAACATTACGCCGATAATGATAAAACCAATAGAGATATGATATTGCTTAGGATATTTAATTATTGTTTTGTTGTTACTTGAAGTCTTTCGTCTACCCATTTAATTAAAAATAATCCCTATAATTCAATAAATCCATAGAACAATTAGAGCTACAATATTACTGATAAATTATTTGTATATATAAGCAATAAAAGGGACACTATAAAGTGCCCCTAAAAATCAATAATTATAACGAAACTACAATCTTACCTTTAGCACTTTCTGGCAAGTCTTTTTCGTTTTTACTAACCGAGAGAACAAATTTAACATCAAACATGTTGCAAATTTTATCAAGCTTATCAAGGGCATCTGAAACGCCTTCATTGGTATCTGCATAAGATACTGTTAGGAAACTATCTAGAAATACTTCCTGGATATCTGAATTCTGCGATAACACCCCGCTGAGGAAGCCTAGGAACTCGTCTGTAGATTCGATTGGATAATCCCCCATATTAATCAAACGAATCTTTGAATCAAGTTCATACATGTGTTTTGTGTTTTTGTCGATGTAAACTATAGAACCATCGACCTTGCGAATGTCATTATTAACTTTTTCAAGTAAATACTTTGTTTTGCCCTTGCCCTTTTCGCCTGAAATTATCTCCACCATGTCAAAATACCTCCCTATACTTATTATGGAATAGATTGTGAATAGATATCACCCTCATCCCTGATTTCATTTTAGCATATTGATATTAAAACCTAAATATAAATTGTTAGATTATATGCAAAATTCGCTTAAAATTTCATTCATTAACAAGTAAAGATTAGAACGACAATCGGCATTGTATACAATTGAGATAATTCTTTCATGCTCTTCGTTTTCCGAAAGAAGAACCAAGCAGTAACCAGCCGCGCCAGTAGTGCCTGTTTTGCCTCCCAAAACATTGAATCCAACAGGTGTTTTAATGTTGCCTGTCTTGTATTGGTTGGTTGTGCCCCATTCGGCGGTCTTTGCTTGTCCGCCACTGGTGTAGCTAGCTGTATATTTTTCAGATGTAAATATCTTATAAAAATCCTCGTTTTGAAGAGCAGTATTTAAAATTAAATACATATCATAAACTGTAGTGTAATGATCTGCGTCATGCAAACCATTAGGAGTTATGAAATTGGAGTTGGTAGCTCCAAGAGATTTGGCTGTTTCATTCATCAAAGTTGCGAATGACTCTTCATCTCCGCTGATGCCTTCAGCTATTGCCACAGCAGCGTCGTTTCCAGAACGAAGCATAAGTCCGTAAAGCAAATCTCTAAGAGATATAACATCTCCTTCTTTTAGCCCTGCCACTGAGGAATCGCTAGCTTGATCCACAGCGTGAGCGCTAACTGTATAGTAATCATCAAGATTACCTTCTGTACAAGCAATATAGCATGTAAGGATTTTGGTTGTAGATGCCGGATACATCTTTTCGTGCAAGCTTTGTGAATATAAAACGCTGCCTTCATCAATGTTGAAAGCACCTGCACCAGATGCGACCTGAGAATCAACGCTAGACACGCCAACATCTTCAGGGCCAGCAACACACAAATCCTTGGCAAAAAGCTCTACATTAGAGCTTGCGCCACTACTTGTAATTCCGTAGATAAATGATGAATCATAGACATTGTATTTTGTAACATCTTCGCTTTTACCGCAACCAAAAAGATTGATTGAGATGACTGCGATAATCAAAAGTGAAAGGAATTTATTTATACATTTCACGCCATTCAAGATCCCCTCTGTCAAGTGATTTGATCAGTAACTCTGCTGTAGCCAAATTTGTGGCAAGTGGAATATTATTAGCGTCACAGATTCTAACAATATTGTTTACATCTGGCTCATGAGATTTCACTGTAAGAGGATCTCTTAAGAAAATAACCAAATCAATTTCGTTTTGCTCAATCTGGGCGCCCAATTGTTGAGTACCACCAAGATGACCAGCTAAATATTTGTGCACACTAAGATTAGTGACTTCTTCAACAAGTCTGCCGGTTGTTCCAGTTGCGAAAATTTCATTTTTACTAAGTATTCCCCTGTATGCAATACAGAAGTTTTGCATAAGCTTCTTTTTAGAATCATGTGCAACTAAACCAATGTTCATTTAAAATAGCCTCCCATTAACATTTTTAGATTGAAGACCAACATTCAGCACTATTCCCACACCAAAGTAGATGGTAACCAGTGACGTCAAGCCGTAACTAACAAAAGGAAGTGGAATTCCTGTGTTAGGCATCAATCCTGTAACTACGCAAATGTTTACAAAGCTCTGGAAACCAATAAGTGTAGCCATACCTATACAAATCAGCTTACCTGCAATATCTTTTGCTCTCTTTGCGATAAGTAATATTTCGATAGTAATAAAGAAAATAAGGGCAATAATCAAAACTGTTCCTAGAAATCCCATCTCCTCTCCTGCTACCGCGAAGATAAAGTCAGTATGTGGTTCGGAAATGTAATTACCATTTTTAACAGAATCAAAGGCATCGTTTCCAAGACCCTTTCCAAAGAACTGACCTGAACCTATAGCCATGATAGAATTCTGCTGTTGATATGAACTTTCAGGATAATCCTCTGGGTGCAGCCACGCAAGAATACGGATACCCTGATAGCCTTGTAAAATAGTCTGCCCTTGCCGCGAAACAAGGAACAACAAAAGCCCAATAGACGGAACAGAAACTCCTAGTACTATTGCAACAATTTTATAGCTTAACCCTACTACAAACATCATAACACAAATAATCATCATTGTGACAATTGTAGTAGATAAATCTGGCTCTTTTTGTATTAAAATAAGTGGAAGTGCTGATAAAGCAATAGTTAACGCCAAAACCTTGGGCTTATTAATATCATCTTCATGCATCATTAAAAACCAAGCAAAAAACAATATAAGAAGGATTTTGCCTGCCTCGGACGGTTGGAATCTGATACCAACTTCAATCCATCTTTTAGCACCACCAGCATCATCTCCAGCTAGTAATACTGAAATAAGCAATGCGTTGGCAAATGCATAGAAAATCCAATGAAAGTGAAGGATGAAATCATAATCAACCAACGCCATTACACCCATTACAACTACGCCAAGAATCATACCAATGATTTGCTTTTGCTGGTTGGATTGGTTGGCACTTCCGATAATCAATACACCGATAATTGTAAGGGCGATTACCGCAATTATTAACTTAAAATCTAGGTTTTTAAATTTGTAATTATGAAACATTATTAAATCCTTTTTAATAAACCACTGCTTATAGGCTCGCAGAGCAGTTCTTTATTCCAGACAGTAATACCAACTGGTTCCGTCTGGCTTCGATGAACCCTGAGAGACCATTTTTCTTGGATGTTAACTTCTCCCGTCACATTACCAATGTGAATATCCTTTGATGTAAGCTCACCTGCAACAATATAGCAGCCTGTGTTGTCAGGGAAGCCAGCAAATGCTCGCCCTGCCAAATTACCAAGTACTATAACATTTCCTTTAGCTTGGATTGTTGCCTTGGATTTGACATCTCCAAGAACAATAACAGATGAATCTGATTCTACAATGTCATCCTTGTAGATAGATCCTCTGATAATCTTGGCGTTTTCGAAGATGTCATCCTTGTAGAATCTATCGATTTGACCAAGCATTCGGATATCTTTATATTCATTATTCTCGTGTAAAAGAATAACTTTTATTTTTGAATTAAGCTCTATAGCTTGGATTAATATGAGTCCTTCTTCTGAAGTAAGCTCTCTACCAAAGGTCTCAAGAACCATCGAAGTCTCCCCAAAGAACTCTGCAGATTGAGCAAATTTTTTGCACACTGCTCTAACTAAACCCTCAAAAGGGATAGTTGCATCAAGCTGCAATGTTAATCCATGCTTATTACTTTTTAAAATTACTGGTTCATTACTCATAATTATTTCCCTTAGTCTCCAACGAATTCATCACCTGAATCAGTAACAGTACTAGCCTCACCATTAAGCAACTCTTCAGCTGCATTCACGCCAAAGTAATATGACAAAATATCTTTTGAAACAGCAGCTGCGTTGTGAGATGTGTAACCTCGAGCAATACGAGTAGCTATTGTGATTTCTGGATCGTCATAAGGTGCAAAACCGATAAATAAAGCGTGGTTAGGTCGCTTACCTTCCTGAGCGGTACCTGTTTTGCCGGCTACAGGAATTGGACAATTATCAAAGCACTTTAGCTCTTCACAAACCATGCGCATACCACTATAAATCGCACCCCACTGCTCTCCATTTAAAACATCTACTTGATTTCGAACGGATGGGCCATAAGACTCTATTACATTATGATCTGAATCTTGTACACTATTAAGTAATGTTAGATTGTAAACATTACCTTTGCTAGCAACAGCTGTGACATAGCGCGCCAAGCTGACTGTTGTAAAGTTGTGGTTAGACTGACCAATCGCAGCGGCAATTGGAAGCTTATCTGCTATTTGTGGTGTGTTCTCTTCTATTTCAAGTCCTGACTTTTCGTTGAAGCCATACATGGTCGCATATTTGTTAATCTTTTCAACACCCACATCTTCTTGATAATGATATTTGGCTTTTGATTTTTCCTCTTCATCAGAATCTTCTGTTAAGTTTTCACCACCAGAACCATTAGACAATCTCCAACCAACTTCGTAGAAGAAGTAGTTACAAGAATCTCTGATAGCTTCAGATACATTGATACTACCATGAGTTCCTGGTGAAATCCAACATTTAGGATGATCTGGTGTCTTTTCAAAAGCACCCTTATCCACGATTTCTGATGTAGTTGTGATTACACCTTCTTTCAAACCAGCTGTTGAGCTGACAATCTTGAAGGTAGAACCAGGAGCTGTTCTCTGCTGGGTCGCATAGTTGTAAAGTGGATTAGCGCCATTAGTTGTAAGGTAAGAATAATAATCAGAATCAACCGAGTTGGCCAATTTGTTATTATCGTAACCAGGATATGTAACCAATGCAAGCACTTCACCCGTCTTCGAATCCATGACAACTGTTGAACCAGAGCAAGGATCAAGGGCTAATTGACCAGGTGTGAGCTCAAGAGATTTGATCTTTGCTCGAATAAACTCAAATCCAGATACAGAACCGCTAGATAATCTCTTGTACATATCATCTTCTTCTGCGTCTAACACGCCTTGATCATATAAAATCATACATAGCTGATTGCCTGATATCTCATCATCCAACAAAAGATATTTATAGACTAATCTTTCGAAACCTTTGTCTTTAGCTAAATATTCAATTATATAATCAACTAAATCGTTGTAATACTCCTCGGTGTCGGCAAATTTCGCTTCTTTGGTGTATTTAGTGATATCAATCCAGTTTTTCTCTATTGCATAAAGCAAATATTTGTTGACAGCCATCTGCTCAGAAGACCACTGCACCTGAGTCTCATCAGCTTTATCAATAGCATTTTTATCAAAAATACCTTTGTCCTTGAGAGCTTGAACAATATACGTAGAATAAGCCTGATACTCTTTAGGCAACTCAGCATAGATTGTTTCATTGGAATATTTTAGTTGGCTTTTAAGAGTGTTTAATACGGAGGTCTCTTTGCCTTTATATGCACTCAGGACGGCCTTTTCTGTGGCGCTAGCATCTTTGTCCTCAAATGCTTGTGTATCAATAATTCCATTTTTAATCAAGGAATAATAAACATCATAAATAGGCACAACTACATCAGAACCAGATGAATCCTCTGTAGGAACGTATTCTTTGGTGTTTACAATCTTTGAATATAAAATACCAGCAATTTCTTGTTCAAGAAGAATATATGCAGCCTTCTGCAAGTCAGCATCGATAGAAAGATAAACATCATTACCAGAAACTGCCTCTACTACTTCACCTGTTTTGATAGTGTTACCCATGCTATCTACATAAAGTGTCTGATGGCCCTTCGTACCAGAAAGCTGATCGTTCATGTATTTTTCAATGCCAGCTTTACCAACAACGTCCGTAGCTTCTATCTTTTTGTTTTTCTTGGAAAGCTCGTTATATTCAACTGTAGAAATCTGACCAGTATAACCAACAATATGAGCAAAGTACTCGCTATCATTGTATCTTCTAAGTGACTTTTGCTCAATATCTACACCAGTAAGCTCGTTAATATTCTCTTTAATAAATGCAACTGATTCTTCGGAAATATCAGATGCAATTACAGTAGAGATATATTTCTGATAAAAATTTTGCGCCATATTGTAACGAACGACAAGGATTTTGTACCTAAGCTTTCTATCATATTTGGTAGATATGTCGTATTTTGACTCACCAGAAAGATAGTCAATTATTTGCTCTGGTGTAGAAGTAGCTTCGTCAATTGCAAGCTTCTCGTTGTAACCCAATTCGTCAGGGTTTGTCTTGCCAAATACATCTGCTCTAAATCTTTGGAGTGCAGTTTTATTTTTTTCTTGATCGTAAATGAACTGAAAATTGCCAGAAGAATCCATGTAGATACCAAAATCGTTGTTGATGGTATCATCATTTTCTTCCAGCTTTGTAATGATTTTAGCTATTTCTTTATTAAGTAGTTCATTTCTCTCTTTTTTAGAACTATATGTACCATTATCTTGAATAGTAACGGCGTAAACTAGCTTGTTTTCAGCAAGAGGTTTGCCGTTTCTATCATAGATATTGCCACGTGTGGCTGGTATCGTCTCGTTCTTTTCGAGCTTTAAATTGTAGTGATCTTGGAATTCGCTACCATTGACAATCTGTAAATAAAATAGACGTAAAATAAGAACAGCAGCAAAAAAAAGCATTACTGCTGATACAACTCGAATTCGCGAAGAAAAGTGATTTCTAAAAAAGTCCTTAATAATTTCCAATTCTATCAGAACCTTTCTTTTCGATTTTTTCCATAAGATTATTCAAATGGAGAATTACATAGTACACAAATATAGCCACAACAAGTGTGTAGGCTACTTCTGGAAGTATTATGTTAATCAGGTAATAGGAAAATTTGTATTTTGTACTAGATTCTATATAGGATTTAATATAAAAAACAACTCCATATAAGAAATCACTAGTTCCAATAAGAATCATCGGAAGTCTAAGATCATCCCCATAAAATTGCTTTTTAAATAGACCATTGAGATAACCTATATACATGTAGAGCAAAGCGTACATGCCAAATAGGTTACTTGTAAAAGTATCAAGAAGTAAGCCCGTAAAAAATCCAATTAAAATACCGTATCTTCTACCCTTCATAAAACCATAGGTAGCTACAACACACAGCAAAATATTAGGCGAAATACCGCCTGCAATTTGATACTGTGGGAATATACTTGTCTGTAATATATAGCAAATATATATTACAAGAGCTATTATTAATACTCTTTTGAAATATAGCTTGAAATTATTCAACTTTATGTGACTCCTTTAGCTGCAAAATAACAAGCACGTCATTTAAATGTTTAAAGTCTACTACTGGAGTTATTGTACCGGATTTAGTGAGCTCGTTTTCATCTTTGTCAACTGATGAAACGTAGCCTATCATCAAACCTGGCAAAAACTTGTCAGAAATATTCGAAGTAACTACAGCATCTCCAATAGCTACTTTGTCGTCTTCATCATATAAATATGAAAATAGAATCATGTTGGATTCTTTCATATTCTCAAGGGAACCGCTAACAATACAGTTATCTTCTGTTGATTGTATTGTAGCTGTAACATTGGCTGTATCATCGATAATGGCACGAACTACGGCGTAGGAATCGCCAACAGAAGTGACTATACCAACCAAGCCACCGTCTGCAATGACATTCATATTGACCTTGATGCCGTCCTTTGAGCCTTTATCGATTGTAAATGTATTGAACCAATTAGATGTACCACGACCGATGATTCTAGCACCGGTTGTTTCGTAATCTAAGTAGTTTTTGTCTAAATCATATAACTTTTGTAAATCATCAAGTTCATTAAGCTTGAGCTCCATAATGTTGATTTGAGCCTTAAGTGCTTCAACTTGATTTTGTAAATCTTCGTTTTCAGCAACAAGCTGCTGTCTTGTTTTGGTGTCAGCAGATGAGAAAGTAATACTGCTTCCAATATAATCTATACCCTTTTGCATAGGTATAAAAATGTGATTTGCTATGGTCTCTAGTGGTCCACCAGTAAATCCAGTGGAATAGCTAAAGAACAAAAGCATAACGCACATGATTGAAAGTATCATTAGCAGATATTTACTTTGTACTCCTCCACCTGATTTTTTTTGTCTCATATTACCTCAATGTAAAGGACAAAAGTCCTAGATTATTTGAAAATTCTTGTTCTCATGTTGTAGGCATACTTTTTGTATTTGCTATCAGAAAGTATCTGACCTAAACCTCTGACACATGCCTCTTCTGGATCTTCACAATCATTGACTCTTATTTTAGTGAAATCCTTAAATAACTCAGCCAATTGATTGAGCTTTGATGTTCCGCCTGTAAGATAAATACCAGAATGTACAATATCCCTAGCAAGTTCTGGTGGAACCTTCTCAAGAATAAGTCTTACGTTGGTACAGAAGCTCTCTAGGTCTGGCTTCATAGCATTGTAAATAACATCGCTATCGATTTCCATTTCAATTGGAAGACCGCTGACAACATCTCGACCTACGACAGTAAGCTTCTCTCCTAAGCCTTTCATTGCTGAGCCTATTTCTTCTTTGAGCTGCTTTGCTGTCTTTTGTCCTATAACTAAGTTGTATGTTCTTTTAAGATAAGTAACGATTGATTCATCAATCTGATTTCCACCGAATGGAAGTAATTCTGAAAGAACAAGACCACCAAGAGAAATGATAGAGATTTCTGTAGTATCTGCACCTAAATCAACAATCATAATACCTGTAGGTTCATCAACATCTAAGCCCATACCAATTGCACATGCGATAGGCTTTTCACAAACTTTGATTGAATGTGGTTTGTTCTTTGATTTGCTAAATAAATCTGAGAAGGCTTTCTTCTCTACTTCTGTGATATCAGTTGGAACTGCAACTACGATATCAGCTCCTTTGATTTTGCCCTTGAGATCTTTTTCAAGGACTTCAAAAAGCATCGTCTGCATATTGTCGAAATCTGCAATAACACCTGAGACAATTGGAAATGATACATCTATTAGTTCTGGTGCTTTTTCATACATGCAATATGCATTGTCACCATATGAATACATCTGGTTTTTGTTAACGACTGCAATTGTGTTTTTGATATTTGTGATCTGATTACTTGAACCGCCAAAAATCTTAAGATTTTGTGTTCCTATATCGATACCAAATGAATTGGCCATGATTATCCTCCATTTTCTCTGCTTTAATACAAACCTTTTAAAATTCTAACACAGTTGGGATGTGTTCACAAGGCAAGCCTCCACAAGTTTTTGTAGAGACTTCAATATTCCTACCTTTGCATGGTTCCAAGTAAGGCCTCCTTGGAAGAAAGCTGTGTAAGGTTCTCTAAGTGGTCCATCTGCTGATAATTCAATAGATGAGCCCTGTACAAATGCGCCTGCAGCCATGATTACCTGGCTGTCATAGCCTGGCATATCCCATGGCTCTGGAGACACGTAAGAATCTACTGGAGCAGCCGCCTGAATGCCCTCGCAAAAAGCAATTAAACCTTCTGGCTTTAAAAATGAAACAGCCTGAATAATATCGTACCTAGGCTCAGTTGAGTTTGGAATACAAAGATATCCAAGTTTTTCATAAATATTTGCCGCAAATATAGCACCCTTAAGTGCTCCAGCTACTACTGTTGGCGCAAGGAAAAATCCCTGATAAAAAGATTGCATAATTCCAAGAGAAGCGCCTACTTCCTTTCCAAGTCCTGGACTTGTAAGTCTATGCGCTGCGTTTTCGATACATTCTTTTTTCCCAACAATATATCCACCAATAGGAGCTAAACCACCACCGGGATTTTTGATGAGAGAACCAACACACATATCTGCTCCCACTTCGATTGGTTCGATTTTTTCAACGAATTCACCATAGCAGTTATCAACCATACAAATAATGTCTGATTTAATATTTTTAATAAAAGAAATAAGCTCTCCTATTTGTTCAACCGAAAGAGTTGGCCTGTTGGCATAACCCTTTGAACGTTGAATTGTAACAAGCTTAGTTTTGTCATTGATTGCTGCCTTTATTCCATCAAAATCAAAACCACCATCTTCAAGTAAATCAACTTGCGAGTAGGTGATGCCGTATTCTGCAAGAGAACCATTTGATGGTCTAATTCCAATGACTTCTTCTAGAGTGTCGTAAGGCTTACCTACAGGTGATAGAAGCTCGTCCCCCGGTCTTAGATTGCTCATTAAAGCAAGGGCAAGTGCATGTGTTCCACATGTGATTTGTGGCCGCACCAAAGCATCCTCAGCTTTGAAAACAGAGGCATACACCTTTTCTAATGTGTCACGTCCCACATCATCGTAGCCGTAACCAGTTGATGTGTTAAAGCATTCTGCAGCAACCTTGTGCTCGTGCATCGCCTTTAAAACTTTTAGTTGATTGTATTCGGCAACTTCGTCTATTTCTTTGAATCTGCCCTCAAGATTTTTTAAAACCTTTTCTCCGAAGTCGTACACTTCCTTAGAAATACCAAAATCTTTATAAATACTAAACACTTTAAATAATTCCTTTCTCTTTAAGAGTTGTCATTATAGAATCTAAAATTTCAGAATCAGATTTTAAGATGGTTTTATCCAACCAAACAACTTCTTTTTCCCTTCTAAACCAGGTAAGCTGACGCTTAGCATAATTTCTAGAGTTTTTCTTGATAAGCTCCACAGCATCCTCTAAAGAAATATCGTTAGAAAAATACGCTAGTAATTCCTTGTATCCAATAGCGTCCATCGATGTCATACCAGCTTTACAGCCCATTTCCATAAGAGCCTTAACCTCATCAAGCAAACCTGACTCCATCATTATATCAACTCTTTTATCTATGCGATTATACAACAGCTTTCTGTCATCATTTAGCACAAAATATGCAAAATTATAAGGGCTTTTTCGCTCCTTCTCTCTCGCATTGTGAACTGAAATCTTCTCACCTGTTTGATGATGGTACTCTAAAGCCCTAATTACTCTTTTTCGGTTGGCTGCAGGAATTGACTCCGCAGATTCCGGATCTATTTCTTTAAGTTTGTCGTGAAGGGCTTCATTGCCCTTTTCCTCAGCAAATTTTTCAAGAGAACGCCTGTAGGCACAGTCTATCTCTTGTTCTGTAAATTGAATGTCATATAAGATAGCTTGAATATAAAAGCCTGTGCCGCCGCAGATGATAGGGATTTTACCCTTGGCATAAATTTCATCCATGGCACTTAAAACCATCTCTTTAAAACGAACCACGTGAAAATCTTCAGTAGGATTGATTGCATCAATAAGATAATGCTTTACACCGTCCATCTCTTCGGGCGTAACTTTTGCCGTGCCGATATCCATATGCTTATAAACCTGCATACTATCAGCAGAAATAATCTCGCCACCCACAGCCTTAGCAAGATTTATAGATAAAGCAGTCTTTCCAACTGCAGTAGGACCAGTAAGAATAATTAAATCTTTCATTTAGATAATCCTCTTAAACTTTTTAGCCAACTCGTACTCTGTAAATGATATCATTGTTGGACGTCCATGTGGACAATGATATGGATTTTCTAGTTTTAGTAAATCATCTATCAGAGTTTTAATCTCTGGAATTGATAGACGATTGTTGCCCTTGACCGCAGCCTTACACGACATAGTCGCAACTCGCTCAACTATCATATCGAAGGAATCGCTAGCCTTGTATGAAGAGCAATCTGCAAGTATTTCTAAAAAAAAGCTCTTTGGGTCGAGGTTTAACATGTTACCTGGAACGCCATTGATTGCAATTTCATTGCCCCCAAAGGATTCAATTCTAAAACCTATATGTTCAAAAGCGTCCTTGTATTTTTCGAATAATAAAATATCTTGGGGCGCCAATGAAACAATAACTGGTGGACTAACCATTTGAGAAGTCATGTCATTATTTTTTAGTCGTGCCATAAACTTTTCAAATAGAACCTTTTCGTGGGCCGCATGCTGATCAATAACATACATACATCCATCGAATTCAACAATCCAGTAAGTATCAAAAACCTGACCGATTATTTTGTGTTCCTTGATTGCCTCTTTATCTAAAAAGCTAATCTGCTCATATTTTTCGCCGCCACGATTTTGAGCCTGAAACTTGTTTTCAAAGGTTGTATCAGCATGAATATGCTCAGTAATATTTGCTTTTGTTTGTTCTAATCTAGAAGCTTCAAATGGTTCAGGAAGCTTTAGCTTTACTGTTGTTTCCTTAGGCAAATCAACCGATACTGCTTCAGGTTTAGGCATAGAAAAATTAGCGTTAACAATAGGCTCTATCTTGCTTGTTTGTTCCTCAACATGAGCCTCTAAAACATCTTCTCTTCGACGTAATCTTTCGTTGATTATCTTGGTTAAGATTTGGCAAATCTCTGGTTCATTTTCAAATCTAACCTCTTGCTTCGTAGGATGAACATTTACATCTACAGATGAATTCGTAAATACGATATTAATAACAAAAAACGGATACTGATGTCCCATCAAAAATCCGTAGTAACCCTCCTCACAAGCTCTAGAAAGATTGTTGCTCTTGATATATCTGTTATTCACAAAGAAATGCTCAAATGCTCTGTTGCCTCTTGCAATAACTGATAGACCTATGAAGCCAGATATCATGACATTATCATCTTCGTATTGTAAATCTAAAACGTTAGATGCAATCTGCCTTCCGTAGATTTGATAGATTGTGTCAGACAATACTCCGTTTCCACTAGTTATAAGCTTTTCCTTGCCATTTAATATAAATTTAAAAGAGATTTCCGGATGAGATAAGGCGAGATGTTCCACTACATCAAAAACATAACTACCCTCAGTACTTTCTGCCTTAAGGAATTTCTTTCTTGCAGGAGTATTGTAAAACAGCTGTCGAATAATAAATGTGGTACCATCTGGCGCTCCAACATCTGTTAAGGACACCTCGTTTGCTCCTTCGATGATGTAGCTAGCGCCCAAAAGAGAATCCTGCGTTTTAGTGATTAACTCAACCTTAGAAACAGCAGCTATACTTGAAAGAGCTTCACCTCTAAAACCTAAAGAGCGCACATTATCTAAATCATTTGCATTGCTAATCTTACTTGTAGAATGACGCAAAAAAGCGATTTGAATTTGATCCTTGTCGATTCCTGAACCATTGTCAGTGACTCTAAGGTATTCTACACCGCCGCCCTTTATCTCTAGAGAAATAGCTGTCGCTCCAGCATCAATACTGTTTTCGATAAGCTCCTTTGCAACAGATGCAGGACGTTCAACAACTTCCCCTGCCGCAATTTTATCTATTGTTTCCTGACTCAGTACGTTAATAATTCCCATTACTCATTCACCTTATTATGAAAATCATACAAAATATTCATAGCCTCAAGTGGCGTAATTTTTGTCACATCTAGATTTTTAAGCCCCGCAATTATTTCAGCTTCATTTTCGGAAATGGTAATTCCTTCAATTTCTTTGAGCTTTTCTTCGATGTGTTCGCGAATTGCAATTCTGTCTGATACTGCAGCAATATCATTTTCATTCAAAGAATTAACTATGGTCTTGGCTCTGTCTAAAACATCTTCTGGAAGTCCAGCTAATCTGGCGACCTGAATACCATAGCTTTGATCTGCTCCTCCTGGAATAATCTTTCTGAGGAAAATAATATCTTCACCAAGTTCTTGAACTGCAATGCAGTAATTATGAACACCCTTAATCTGTCCCTCAAGCTCGGTAAGTTCATGATAGTGAGTTGCAAAAAGGGATTTGGCTCCAATATTGTAAGCAATATGCTCCACAACAGACCAAGCAATAGAAAGACCATCGTAAGTGGATGTTCCACGACCGATTTCGTCCAAAATCAATAAGGATTTATTGGTTGCATTGTTAAGGATGTTTGCCACCTCATTCATCTCAACCATGAAAGTAGATTGACCAGTTGATAAATCGTCAGATGCTCCAACTCTAGTAAAGATTCTATCTACAACGCCTATTTGTGCTGTTGCAGCTGGAACAAAGCTTCCTATTTGAGCCATTAATACTATCAGTGCAACCTGACGCATATAGGTTGATTTACCAGCCATATTTGGTCCTGTAATAATAGCAATTGTGTTGCTATCAATGTCAAGATAACAGTCATTTGAAATAAATTGGTCTGCATTTATCATCTGTTCAACAACAGGATGTCTGCCATCTTTAATTTCAATAACTCCGCGATTGTTAATCACAGGACGAGTATAATGATTCTTTTCAGCAACAACCGAAAGAGAAATGATTGCATCTAAAAGAGCAATTGCCTTGGCGCTAATTTGTATTCTATCCACCTCACCGGCAATTGTGTCTCTAACACTTTTGAAAAATTCATATTCGATTGTATTAAGTCTATCCTCAGCCCCTAAAATACTGTCCTCAAGCTCTTTTAGCTCTGGAGTGTAATATCTTTCGGCATTAGCCAAAGTTTGCTTTCTAACATAATAATCTGGCACCAAATCTTTATACGAATTTGTAACCTCAAGATAAAAACCAAAAACTTTATTAAATTTTATCTTGAGATTTTTGATACCAGTTTTATCTCGCTCCTTTGCCTCTAATTCTGCAAGCCATTTTTTGCCATCAATTTTGGCAGAGCGAAGTCTATCAACCTCTTGATTATATCCAGCCTTAATGATATCCCCATCTCGTGAAGAAATAGGCGGCTCATCGTCTATGGCAGAATCGATAAGCATGTATAAATCCTTCATATCATCTATGTCAGCATCTATATCTTTAATCAAGTGAGAATGAAAACCACTAAGTAGAGTCTTTATTGGTGTAAGCATTCCGATTGATTGCTTAAAGGCTATTAAATCCCTAGGATTTGCAGACTGATATGATATCTTTGTAATAAGACGCTCCAAATCATAAACAGATGAAAGATATTCTCTGAGCTCTTCTCTGTCTATCAAAGCACCGTTAAACTCTTCTATCGCATCCTGTCTTTTGATGATTTCATCAACTGATACGAGAGGCTGCTCAATAAATCCTTTTAACTGCCGAGCCCCCATTGCCGTTTTAGTCTTGTCTAATACCCAAAGTAAGGAACCACGCTTTTGTTTGTCTCGCATAGTTTCGGTGAGCTCAAGATTTCTGCGTGTAGAATTATCTAAAAGCATAAATTTGCCATCTGTGTAAGGCGTAATATGCGTCAAATGAGCAAGCTCTGTCTTCTGCGTCTCCTTGAGATATAATAAAAGCGAACCTGCAGAAATTCTGCCAACAGCAAAATCAATTAGACCAAGCCCCTCTAGCGAATGAGCCTTAAAGTGATTGAGGAGCTCTCTGGTGCTTAAGGTTTCATCGAAGTATGAATCGTCAAGCTTTGAGCAAGAACATTGAAGCTTTTCTGCAATCTCATTTATATCAATTCCTGATTCAAATATTGTTTTGGAGTAGATGATTTCAGCTGGATTGAAGCGAAAAATTTCGTCTGTAATCTTTCGCAAATCATTTACTTCCGTAAGATAAAAATCTGCAGTAGATACATCACAAGAAGCAACGCCAAATAAGCCTCGGTTATAATAGAGACACATGATATAATTGTTGCTCCCCTCTTCAAGAGCCATCTGGTCGATGTTGGTTCCTGGTGTAACAACTCTGATAACCTCGCGTTTCACAAGACCTTTGGCTTCTTTAGGATCCTCAACCTGCTCGCAGATTGCCACCTTAAAGCCCTTTGAGATTAGTCTGTTTATATATGTGTCTGCAGCATGAAACGGAACGCCGCACATAGGCGCTCTCTCTTCTGCTCCGCATGCTTTACCAGTAAGAGTGAGTTCTAGTTCTTTGGATACCGTCTTGGCATCCTCAAAGAACATCTCGTAAAAATCTCCCAAACGATAAAATAAAATACAGTCCTTATATTCTTCTTTTGTCTTAAGATACTCCTGCATCATTGGAGTGTATTCTGCCACTGTTATTCCCACCTATTCTATGTTTTATGAATTCGTATATGCGATAACCGCTTCGGCAACCTTAAGTCCATCCATCGCTGCCGATGTAATTCCACCTGCATATCCAGCGCCCTCTCCGCAAGGATAGAGGCCTTTTATATTTGACATAAATAATTCATTTCGATTAATCCTAACCGGAGATGAGGTTCTGCTTTCCACTCCAGATAAAATTGAATCTAATCTATCGAACCCTTTTATTTTAGTACCAAAGATGCCCATTGCGTCAATAATAGATTGGTTGATTTCATGAGAAAATATCTCAGAAAGCATACCAAAGGCTGTTTTTCCTTTAGCCTCAGAGGAAAAATCCCCATATGAATCGCTTAAACGATTGTCCTTAAAATCCCCATAAAGCTGTTGAGGAATTCTACCTTTACATAATTCAAAAGCCTTTGACTCTATATCGCGCTGGAACTCTATCCCTGACAGAGGATTTGACTTATCGAATTCCCTTTCCCCAACTGTAACTACAATAGCACTATTTGCATTACTGCTATCTCGTTTAGAATAGCTCATTCCATTAACTACAAGCTTGTTTTCTTCTGAAGAAGAATTGACCACATAACCACCTGGACACATACAGAAAGAATAAACCCCTCGCTTATTAGCAAGATTGGCAGCAAGCTTATAGGCAGCAGGCTCCATGCTTTTATATGCTCGTCCATACATGGATTCTGAAATCATCTTTTGAGGATGCTCTATTCGAAATCCAACAGCAAAATCCTTGGCTTCCATTTTAAATCCTAGATCATGAAGCTTGTAAAATGTATCTCTTGCACTATGTCCAATAGCAAGAATCACGGATTCAGAGTGATATTCCTTGCCTCCAGCAATAACACCTGCAATAGTGTCATTTTCTATAATAAAATCATCAACCTGTGTCTCAAAATAAAACTGACCACCCAGGTTAATAATCTCATTTCTAAGATTCGTAATTACGATTTTGAGAATATCTGTTCCAATATGTGGCTTGTAATCGTAAAGGATAGATGATGGCGCGCCAAACTTAATAAAGGTTTCAAGGACAAACTTGTTTCGCCCTAGCTTATCATTAACAAGAGTGTTTAATTTGCCATCTGAAAAAGTTCCGGCACCGCCTTCACCAAACTGAACGTTAGACGTCACATCAAGCACTCCTGTTTCCCAAAAATTAAGAATATCAACAGTCCTATCTTCTACTCTCTTACCACGCTCAAAAATTATAGGATTCATATGATTTAGAGCAAAAATATATGCTGCAAACAAGCCTGCTGGACCAGCGCCAACCACTATTGGGCTATTGTCCTCTCGACTATTTAGAGGAATCCTATAGCTTTTAGGTTTATACGTATTTACGTTATTATCCTTTTTTAATTTAGATAAGATTTTTGATTCCAACTTGGAATTAAGCTTAACCATTACCGAATATACGAAGTAAACATCTGGCTTTTTTCTAGCATCAACAGACTTTTTAAGAATAGTAAACTCTTTAAAATCTTTGATTTGTACTTTAAGCTTCTTGGCAACAGCTTCTTTGATTTGGTTGTCATCAGCTGTAATCGAAAGCTTTACTTGATCTATTTTAATCATGAAAACCTCTGAAATATTGAAACACTATAAGAATGTATGACTTTCTGCTGGCAGAAAAAGGAATTGCCAGCAGAAATCTGGCTTTGCCAGACTACTTTTCCATTTCATGAAAAAGTAGGTCTGGTACGATTACTGTTTTTCTGATGAAAAACAATAATCTATAACATTACACTACAAGATTTTTATTATCAATCTCATCAATGATTATTTATAATATGCCTAGCTGCAATATCTGCAGATGTATAAGCCCACGATAAATTGTAACCACCGCAGATTCCATCAATATCAAGTACCTCTCCTGTGAAATATAAACCAGGGCACAGCTTTGCCTCCATGGAAGTCATATCTATATCGGATAAATCTACACCGCCAGCGGTAACCTGCGAGCTATCAAACCCCTTTGTTCCTGTGAGAGAAATAGAAAAGTGTTTCAGGTTGTAGATTATATTTTCAATATCCTCCTCGTCAAGCTTTTCAACGATTGTATCACCATAGATTCTTGAATAGCTAACGACAACTTCGATTACTTTTTCATTACAAAGCCCAACGAGAGCCTTTAGGATTGTTTGCTTAGGGTGATTTTCAAAGCGTTTTTTTATTTCAGCTTTAAGGTCGTCCTCGGAGATGTAGGATGTAAAATCTATAGTTAAATTTCCAACAGACTTACTCAATTCGTCAAAGCCAATAAATCGGCTGATGCACATAACTGGATATCCAGAGATACCATCCTTGTTAAACTGAATTTCACCCTCACAGAAATTGTCTTTGTAGAACACCTTGCCCAGTGCCCTAACTCCAGCTAATTCTTTGAGACAAATATCCTTAGATGTAGCTCCAACTAAAGAAGGTGCAAGCTTTGTGAGTTTGAGTCCAAATTTTTGAGCAATCTTATAACCTATCTTAGACGAACCAAGAGTCGCTGCTGATAGGCCGCCGGAGCTTACAACCACAGCTTTAGCTTTTATTTGCTGTCGATTTGTTGTGACTGTAAAAACCTCATTCTTTGAAACATCTGTAACTCTATTATCTAAAAATACATCTACTGAAAGAGCCTCAATCTCATTTTCGAAAGCTTCACGAATAGTCTTGGCTTGATTAGTAATTGGATAATAGTATCCGTCCAATTCTCTTTCAACAACTCCAAGCCCTTTTATAAATCGAAGAATATCCTGATGATTATCCTTAATAAAATCCACCTTGGAATTGCTGTAGTAATATTCGTTGCCCATACGACTGTTTAAGAAATTACATCTGCCATTGCCAGTAGACAAAATGCGTCTACCAATAATGCGATTTAAGTCCGTTAAACAGACCAAAAGACCTGCCCTTGCAAGTTTGATTGCAAGAACAAGTCCTGAATATCCGGCACCAATTATACATACATCATAAAGCTTTTTATCAGTCATAAAACTACCTCAGCAAATGTAAGCTGTACGCAATATTGCATAATTTATTTCCACCTGGGAACTTGAGTAAGGTTTCTTCATCAATTCCTTTAAAGACAAATAGAGAAATAAAGTACACTACCACGCCAATAACTATTGCAATTACGCAGGACAATAGATTAGTCATTCTCACAGAAGAAATACCCAACGCAAAAATTGCATTAAACATTTTGTAAATCAAATACACAACTAAGCCCATCACGGCACTGGCCTCAAGAGGCGCAATGATAACCTTTCTGACGTTGATATATGAGCCAGAAAAACGAGCCACTGCAGATTGATTTAGGAAACACATCATCAAACTGTAGAATGCCTGAGAAATAATAACTGCGTAAATATGTAAATGGAATACTTCCATCAATAAAAACAATACCGCTACATGGGCAACCAAAGACAACAACGCATTTTTGACAGGAATCATCATCTGATTGATACCCTGCAAGACACCGTTGGATAAGGTTGATAGGGATGTAAATATTACTGTACATCCGCCTAGCATAAGCATTCTAGCTGACATCTCTCTCGTATCCCCCCATAAAGAAATCAAAATTGGGGATGCTAGAACAGATAGACCAACAGCGCATGGGAATGCAATAACCATAATAAATCTGTTTGCCATATTAATTCTGCGCCTAACCAAGGCGTTGTCGCCAGAATGTATAGCTGCTGTCAGACTTGGCACAGCTGATGCAGCCATTGATGAAGCAATCGCAATAGGAACATTTATAAGAACCTTGTATTTTCCTCCAAAGATACCCCAGCTGATTTCAATGAAGTTTTCCTTGTAGCCTTGAAGCATTGCAAGGTTTTTATAAATACCGTTATCAATGATTGCGTTTATATTGTAAACCGTTGTGCTAAGAAGCACAGGGAAAATAGTCAAAAGTAATGAGACTAAAATGTCATAATAGCCTTCACTGCGTTTGTGCTTATCTCTTGCCAGCATTTTGGCAAAAACATTTTTAAAAGCAAAAAACACAAAGCACATAAATATAAGTGCAAATACTGCACCCAAAAGCGTACCTAAAGTACCACCGGCAGCACCAAATGCTGCAGCATATTTTTGAGGATGACCAAGAACTCCTCCCACTTTTTTACCATATTTAAATAAAATACCAGCAGCAACAACAGAAACAACTGCGTTAACTATCTGCTCTAGAACCTGAGATACCGCTGTAGGAATCATGGTTCCTAAACCATTAAAGAATCCTCTTAAAACACTTAAGATAGCGAATATAAATATTGTTGGAGCAAGAACCTTGACGGCTATTGCAGCCAATGGAGTTTTCAGCATTGAGCCACAGAAAAACTCAGAACCAATATACAAGACAAGTGTCGCTATCAATCCACTTGTAAACGCAAAAAGAAGGGCGCTTTGTAATACTCGTTTTGCGTCCTTAGCTTGCCCTTTAGCCATTCTTGCAGATACTAGCTTAGATACTGCAAGAGGAATACTATAGGAAGATATGATTAATAATATGTTGTATATTTCGTATGCGGTGCTGTAGTAATTATTTCCTTTATCACCAAGAATATCCGTAAGTGGGATTCTATATATGAATCCCACTATACGGCTTATTATTGAGGCAATTGCAAGAATTGATCCTTGCATAAGAAAACTAGCATCGCTGTTTTTGTTTCTATTTGCCATAAATTAATTATTGCGCCTTACTAAATTGAGATTTGTCTGCATAGTATTCATTACCGTCAGTGAAATCGCCTTCGCCGGCACCCTGAACAGCCTGAATCCATGTATTACCAACATTAAGCTGGATTTCTTCACCTGTTTCAGCATTATAGTAATGAGTAATATCAGTATCAGCCATCTTTTCCCATCTGATGTCAATCATCTTACCATTTGTGATGTACTTACCTGCACCAGAATTGTAAGAGAGAAGATATCCTAAATACTGTGAACCTTGATATGTGAACCATTCAACATTTTGGATGATGATGTTTTTAGCTGTGAGCTGGTTGCCTGTGAGACCATCAACTTGTTTTTTATTGTACTCATATCTGTAGTATAAGCCATCATCTGGATTGTAAATCCAATAAGGCTTGTTGGTGTAATAGTAAAGCTGAATTGCTTGGCAATCCTGACCATTCTCAAGGTTGTTGCCCTCTGCAGCAAACTTGAAGTGAGGTTCATATCCTTCTGGAAGAGCTCTGTCATAGCCTTGCTTTTCGATGCCCTTGTCTATACCTTCAGAGTAAGTGTAAAGTGTGTGCTCACTCTTACCTGTACGATATCCAGCATTAACACCCTTCTTGCCTTCGTTTTTAAGAAGGTTGATATTTTCAACTAAATGTTTGTCATCAATAAGCTCAAAAGCTGCAGGGTTACCACCAGCATGTGTGTAAATAGCATCATACTCACTTGCGAAATATACAAAGTAAGGACGAGAGCTTCTAACGTTACCAATTTGATCCATACCGGTATAAGTGTCAAATATACCCATCATACGAGTAATTCCACCTTCGACAACGCATTCATAAATAATACCAGCATTCTCGATACCATATTGTGGAATAGCGGCCTTTGTATTTTCAATCATTATAGCCTTTGGTCGTTGATTTCTAAGTTCAGGATCAATAAATTCACCTGTCAAATAACTACGAACCTTTCCATCCTCAGATGTCTGCTCCCAAAAGGCAACAGAGTCATCCACCGGCTGAATATCAGCAGCAGATTGATTAGCACCTGAATCATCCTTATCTTTGTCAGCATCCTTCTTGCCACATGCAATCATTGATATCGCCATTGAAAGGATGAGCATTGTAGATACAAGCTTTTTCTTCATAGATTAGTTCTCCTTTGCTAAGTCGCGAGAAATATTAAGGGTTTCAAGTATTTCTCTTTGTTTTTCTTCCATGACGTTGGCTTCTGCCTCAGTCATATGATCAAACCCAAATAAATGTAACATACTATGGGTTATAAGAAAAGCATACTCTCGAAGTATTGAGTGTCCATACTCTTCTGCTTGAGAATAAATACGGTCTACACACAAAACTATATCTCCAAGAATTACTTCTCCTGTCTCGGGGTTAAATAAATCGTCATTGGCCTCTATGCCAGTGAAATCACCTGGTGTATCATAATCAATCATCGGAAATGAAAGAACATCCGTAGGTGAATCTATGTCTCGGAATTCTTTGTTGATAGATTGAATTCCCTGGTTGTCAGTAATTGTAATGCTAACTTCCGCTTCAAAAGGAAATTGTAATAAATCCATTGAAGTGTTAATCACATCATTTGCAATTTTCGTGTAATCAAAATCGAATTCAGCATCGACTTCGTTTTCAATAAGTATTGTCATGCCAATATATCCTCTTTTGCAAGTATTTCTCTGATGATAAGGAACTGATTCATGGTAAGTCCCGAATTATCATAAAATCCCTTTTGAGAAAGCTCGTTGATGGTTTGATAGATAACCATATTTTGATTCCAGTTGCTGCTCATGGAATCGGAATCAAAAAGTTCGACCTTTGTAGTGACTGCATCTACCATGTGAACTATAGCTGACTCCTTGGTGCTAGGCAAGTAAACAACACCACCATACTCAGCTAGAATCTGGATAACATCATTTGGAAAACAATAGTCATTGGCAAGCTTTAGAGCGTTGTCAATCATTGGTTCTCCAACAATTTTTCCAAGTCTGTAGTAGAATCCACTACATGCAGCAAGTCCCACATTGCAATTGATCGCTTCGGCGCACTTTCTCGCCAAATTAGACACACGATTAGCATGTGTAAACTCTATAAATGAGAAATTGCGAATCTCTTGATACAAATCAAAAGCAGGACTTAAGAACTCTTCGTAAGATTCTGTTTGAGATACTTCGACGTATCGTCCCAAAACAGGAACAAATACAACTGAAATTGCACAAGCTATTAGACCATTAAATAATCCATATGCAAAAACAACAAGTGGAAGCTCCAGATAATTAAAGTAATAGAAAATTATCGAAACTAAAGTTGTAGTTGAAAAAATGATTATCAAAGAAAAAAGCCTTTGAATCATTTCTTTGGATTTGATAAGCTGCGACATCATATTGCCAAAGACAATCATAGTCACATAGCCTAATATCATATATACATTGTAGTCGTAGCAAATAGATACAAGAACTACAAAATATAAGCTAAGAGCATTGGCTCCAGTATCTTCAAGCACCGTGGCCGCCATTATTGGAAGCACAATAAATGGTGCAAAGAAATCTGGCGAAAATCGAGCAAACAATATAACAAGTATCCACTCAATTAAAACAACCAATGTTATTTTACCATAAGTTACGTAGTTAAACTCAGGTAATTTTCCTGTTAACCTTTTTCTGATGATTAACAGTAAGAAAATAAAGAAAAAACATATATTGATTGATATAATGCAAACAAATTTATCAATCAAAACCGAGGCAAGACCGCAAATAATAATATTGCCTATTACAAAAATCAAAGCCATGCCTATTGCATATCCAAGTCTAGTCGCTGAGAATCTATTAGTATGTTTCATCTTCCTGTCTTTTTACTCTTGCCCTCCCCTTTTATTTTCTTGTCATGAACCTCATACGCATTTACGATTTTTTGCACAAGAGGATGTCTTACAACATCCTTTGAATCTAGAGTGCATACTTTGATATCATCAATGTTTTTAAGAATTTTCATGGCATCATCCAGACCAGATTTAACTCCAGATGGCAAATCCTTTTGGGTTTGGTCACCTGTGATAACTGCCTTTGAACCAAATCCGATACGAGTTAAAAACATCTTCATTTGAGCTGGAGTAGTATTTTGAGCTTCATCTAAAATGATGAAGGCATTATCTAAGGTGCGCCCTCGCATGTATGCTAAAGGTGCAACCTCTATGAGCCCCTTTTCCATGTTGCGTTGAAATGCTTCGCCACCCATGATTTGATAAAGAGCATCGTATAAAGGTCTAAGATAAGGATCAACTTTACTCTGTAAATCACCTGGCAAAAATCCAAGCTTCTCTCCCGCTTCTATTGCAGGTCTAGTAAGGATGATTCTAGAGACCTCTTCGTTTTTAAATGCAGTAATTGCTTTTGCCATAGCAAGATAGGTCTTACCTGTACCAGCCGGACCTACTCCAAAGACAATCATGTTGTTGGTAATGGCATCTACGTATTTTTTTTGTCCGAGTGTCTTGGGAGCTACAGGCTTACCTGTGGTTGTGTGGCATATAATCTCGCCTCTCGCCTCGGAAACATCGTGATTTTCAAGTTTTTCTTGTTCAATTGACATAACGTAATTTACATCCTGAATTGTTATAGTATTTCCGGCTTTAGCCAAGGCTAAAAGCTCTTCTACGATAATGTTGGCATGCTCGACGTGGTCTCTTTCACCTATGAGCTTGACGCTGTCGTCTCGCAAGATAAAAGAAATGTTCATGCCCTTTTCTATGGCTTTTATGTTCTTATCAAATTGCCCGAATATATTATCAATATGCTCTGAAGGAATATTGATGTTTAAAGAATAGTCACTCATATTACTCTACGATATCAATTATTAGTTTCATGTGGTCGCATTTTTCAGAAGAAATGGTGGTAGCTTTTCTAATCATCTCTTCTGCATGCTTAGCTTTATCTAAATCATTTGCATGGATAAAACAGATTGGCTCGCCGGCATTAATCTGATCTCCAACCTTTTTGTTTAAAACAACACCTACAGACATGTCTATAACGTCCTCAAAGGTCTCTCTACCGCCTCCGAGGTACATTGATGCAAGTCCGATAGCTTCAGCCTTTATCCCGTGAATATAGCCAGATTGCACCGCCTCGACAGGGATGATGTGTTTTGCCGGAACAAATTTGCCTGTGTCTTTGGCATAGCTATCATCACCGCCTTGGGTTTTGATGAATTCTATAAACTTGTTGTAAGCACTGCCGTCGGTAACAGCCTGTTCCATTAGCTTTCTTGCCTTAGCCTTATCAGGCTCGATGCCAGAGAAAACTATCATCTGAGAACCAAGAGCATAGACAACCTCCATCAAATCAGAAGGACCTTGTCCCTTAAGTGCGTTAATCGCCTCGATAACCTCTAAGTCATTACCAACCGCAAAGCCTAATGGTTCATCCATATTAGTGAGAAACGCTGCTATTTTCTTGTCAGCCTTTTTTCCTATGTCAACCATTGAGCGAGCAAGCTCAAGTGCAGACTCTTTGTTTTTCATGAAGGCGCCATCGCCAACCGTGACATCCAAAACAATTGCATCAGTTCCAGCTGCCAGCTTCTTTGACATAACGGAACTAGTGATTAACGAAATTTCATCAACTGTTGCAGTAACATCTCTAAGTGCATACAGCTTTTTGTCTGCAGGTGCAAGATTCTTTGATTGCCCTGTAACCGCAATCTTTATGGAATTAACCTGGTTAATGAAATCTTCCTCTGAAAGAGACGCATTAAAGCCTGGAAAGGCCTCAAGCTTGTCGATAGTACCACCTGTGTGACCAAGGCCTCTACCGCTCATCTTGGCCACTGGAACACCAATTGATGCAATAATCGGTCCAAGCACAAGTGTAACCTTGTCACCCACTCCACCGGTAGAATGCTTGTCGATTTTGACTCCATCAATGGATGATAAATCGAGGATATCCCCAGAGTCTCTCATGGCCATAGTGAGATCATATCGTTCTCTAACATTCATGCCCTTGAAATAGATTGCCATCAAAAGAGCCGATATCTGATAATCAGGTATTTCGCCCTTGGTATAGCCATCTATGATGTGGTAAATCTCTTCAGTTGAAAGCTCTAGCCCAAGTTTTTTCTTTTCGATTAAATCGTACATTCTCATATTCAAACTACCCCTCGTAATTATTTATGATATGGTTCGTTTTTCATAATACGCATTGCTCGATAAATCTGCTCAAGTAAAACAACTCGCATAAGCTGATGTGGGAATGTCATTTTTGAAAATGATAGCAAATAGTTTGCCCTAGATAAGACCTTATCAGATAAACCAAGGGAACCGCCAATCACGAAAACTATTGAGCTGTTTCCTTGAATCATAAGATCTTGAATATATTTAGAAAAAGCAACTGAATCCAATTGCTTACCTAAAATCGCCAACGCAATGACAAAATCACGGTCATTGATATGCTTAAGAATCTTCTCACCCTCTGTGTCTTTAATAAGATTTATCTCGACATCAGATAAATTCTCCGCCGTCTTCTCATCGGGCACCTGAACTATATCTAAAGAACAATATTTTGATAGTCGCTTACAATACTCATCAATAGCCTGACTATAAAACTTTTCTTTAATCTTTCCCACACAAAGAACCTTAACATTCATGTCTTATATTTTAGACCATTTGCCGTCGTTTAACAACACGTACCACCCATTATTAATCACTATTCACACCATAAAACTTATATGCCCCCGCCACCTCCACCCCAGCCCTCCATGGCTAGCTCGCTTACTTAGCATAAGATTATGATTTTCTAAATGCCAAGTGTCGCTTCTTCTATATTCGTGTGTACGTTCAACTATTTACAATTCTATCAAGAATGTAGTTATCTGCACGGACACATAGTGTAACTTTTAAGAAAGGCCTCTCGTGTCTTGCTTAGGTATAATTGCTTACGCATTGGAGCGCGCTTAGTGAAATAAAAAGTGATTTTTGAAAATATATAGTCATCAGCCGCCAGGACGGCGGCTGAAAATGCACGCTGAGGCAGGACGCCGAATGTGCATTGGTGACTATATATTCAAAAATCACTTTTCTAATTTCACTTAGCAAGTGTATTTGCGAAGCAATTAACCTAAGTAAGATTCGAGAAGCCTTTATAAATCTATGAATGTGTCCGTCAGAGTAACTACATTCTCTTCGAATTGTAATAAGGAGACCTGCCCATTGAAAATCAGCTCCGCTGATGGGCAGGTCGAGTTCCCGATTTACTGCGCCAAGCTTGCAAATCGGGAAATTTATCGATGAACGTACACCCGATAGAAGCTCCCTTTTGGCATTAAGAAAATCTATAATCTTAGCTAAATTGTCAGCAGGTCCCCTAGGGCTGTAAGTAGGGCGGGCCGGGGCTGGCAAAAAAAGAACAGCCACAAATGTGACTGTTCAAACTTGTCGAGACTAGATTTTTTCTTTAACTTTAGCCTTCTTACCTGTGAGACCTCTGAGGTAGAAGAGTTTAGCTCTGCGAACTTTACCCTTACGAACTACTTCGATTTTCTCAACGTTTGGGCTGTGAAGTGGCCAAGTTTTTTCAACACCAACACCGTTAGATAGCTTACGAACTGTGAATGTCTCACGGTTGCTACCACCCTGTCTTTTGATAACTGTACCTTCGAATACCTGTGTACGTGTACGGTTACCCTCAACGATACGACAATAAACCTTAACTGTATCGCCTACATGGAACTCTGGTACTTCTGACTTGAGCTCTGCAGCTTCAATGTTTCTGATAATCTCGTTTGCGTTCATTTTATTTCCTCCTAAACAATAGCGACGTTCTTGAAATACCCTATTGTAAATCAGCGGACCATCTCTTCTTTTAGCAACTCTAGTATAATAGCATGATTATTTACAATATTCAAGCATTATTTCTGGGATTCTAAATATTTTTCATATAAATCTGGACGACGCTTCTTTGTGCGAAGAACAGACTGCTCATGTCTCCACTCATCAACCTTGGCGTGGTCCCCAGAAAGCAAGATTGAAGGCACCTTTCTATCATTCCAAGTTTCTGGTCGCGAGTACTGGGGATACTCCAGCAAATTGTTCTCGAGTGATTCATCCTCACCTGAATCAGAATTGGTTAGCACCCCTGGTACCATTCTTGAAATAGCATCTATCATAACAAGGGCAGGCAATTCTCCACCAGTAAGGACATAATCACCGATTGAATAATATTCATCAACAATCTCCTCGAGGACTCTCTCGTCTACACCTTCATAGTGACCGCACAAAAGGCAAATATCCTCTTCAAGAGCAAGAGATTTTGCGTCATTCTGATTAAAAAGACTTCCCTGAGGTGTCAAATAAATACAGTGCACCCTATGACCTGCTTTGGCGCACACAGCCTGATAAGCATCATAAATAGGCTGCGCCTGCATTACCATCCCAGCGCCACCACCATAAGGATAGTCATCTACCTTTTTATGTTTATCCAAAGTGTAATCCCTGATATTGATTGCCTCAAAAGAAATAACTCCAGCATTTTTAGCTCGTCCGAGGATGCTGGTGTTTAAAGCATCTTCAATCATCTCTGGAAACAGCGTAAGTATATAGTACTTCATAATTAATCTGCCAATCCCTTCAAAAGGTGCATATCTACTCTTTTGCCTTCCACATCAACCTTAAGGATGCAATCCTTAATAGCTGGAACTAAAACAGTCTTACCTGATGTAGATGTGACCTCATAAACATCGTTAGCTCCTGTCGTGAGTACGTCTGTGATTTCACCGTATTTGTTTTGCTCGTCTGAGTCAAGATATACTTCACAACCAATTAAATCAGCCACGAAATATTCATCAGCCTTGAGCTTCACACGGTTTTCTTTGGTGACATACAAGCCTTGACCCTTAAAACGCTCGATGTCGTTAATATTGTCAATTCCCTTGAACTTGAGGATGACAAGGTTCTTTTGAGGTCTCGCGTTTTCAACCTCCAAGGTAATGTACCCTTCCTTGCCTCCGTCCAAGAGAAGATTTTTCATGTTTTTAAATCGAGTGATATCGTCTGTAAGAGGAAAAACCTTGACCTCTCCTTTGATACCATGTGTCTGTGTTATTGAACCTACCTGAAATAATTCTTCCAAATTTCTCTCCTACAAATATGTTTTCTCTGATTTTTCCAACTAGGAAATAAATTTCTCAACAAGAAAAAATAGGCCTGAAATAATTCAGGCCTAAAAACTAATTAGCATCGATTATATCTACGATAACCTTCTTGTCAATCTTTGAGGCTGCGGCCTTAACAACTGCGCGAATAGCCTTTGCAATTCTGCCCTGTTTTCCAATAACCTTACCCATATCAGAAGGTGCAACGCGAAGCTCTACTACGATAGCCTTTGCGTCTTCTTTCTCGGAAACAACAACCTCAGTTGGATTGTCGACAAGTGACTTAGCAATTACTTCAACTAATTCTTTCATCACTATTCCTCTACCTTTCGAATGTGTAAAATTATTCTACGCCTGCCTGCTTGAAAAGTCTAGCAACTGTCTCAGTTGGTTTTGCACCATTAGCGATCCACTTCTTAGCTGCATCAGCATCAACTGTAACCTCAGCTGGCTCCTGATTTGGATCGTATGTACCGATTTCTTCGATGTTTCTACCATCACGTGGTGATCTAGAATCTGCTACAACGATTCTGTAGATAGGTCTCTTCTTCTGACCCATTCTCTTTAATCTGATCTTTACTGCCATTTTAATTTCCTCCTATAAATAACAAAATGGTATTCGGTTAAAAAAATGGAAATTGCATTCCGCCTTTTCCTTTGCCCATCAATCTTGGCATTTGCTTCATCATCTTTTTTGATTGTTCAAATTGTTTGATGAAACGATTAACCTCAGCTATATCTAAACCAGCTCCAGCAGCTATTCGGTGCTTTCGGCTAGGATTTAGTAATTTGGGATTCTCGCGCTCCGCCGGTGTCATCGAAAGGATGATCGCTTCGATGTGCGCAAGCTTTTTATCATCCACAGCTCCCTCAATTTGAGCCATCTTGGAAGAATTCATGCCCGGCATCATACCGAGGATTGAAGTAAGTCCTCCAAGCTTTTTCATCTGTGCCATGGAAGTAAGATAATCGTTGAAATCGAAGGCTGCCTTTTTGACCTTTTTAGAAAGCTTCATGGCTGCTTCTTTGTCGATTTCTGCCTCGGCCTTTTCAATGAGTGATAGTACATCGCCCATGCCAAGGATTCTGCTTGCCATTCTATCAGGATGGAACTGCTCTAAATCTGAAAGCTTTTCACCCATACCTGCATAGAGAATAGGCTTTCCGGTAACAGCCTTGATTGAAAGAGCTGCACCACCTCTGGTATCACCATCAAGCTTGGTGATGATAACACCGTCGATGCCGATTTTTTCATCGAAGGTTGATGATACATTGACTGCATCCTGACCTGTCATGGCATCTACTACGAGGATTGTATTGAGGATGTCTACATTGTTCTTGATTGACTCAAGCTCATCCATCATATCCTCATCTATGTGAAGACGACCGGCTGTATCGAAAATAACAACATCAAAGCCGTTCTTCCTGGCGTATTCCATTGCTTCTTTGGCAATCTTGACCGGTTTTTCTTTGTCGCCCAAAGAGAAAACCTCGACATTTTGTTTTTTGCCGTTGACCTGTAACTGCTCGATAGCGGCAGGTCTGTAAATATCGCATGCTACAAGCAGTGGCTTCTTGCCGCGCTGCTTTACTTTGCCAGCAAGCTTGGCTGTGGTGGTTGTTTTACCGGCACCCTGGAGACCAACCATCATAATTGTAGTGATGGCGCCGCCTGTGCCAAAAGTGATATCTGTAACCTCAGAGCCCATAAGTGAAACAAGCTCTTCGTTAACAATCTTGATAACCATCTGGCCTGGATTAAGGCCGTTCATAACATCTGAGCCAATTGCTCGCTCATTAACTGTATTTGTAAACTGCTTAACAACTTTGAAGTTAACGTCTGCCTCTAAAAGAGCCATCTTAACTTCTTTTAAAGCAGCCTTAACATCTGCCTCGGATAAGCGTCCTTTACTTCTAAGGTTCTTGAAGACACCTTGGAGCTTTTCTGAAAGAGAATCAAAAGCCATAAATTAAAGTTCCTCTAAAATCGATTTGGATAAACGGGAAATCTCTGACAAAGTAGCTGCATCGGGACTTCCTGTAGTTAACTGGTCTATGCGGACAACATCCGCCTTAATATGCATAAATCGTTCTACCAAATGTAGACGAGATTCGTAGTCTTCAAGGAGTTTGTCACAACGCTTGATTGTGTCGTGAACGCCCTGTCTAGAAATCGACAATGCATCTGCGATTTCAGATAATGACAAATCTTCATTGATACTCATTTCGTATACGCTACGCTGGTGCTCTGTAAGAAGCTCACCATAAAAATCATATAAATAACCTGATTTAATCTTATCTTCCATCTCTCTCCTCATACAACATTTGATAATATACTATAAAAAAAAGAGGGTGTCAAGTGTTTTCGCTTGACACCCGAGTTACTATTCACAGTTATAAAGATTTGAGAGCACACTATTAACAAGCTTGCTTGTAAAATAGTTGTTCTCAAATCTTTATATACTGGAATCAGTGACTCCTCCAACATGAGCAATATTAGATGCAAAGCATCGGGAAGGAAGTCTGAAAGACTTCTATTGCGAATGACTGGAGGAGTCAACTGTGAATAGTATAAATTATAATAACGTCCTAACAACCTTCGGTTTATAGCCACCTTCATCTAAAGCCTTAAGGATTTGTTCCTTGTGCTCTGTTCCAAATGCCTCAAGAGTGATGCGAAGCTCAACAGCAGCTGAACGATTGGTTGTAACAAACTGGTTGTGCTCTAGCTTGATAACATTACCCTGCTGCTCTGCCATTACCTGAGAAACCTTTGCAAGCATACCTGGTTTGTCAGGAAGAAGCACTGATACCGTAAAGATTCTATCTCTAAAGATAAGTCCCTGTTGAACAACAGATGACATAGTAATGACATCCATGTTACCACCTGAGATAACAGATACAACTCTCTTATCCTTGAAGCCAAGATGATTTAATGCTGCCACTGTAAGCAGGCCGGAATTCTCGGCAATCATCTTGTGATTTTCAACCATATCAAGGAATGAAACGATAAGCTCATCATCGTCGACTGTGATGATTTCATCGATATTCTTCTGTAGGTATGGGAATATCTTGGTTCCAGGAGTTTTGACAGCGGTACCATCGGCAATAGTATTTACTGTGTTAAGGGTTGTTACTTCGCCCTTTGCAAAAGATGCCTTAAGTGATGCAGCACCGCTAGGCTCTACACCTATAACCTTGATCTTTGGGTTGAGAAGCTTTGCAAGTGTAGATACACCTGTTGCAAGACCGCCGCCACCGATTGGAACAAGAATGTATTCAACAAGTGGAAGCTCTTTAAATATCTCCATTGCAATGGTACCCTGACCAGTTGCAACAGCTAAATCGTCAAATGGATGGATAAATGTATAGCCGTGCTCGTCAGCAAGCTGATAGGCATAGTTGCACGCCTCATCGTAAACATCTCCGTATAAAACCACCTCTGCGCCGTAGCTCTTTGTACGGTTAACCTTGATAAGTGGTGTTGTTGTAGGCATAACAATTGTAGCCTTAACTCCATATTTTTGAGCTGCATAAGCAACACCCTGAGCATGATTTCCAGCGGAAGCTGTAATAAGTCCCTTTGCTCTTTCTTCATCTGAAAGAGTGCTAATCTTGTAGTACGCACCTCTGAGCTTGTAAGCTCCTGTAAGCTGCATGTTCTCTGGCTTTAGATAAACAAGATTGCCGCTTTTCTCACTAAAATAATCACTGAAAACTAACTTTGTTTCGTGTGTTACCTCCGTAACTATCTTGGAGGCCTCTTCAAATTTGTCCAATGTAAGCATGATCTTTCTCCTACCTTATGCTTAAAATATTTACTCAGAGTAGAATAAGGCATTAACAAACTCCTCTGGGTTAAACTTTTCTAAATCATCTATTGTCTCGCCAACACCAATATATTTTACAGGCAATTTTAACTCAGATTGTATCGCTATTGCAATACCACCCTTGGCTGTGCCGTCGAGTTTTGTCAAAACAATACCTGATATATCTGTAACCTCTGAAAATTCCTTTGCCTGAACCAAAGCATTTTGGCCAGTAGTACCATCGAGAACAATCAAAGTTTCTCGATAAGCCTCTGGAAATTCCTTGGAAATGGTGCTGCCTATCTTTGATAACTCATTCATGAGATTTTTCTTGTTATGAAGACGTCCCGCCGTATCCACCAACAGCACATCTACTCCACGTGCCTTAGCTGCATGAACTGCATCATAAACTACGGCTGCCGGATCAGAACCCTCTGGTCCTCCAACAAAGTCTACGCCAGCTCGCTCAGCCCACTCCTTAAGCTGATCGGAAGCAGCAGCTCTAAATGTATCTGCTCCTGCCACCATAACCTTTTTGCCTGCAGCCTGAAGCTTGCCAGCAAGCTTGCCTATAGTTGTAGTTTTGCCAACGCCGTTTACACCAATCACAAGAACTACGCTAGTGTTCTTTTCGAAATCATACGATGTTTCATCAAGAGCCATCTGCTGCTTGATTTCGTTAATCAAAAATTCTTTGCACTCCTGCGGTTCTTTGATATGTTCTTTTTTAACAGCATCCTTCAAATCATCGATAATGGTTTCGGTTGTGCGAACACCAATATCTCCCATAATAAGGACTTCTTCAAGCTCCTCATAGAAATCCTCATCAATATTTGTAAATCCATTGAAAATGTAATCCATGGATTTAATGAAATTGTCTCTAGTCTTTGTCAGTCCCTTAATAAGGCGCTGCCAAAATGGAATTTTTTCTGCCATAACTAATCATCCAATTGCGATTCAATCAAGTTAACTGATACAAGGGCTGATACACCCTTTTCCTGCATAGTGATACCAAATAAGCGGTCCGCCGCATTCATAGTACCACGTCTATGAGTAATAACGATAAACTGAGTATTCTTGGTCAGCTTATGTAAGTAAGTTGCAAATCTATCAACGTTTGCATCATCAAGGGCCGCCTCAATCTCGTCTAGAAGACAGAATGGAGAAGGCTTAAGGTTTTGTATTGCAAACAACAAAGCGATAGCTGTAAGCGACTTTTCACCACCGGACATCTGCATCATGTTGATAAGCTTCTTTCCAGGTGGCTGAGCATTGATGATAATACCTGTCTCTAAAAGATCTCCCTCATCAACAAGCTCTAAGGTACCATGACCACCGCCGAAAAGTTCTTTGAAGGCTTTATCAAACTGAACTTTGATGTCCTTGAATCCAGCCTCGAACTGACGTCGCATACCTTCGTCAAGCTCGTCAATGATACGGATAAGAGACGCCTCTGCCTCCACCAAATCATCGTGCTGCGTCTTCAAGAAGTTGTAGCGTTCAGACAGCTCCTTGAACTCTTCTATAGCATTGACATTAACATTGCCCATAGCGCGAATTGCATTCTTAATCTTGGTTGCATCCTTTTTCATCTGATCCAAATCGTTGTATTCTGGATCTTTAAGCTCTTCTGCGCTGTGATATGTCAACTCGTACTCGTTCCACATATAGTTGTTCTGGAACGAAATAGCATCGTTGATCTTTTCCTTCTGTTGCTCCAAACGATAGATTTCCTTGTCCAATTCGGAGATTCTATCAGAAATCTCTTGACGCTGCTCAAAGAAGTTCTTGTGAGAGTTGTTAAGGGACTCTCTTTTTTCAATAGTCTCTTTAATCTCAGTTTCAAGCTTTCCAAAGGACTCGTCTGAAGCAGATATAGTTGCCTTGATTTCTTCTATACGATTCTTTTTAGCCTCAGTCTCCTCTTTTGTTGAACGAGCATTTTCGTTGAGAGATTCGATATCTGCATCTGCCTTTTCAATCTCAGCAACAATACGGTCAATATTTTGCTGAACGAAATCAACTTTACTTCTGGCATTTGCTTCATCAATCTGAACCTCAGCCATTGTTCTATTGACCGAAGTCTCCATGTAAGTCTTTTCATCAACTTCGTCGGAAAGCTTCTGAATCTCAGCCTTGAGCTCTGCCTCTTTGTCATCGCTGGCTTGTCTCTCTAGCTCGATTTCCTTCTTGCCTGAAGCAATTTCTACAAGCTGTGCCTCTAGCTCTTCGCTTTCTTTAGAAAGACCTTCGTAGGCTGTAAGACTTTCCTTCTTTTGCTCGTTAGCTCTGTCTAAGCCAAGCTTTGCTGTATTTAAAGCAATTGCAGCTTCGTTAAGCTTTGATGTGTTGTCTTCTCTATCAGACTCAACAAGTGCTGCAGCAGCCTCGATATCAGCGGCTCTATTGCCTAGCTCCTCCATCTCATTAGAAATAAGGTTGAGCTTTTCTTCTAATTCTTCGATTTCACGGTTTCTTCCAAGAAGATTTGACTTGTTCTTGAAATGACCACCAGTCATCGAACCACCCGGTGCCAAGTATTCGCCATCGATAGTAACAATATGAATACTATAGTGATTCTTCTTGGCAAGAGCAATAGCTGAATCAATATTGTCAGTAACAACCACTCTGCCAAGTAAGTAAGCAACCACTCCGTCAAACCTACTATCGCAGCTAACAAGCTCTGAGGCGAGACCCAGTACACCCTTTTCCTTCAAGACTTCTGTCTTTTTGAAGTTGCCTCGACCATCCACGGATGTGAGCGGAAGGAAGGTTGCTCTACCAAGCTTGTTCTCCTTCAAAAAGCTGATAAGCTTTTTAGCGCAGTCTTCATCTGCAGTGACTATGTTTTGGATATTGCCGCCAAGAGCTGTCTCAATAGCCATCTCGTACTTCTTCTCAACATGGATAAGGTCTGATACAACACCCTCGATGCCCTTTATCTTGCCCTTCTGCTCCATGATTTTACGAGTAGAATTGCCATATCCTTCGTATCTTTCGGCGATATTTTTAACAGATTCTAACTTGGTCTGAACTCTAGCGAATTCGTCCTTCTTAGCCTGTAATTCCTCTGATGTTTGGCGAGCTTTCGCTTTCCATTCAGCAGATTTTTCAGCAAATTCCTTGTCTTTATCCTGCAATTCTAAAAGAACAGTCTGCGCATTCTTGAATTCATCCTCTGCCAAAGAAACAGCAACATCTAAATCCTCTTCTTTGGTTTTGCGCTCTAAAAGACGTTGATTGAGCTTGGCTTTGCGAATGTTGGTCTGCTCAAGCATTGTCTCAAGACGCTGCTCCTTAGACTTGATGGAAGCTCTATTGTTTAGGAGCTCCATTATAGCTTTATTATTTTCATCAATCTTTTCGTTGTTAGCTAGAATTGACGACTGCAGCTGACTATAGTTGTCCTTTACAGCAGCAAGACGCTCAACTGCCTCTTCTAAGGTTTTATCAAGACTGATTTTTTCGTTTTTGTATTCTTCGAGTTGTTTGTTTTTAGACTCTTTCTCTGATTGAATTTCAGCGACACGACTTGCTAAGCTTTCATCAGTAGCATTCGCCGAACGAATCTGCTCTTCCAAAAGCGCAATTTCATTTTCAAGCTTGCCCTTTAAAAGGGTGGATTCAGACTGATTGTTCTTTAATGATTCAATCTGCTCATCAAGCTCTGTGATTTCCTGCTCAAGAGAGTCATACTTCTGGCGAATTTCTTCCTGCGCCGCCTTGCTGTCATCCATGTGCTCTCGAGCAATACCCGCATTTTTCTCAATCTCGTCGAGATTTTCCTGGAGTCTATCTACCTCAAGCATGAATGAATTGACATCAATACGCTTGAGTTCTTCTTTGTATTTAAGATATTGCTTTGCATCCTCTGATTGCTTTTCAAGTGGACCAATGCGTCGTTCCTGCTCTGATAAAATATCGTTTACACGAACTAGGTTTTCACGTTCTCTCTCAAGCTTCTTGACAGATGCAGCCTTTCTCTTTTTGAATTTAACGATACCAACAGCCTCATCAAAAAGCTCACGTCTATCCTCAGGTTTGCCTGATAGAATCTTTTCAATCTGTCCCTGGCCGATGATAGAATAGCCTTCTTTGCCGACACCAGTATCATAGAAAAGCTCAGAAACATCCTTTAGACGACAAGGTGTGCCATTTAAAAGATATTCGCTCTCGCCTGAACGATATACACGTCGCGCAATTGTAACTTCCTCAAAATCTACTGGAAGTACATGGTCAGAATTGTCCATTGTAAGTGCTACGTAAGCATAGCTGAGTGGTTTACGTGTTTCTGTACCAGCAAAGATTACATCCTGCATAGAAGCACCACGAAGCTGCTTAGCAGATTGCTCTCCTAATACCCAACGAACCGCATCGGCAACGTTACTCTTTCCTGAACCATTAGGACCAACGATACCAGTGATTCCATTATGAAATTCGAATTTCATCTTGTGCGCAAAAGACTTGAATCCGTATAACTCAATACTTTTAAGATACATATATTTCCCCTAGTTTTTATAAGATTTACGTCTGTTACGCTAACAATTTCATGTACTCTTTCAGTCACTAGATGTTCCTTACAGAGTACATAAAATAGTTAGCTACAGACTCACATTTAATCAAACTTAGAATTCATTATAATACAAACTTCAACTTGCATAGATATTTAATCATATAAATAGCAAATTGAGTTATACTCATAGAAAACCAAAATAATAATATGAATTCCTTAATTTAGACATCATTAATTTAGATGATATTTATGGACTCTTCCTTGTGTAGTTTCATGAGTCCTTCGTATGCGGCTTCCTGTTCGGCAGCTTTTTTGGTGCGACCTACTCCAGTGCCGAGCACTTTGTTGCCAACAACAGCTTCAACCTTGAATTCCTTGGCGTGATCAGGTCCTGATTCGGAGATAAGGTTGTAAACAAGCTGTTCCTTGTAGTTTGCTTGAATAACCTCCTGAAGCCTAGTTTTGCTGTCATGGAACAATTGCTTATGTTCAATGTCGTTTAATACAAATCGATGAATGTATGCCGACGCTGGCTCGATGCCACCATCCAAGAAAATGGCGCCAATTGTAGCCTCGAACGCATCTGAAAGGAGTGATTTTCTGGTACGTCCGCCAGTCATATCCTCTCCTTTAGATAAAAGAACATAATCTCCTAAATTGATTTCTTTGCTAATATATGCAAGAGTTGGCTCGCAAACAATGCTTGCGCGAAGCCTTGAGAGCTTGCCCTCGTTTAAATCGGTATAATTTAGATACAAAAACTCACTAGATACTATCTCAAGCACTGCATCTCCCAAAAACTCTAGACGCTCATTGTCGGAGAGCTTTTTCATGTGATGTTCATTTGCATATGAACTGTGGGTAAGTGCCTGTCGTAATAAGCTTTCGTCTCTAAACTCATAACCAATAGTTTCTTGAAATTCTTTTAAATCTTTCAAAACCTACCTCCTGAGCTTAAAGAAAGCACCCAGATTAACTGGATACTCAAAATGTGCGCATCAATGGAAATCCAATTGATGCGCATTATTGTTTAATTAGTTTTCGTTAACTGTCTTCTTGATAAGTTCGACAGCATCGCCTACAGTAGAAAGCTTTTCTGCTGCGTCTGTATCAACCTCGATATTAAGACGCTCTTCAACGCCCATGATAATCTGAAATACATCAAGAGAATCTGCACCAAGGTCATCAACAAATGTTGTGCTCTCTTTGATTTCGGCTGTGTCAACATTCAAAACCTCGGCAATTATTTCCTTTAGTAAATCGAATTCCATTCCCTATTCCTCCTTTTGTTTTTCTATGACAATGTTTTCTCGAATAAGCTCGTTAATACGCTGCTCTTTGAAGGTGAGACACTGGAAGATAGTATTTGTAACCTCGCCTGCTTGGGCGCTACCGTGTGTCTTTACAACAAGACCATTAAGACCCAAAAGCGGTGCTCCGCCATATTCGGAAGCATCGAAAGTCTTAAGCTTGCTTTTTAGAGCTGGAAGGGCCAAAAGTGCACCAATCTTAGATCTAAGATTGGACTTGAAGCCTTCTTTTATAACAGAAAACAGAGTCTTTGCAAGACCCTCTATTAATTTCAAAATAACATTTCCAACAAAGCCGTCGCAAACAATTACATCTGCATACCCAGAAGGAATTTCTCTTGCTTCAATACTACCAATAAAGTTGATATCCTGACATTCTTTAAGAAGAGGCATAGTATCCTTGACAAGGGCGTTGCCCTTTTCCTCCTCAGCTCCAACGTTGACAATTGCAACCCTAGGATTCTTGATACCAACAACCTTTTCCATATATATGCTGCCCATCTTGGCAAACTGAACCAAGTGGCTTGCTCTACAATCAACATTTGCTCCTGAGTCAGCCAAAAGAGCCACACCATCCTTAACCGGGAACAGCGTACCAAATGGAGCACGCTCGATGCCGCGGATTCGACCGACAATACCAAGACTGCCCACAAGAAGTGCGCCTGAATTGCCGGCGGAAACAAAGGCATCTGCCACCTTGTCTTTAACAAGATGAAGGCCAACTACCATAGAAGAATCTTTCTTGCGTTTGATAGCCATAACAGGATGCTCGGCTGTCTCGATAACCTCAGAAGCATTCTTGATCTCTATCTGCTCCTGTGGGTAATTGTACTGTGCTAGCTCTGATTTTAAAACCTCTTCCTTACCAACAAGGATAACTTTTATCTGATTATTTGCACTGACTGCGTTGACCGCACCAAGAACCATCTGGCCGGGAGCATTGTCGCCACCCATAGCATCAAGCGCAATAACTGTATATTCACTCATGTTTGCCCCTTCCTGGCAGAAAAACTAACATATACATCTGCCGCATCCTAGCTTTACATACTCACTAAAGTATACTTTAAATAAGGGGATAATTCAAACAAAATTAACAGAAAAAATACGCATCCTATTATCTTGTTTTTCAAGAAAATAAAATGCGTATAAGAAGTTAAAACTTGTGATAGAGTTTAGTGAATACTATTTTGACTCAAGTTTGACTCTAAACTTTCTGTAGAAACTTTTTTCGTTGCCTCTTTAATTGGTGCGGAGTTTGACGGACCTTCTGAGTTATTGTATTGTCCATTTACTATTTCTCCTACCATTGACTTTACATCAACGTTTTTTTCATAATTAATTGTAGTTGTTTTATCCAAAGTTATAATATTTTCTTCCGGTATAATATATAGTCCAAGTTCATTCCAATTTCCTGGCTCTTGTTCTTGCTCTGATATTGGTCCTAGCTCTTGTCCACTTAAAGTATTGTTTCCATCAATTCCATAATACAATAAATCTATAGTGTCTTCATGCCGTATATCATCATGTTCAGAAAGGCTTTGCTCATTTGTACCTCCTATATTTGAATTTGATACAGAGCTATTTTGTTCACTTAAAGTATTGTTTCTATCAATTCTATTTTCATCTACAACAGCACCGTTGCCACTAATCTCCGAAATATTATTTACATTCGTTTGTCTCCTGACGGCACCTCTTCTACTAAGACTAGATATTGCAACCGTTTCATTATTTTTATTTCGGGTAAATGCCTTCTTGAATTTCTTATAATATTTTTTTGCTGTACTTTTAATTCCCATGATGGTATCCTCCATAAATTTTATTAAATTGTTTTTTACCTCTCTATTACTTATTCAATAAAATTCTCTAGTTTTTTTCCAAATTTCAAAAAAATCTAGAAAAATTAAAAAAATTTTCTGGTTTTGATAAAATTTATAGAACTACAATACTTAAATTACACTTTGATTCAGTATGTCACTTAAGTTAATTTTTTCGATTTCACCCTTTTAAAAACTATTTACTGTTTCTGCGCGCTTTGAAAAGTATATGTATTACCGTCCATCGTATTTGCTACTACAATTTTATTACCATTTTGCAACCTTGTTCCATATGGTGGTACTGAATATTGTTTAATAAAATCATCTGTCTTTTTTTGTAAGCTTACATACTTTTCAAAATTTGTGTTATTAAGTAAATAATTATTAATGGTATCTATAAAACTATCGCTATACAATCCATTTTTGCATATCTTTTTTATACTTTCTTTTGCATTATGATTAGATACGCTTAATGATTTTAATGCCTCAATGGCTTCTCCTATTTCCTTAAGCACTTCTCTTTTATAATTATCAAAACCAAAAAGTGATTTATTAATCATTTTTATCTTTTCTCTATCATAATTTAATCTCGTTGATAATATATCAATATTTTTATCGAATATAACTAAATCCTGATATTTTTGCGCAAAAGCTTTATATATTTTCACATAATCTATAATCTTAAATTCCGTAGTAATCTTAGATAGATGTCGCGAAATACTGTCAACCAAAGAATAAACATCCTGATCAGTTGCCATTGGATTATTCAAACAATCATCAATAGAATTCAATTCAACTTCCAATGATTCTTCATGTGCAATTCGCTTACTTATATCTGAATCAATGCGTTCGAGCAAAATTCCTCTCAAAACTTCTGCCTCACTTGGCTGATCAGTTAATCTCGTAATATCTCGTCCACTATCCCGTATCGCAAGTTCCTCTTCAATTACGCCATCCAAACATTGAATGGCCACATTTTTCATTGATAATAATTGTTCTTTTGTTTCGATCATAGTCAAATCCTCCATAAACTCTGTTAATAAGTATCTATTCCCTTATTTCTCCCTGTCATTTACTATTCAAAAAAAGCAGTATGTTTTTTTCCATTTCACGAAAAAAAAGAGTGAAACCTTTCGATTTCACTCTCAAACTTGCCGTGATAATTAACAGCCAATATAAATTAATCTACTGTAATGATCTCTTTCTTGTTGTATGATCCACAGTTCTTGCAAACTCTGTGTGGTACCATAAGCTCACCGCACTTGCTGCACTTTACAAGAGTAGGATTGCTCATCTTCCAGTTTGCTCTTCTTTTATCTCTTCTTCCCTTAGAAGATTTGTTCTTTGGACAAATAGACATGCTATTTCACCTCCTTAACACTATTAAAGACATCTAAAAATTGTGCCATTCTA